>Ga0307486_1001199_pt1 | contig 20596 bp, 25 predicted proteins | sample CBIW02metaG_FD_203663 | JGI IMG/M metagenome (GOLD analysis project Ga0307486, IMG submission 203663) | Sea-ice brine microbial communities from Beaufort Sea near Barrow, Alaska, United States - CBIW 0.2 | ecosystem: Environmental > Aquatic > Marine > Coastal | place: USA: Alaska | collected...
TACAAGACTGTTCATCTGGATATTGTTTAAAAAATTCACCTAAATTCATAACTTTAATTTTTAGATTTCACTTCTTAAAGTTAAGAATTTATTGTCTTTGGTACAAGTTACGGACAGGCATATATAAAAATATTGAAGGTTCAATTTTTTCATTTTAGCGGATGAATTAAAATCCTTCGGGTGTGTTAGTAATATTTCTTAAAAATCAACCCTCGAAAAATCGGGGGTTTTTTATGCTCTACCGTGAAGCAATACAAATGTATTGCCGGTAAATCATTAAACAATTTAATTAGGGTAGTGTAATATCAGAAATGTGTAACGCTATTTTTTTGGATTATGATTTAGTCAGGGTAGTGTAATATCATAAAGGTGAAACGCAATTCTTTTGCTTTATAATTTAATTAGGGTAGTGTAATATCATAAAAATGTAATCCTATAATTTATTATAATTACATTATTCTAATGTTGTTATATGCTCATAAGTTAGTATGGTTTTAATGCTTTGCATTATTACAATAATATTGCATTAATGGTTTATTTTACTTTTTTATTTATGAAAAAGTAAGCCTAAAAATCCTCCAGTATTTAACAATATATTGCTCTTTAAAAAAAGATTTTCCTTTTTTCAACCGCTTAATGCTTTTGGGAAAAACGATAAGAAAACCTACCTTTGAAAAGTTGCCTTGTTTGTTTTGCAAGATGTGTTTTAGTCGGACTAAAACTATCTTGTTTTTTCCTTCCAGTCAAAAAGGGGAAAAATTTTCGCAACTCAATTTTTTAAAAAATGAAAAAGAAATTTACAAATGAATTGAAACTAGAAATAGTTAAAGAGGCCCTGGAGAGTAAAGACAAAATAGAAATCGCAGAAAAATATGATATCCATTTTACAACTTTGTATACTTGGATTCGCCTTTTTGAAAGGAAAGAAGGGCGTGATTACAAGGTAACGTTTAAATTAAATGAACAGGAAAAAAAAGCATTTTATAAAAAATGTGAGGAAATGGGCTATCAAAAAGACGTTAGTAGCTATGTTAGAAAAGTACTTTTCAGCAAACATATTGCAACAGGCAATCCACGCCAAATAATTAAAGAGCTTTATTCAGCCAGGGCAGAATTAAATAAGTCAGGAAGTAATCTAAATCAAATAGCGAATTACACGAATTTTTTAAGATCGCAAAATTACTTTGAAGATGGTTTCGTTAAGGATCTAAATAAACAAATGGAGCAAATGGAAATAGAGCTGTCAGCCCTAAGAAAGGTAATCGATAAAACATTGACAAAAATATAAAGCCGTCATTACAATGGCTTGTATCGATTAATAATATGGTGGGAATTATTATTCTATTCTAATGTAAAATACTCCATTAATTAAAAATTCATTCGTCTTATTTAATTGAAAGATATTACCGTTTTTCAAAAACATAGTATCATTTTTAAACTCAGCATCATCTATAATTTTTGAATTTATTTTTTTCCCTTTTATCGTTGCGTGTCCTTTTATAGTATAAAAATCATTATTTTTTTTATCTATAATAAGTGTATCACTGATATTTGAAGGTGTTTTGCGAACCCATACCCCCTGAATTTCCTTATTATTATTGCAAGAGCTTAAAATAAGTATTGAAAAAACAGCTATTAAATATTTAAAGGTTGTCATAATTGAAGGTATTTTTATTATTTTGCAAAGATAGTTAATAACATATAATTATTATAAACATAAATATTATTTGTTATTTTTATGCTTGATTGCTGATCTTAAATAAAGGAGTTCTTTCAGTTTGTAGAAATTAATTTCCTCAACTTCTACAAACTTGTTACCGGAAGATATTTTATATAGTGGGCCATTCTTTTCAAACTTTAAATCCTTGTTTGAATATACAGCGGAGCAGATCAATTTTTGAACTTCGTTTATTCCTGGAGTATCAAATACTGTAATAATTTTTTCAGAAGGTTTGTATTGCTTTTTAATGATAGAAATAGAATCATAATTTGTAGAATATGGAGCTATAAAAGTGATTGATTTATTCCTGAATAAATGTTTATTATTAGAATAGTATCTAATTAGAGACAAAGGATCGTCACCGATTAAAAGGATATTTACGGTATTATTTAAATTTAAAGAATTACTCCAGTATGAATTTTTATCGAGACCTATATTTTTTCTGAAGTTGAGATTAAATAGTTTATAAGATCCTTCCTTACCTTCTTCATTTAGGTAAGGGAACATAAAATATTGGGTATTCTTAATTTCTGTTTTTAATATGGCATTGGAAAAAAGAGCAATTTCATTAATAGAAAAAGCACTTTGTAAATAAGAAATATCTTTACTATTTATTTTTTCTGTAATCATAACGATTATTCATTTTGGTTGCAAATTTGAAATGAGCTGCGACAGATCCGGAGTTGGCCCTTTAAAAAATGATTGCAATTTTTTAAGCCAAGATCTCCTGAAGAAAATATTATGATTGCAAAAAGGAGATCAAAAAATTAAAGTTACATTTTAAGGTCATTTTTAACGGCAGTATCTAATCTTCCGTTGCGCTCATATCCTAAAGGACTGTCAATTCTTATTCCTTTAGAATCGTTAAGATTGAGTTCTACTTTTGAAGTACCGTTTTTACCTTCAATACTAACAGATTTACCAGATGCTATCTGTTCTTTTTGCTCATTACTAAGCTTAACATCATTTATCTTGTCAGGAATTCTAATACTGTCCTTAGTAACCTTCATTATTTCATTGAGCTCTTTATCTAATTGAAAAATATGCGGCTTAAGTTCACCATTTTTGGCCTTTATCATCCCCTCAACAATACCGCCATTTTTCAGTTTTTCCATTTGTTCTTTATCCAAAGAAAATTCGTTTAATATTTCTTTCCTGTAGGGATGAACCAATAGTTTTACGGTATTGTCACTTTCTCTTATTAAGCTAAGTTTTACCTCACTCGGTATTCTGAAATTATCGTTCAATTTTAAATCCATAATATCTGTTTTATCCCCTCTAAGCAATTTTTGAAGGTCAGATTTAGGCAAATTCAAAACGGTTTCTTTATCCATTCCCAATTTTTTAAATTGAGAATAGGGAAGTTCTTCAGGGGAAAATTTATTTTCCATATCTATATTTTTAAATGTTTACTAATTATAAAATCTGTTCTTTAAAAAGATCAGTAGGATTAAGATACTCATTTCCATTTTTTAAAATGAAATGTAGATGGGGAGCTGTTACGGTACCGGTGCCACCAGTGATGGCTATGGCCGTATTTTCAGCAACTTTTGTATTCTCCAAAACAAGGGTTTCTGAAAGATGGCCATAAATGCTTTTTATATTTCGGTAGTGAGTTACTTCAATGTAAATACCCAATTTTTTACTGTAATCTACCTTTGTTATAGTTCCAGACAATACAGCAAAAACCTGCTGCTTATCTGTTCTAATATCTATACCGTTATGAAACGTCATTTTATTGGTAATAGGATGAATTCTATTACCAAAAGCAGAAGTAATATAAATTCCGTTTTTTACTGGAGGAAAGATTTTTAAGGTATCTAAAAATCCGTTACTGTTATTTAAATTTTTGGATTTTAAAAGCTCTAATTTAATTACCATAAACAAAGTGTCTTTAAACTTAATCACTTCATTTTCTATTCTTAATCGCTCTATATTAAAAGTTGAGTCCAGTTCGTTAGATTGTTCCTGTAGAAAATCTAATTCATCTAAAAAGTGTTCCTTTTTCTTTTTAGAATTTTTGGATATGATTTTTTCCTTATAATAATTGATGTTATTATTAAGTATTGAATCACTTTTGCTTTTTGAAGCTTTCAAGTTTTCTAATTCCCTTTTAACTTTTTGTACTCTGGAGATATAAAACTCTTTGTCCTTAGTTTCTGAAGTATTCAAATTTTTAGATTCTGAAATAGGTTTTTCTATTAATACGGATTCCTGTTTTTTGGGTTTTTCACTAGATATTTGGTTAAAATAACTTTGTGAAAAACAGTTGTTAGAAATTATCAGGACGGTCAGTATTAATAAATGTTTTTTCATTCTATTGATCTAATAAGGGAGTCAATCTCCAATTGTTGTTTTTCGCTAAGAAGCTTTAATTTTTGTACTATAATACCGGTGTAGGCATCACTCACATTAAATAATCTACTTATTACAGTTGCGCTATCCATACGGCCACTATAATAATTATAAAGGGTAATAAAAGCCTCTATATTAAAATTTCTTCCACTTTCTATATTGCTTAAAGTGGGTTGATTAATTTTAGTCGCTTTACAAACCTCACTTTGTAAAAGATTGTTTTCTTCTCTTAAATCTTTTAACCTTGCGCTTAGTTCTTCTAGATGTATCATAGGGATTTCTAACTATAATCCAATATCAAGAGTTTGATATCAGATTTTACTTTGTCATAATTCTGTTTAAGGATCAGATCTTTCTCCTTTTCAGATGCAAAGTTATAGTATTTTGGCGGTTGACGGTGTTTTTTCTCTTCAGCAGCTATCCTCTTAACGTCTAAATTGATTCTACAATTATAACTGCCATTTTTATGTTTTCCGTCAAATTTAGTACCCTCGCCTACAATTTGGGCCACTACTTCCCCTTGTTGAAGATTGCTTATTTTGCTTTCGGGAATCAAATAATCCATTTGCTCATTAAGAGAAATTGAAGTTTTATTGCGATCTATATTCATTCCTGTACGTTGCTGCTTTACTTTCCCAAAAATTTGTTGTAGCCAATTAAGGGTTTCTTTTTTACGCACCGCTCCAGATATAATATTACCCATTACAGATGTAATCGTATCGCTTGTTTCTCTTCCATAACCGGCAATCAATTGAGGCAATTCCTGAAGCCCTAACAATACAGCTACTTTTCTACTTCGTGCAGTAGCAATCAGTTTATCTATTTTATGTAAATAAATTGTAGGGCTTTCATCGATTACAATTGCGGAAGGTAAATTGTTACCGGTATTAATAAGCTTTGTTATCCTGTTTAAGATAAGAGCGTTTGAAGCCGAATTTATACTTTGTGTTTCTTCTTCATTAGCTATTACAATTATCGATGGGTTTTGTCTGTCAGACATTTTAAGATTTATATCATCCCCTGTAAAGATCCAGGCTATTTCCCTACTGGCAAGCCTAGATATATTGGTTCTTAATGTTCCTATTTGCCCGTCCAATTGGCTAAAGGATTTATTTTCATAAGCTGATTTAAATATTGATAGAAGTTCCTCCAGTTCATCATTTGTGTAGAGGACATTAAAAATATCTTCATAATCCTGAGAGATAAAATTTAAAATATGAGGGAAAGTTGAATATTTCCCATTCTCATATTTTGAGAAAAAGTATATCACAGCAGCTAAAAAGTTTATAGCTGATTGCGTAAAAAACTGGTCAGCTCCTTTTTGCTTATCTGATTTTTGTAATGATTGTACTAAGGTTTCAGCGGTTTCTGAAGCATCTGCCAAAGTTTTAATGTACTCAGATTTCACGGGATTAACCCTTCTTGAATATTCCACCTTAGATAAATTGATAACGTGAAATTTAAAATTAGGATGCTTTTTTCTGTTAAGTAAATAATGGTAATAAGCCATTTTAGTAAGGTCAGGGTACTTGTAATCATAGATTAGCATAGTAAACCCTTTCCCTATTAATTGTTTAATGAAAGGGATAATAATACCAAATGTTTTTCCTGATCCCGGGGTTCCTATAACCATCGTTCCCCTGTAGATATTTACAATGTTTATCCATCCTTTATTGATTCTTTTTTTATAATAATAAAGCATAGGAATATTGACAGATGAAGGGGTGTCAACCAGCTTTTTTGTTTGTTCAAAACTTTCATTTTCAATATTAAACCGATCATCCATAAACGATGATTTAATGATTTTAGAAATATTGTCAAATGCTATATGTATAAGAATCATTCCCAGGAACGAGCAAACTACATAAATTAAAAAGCTGATATCAAATCCTACTACTACTACTACATCATACCGCTGCGTTAAAAAGTATATTGATGAAGCAATAATCATGATACCTAAAACGATAGGTAACATAATTGATCTTTTGGCATTTAATTTCAGATCCTTTTTAGATTTTGTTCCAACAGATACAATTAGAATTAAACAAATTGTAAATGTTTTGGAAAAGAATAAATTTTTATAAATAAATACGTTTTGCAATCTTTCCTGAACCTCTTGTAAATAGGGCATATTAACAGGTATCAAAGAAAAGATCTCTATAATAATTGATAGGTAGATAGCTCCTTGAAACAAATGGTATAATTGCTGTACTTCTTTATTTTCCTCCATAATTTAATAAGTCAATTCCTGAATTAAAGCCTATGTTTAAATCCGATAAGTAGGGCATGACGAAAATTCACATCTGAATTTATCATATAGTTATTTTTGAAAAAGACAGTGAATTTCATTTTATCTGAAAATGCATAATTGTACTCTATTCCGGCAATGGCATCTATTATAAAATCATTTTCATTTGTTCCCAAAGAGGTACCAAATTTGAAATTAAGAAGATTGTTTTTTGAGGCTAGTAAGTTTGGTTCGTAATAAACTCCACTAGTCCAATTTTTGATTTGATTACCATTGTCTAATTCTTGATTGTAACCACTAAAAAAGATACTCCAGTTATTAAAGTATTTTTTATTCATTTCGAATCCAATCTCAAAATTAAAAGCTCCTTCGTAAGTAACCCCCCCTTTTGCCGTAAGATGATTGAATCCTGTTTGAGCACTTATGTTGGACGTAAACAGTAATAGGGCTGCTATATATATATATCTCATAATTAAAGGGTATCTGCGTTTAATATATCCATATAGCTAATAGATAGCTGTACCGTTCTACCGCTGATTTGTTCCTCGGATAATTCGATTATGAATTCTTTATTATCGGGAAAAGTCATTTTATCGAAACACACAATGTTGCGATATTTTTTCTTGAAGGTTTTATTCTTGTTGAACTGGTATTCTGGCTCTACAATTAAACGCTGGATATTGGTATTTTTGACTACTTTTTTGTCATCAACTGTGTATTTAACATCGTTGATATCGTAAATAAGATTTGTTTTATTTTCAATTGTGTAATCAATAAAAATGTAGTGATTTTTTACAATTATGTTATTCAAACTAATGATTGCTTTATTGTCCTTTGCGGCAACGTTGTGATATGTTGGATCTAAATCTTCAATTTTTTTGCAGTATCTTAACATATCTACATTTGTCATTTCATAGGATGGATTTAAAAAATAATGTTCCTCAGTATCTTCAATTTTTAACTGTGAAGTAGCGTAATCGAGATCATTTGTATAAATCATTTTATACTGTAAGAAGTAATCCTCTCCAATAATTGTCAATATTCCTAACTCAATATTGTTAGCTGATTTTGGTTTAATGGCAATTATCTTTTTATTGGTTATTTGTCCTGCCACGTAATCGGTTGAAAGGTCTATTTTTGAGATATTCACTTTAGATAAAATGTGAGTTGTCACATCTTTGTTTAAGTAAATAGTCTCTAATTCCTGGGCTTTAGAATTGAAAGAAAATATCATTACCACGGCTATAAATATATTTTTCATGATTATTGCTTTTTGTTGTTTATTAGGATGATACGAGTATTGTATTTTAGTTGAGCTTTATTTTTTTTGATAATAGAAGAGACCGTTTTAGAGGTAATTCTAGCTACTTCAGTAGCCAAATCCATAACAAAGGATTTTTCACCATTTTGAGTAGCATTTTGGGTACTCTGTGCTGATTGTGATCCAAGTGATTGTGTGAATTCCCTAAACTTAGAAGAGGGAATATAAAGGCCCTGTATACCATCCAAATCATATACTTCCAAGCTTACGTCATAAATCATATTATTTACTGCAATGCTGTTAACGGTTACGTTTATCCGCTGAGCACCGAAGCTGGAGACAATGCCATATATGTATGAGTTAGCTTTGATTTCGATTCCATCAATCAAAATATCATTTTGCAATTTTATTCTAATACGACTACCTTGGTAAACCTTTATCTTTTCATCAAGTAAACCCTCTATATTCTTTTTGGTTTCACCTTCAGAAATGGTATTAAAATAAGGGTTGCTCATATTTTCAGCATTTGCAACTATTTTGATATCCTTTGGTTCCTCTACAGGTTGCTCAACATTTTCAAGAACTTCATCCTTAACATATTTTTCAGGGTTCAATACACTATCCAACATTTTCATTTCACGCATAAATTGATCCTCATCATTATCACGTGAAGATCTTTCCAATTCATTTTTTTGCAGCTCCAATCTTTCAGATTCTTCAGCAGCTTTTGACCGGCCCGGTAAATAATCACTGATTATATTTCTTTTACCTCTTATAGATTTTAATGAATCCTGTAATCTTATGAGTTCTTCCGCTTCCTTCCCTGTATAAAGAGATTCCTCCACATTTCCGTTTACCTGCCCTTCTTTTACATTTTCAGAAATAGCCGTATAATCGGTCTCACCGTCAAATGTATTTTTTAGGTTATCCATTTTATCATCGATATTAATTTTATCGAGGTTGGGATCAGGTAAAGACATATTCAATTCCTGTTTGTTGTCCAAAATCGATTCTTTTTTTTCTTCTGGAAGGAAATTCATAAACAAATAATTGAGTATAAATATGAAAGGAAGTAATATCAAAGGGATGATATATTTTGGATCTTTAAATCTAATTTTCATCTTTAATCAGTTTATCTAGTTTTTTACTCATTTTTTTTACAGTTGCTGTATCTTCTGGATTTAAAGCCTTTACTTCCGAATACATATCGAGAACATTCAAGAGCTCTAATTTTTTGGTAGTATTAGATATTGCAGTATCATTCTCAATCATTTTTGTAATATCCATATTCGCTTCTGGAGGTGCTTTATGAGAACTTCTTTTGTATAATATATTAGCAATACCTGCGATCAATACAATAAGCATTAGGATCAACACCAGTGTTTTATGTTGTTCGATACGTTTTTTAAAAATCTCTTTTTGTTTCATAGCTTAAATCTTTATTTAGAAGTGTTTTCCAATTAGTGATCAATAAACCGTGTGGATTATTTATAGTTCTCGGTACATTTTTAAGCCCTCCAGAGGTAACTAACTGTCTCTTCACTATTGATGTTTTACGGTCAATTCTTTGAGTACCGTAATAGGTGAAATTCATATTTTCATCTACTACTATGCTGTCTGTCTTTATAGATAAAACCGAAGAAGAAGAAATGATTTGGTTGTAAAATCCTTTTTCTTTTAGGTTGTTATACTGTTTTAAACCGCTTTCGTCAACCAGATACATTGCTTTACTCAGATTAGATTTGATGAAATCATCATCCGGAGGAAGTGTAAAAAAGAGATTGTGATAAATGTTTATATGACTTTTATACTCCACAGCCCTATTTTCTAATTGATTTGTTCTATTTACAAGAATTGGAACGCCATTATCAATGACATATATTTTCTCCCTTTCTTTTGAAATTGCACTGAAAGCCCATACTACTGTAAAGCCAACAATTAAGGCTGATACTACAAATACACTTATCGCAGTAAAAAAAGTCAATCTTATTTTCTGTTCTATATTTTTGATTACCATAATTTTTATTTTTTATAATCCCGCTTTAACACCAGTTAACATTCCTTTTGACATTTTCCCAATTGCTTGACCTACTCCGCTCGTATTTACAATCCAAGTACTGATTACCGGTATCGTTAACATTGCAGCGCCTCCCGTAAGTAGAGCTACTATAAAAGATATTTGCGAACCATCAGAACCTGTCGCAAACACTATAAATGCGTCAGGATCTTTCATTGCATCTTTGTACACCTGTATCTCACTCATAAGCGAGTACCTTACAAATTTGAAGGATGCAAAAAGAACTATTCGGGCTATTGTAGAGTATAGAGCGACAGATATAAATCGACCTATCCAGGTTGTATAAGAATCTCTAAATGCAGGAATAATTGATAAGGCAAAAGCTAAAGGGCCTAATACAATGAGTATGTATTTAAAAAACATTTGAAGGAAAAATATTAAATAGACACACATTTGAAATAGAGCAAGAATTACCCAGTGTATAATTTGTTCCAGAACATATTCAAATTTGGATAGAACTACTAAATACAGGCTTTTAGCCTCATTCACTAAGGAATCAATATCAATTCCTAATGTACCCATAAACCCGTCAGAGTCAGACCCGTCTACGCTTTCTACATCTTGTGATATTTCAGTAAGTTGTAGTGCGTATTCTGTTTTAAGCTTACTTTTTTCAGCTAAAAGTGAGTTTATTTCCATAGTTTGATCTTCATATAAAGCTTCTGTTCGAGCTTCAAATATTTCAAAAGGAAATTCCAATAAGTCCACAAATGGAAGCCAAAAAATTATAACCATTGTTAATCCAAAAGGTCTTAACAATGGCATTATTTCCCATTTTTGGTCACCGGATATTAAACCAAATGCTTTAATCCCAAAATATAAAAACATTGCTATTGCGGCTATAGCTGCCGCATCATTCACAAAAAAACGTGAATCGGTTCTCAATTGACCTTCTATTTGTCTTAGAAGATCAAAAATTGCATCATCTATTATTTCCATACAGCTTTAATTTTGAAATTTATCTTTTAGGTAAGGGGCATATTTATTGAACACAGACAATCTCGTTTTGAGCTTGATTAATATTCCCAGATATTCTTCTATATCACTTATTAATTCATCGTAAGCAGCATTTTTCTTATAGCTTTCCTGATAACTGTCTGTTATAAGTTTTTTTCGCTCTTCAAAATTTTGAATGATTAACTGATGTTCATTAGTGGTAAAAGGATTGGTTGAATAATCTTCTAATACATCAAGAGATGAACGAAGATCAAAACTGTAAAGCCTTAAAAACAGTTCATCCAAGTGATCCTCGTAGAGAAGAGAGTATTTAAAGTTGTTCCGCTTATCTAAATCAATAGAAAGTTCATCCGAATAATCTTTATCTACCTCTTTATTTTCATTGGTGGTTTCATTTTTATTTAATTCGGAAGTCGCAAGAGTTGGAGCAAGCTGTAAGATATACCTGAGATCCTCACCATTTCTATACCTGTTATGAACTAGAGAATAATATAATTTTGGTCTAAAATGTTTTTTACTCCAAACCTTAAAAACCATAGATTCCAATTGTCTTCTTACTCCTTCATTGTCTACAGGTGATTGAGCGTAAATCCCGATTGACATTGAAAAAAAAACGACTATAATTGATATATTTTTCATTCGTTTTAATTTTTCATTACATCATTGATTATTTCTGTTTTCCTGGCTTTACTTAACCTATGAACTAAACTGGGATCATATTCTGCAATTAATTTTCTAAGGGTATTTCCTCTTTTAGCATTTTTCATTTTACGATCTATAGTATAGCAATACCCCCTAATTACACGCAATTCCTGGAGAACGTAATCTACAATACGAAGCCTTTCAGCAATGGGCATTCTATTAAAATCAGTACCTATAATTGCATTGAGATAGATATAATTATAAAGCCGGTTTACCCTCTTTAGGATAGCTATTTCTGTTTTAATAGCTATTGCAGAAAGTACAGGTCTTTCTTTCACTGATTCCAGTATTGATTTTTGATAATTCTCAATATCATCGATAGTTTTTAAAGCCTGCGGAAGCTTCCCTACTTCCGTAAGAACTAAATTCGTATTTACATACCGTTGTTTGATTTTTTCAGTAATGCTTCTATTTTCTTCAGTATGTTTACTTACTAATTTTTGAAGCAATAGATTTTCCACTTCATTTTCTTTAATTGATTTGTACTTTGATTGCTCGCTTTTGTGTATTTCGACTAATGTGCTAATAACTGTATAGTCAACTATTCTTTGGCGTCCACCACATCCTAAAAGCATCGGAATTATAAATAATAGGTAAATTGCTTTTTTCATTAGTTCTCCATTATTTCTTTAATAATATTTAGCTTACTTCTTCTAGTTAGGCCGAACACTTCAATATTATATTCCTGTAATAATACTCTTGCTGTTCCTGCATATCTTGCAGACCTCATTTTTCTGTTCACAGAATAAGCAAGACCCCTCATAACTCGCAGTTCGGCTACTACGTGATTTATTATATCCATTCGCTCCATATTTGACATTAAATTGGTGTCACCTCCAGTAAGGGCCGTATTTATGTAAATGAATAAATCATATGTCCTATTTATTAAAGCCAACTCAGTTTTTAAAGCAACTGCATATAGCACAGGATTACCCTCAGAATTGCTGATCATTTCATTTTGATATTTGGTAATATCAGTTGCAACCGTGGAGGCATACACCACATTCTTTCCAGATTGAACAATAGATTCAACTTTTCTAAGACTGTTATAAGTTTTTTCCTGTAATTCCTGTATCTGTAGGAGTTTAACGTTAATACCCGCTTGCAGATTTTTAATTCCGTTCTGTTCAGATTGAATGTTATTTAGACTTCCATTTTGAACTATATGGTTAGCCGTTAAAGTTGACACCACAGCAGGATCAACAACAATTTGTTGTGCTCTAACCCAAAGACAGTTAATAAGGGTAATCGTAAAAATTAACTTTTTCATACAGCGATTGATTGTTTATTTGAAGCATTGATGTTATCGGTGAAGTCGGACAGATTTAATCCTGATATTTGTAAATCATTTACAAAAGAATTTAGACCATCTTTATAGCTCCCATATTTTGTAGTGTATGTAGAAAGAGCATCTTTTTCTTTCTTTTCAGTTGTATAGGTTAGGTACTGGTATATTGATACTTCAGCACCATATACCTCTCCAGTTTCTCCACGTTTGATATAAAATTCTTTGAACCTGTTACGATCCTTTTTATTATCAAGTTGATTAATGGTGAAGATCTTATTACGTTCTACTTGTGAAATATTCAGTAGTTCAGCCACTTGATCGTAATTTTCTCGAAATTTAGTCTGCTCCAATAGGATGAGCGTATCTGAATTACTAATGATACTATTCTTAACTATTTCATTAGATATAATATCTTCCAGCTCCTGTGTTACAACTGCAATTTCCCCCCAAAACTTACGAACGGTCTTGTATAAGTACACAATTATTGGTGCCATAATTGGCGAGGCGATAGCTTTCCAAGCTTCCTCAATAAATAAGGCTTTACGATTTTTTTTGAGACGCATCTTTTGAATGAACACATCCATTATTATAAGCGTAGTAATTGGAAAAAGCAGTTTATTATCCTTTATAGCATCTATTTCGAAAACAATAAACTTTTCATCAAATAAAGTAGAATCTACATCTGAATTTAAGATGGTATCATACTCTCCCCCTTTGTAGAATTTTTTCAGTATAAATCGATAAGATTTTACATCGAATATTATTTCCTCTTCCCTGGAAATTCTTTCTAAATCAATAATACTAAATTCATAAAACGAATTGAATGATAAATAATCCTCAGTAATATTTTCATCCTGATTTTGGCCATTATAGAATGATCTATAGTAGTTGAAAATCACATTTGTAATGGCTGTATCTTCTGTTTGTGTTACTGAACCATCATCGCCCTTCCAAAGTAGTATTATAAGTGATTTTAAAAATTGACGTTTTTCTTCATTGTACTCTCCCTTCTTTAATTTAAAGGGATTCATCGTAATTGGTTCATCTTCAGAATAAGTTACATACCTACCGTTATAATATTGATTTAGACCAGAGTAACTATGACCAACGTCTATAATTACTATATCCATATCCAAAAGATAGTATTGTCTTATAATATCATTTACCAAAAAAGATTTACCTGTTCCAGATGGGCCAAGTATAAATTTATTTCTATTACTTATCCTATTGGTAGTCATAGGTAAGTCTAGAGGATCAATAGCCACTGGAATACCCTTGCGATCTGTAAAGTGTATTTGAACTTTTGAATCTTCATCGGATTGTTTATTTTCCTTATAAAATAAACAGGTTGCAGGTTCTAATGTTATCTTAAAAAGATCATAGTACTGTAATACCGTAGCATTACCAGACATTGAACCTTTGAAAAGTTCCCATTGATTATAGGAATTGGAACTGGGTGTGATCCCTAATTTAAATAATGCTTGATCTATATAATTAGATGCATTAACATTTGCATCTTCAGTACCAAATAGCATAAATGAGCAATGACTATGAATCAATAGGTCATTATCCTGAGCAATTTTCGCTAATGCATTATCAATATCCGTAATTGCCATTTCATTTGCAGGATCAGGCATTGAACTATGTTTTTTCTTCTTTTTTTCAATCCCCATCAATTCCTGTTTTTGATTGGGTATTGAGATTACCTGATTATAAATTAATGTTTCAACGTCCGGGACATTGGCTATAAATGAAAATAAGTCTACCGGAAATTTATAGCCCAGGTTCTCAGTAGAGTATGGCTTGATTTTATTTGGAAAATTTACTTCGTCAATATCTATTAAGGGGATAATTTTTAGATGTTTATTTCTGGTTGTTATATCAGTATCTCCAACAAAATAATTGTCGAATTTTATGATTTCAGTATCAAAACTAAAGCCTTTAAACCTTTTAAGTAAAAAGGTTGTTTCTCTTTTAGTTAAAGGATTTGGTTTGAATTTGGCTTCTTTTAAAACATCTGATACTTTTCTAATTTTAATAAGAAAATCATCAAAAGCTTTTTTATTATAGGTAAAGAAATTACTGCGCTTAATTTTTCTGGTTATTGTTAAGTAGGTTTTAACGTCCTTATATTTTCTAAATTCAAAATGTTCAAAATACTTTTGAGATAAAAAGTCATCGCTTTGCTTGCCTTTATATTCGGCATCGAAAAAAATATCCTGTTTCTGGAGTATATAATTTTCACCGAGTATTTTTAATATATTTAAAAAGTTATGGTGAAACTCGTAGTATAGATCTTCACTACCCGAATACTGCAAAATAGGGTTAGAAATCTCCATAGTAGTCGAGTAATGACCCTCTTTATGATAATAAATACAATTATCATTGTATTCATCCATGTCATTCAAAAATGGCCATTCGAAAGTATGTTCCTTTGTTCTCAAAATATCTGTTTTTTATTATTCTCTCTAAGTTCTGAAACGATTAAAAGAAGGACGTATAAACACCACTCCTTTAAATTTTGTCCTAGAATGAATACCGTTTTTTTGCTTAATGTTGACATAGGTTACAACTGCTGCTGCACCTGCAAATAAGGCTATTCCACCAGCTATATATCCAATCAAAACACATAGTATACAGCATAGAATGAAAGAGCCAAATAGTCCACCAGCCATCCAGTATATAAACCGTCCTTTATATGATTTGAAAACAAGGGGCTTTTGGAGCCCCTTGTATACTTCAAAACTTTTATTTGTCTCCATTATACTCCGAAGAATGCAGTGATTATAACACCTACTAGAACCAGGAAAATACAAGAGCCAAACCAAGACATAATTGCTTTGTTAGTATCCTGGTCTCCATTATTCCATTTAATAAATACACGCACACCGCCTATAAGACCGACAATGGCCCCAATAATAATAATCAGATTCCCTATCGGATCGATGTATGTCGATAGTTCTGATCCAGCCGCATCTATTCCATTAGATTGTGCGAATGTTGTTCCAGATGCCAATAATAGCACAGCTCCCATTAGAGCTTTTTTTGAAATAGTTTTTTTCATTTTTAATGATTGTTTGTTACTGATTTGACTTACTGCTTTACTCATAATAAAACTGGTTTTGATTAAAAAAAGATTAGAGATTAATTGTTAAAATTGTATGCTTGCTACTTTACTTTTTGCGTAGTTTAAGAAGTCATCCACAGGTAATCCCTGCCCAGATAATTCACCTAGAGAGACCTCTGTTTCTAAGTTTTTTATTTTTTTTTTTGGAGAGGAATCTATTTCGTCAATAGGTTTGTAATCTTCAACTAAAATGTTTTCCGGTTCCTCTTCCTCCAAGTCCATATCTACCATTTGATATCCCTTGTCCTGAGATCCGTTTTTATTTATAAGAAGATCGATACCCATTACTACCCCGTAATAAATCACGTAGCATATAAATGTTGTGATAAATAGTGTTGTCCAATTCATTTTAAATATTTGTTAGATGGTAAACTTTGTATGTGATTGTGATTGTTATTTATCCATTCCTCAACAATATGAGAGAGCAATGATGCTATTGGTATTTTCCCCTTGGTTTTGATTAAGGTTAATACCTCGCTTATATCTTCGTCTATGTAGGAAGTTGCTTTGTTGCTGTATTCCTTGTTTTTCAATTCATCCTTCAGCTCCAAAAAGAAAAATGGAACTTCATCATCTACTTTTCTTAAAACCTCTGATTTTTGCTTTGGTGCCACTTCTTTTTTACTGCCGGAACCATTTTTCAAATCCTTAGCTAAATTTTTAATACTGCTGCTCATTTAAATATTTTTATATATGGTTTCAAATGGAACGCCCACAACTTCTCGAATTTCCTTAGTGTTACTAAAAACTGAAGTCCTTTGCAGACATACCCTATCCGGTATTACTTCAGTAATTTTTCCGTACTCAGATAATATCCTGTCAACTTGTTCCTGAGTTTTGTATTTAACTCCAGATTTAATTCGATTAGGAACAAATAAGAGCTTGATATCCTTTTTTATGTGTTTAACCAATTGAATAAAAAACAAGGTGCTCTGAACAGTAATTTTATCGTAGGCAAAAGGCACAATTAGCAGATCGGTAATATGAAAGAGAGGAATCAAATTATCATCATCTAACTTGCCAGGGAGGTCAAAGAGGATTAGACTATTATCTAATCGATTTACCATTTTAACCACACTTTGAGATTCTTCTAATTCTTTGCTAATCACTTCATATGGTGGTTCTATTCCTTTTGCAGATTTTTCCTGTTCCCATTCGTTGAAAAAAGAGGATTGAAAGTCAAAGTCCACAATCAGTAATTCTTTCTCTTTTTCTATAAGGTAATTAGAAAATAATATAGATAAAGTGGTCTTCCCTACCCCTCCTTTTTGGTTTGCTATAGATATTATCATTTATCGAGTTTTACCAATTTCACTTCTGCGTTTCTTCATTCTGTTTTTCCCTCCTTCATCGTAATATTCAAAGAGGTTTTCAAGATCATTAGATATCGCCTGTAAACTGTAATCGGTTGAAGGGCTTTTTTGATATTCTTTGTTACTTGATAATTCAGTAAAAAGTTCTTGATCCTCCACGCCCTTTTTAACATCATTATCCAACTCAATGGAACCAATGAAGTTTTTATCTTTATCTATTGCATAGAATTGAGAACCCAACCTGAAAAGGCTTAAAGAACTTTCCCCAAGTTGCTCCTTTGCATTTTTCTCGTTATTTAAGTAAAACCTTAAGGCAGTATTAAATTTGTAGCTTAGATCAGCTCTGTGCAATTTATCGGAACTATTTCCAGATAAGTTTAGATCAGACATTTTGACTTTATAAGCAAAAGCCAAAATCCTTAAATCCTCATTATTTAAAGCCTTGAAATTTTCGTTGATATGCTTAATCTTAGAATTATAATTAAGCTCGTAAACGGTGGATCTATTTATCCTCAGGATTTCTTTTTCGGATTCACTATTAAGGTCATAAACGAATCCGTTTGAATCTATTTTGATATTTGCGATTTTTAGTGAATCGTTTATATCTTCCAGAGTAGATTTAGGAGTTTTAATGTCATTTATCAGACGCGTGACACTTTTTTTTTGATCATTGAGAATCTTATTATTCTCTAAAGCTTTTAATGGCAGAATTCCACTTCCTTTAAAAACTGATTTACTCTTATGGTCTATTACAGAATATCCAAAATTTTGGCTTCCATCTTTGGTCTTAAATACTTCTATTGATATCTTATTCTTATCTGCAATGACCTTAATTTCGTTTAAGGTGTGTTTGTTGGATAAATCCAACAGGTAATCCCTAAGCTCTTCTTTTCGCTTAGCAATAACAGGCGTTTTCGTATAACCTTTGTTAGAATATATTATCTTATTAATATAATATTTAGAAATATCAACCTTATGTTGTCCTTGGTATACTGAAATAACATCGTTTTTTTCAATTACCTTTTTGAATTTATATTCTAGCAAAAGCTTGTATTGAGAAATATTTCCGATATGATATTTATCAATAGCATCAATCTTATTTTGAATTTCTTTTAGAATATCCAGACCAAAGTATTCGCTCAAAATCTTTTGCGACCTAACTCTTTCAAATGAATCTTTTATCTTATTGCCCTCATTATCGATCCTTGTAGATACTATATGAATATGGTTATTGTCAGTATCGGTATGTTTGTAAATTAAGTAAGGATTCTCTCCATACCCCATTTGGCGCATATAATGCTCCCCGAATTTTTTCAGATCCTCAAAAGAAGTCTCTTTTCCTTTAGCACTTATTGTTGCATGGAATTGTGGCTTCTTTATCCTCTCATTACCTTCAGATTGATTCTTTAGATACCTGATGTAATCTTGTTTTTCAGCTTTGTGATCCAAACCGTAAAAGTTTGCGGCTATCATCAAATCCGATTTTTCCTGGCCAATTTTATTTTCATTGTAATTCACTCCATTAAAGGTTTTACTGTTTGCGGATAAAATTTTAACGACTAACATAATACAAATATAATATTATTTAATTGATATAAAGAATAATAATATTATTGAAATAATATATCATTAAATTAATGCAATATTATTGTAATAGCATATTTATGAAATGCCGTATTAATTTAGAACTGCGAAAGTAAAATGGAAGATTGCTTTATTAAGGTTTTATTAACGTATATAAGTACGTGAACCTATTCCGTAGATAAATACGGATACGTATTAGAAGGGTATTTACTTAAAAGAGCAGATGAAATTATCCTTGTTCCTAGCATTGGTCTTTTTGTAAATATTTGAAGCATGCTTACTTACAGTACCCTCTGCTATGAAAAGTGTATCGGAAATCTTTTTGTAGGTCTTATTTTCTAAAATGAGGCTGCCAATTTCTATTTCTCGTTGAGTTAACTCAAAATCGTTAAATTTTTTAATAATCGAAATATTTTGATTCGTGTCTTGACCTGCTATATACCCCATTTTTTTCAAAAAGGAAGTTCTTTTTTTCTCTTGAAAGACTAGATCCCTCAACAATATAAAAGTCAAAACTAAAAAACCGAAATTGACCGCAAGAAGTTCAATTGTCTGGTAATCGCCAAATGAAACTATTATTGGCATTGCAACAATGGATAATAGGGCCAGAAAAACGCTTATAATCCTCAATCTATAATGCTTCTCGTTAAAATCAACCTCTATATTATATAGATTATACAAATTACCCCCTACCCTTGCTAAAAAGTAAATGCCAATTGCAATAGGTATATAGATGAAAAGCTTTTTGGAAAGAATCAAATCACTGGTTATAACCAGAGGAACTATAAAGAATACAATAAAACTTAGTACGATTGCAATTAACAGAGATTTCACCGATAATAATTTGTATTCATTTATATCGTATTCACTGTAGAGATAATTAACATAATAGAGAGCTGCAATAATACCGACGGCGTAGGAAATAATATGCTGAAAAATCATAGGTACCCACTGAATATCATAATCGGGGAATATGCCTGAGAAAAAATTATAACAAAGCATACATATTGTAAGCTTAACAAACCTTTTGATTCCCTCATTTTCAGGGAACTGAAAACTTGAAAAGATAAAATTGAAAGCAATAAAGCATTCTATTATTATGATAACAAATGTTATCAATTTCATTTCGCTTCCAAACATACTTTATAGACTGTTTTTAAATATATATAAAATATAGGGCAGCTCATTTTCAATTTTCTTCACAAGATCGAAACCATTTTTTTTGTAGAATGGAAGATTTCTAATAGTTGATGTTTCCAGATACATCATTTTATTACTGGAAGAGTAAAATTTTAAAATTTCCTGAAGTAATTGCGTTCCTTTTCCCGCACCGGCACTTGTAGGTATTACTCCGATGTACCACAGATGAAGAAAATTATGCTTTGGTTGATGCTTTGAAATTAATTTTTCTCTCTTAAGTACTTCTTTTATTCTTTGTAGTCCGATAACATTTAGGGTCAGGACTAGCGTATAATATAAGTATCTAATGGATATTTTCTTTTCATTAGGATCGAGAACAAGACAAGCGGCCGTATCATCATCATTGATAAAAACTCCGTCATTTAGTAAGGCTTTATAAAATGAATATCTTACAAGGGCTGGAAGTTTACTTGTATTATTACCTGTAACAAAATTTGTAGACTTATTATCCTTAAAAGAGGCCGATATAATGCTAACCACTAAAGAAATATCTTTTTTACTGCCTCTTCTCATTATTTAATTGACCTGATCATTCTCAACTATCCAAATTTAAGATTTTACAGCTCACTGCTTTTGTGTAAAACGATAAGAAAAACCTAATAATTAAATTTAATTTTAAAAAAACGTCACTTATATCGATATATTTTAATTCTTAACGTTAGTACTCCCGTATGATTCGGGACTAGGGCAGAAAAGGCCCCGGTCCCGAAGTCACTTTTGAAGGACGGTTCAAAAGCCGCACTAAATCAAAATAAGGATCTTAT
>Ga0307486_1001200_pt1 | contig 20592 bp, 20 predicted proteins | sample CBIW02metaG_FD_203663 | JGI IMG/M metagenome (GOLD analysis project Ga0307486, IMG submission 203663) | Sea-ice brine microbial communities from Beaufort Sea near Barrow, Alaska, United States - CBIW 0.2 | ecosystem: Environmental > Aquatic > Marine > Coastal | place: USA: Alaska | collected...
CATTACTGGCCCGACGACCCCCTGCAAGCCGAGCCGACCAGCCGCGCGAAACCGCGCAAACACTAACGCAGTGAGCCACAGGCGCTTTGCGTCTGCGCGGGCCGCGCTTACAATCCCAGCCCTGAACCTTGACCCATTAGCGGAGCGTTTTATGGACAACACCAGCCAGATTCTTGAACGCAGCCCCGAGCTTTTTTCCGGCCGGCGTGTGTTGCTGGTCAATCCGCCAGCTGACAATCTAACCAGCAGCATACAAGCGGATTGGCAGGTATGGACCTGGGACTGGTCGGTCCAGCGCAGTCTGGCGACTCAGCTTGGCGAAGAACGGTTGAGCTTTTCCCACCTGTGTCCGCAGTTTGATGGCCTGGATGCAGCCATTCTGGTGGTACCCAAAGCCCTCGAGCGGGCTGAATATGCGCTGGCGCAGATCGTGCCCCTGCTGCCTGCCGGATGCCCTTTGTATCTGGTAGGCGAGAAAAAAGGCGGTATCAGCCGCGCCGAGAAGCTCATGCAGCCTTATGGCAGCGGCGCGGAGAAACTCGATTCGGCGCGGCATTGCCAGCTTTGGCGCATGGCAGTAAACGGCAGTGCGGCGCCCTTCGATCTGATGGATTGGCAGCGAGAGTTTGATATCGAACTGGCAGATCAGACCATCAAACTGGTGAGTCTGCCTGGCGTATTCAGTCACGGCCGCCTGGATGAGGGCAGTCAGCTGTTACTCGAAGAGCCCGCGGCCCTGCCCGCCGGCAAGGTGCTGGATTTTGGCTGTGGCGCTGGTGTGCTGACCACTGCGCTGGCCAGACGCAATCCCGAAAGTCGCTTCGAAATGGTAGATGTGGATGCGCTGGCGCTGTATTGCGCGCATCAGACTCTGGCGCGTAATGGGGTAGAGGCTGAGATCTATCCCTCTGATGGCCTCAGCGATGTGCATGGCCGGCTTGTCGCAGTGATCAGCAATCCGCCGTTTCATACCGGCATCAAACACGACACGAGTATCGCCGAACGGTTTTTTGAGCAAGTTACCCGCAATCTGCTGCCTGGGGGTGAGATGCGTATTGTGGCGAACGGCTTCCTGCGCTATCCGGCCCTGATTGAAGCGCACATAGGACCCTGTCAGGTACTGCGTGAGAACAATCGCTTCAAGGTCTATTCGGCAGTCGCCCCCGGTTGACCAGACGCAGTGTATGGGTTAAATTCCCGCCCGTCTTAGGGGAGTAGTCTCACTATGCAGGCCATTGCTGCCTGCATTGGTAAACGTCAACATACTTGGTCCGCAGACCATGGCGTTTGCAACCTGCGGCCGCGCCAGCGGCTCCGGTTTGACGAGACCTATGACATACGCACACCAGCCGAGGGCGGAGGTGGACGTATGTCATTGGTTTTGATCCGCCCTCCTATGGAACCTCTTTGGACGCTTTCTTCGTTTCAACCGGAATTGTTGCGCTGGCCGAGATCGGCGACAAAACCCAACTTCTTGCGTTATTACTCGTACTGCGTTTCCGTCAACCCGGTCCTATTGTGCTGGGTATCCTTGTTGCGACCCTAGCCAATCATGCGCTAGCAGGCGCTCTGGGTCAGTTGGTCGGTAATGTCTTCAGCGACGCATGGCTATACACGTTGTTGGCCGTCTCCTTTATCGCCGTTGCTGCCTGGACACTGGTGCCAGACAAGCTCGATGACGATGACGCTCCTTCCATCAGCCGCTATGGTGCCTTTATTACCACGCTAGTGGCGTTCTTTGTCGCGGAAATGGGCGACAAGACCCAGATCGCAACGGTGGTGCTGGCAGCGCAGTTTGACGCCTATTTCTGGGTGGTGATGGGGACTACCCTAGGGATGCTGCTAGCCAACATACCGGTGGTGTTTATGGGTAATGCTGCGGCTGCCAAACTTCCGCTGGATCTTATCCGGCGTGTTGCCTCGAGTGCTTTTCTCTTGATGGGACTCTACGCAAGCTGGTTGGCCTTTCAAGCCTTTCAAGCCTTTCAAGCCTTTCAAGGTTGAATGTCAAATCAGCCTGAAACCATATCGCCGAAAGGAGTGCAGGGTTATGCTGCGGTCTTTGTCGACCTGCCAGAACGGCATGCAGACAGCTATTTTATTCACGGGAAAGTGACGCTCTATGTGTGAGTTGATGGGCATGAGTGCCAACGTGCCAACGGATATCTGCTTCAGTTTTTCGGGGTTGATGCAGCGGGGCGGTCGCACTGGTCCGCACTGTGACGGCTGGGGTGTAGCTTTTTATGAAGGCGGTGGATTGCGTTGTTTTCATGATCCGCAACCCTGCCACAGTTCGGCCATTGCGCAACTGATCGAAACCTATCCAATCAAGTCCGAGAACGTCATCTGACATATACGCCAGGCCAATGTTGGCCGGGTAAGCCTGGCCAACACGCATCCATTCAGTCGTGAGCTTTGGGGGCAGTATTGGACTTTTGCGCATAACGGGCAAATCCAGTCATTCGTCCCTATGCAAGGGCCCTTTCAGCCGGTGGGAAGCACTGACAGCGAAGCCATCTTCTGTGATCTGCTCAATCGATTGCGCGCACAGTTCGAGCAGCGCCCGTCGTTGGAGGCTTTGATGGCGTGCATGGCCGATGCCTGCGCCGAATACGCCAGTCAAGGTGTCTGCAATCTGCTGATCAGTAACGGCGACTGGCTGTTTACCCTGTGTACCAGCAAGTTGGCCTGGATTACCCGACGAGCACCGTTCGGGCCTGCACAACTGAGTGACGTCGAGCTTTCGGTGGATTTTCAGCAGCACACCACACCCAACGATATAGTCACGGTGATTGCCACCGAGCCGTTGACCAGCAATGAGTTATGGCACACCTATGCCCCCGGTGAATGGCGGCTATGGCAAGGTGGGAACGTGATACTGGAGGGTAGACTGGGACTGACAGACGGCCCTGGTGCTGAATAATGAGCTTATCCATGGGTAACTGAGTTGTCAGGGTAAAGGCTCACGTGCGTGGGCACGCGAGCCGAAGGCGCTACAGGATAAATGCGTCAGGACGCTAGAGTAGAGCGATGTTGTAATTGACGATAAAGCGTGTCTGATCCGTGTCGCGCTGGCCAGCCACGCTGCTACGCAATGCTGCGCTGCGCAGAGAGAAGCCGAGGTTCTTTAGAAGCCCTTTCTGGATGGTGTAATCCACACGAATATTGCGCTCCCACTCCTTGTCTTTGCCTAAAACGGCGGCATCGACGTCAGCGCCCCGCAGGTAGATCAGGTTGGCACGCAGCCCGGCAATGCCTGCCTGGCTGAAGTCGTAGCCGTAGCTGGCCAGCCAGGTTCGCTGACCTGCGCGTTGGAACTTGCCGATTTGCGAATCAGTAATCAGATAAGCGCTAGTGCCATCACCATTATTGATGAACGGAAAATGGCTGCTGCCGCTGAGATGCTGATAACCCAGCCCGGCAGCGTGACCGCTCTGACTGAAGGTGAACAGTGCGCTGGCAGCAGTGTTGTCTACCTTGCCTCCATTGTTGAATCCGCTAGCACCGTAGCCTGCTTGCCGGTCTTTGTTGGCACCTTGAGCATTGCTGTCAAAGTAGCGCAGGTCGGTGTTCAACTTGCCGTTGCCCAGATTGGCGTTATGTACGGCGCCAACATAGTGCTGGCGGTAATAGTCACTCAGTTCCGCAAGATAGTAGCTGGCAGTGAGGCTGTCTGTGACCTTGTAATCGCCACCGGCAAAGCGGAACTGGTCGACACGCTTAGTGCCGCCTGAAATGCGCAATTCCTCATAATCGCTGGACGCACGACCGCTGGCTTTACCAATTTGGCCCAGTTGCAGCGTCAGACCGTTGATGTCATTGGAAGTGATCTGAGTGCCGCGAAAAGTTTGCGGCAGCAGACGCCCGTCATTTTGTACGATTACCGGTAGCCTGGGCACCAGTGCGCCGTATTTCAGTTCGGTTTGCGATATCTTGGCTTTCGCTGTCAGATCAAAGCGGCCGAAGTGATTGACTGCACTGTTGTCATCTTCAAGCGGAAAGAGGGCGCCGGGGTTGCGGCTGCGACCGGCTTTGTTGGTCCGTCCGCCAGAGTCCAGTCGAACGCCAGCCTGGCCCAGAGCGTCCAGACCCACGCCTATTCGGCCCTGGCTGAAGCCAGACTGAAAGTTGAGCACGAAACCCTGACCCCATTCTTCGGATTTGGATGGGGCTGCTACGCCGTTACGCTCGTCCTGGTTAAAGTAGAAGTTACGCACGCCCAGGTTGGCTTTGCTGCCTCCGATAAAGCCGTCATTGGCATTGGCCAGACCCGGTAACGTTACTGCAGCGATGCCGGCGGCCACTGTGCCAGCGATCAGGGATTTCTTCATGTCCAAGCTCCAGATATTTTTATAGACACGCTGTCGCGAAAAGCGCTGTGTTGTCGAGTGGCACCAGACGGTGTCATGGTTTACAGATGTAACATAAGTGACTTATTAGATTATAAAAAAGACTAAAAAGTAATTTTAATATTCTTTTTTAGAATACATGAGGGTAGGCGGGCGGAGCACAAAGATCTGAAGGCTGGTTTGGGCGGGTAGGACTTGCAGATTTGGCACCGGCAGGCTGCATTTCAGCCTGAAATAAAATACCGGAAGAGCCTGACGGCAGCTTCCGGTAGCGCGATTCGGGTTTGGGGTGCTTCAGTGTTTAGCGGACGCGTTGTATAGGGGTTGTACCCGCGGAACAGTTGCCCGCAGGGTTTCTATACGTCCGCTATTTGAGGGGTGGGTGCTGAGGAATTCAGGCGGTGCGCCCTGGGATGCGGCGGCCATCTTCTGCCACAGGCTGACCGCAGCTTCTGGCGCATAGCCGGCACGCGCGGCAAGCTCCATTCCGATCAGGTCTGCTTCTGTTTCATTGGATCGGCTATTGGGCAGCATCAGGCCGTACTGAACGGCCGCATCGGCCACTTGCATGCTGCCTTCGCCTAGACCCAACAGGGCGCCTGCTATCTGGGTACCCATCTGGGATGTATAGGCTCTGGAAATGGCCTCGCGTCCGTGTTCGCGCAGAGCGTGGGCAATTTCGTGTCCCATGATCTGGGCGATTTCGGCATCCGACAGCTTGAGCTGGGTGATAATGCCGCTGTAGAACAGGATCTTGCCACCCGGGGCAGCGCTGGCATTCATCTGATCGCTCTTGATCAGATTGACTTCCCATTTCCAGTTGCTCGCTTCGGGTCGAAAGTAACTGACCTGGGGAATCAGGTGACCGGAGATCCGGCGCAAGCGGTTGAGCATGGCCTTGTCGGTGTTCAGTACACCTTTGGAGCGGGCTTCAGCCAGCTGTTTGGCGTATGACTGCGCTGCCATTTGATCCACCTCTGCGCTCGAGAGTCCGCCGAACATGTACTGTTTGCGATCCACGCCCACTGCACCTCCCTGAGTCGTCTGCACAGCCTGGCAACCGGTCAAGAACAGCAGTGGCAGTAAAATCAGTATGAGGCGACTACGCATTTCGGGATAATCCTTGGTGTTGGGGCGTCCTGGATGGATCGCCATAATCGGTTTGCATACGGCTCAGTGTGCACCATCTTGAGACTCGCCAAACGACTAAAACGTTCAGTGGATCAAAAATGACACTGAAGATTTGTATCAGTCCGCCGATACTACGCTATAGGATTTATTCAGCCGGAGTAGAGAATGCAATTCAAATCCATCCAGTCTGCCATTGTTGTACTTGCGGGTGCCTGTCTGTTTGTAGCCGTGGGGTTGGTGACACTGTACAGCATCAATTCGGCGGACCGCAGTCAGCGCTTTGTTCACGATAGCAGCCGGGAGCTGATAGAGCGCCAGGTAAAGGAGCGATTGACGGCTGTTGCTGCGGCTCAGAGCCAACGTATACGCCGGCGGTTGAGCGATCCGTTTATAGTGGCGGGTCAACTGGCTGAGCTCAACCGCCTGTTGGGCGGGCTGGAAGGAGATGGTTTGCCGACGCTGATGATGAGTCGTGAGGAAATGGTGCGGGTACTGCGCAACTCATTAGAGCAGAACCCGGATCTGCTGGGTGTTTATGTTGGTTGGGAGCCCAACGCCTTCGATGACCTGGATCAATATTTCGAGGGCGTCAAGACCGATGGTTATGACGGCACCGGGCGCTTTCTGCCCTGGTGGTTTCGGAATGCACAGGGGGAAATAGAGCTGGCTCCGTTGGCTGATCTGGAAAGCGAAACGGTGACCTCCACCGGTGTGCGCCAAGGTGAGTATTACCTATGCCCGCGTGACAGCCTGAAACCCTGTGTAACCGATCCTGCGCCCTATGATCTGGGCGGTACCCAGGTAATGCTTTCCTCGTTCACGGTACCCATAGTATCGGAGGATGAGTTCCGCGGTATTGTCGGTGTGGATCTGTCGTTGGATTTCATCCAGCAGGCGCTTAAAGAGAGTAATGCGACGCTGTTTGACGGCAGCGGCGAACAGGCCCTGGTGAGTAGTAATGGCCGCTTGGTGGCATTTACGGGTGAGGGCGCCCAGCCGGGTGATGCGGCAGATCGTGTACTGGATGCGGGTGAGCTTGCGCACCTGGCCGCCCTGGGCGATAAGCTGGTTTACACCCTGGACGAGTCGAGCGGCGTTATACAGCTGGTTATGCCGATTCCGATAGGCGACACCGGCACGCGCTGGATGTTGTTGATTACCCTTCCCCTGGATGTTGTGATGAGTGACGTTACCGCCCTGGGCGACGAGCTTGACGCGCGTCAGGCAAAGGATACGTTGACGTTGATCGGTATCGGTGTGGTGATCGCTCTGGCTGGTCTGGTAATCATGGTGCTGCTGGGTCTGAGTCTGTCTCGCCCCGCCCGGCGCCTGGTTGCCATGCTCGATGATATTGCCCAAGGCGACGGTGATTTGACCAAACGTCTGGTCGTGGATCGCGGCGACGAACTCGGGGCTGTAGCCAAGGGTTTCAATAGTTTTCTGGACAAGTTGCAGGCGATGATTCGTGAGGTAGTGGCATCGGTTGCACAGGTGACGGATGCCTCCGAGAACACCGCAGACATAGCCATGCGCACCAACGATGGTATCCAGCGGCAGCTGAGCGAGATCGATCAGGTGGCAACAGCGGTGACCGAAATGACCGCTACTGCCCAGGACGTTGCGCGCAACGCCGCCCAGGCGGCCGAAGCGGCTCGCAATGCCGATGGCTCGGCGAGTCATGGTCGAGACGTGGTCAAGGCCAGCGCCGCGGCAACACTGAGCTTGGCCGAGGACATCAACAAGGCGGTTGCCAGTGTGCAATCTCTAGCGCGCGATAGTGAAAACATTACCGGTATTCTGGCCACGATTCGCGGCATAGCAGAGCAAACCAATCTACTGGCGTTGAATGCGGCGATTGAGGCGGCCCGTGCCGGCGAGCAGGGCCGCGGTTTTGCCGTGGTGGCTGACGAGGTGCGCAATCTGGCGCAAAAGACGCAGACCTCGACCGAAGAAATTCAAACCATGATCGAGCAGTTGCAAAAAGGCACCCGCGATACGGTCAAGGTCATGGAGCAGAGTCGGACTCGCACCGAGGAAAGTGTGTTGCAGTCAGAAGAGGCCGATGCTGCGCTGACATCGATTACCCAGGCGGTGTCTGTTATCACCGAGATGAACACGCAGATTGCCAGTGCCGCTGAAGAGCAGAGTGCGGTAGCCGAAGACGTCAATCGCAATGTAGCCACTATCGATCAGGTCGCCAAAGCTGTCGCTGGTGGTGCTCAGGAGGCGTCAGAAGCCAGTGCCGGATTGACCCGGCTGGCCGAACAACAGCGGCGTCTGATCAACCAGTTCAAGGTCTGATCAGTCCAGCGTCGGGTCAAGAGTAATGGCTCGGCCGCTGGGCGCGCAGCATTGGGCACCCAGCGTGGTCGGGCTGCTCATTGTCGGACTGACCGGATGCATCATAGTGATCAGGGAGGCCGCATTGAGCAGTAATGGCTGCAAGCTGCTGACCGCGGTCGCTGAGGCAAGCCAGATAGCCTGTTCAGCACTGTTGAGCATAACCGGCATGCGCGGCGACAGACGTGCGGGCAAGCCTTTTGCTGGGGCGGTTACCAGGGCGCAGCTGTCCCAGAAACTCCCGTCCTCCAGACTGTAACGTTCCCATAATCCCGCCAATGTGAGCCCGCCCTGGTGGCGTCGCATATACCAGGGTTGCTTACGCGTGCCCTGGGCATGCCAACTGAAAAACCCGTCCACCGGAATGATGCAGCGGCGCTGTGCCAGCGCCTGGCCGAACATGGGCTTTTCATGTAGATATTCGGCCTGGGCACTAAAGGCTGCGCGATCAAGCTGGCGCAGCCAGGTCGGCGTGAGATTCCACAGGACGCTGGTACATTCGACCTTGCCTGCAAGTTTGCGCAGTATAAGCACACGTTGCCCGGGCGCGAGGTTCCATTGCGGTTTCCAATCGACAGGCACATCCTTGACTGGCGGGGAAAACTGCGCGAGGCGTCCGCTCACAAATCGTCCATTTCCGACATGATCGGCGTAGCCTGCTGCCAATCGCTGATCAGCTCCCGCGCCAGCCCCAGATCCTGTGCAGACACCCACAGACCAAGAAGGTCGGCAGCGGGGAGTTCGCCGATGCCGCCCTGGAGATACTCGCCACTGACGTAGCAATTGACGTGGCTGTCGGCAAGAATCTGGCGCAGTAGCTGCGCTTCAGACATGTCCTGAGGTCGATAGGCGCAGAGCATATTCAGTCCTGCTCCCGGCGCAAGTCGACCTGGTAGTCGTCGTTGGCTTCATCAATCCACAGGCTGACCAGAATGGGTTGGCAGCAGACCTGGCAATCTTCCACATAGGTTTGCGAGCCGCCGGACAGGTCTAGCAGGAGGCTGATGGGTTCGTCACAGTGCGGACACTGAACGGCGGCTTCTTCGATCGCCTGCATGGGGTTTACTCCGGCTGTGAATTCTCATTGCAGTGTAGCCCTATCGTCATTCTGGCGAAACCGGCCGTCGGGCCGCATAATACTCGGCTGTACCCAGCTTAAATGAGGATTACATGGTTGAGTTCGACGCGATAAGACCTTACAACGATGCCGAGGTACCGGCGGTGCTTCGCCGCCTGATCCAGGATCAGGAGCTGCTAAGCATCCTGGCCGGTCATCACTTCGCGCGGTTGAATCGCTGGATGCCGGGGCTGGTTAAACGTTTGGTGAGCGCAGGATTACGTCGCGAAGCACGACAGATCAATAGCGTGGAGGGACTGCAGCAGCGCATCGAGCCCTATCTGGATCGGCTGATCGAGCGCAGCGTCGCCGATGTCAGCTACAGCGGGCTTGATCGCCTGTCCACGGATAAGTCCTACCTGTTTCTGGCCAACCACCGGGATATTGTGATGGACCCGGCCTTCGTCAACTATGCCCTCTATCACGCCAGCTATCCCACCCCGCGTATCGCTATTGGCGACAATTTGCTGCAACGCCCCTTTGTCAGTGATTTGATGCGCTTGAACAAGAGTTTTATTGTTCATCGATCAGTGACCGTGCGTCGGGAAAAGCTCCAGGTCTATCAAACCCTGTCGGCGTACATCAGTCATTCGATCACCACTGGACACTCGATCTGGATAGCTCAGGCCGAGGGACGCGCAAAAGATGGCAAGGATGAGACCGATACGGCAATCATCAAAATGTTATGCATGAGTCGCAAGGGTGAGGATTTTGCGGACATCATTCGCAGTCTTAACATCGTGCCGGTATCCATAGCCTACGAATGGGACCCCTGCGATCACATGAAGGCCCGAGAGCTGGAGCAGCGCGCCCGCACCGGTACTTATGTGAAAGAGCCGGGGGAGGATGACCGTTCGATAGCCAAAGGCTTGACAGGGTACAAGGGTCACGTACACGTGGCTTTCGGAGAGCCCTTGACGGGGGATTTTCCTGATGCCAAGGCTGTTGCGCGGGAAGCAGACCGCCAGATACTGCTGAACTACAGGCTGCAGCCGAGTAACTATCTGGCTGTCGAGCAACTCAGCGACGAGCATGCCCGCCTAGCTGGCAGCGCTATTGTTGAAAACTGGCGCTCCAGATTCGAGCCCGAACGGCTTGCAGCAGAGCAGGCGCGTTTCGACCAGCGTCTGGGCGATTGCCCTGCGGCTGAACGGGACGGCTGGCTGCTGCAATACGCAAATCCGGTTGTCAGTGCCGCGGCCAGTGCGGCGCTCTCATACAAGGGTGCTGAGCAGGCTTAACAGCACAGCCAAAGCGAGGCAGCCCAGACCGATACGGCTGAACATGCGATAGACGTGGCAGCCTGGCACTGCGTCGTGCGTATCGAGGCTGCCCATTCCTCCTGCCGTTATCTGCGACCTTCCTTGCCCTGATTGCCATTGGGCGGCAAAAACCAACCAGCTGCCGGACAGGGCATAAAATAGGGCCAAGCCATTTACTGCCAGCGCTGGTTGGTTGAGACAATACAGCCAGACTGTCTGAAACAGGGACATACGAAAACCTCCGGACATGATGTTCGGCAACCTACCCGGAGTTGTTATTGTGCTGGCTTGGCTACATCGAAACGCTGATACTGACAGGGTCGCCGCAAAGCGAGTGGTCTGACAAAAACCGCCCTGAGTATACCGCGCCGAGCTGCTTATTTCGATATTTGGACGTGCCAAATCGATTACGCGCTGTGTTTGCGCCGGCCGCCAATTTCGGCCGCGACGCAACATTAAGGATCTTGCGGCGTCCAATGACTACCTTCAATCTTTTTTCGGAGTACCCAATGACTAGACAATTTGGATTGGTTCTTATACTTGGTAGTGTGCTCGCACTGGCTGGTTGTGCTTCGTCACTGACGGGTGAGACCTACAGCCGTGAGGAGGCAAGAACACCGCAGATCGTCCGCACTGGCGTGGTGGAGTCTGTGCGGCCGGTCAAGCTCGAAGGCACCAAAACAATTATCGGTCCGGCCGCCGGCGCAGCCATTGGTGGTGTTGCCGGCAGTGGCGTCGGCGGCGGCCGCGGTAGCGCTATTGCCGCCGTAGTTGGCGCATTGGCCGGGGGCATGGCTGGTGCTGCAGCAGAGGAAGGCATTACCCGCACCCAAGGCGTTGAAATCACTGTCCGCGAAGACGATGGCAGTATGCGCGCCTATGTGCAGGAGGCATCTCCTGACGTGACGTTTAATACGGGTGATCGGGTTCGGGTTCAGTCGATTAACGGTCGTTCGAGAGTCGTCAAATAGCGCGTAATAGGCAGTGATGGTTGTGGCAGGTGGCCTTGGTTGCCCATCTGCCGCAGCCAACACCTCTTCGAATGCCAGGCTGCCAGATCATTTTAATTCAAAATGCTACGGACCACGCCATCAACCCTTCTTATTTATCCATTTCATTCAGCAGGTCAATGCGCTCAGGACATGCCGGCCTGACGACGTATTCCTGTGCGCACTAACTGTGTAGATTTCAGCTCAGATGACGCGGAAAAATGCTTTTTAGAATGCCCATTGCTGGCCTGAAGGGATCATTAGGATATGTTGTTCAGTCTGTTAGCTCTGACCTTTACCGGGCTTTTCGCCCCGTTTGTGTGGCGCTTTTCAAAGCGCCACACAGGCCTGTTGTTGGCCATTGTGCCCGCGGCATGCTTTGTCTGGTTTAGCTTGCAGATAACCGAGATCGCCGGCGGCGGCGCGCTGTTTGAAAGTGTTGCCTGGGTGCCTATGCTGAATGTCGCGTTAGGCTTGCGTCTAGACGGTCTGGCTCTGGTCTTTGCGTTGCTGATCACCGGCATTGGCGCCCTTATCGTTGTGTATTCCGGCGTCTACCTGCGCGGCCATCCTCAGCTTGGCCGGTTTTATGCGTATCTACTGATTTTCATGATGGCCATGCTTGGACTGGTGCTGGCTGACAATTTGATTGCGATGTTCGTGTTCTGGGAGCTGACCAGCGTCGCGAGTTATCTGCTTATCAGTTTCAATCATGAAAAGCCCGAGTCACGCCGGGCAGCTCTGCAAGCGCTATTGATCACCGGCGGGGGTGGCCTGGCGCTGCTGGCCGGACTGGTTCTGCTGGGTATCGCGGCGGATACCTGGCAGTTTTCTCAGTTGCAGGCAGAGCTGGTGCAGGCGCATGCGTTATTCCCGGCCATCATGGTGCTGGTGTTGATTGGCTGCTTTACCAAGTCAGCGCAGTTCCCTTTTCACCTCTGGTTGCCCAATGCGATGAATGCGCCCACGCCGGTATCGGCGTATCTGCATTCGGCGACCATGGTCAAGGCCGGTATTTATTTGTTGGCCCGCCTCAATCCCACCCTGGGAGGAGGGGTTGGCTGGAGTACGGTGCTGATTACTCTGGGTGCGCTTACCGCGTTGCTGGGGGCTGTTCTGGCCATTCGCCAATATGATCTCAAGCGCATGCTGGCCTACACCACGGTGACCGTTCTTGGCCAACTGACCATGCTCATAGGCACCAACACCAGCTATGGCCTGCAGGCTTTCGTGCTTTACCTGGTCGCGCACTCGTTTTACAAGGGCGCGTTGTTCATGGCCGTGGGTGCAATTGATCATTCGACCGGTACTCGAGACATCCGTCGGCTTGGCGGGCTGTTCACGCTCATGCCGCTCACCGGCATTGCCGTGGGACTGGCGGCTTTCTCCAATGCGGGGTTGCCGCCGTTTTTCGGCTTTATCGCCAAGGAATTCAAGTACGCAGGTCTGATCGAAATGGGCACCATTGGCTGGACGGTGACGCTGGTCATGATCCTGACCAATGCCCTGCTGGTGGCCGCCGCCGGGATGATTTTCTTTAAAACATTCCTTGGCGCTCGCGGCACCTGGGATAGGCAGGCGCACGAAGTCAGCCCCTTTATGTGGGCAGGTCCTCTTTTATTGGCGCTCGGTGGTTTTGGTCTGGGTGCATGGAATCAGTGGCCGGAAACCTGGCTGGTCAATACGGCCGTGCAAGCGGTGGCTAGTGGTGAGGTGGATGTGAGTCTGTATCTGTGGGGTGGTATTACCCCTGCGGTTCTGGCCAGCGTCCTGACCCTGGGGCTGGGCACCCTGTTCTACTTCAACGTTAGCGCGGTGCGTAGCCTGGCCAATCGTCTGGACAGTGTCTGGGTGTTCAGTGGGGATCTGCTGTGGGATAAGTTGCTCAAACGCCTGTTTCAGTTCGCGAGTGCAGTGGCCGGGTTGTTCCAGCATGGCTCGTTACGCTTGCACATGGCGCTGATGACGTTAGTTGTAAGTCTCAGTGTACTGGGCGGTCTGCTGTTGATGAACGCCCAGCCCTTTGTGGGTCACGGATTATCCGAGGTGACGTTATCGGGCGTTATTGGCTGTCTGCTGGCGTTAGGCGGCGCAGCCGGAGCCGCTTTCATGGCGGGGCGTCTGGCATTAGTGGCTTCACTGGGGGCCAGCGGCCTGGGCCTGGCGTTGTTTTTTGTCTCGATCAATGCGCCGGACGTGGCCTTGACGCAGTTAATGGTAGAGACCTTGACCGTGGTTTTTCTGGCCATGGTGCTGCGGCGTATGCCAATGGTGCCTGCCACTGGTGGCGCCGGTATTGGCGTGAATGTCTGGCACGCCGGCGTGGCTATACTCTTTGGTCTGGCTGTCAGCCTGTTGATCATAACGGCGGTCAGCCAACCACTGCCCGGCGATCTGGCTGACTGGTTTTTGACCAACAGTCTGCCGGGCGGTTACGGCAGTAACGTGGTCAACGTGATTCTGGTGGACTTCCGCGCGGTCGATACTCTGGGCGAAATTCTGGTCGTGGCGATTGCTGCGCTGGCCGCCTCGACGCTGTTAGGGGCCGGGCAGCTGCCGGACGAGAAGCCGCGGGGTTTGCCCGAGTTCGGTTCAATGATGCTACGCCAGGGCATGCGGCCGCTAGCCACTATTTTGCTGGTCGTGTCCCTGGCGATTCTCTGGCGTGGTCACAATTTACCCGGGGGCGGCTTTATCGGCGGCCTGGTAGCAGCGACCGGATTCACCCTGATGGTGTTGACGTTTGGGCGGGGGATTCAGCGCGGCCTGGCGCGCATCGCGCCGCCGACCATTATCGGGTTGGGCCTGGCTTGCGCAGTGGGCGCCGGGCTATTTGGACTGGTATCACAGGTGCCATTCATGACCGGCTTCTGGATTGAGCCGTTCGGGGTGAAGTTGGGTACGCCCTTGTTATTTGATGTGGGGGTCTTTTTGACTGTGTTCGGGTCGGTGATGCATATGGTGCGTAATCTGGTCGGGAGGACTGCCTGATGGAATGGTTGGGCGCTATTACTGCTGGCATCATGGCCGCACTGGGTGTGTGGATGATGCTGGACCGTCACTTGATGCGGGTGGTGTTGGGTATCGCCGTGCTGGGTAACGCCATTAACCTAGGGGTGCTGACCGCTGGTCGGTTCTCGGGCACTGAAGCGGCCTTCACTTTCGCCGGCCAGACGGGTCTGGACGCAGCCAATCCTTTGCCTCAAGCATTGGTCTTGACTGCCATTGTCATCGGTTTTGCCCTGTTCGTGTTTGCTCTTTCGGTACTTAAACGGACCCATGAGCTGCACGGCGACAAGGACACTGACCGCGTCAGCCAGGTAACCGAGCAACCCGCCCCGGATGACGCTGAAGAGCCGGTGCAACGGCCGGCCGGTGAGGGTAGGGCATGAACACGCTTATCGTCCTGCCGATTCTTGTTCCACTCACCACGCTGCTCCTGGCTCTGCTGGTCAAGCGCCATCACGCCTGGGTCACAGCCATCAGCCTGGTGGGTGCTGTGCTCCTGCTGCTCACCGGTCTCTATCTGGTAATGCTGGCTGCTCAGGGCACGGTGTTGACCGCTCAGATGGGCGGCTGGGCTGCCCCTTATGGCATCAGCCTGGTAATTGACCGGTTGTCAGCGGTGATGGTTGCCATTACCGGGATTATCGGCCTTGCTACTCTGGTCTACTGTTTGCGCCAGCCGATACCAGCGGATTTTCTGCGCGACACGCATCTGTTTGTGCACGGCCTGCTTGCCGGTATTTGTGGGGCATTCATCACCGCAGATATATTCAATCTGTATGTCTGGTTTGAAGTGCTACTGATTGGCTCTTTCGCGCTGATTGCTCTGGGTGGAGGGGAGCGGCGGCTATCGGGTGCCATGACCTATCTTGTGCTGAATATGCTGGCCACGCTGCTGTTCCTGCTCGCTGCGGGCTTGGTCTACGGGGCTACCGGCACCCTGAACATGGGCGAGCTGGCCCTGCTTTTTCGCGCCGAAGAGGCCAGTGATGGTGCCTGGCTGGGCGTTATTTTGATGCTGGTTTCCTTTTCCATCAAGGCAGCCTTGTTCCCGCTGTTTGGATGGCTGCCGGCCAGTTATCACGTAGCCTGGACGCCGGTTTCTGCACTCTTTGCCGGCCTGCTGACGAAAGTCGGGGTATATGCCCTGATTCGTCTGGTCACGCTGCTCTGGCCGGAGCCTGGTGTAGTCCATTCGGTCCTGCTATGGGTGGCTTGCGCGACCATGATTATCGGGGTGTTGGGCGCCGCTGCGCAGACTGAGGTGCGGCGTATATTGTCTTTCCATATCGTCAGTCAGGTCGGATACATGGTGCTGGGTCTGGCGTTGGCGACGCCCTTGGCACTGGCCGGCGCGGTGTTCTATTTGATCCACCATATTGTGGTCAAGGCCAACCTGTTCTTCGTCGGCGGTATTGCCGCGCGACTCACTGGGTCCGAGCGGCTGGCCGCAATGGGTGGGCTCTATGCGCGTGCGCCGCTGCTGGCAATTCTGTTTGCCATTCCGGCGCTGTCACTGGCCGGTATACCGCCGTTATCAGGCTTCTGGGCCAAGTTCGTCCTGGTCAAGGCGAGTCTGGATGCCGGGGTATGGATTGCTGCGTTTTTCATTCTGTTTACCGGCGTGTTCACCTTGCTGTCGATGAGCAAGATATGGAATGAGAGTTTTCTCAAGGCGCATCCGCAACCGGAACTGCTCGGGGTAGCGGGCAATGGTCCTCGCGGCGCTTGGATCTCGGTCAGCGTTCTGGCGGTGATGACTGTGGCGATCGGTCTGGGAGCGGGGCCGGTGATGGAGTATGCCATGGCAGCCTCAGAGCAGTTGATTGAGGCACCGGCTTACCTGCAACTGCTGAACGGAAGGAGCCAGTGATGGTGTATTTGCATGTGCTGCTGGCCACGCTACTGGCCGCCGCGCTGGCGGTTCTTAGCCCCCTGTATTGGCTGGCTGCATTCGCTGCGCTGTACCCGTTGTTCAGGCTCTTTGGGCTGTTCCATCGCGCCAGCCGCCTGTACGCGTTGCGTATCGAGGCCGGGCTGATATTTGTACCCTGGTTTACCTGGCAGGTTTTCAGCGCCTCGTTTGGTGTCGCAAAAATTGTTCTGAGTCCGCGCTATCAGATTGAATCGGCGGTGGTTCGGGTTCCGCTCCACACCGGCGATAAACGCTTGATTACGCTGCTCGGCTGCCTGCTGACGCTGACCCCGGGTACGCTGGCGCTGGACTTCCGCTCACGCACCGGAGACATGTATGTGCATGTACTGGATACGCGCTCGGTCGAATCGGTCGTCAAGGCTATCGGCGATATCGAGCGGCGCTTGATGCATTGGGTCCAGCCGTTGGGAGGTGGAGAATGAATGTGGTACTGGCGGGCGCGTCCTGGGTCTTGCCGCTGGCCGGCAGCATACTGTTGATTAGTACCTGCATAATAATGGGGCGCCTGTTGCTGGGGCCGAGCAGGCCCGACCGCGCAGTGGCGGTGGATGCCCTGACCATGATCGGTGTCGCCGGGGTCGCGGTACTGGCAATGATGCGCGAGCAGGCCGTGTTGCTGGATGTCGCCATTGTGCTGGCGATCGTCAGTTTTCTTGGCAGCGTTGCCTTTGCACTTCTGTTTAAGGGGACGCACAGTAGCGACAATCCCCATGGACAATTGCCCCACGGTTCACGAGCTCGGGTGCTACAGGACTCTTTGCCGCGGGAGGGTTTGCCGACAGGTGAACAGAGCCGGAGAGCAAAGAATGACTGACATTGTCGCGATAGCGGGCTCGGTATTCGTATTGTCAGGAGCGCTTTTTACTCTGCTTGGCGCGCTCGGCGTCTGGCGCCTGCCTGACGCCTACACACGCATGCACTCTGCCAGCAAGGCGGGCGCTTTGGGCGCGATTCTGGTCATGGTCGGCGTACTGTTCGCTACCGCAGGAGCAGCATGGCCTGGCATCCTGCTGGCGATTGCCGTTTTGCTGGTCACTGCACCGATGGCAGCCCATGCGATTTCCCGTGCGGGATACATGGCCGGCGTGAAACCTGTGGTCGGGCCTTTAGGCGACGCCATGGAAGGCTCCGACAAGCGGGCCATCGATTCCCAGGAATAGACCGTTCTCCTTTGATAGATAAACCGAATTCATGACAGTGCGAGGCTGTGTGTGGATAATGGGCGTTCTGCTCGGACCAAAGGTCCGCACTACAAGATGATAGAAGCCTGAAAGGCCAATGATGGAGTAAGTCCTGCATGACCCTGGCACTGATTGTACTGACGCCCCTGCTGGGCTGCCTGCTGCCCTTGCTGACGGTGCGCTATGGCCGTTCTTTGTGCGCGTCGGCAACTATGCTGCCCCCTGCGATTGGTCTTTTTCTACTGTGGCGGCTATCCGGAGATGTCTTTGCCGGCAAGGTATTGGTCCAGAGCTGGCCCTGGCTCAGTCAGATTGGCCTCAACTTGAGCTTCCGACTTGATGGTCTCGGTTTTCTCTTCGCTCTGTTGATTCAGGGTATTGGCCTTCTGGTCATTCTGTACGCCCGTTACTACCTTTCCAAAGATGATCCGATGGGTCGATTCTTTGCCTATTTGCTGCTGTTCATGTCAGCCATGCTTGGGGTAGTGCTGTCGGAAAACCTGCTGCTGATGATGTTCTTCTGGGAGCTAACCAGCCTGTCATCCTTCCTGCTGATTGGCTATTGGTCGCACTCCACCGATGCTCGCAAGGGTGCTCGTATGGCGCTGGCAGTCACCGGCGGCGGAGGCTTGGCGCTGCTTGCGGGTGTGTTGTTGCTAGGGCATGTAGTCGGTAGCTATGAGTTGTCGGCGGTGCTGGCGGCAGGGGATCTGATTCGTGCGCACAGCCTGTATCCGGTGATTCTGGTGCTGGTATTGCTGGGCGTATTTACCAAGTCGGCGCAGTTCCCGTTCCACTTCTGGCTGCCCCACGCGATGGCCGCGCCGACCCCGGTGTCAGCGTATCTGCACTCGGCCACCATGGTGAAGGCAGGGGTCTTCTTGCTCGCTCGCATGTATCCGGCCTTGTCGGATACCGATCTGTGGTTCTTTATCGTCAGTATCACCGGCATGATCACTTTGCTGCTCGGTGCGGTTACCGCGCTGTTCAAGCATGATCTGAAAGGGTTGCTAGCGTATTCGACGATCAGTCATTTGGGTCTGATTACCCTGCTGTTCGGTCTGGACAGCAAACTGGCAGCGGTCGCGGGCGTATTCCATATCATCAACCACGCCACCTTCAAGGCCTCGTTGTTTATGGCTGCCGGCATCATTGATCATGAAACCGGCACACGGGATATGCGTCGCATCAACGGCTTGTGGCGCTTCATGCCGCACACGGCGACCCTGGCTATGGTAGCGGCCTCGGCCATGGCGGGCGTACCCCTGCTCAACGGATTTTTGAGCAAGGAAATGTTTTTTACCGAGACCCTGCATCTGACTCAATTCGGCGATGTGAGCTGGATTATTCCGCTGGTCGCTACCCTGGCGGGGCTGTTTTCAGTCGCGTACTCGCTGCGCTTCATCCACGACGTGTTCTTTAACGGCAAGCCTTTCAATCTGCCCAAGTATCCCCCCCATGAACCGCCTCGCTACATGAAGGTGCCGGTCGAGATATTGGTTGCGCTCTGTCTGTTGGTCGGCCTGGCACCTGCGTTCACGGTTGCTGGTCTGTTGGCAGTCGCTGCGAGCGCGACGGTGGGCGGCGAGTTGCCCTATTACAGTCTGGCAATCTGGCATGGCTTGAACCTGCCTCTGATCATGAGCGTCGTTGCGCTGGTCGGCGGAGTGGTGGTCTATGCCCGGCGCCGTCGTCTTTTCGACTGGTACGAAGGGCTGCCCGAATTTGATGGGAAACTGGTGTTCGAGAAAGCGGTTCAGGGAGTGGTTCGCGGCGCTGGGCAGTTCACCCTGTTGCTGGAAAACGCTTCACTACAGCGTTATCTGGTCTGGATGCTGACCGCTGCTCTGGTGACCAGCGGCTTTTGGCTGCTGCGTCTGCCTCAGTTGCGCGGGGAATTGGCTTTGAGTCCGGTTGATGGGGTTACTCTGGTCGGTGCGCTGGCACTGATTGCTTCATCCCTGGCGACTGTTTACTGGCATCGGCACCGCCTGATTGCATTGATCATGCTCAGTGTGGTCGGCCTGTTTGTCGCACTGACGTTTGCACGCTTCTCGGCACCGGATCTGGCGCTGACACAATTATCAGTAGAGGTAGTGACCATTGTCCTGCTGATGCTCGCGCTGTTCTTTTTGCCGCGGCGTACACCAGCGGAATCCTCAGGCCTGCGCCGGTGTCGCGACATCGGTCTGGCACTGCTTGCCGGGCTGCTGGTTGCCGGGTTGGCGATTGCTGTCCTGACCCGACCGTATGAGACGATTGCCAGCTTCTTTTTGGCCAATAGCGTATCGGGCGGCGGCGGTACCAACGTGGTCAATGTGATTCTGGTCGATTTCCGTGGATTTGATACGATGGGCGAGGTGACCGTGCTGGCCATTGCCGGCATTGCGATCTATGCCCTTATCGATGGTTTGCGTCTGCAGATGCCCGAGACCGATGCCCAGGGTCGACCATGGGCAGTCGACTCCCATCCGTTGATGCTGGTAAATCTGTCTCAGGTTATTCTGCCGCTGGCGCTGATGGTCTCCGTGTATATCTTCCTGCGCGGCCACAATCTGCCCGGCGGCGGATTCATTGCCGGCCTGATCACCTCGGTTGCCATTATTCTGCAATATGTCGCCAGCGGCGTGCAGTGGACGCGCGCACGTTGGCGCGTCGACTATCACCACCTGGCGGGGATCGGCGTGATCATCGCCGGCCTGACCGGTCTGGGTAGCCTGACATTCGGCTATCCCTTCCTGACCAGCACCTATGAGTACTTTGCCATTCCGCTGGTGGGCAAGGTGGAGCTCGCCACCGCACTGCTATTTGATCTGGGGGTCTATCTCACCGTGGTTGGTGCAACGCTGATGATATTGACCAACGCAGGCAAACTGAACAGTGGACGCACCCTTGAGGAGATGAGCTGATGGAATTGCTTTATGCCCTGGTGCTGGGAATACTGACCAGCTGCGCCGTCTATCTGCTGTTACGTGCCCGCACCTTCCCGGTCGTCGTGGGGCTGACACTGCTCAGTTATGCCGTGAACCTGTTTCTATTTGCGATGGGGCGGCTGGCTACCGGGTTGCCCGCGATCATCGGCAGCTCTCAGGAATACGCTGACCCCTTGCCTCAGGCGTTGGTATTGACTGCGATTGTTATCGGTTTCGCCATGACGGCTTATGTGCTGGTTCTGGCCCTGCGGGCCCAGGGTGAGCTCGAGAGTGACCATGTCGACGGCAAGGGAGATCGTTGATGAGCCACTTGCCAATATTGCCGATTCTGTTGCCGATGTTCGTCGG
>Ga0307486_1001201_pt1 | contig 20585 bp, 43 predicted proteins | sample CBIW02metaG_FD_203663 | JGI IMG/M metagenome (GOLD analysis project Ga0307486, IMG submission 203663) | Sea-ice brine microbial communities from Beaufort Sea near Barrow, Alaska, United States - CBIW 0.2 | ecosystem: Environmental > Aquatic > Marine > Coastal | place: USA: Alaska | collected...
CTGCTCTTCAAGTTCACGCTCTTTCGCGGCAATCACGAAAGGGTCAGCTTGCCAGTTATCCAACGGGACAGGGCGCGGCACAATGATGGGTTCAGGTAACCACTCGTAAGTGTCCTCAATCATCATCCACTCTCTTCTCCGCTAGGCGGGATGTTTCGTCTTGCCACCACAGAACAAGATCCGTCATGGCCGTTTTGTATTCGGTACCGTGATGAGCACACCAAAGCAGCTCCTTGCCGCTGAAAAGGATTGCCCGAATGTATGCTTGCGCACCGCACTCTTTGGCATCACAACGATCGGAAACCCGCAGAGTTACTTCTTCAACCTCGTGTTTACCCATATCAGGCTCCTTGCCTTGATACTGCGGAATCAGGTTCCAACACTTGCGGAATACGCACGGGTTGAGTCGCGGATTGCGCAGGGTGTGGCTCGGACTGTCCAGCCCGGATGCCACACCCCACTACCGACCCGTCGTAACAGGTGGCAATCTAAGTGGGTTACCCCAGATCCGCTGTGACCATGAGCTGCCCGAAACCCTCAGTCGGCGCATTCCACAACGACGTGCCCTGAGTGATCTCCAACTCAATGTCGTAAGAACCCGCAACTAAGGTGCCATCGAGTACATGCGTAACAACACCATTCGTCGGGTCGGTGATTGTCTGTGTCAGCGGAACAATTGTTGTGGTGCCACGTATTCGCGCTTTCAGCACCACAGTCGCACTGGTCAGGTCAGCGTTCGTTGTAAACGTGATGGGGTAACGATCAGTTGTCTTCACAATCTTCACGTTCACACCTCCAAGGTCAATGCGGAAACTTCCACAGACAGCAATAAAGGAGACGTGCCAACACTCAGAGTGCGTGCAGGAGTCTCAATGGCAAGCGACAACACTTGCGGGATAGTCGGGTAACCACCAGGCGGAATCGCTTGGGCAGCACCCACAACGGTAGAAATTGTGTAGGCGACACCTGAAGCGATATGGAAACTTAGCGCCGTTCCTGTACTAGCCGTCACCACCGAGGCAACAGCAGAAGCAGAATGACGCGGATAAGCAGTGCCAGAAGTTGTTGTCGCAGAACTTGCAACACCGGACGCATTCTGCACACCAGACACCGAAGCAGAACCAGATGCCAAAGTTAGGGCAGGAACAACCGCAGCAACACTGTGTGCCGTAGAGGCCACACCTGAGGCCGCAGAGACCGTTGATGCCGAACCTGAAGCGGTACGAGCATCACTCGCAACACCAGACGCACTCGATGACACAGCAGCAACACCGGATGCCGGTTGAGTGACCGAAGCAATCCCCGAAGTGGCAACAATCGAAACTGCACTGCCAGTCGCCGAATGAACAGCAACAGCAACACCGGACACAGTAGCGATTGACACTGCACTACCAGAAGCATTCTTCACCGTCACACCAGAAACCGTGCCAGTAGCAGCCGAAACAACAACCGCAGAACCAGACGCCGAAACCGGGGAAACACCCGAAGAAGTCACATAAGACGCAATCAGAGCAGAACGCCCCGTAGACGCCGAAGAATAAGTACCACCAGTCGAATAACCAGTAGACCCATCACCTGTTACCTCAAGTGACGCAATCGCACCACTGGGGTTATCTGCACCCGCATAGCCTGCATCCGCAATCTCAACAAACGAGTTCGTCCACCCAGAAATTGTGCGGATGGCCGTACCATCATCGAGGCTACCCAGCGACGCGAGAAGGATCTTTAGGCCAGAGCTCGGAACAATCGTCGCCGTCGTGTAACTGGTCGAAGATGAGATGTTGTTCTGACCGGCAGCCGTGTTATATACGCCAGCCTCAACCTCACCAACCCACCACACACCCTGACCAGCACTACCCGACACCGACCACGACGACGCACCATCACCAGCACGATCAAACAGGTAATGACCCATGTGATTGATTTGTGATGTGCGCAACGTCCACCCGGCAGGTGTCGTAATGAGTGTGTTACCCATAACGAACAACACAACCCGGTTAGCGGCATTAGATGCAGCCGGGAGTGTGACGTTGAAGGGTGGCCCGTTGAAAGTGCCGGTATTTGACTGTGCTAATGCCATAACCGGCCCCTTCCTACAGTTATCGGGTTAGTCGAGTGTGACCGCTACAGCACCAATCGCCCACTGAATCGTTGTGCCCGTAATTACTGGCAGAGAAGCACCAAGTGCTGTCCAATCCAACTTCTGTGTCCCCGCAGTTGATGCAGAGTACAGAGCAAAGTGGGAGATCGTGCCCGAACCAGAAGCAGCCGCAGAAGTCAGTGCAGCATTGTTCGCTTTCACAGAGGGGGTTGCCGCAGTTGCGGTCGCCCACCCTGTTGCACCGATAGCGGTACGGGCAACAAGACCAGATTCGGTCGTGCCATCCGTCGAGTAAGCGATGAAGTCAGTTGCTGCGGAAGTCGGGAACCATAGATTCAGCCCGGACTGTTGAAGTGATACGGTAACGCCGGCCATTATGGCTCCTTCTTGTAATGTCTAGAGTTAGAGAATTGTTAGCGACTGCAAATCGAAACCTTCGGGTGTGATGTCGAACACCAACATCCCTGGATCTGAGTCGCGCCCGCCAAGGTTCCTGAACCAGTCAGAACCGTTGTCGAGTGTGGGAGCACCTAGCCACCAGCGCTGAACGCCAGTATCCCGGTTGCGCCCAGCCACACCAGCACCAAACGTGTGATAGTGACCAGTGATGAGCAAGTCGGCGGCAGTAATAGCTTGTGCGCCGAACGTTTGCTTCTCCCACCATGTCACCGCCCCACCGGGGCCAAACTGGTTACCGTGAACCATCCCCACAACGGTGTCGTAGAACTTCACCGCCACCGATTCGTCATACGGGGCAGGGAAACTCCAAGTGACATCCAGCTTTGCGGCCTTAGCCACTTTCAACATCTGTGTTTGGACGTGCATCCCAAGGTCATCTTGTGGGTTGCCCAAGTTCTGCCGGCCATTACGCCATGCAGTGTGATTCGATGGAACACCACCACCCACAACGGGTGCGTGACGGTGACCAACCTCCACAATTGAGTACAGCTCTGTGCCGTAGCAATCCATCTGTTGCCCCAACGACAGATCGTTGGTGAACATAGGGTTGCCACCAGACTCGAAAGCCTCAAAACCATCACCCGCATCGAGTAGGCCGAAGATAGACGGCTTACGCTTCTTCAACAGTGCGTCTAGCTTCTCCCGCTTCTCGGCCATACGATCGAGAAGTTCAGGCGTGCCACCACGACGCCCGGTTTTCCCGATTTGGGGATCTGCCAGGACTGCAACGGTGGCACGCTCGGTTGGTGTTGTCTTTACTCGTGCGCGAGGTCGTGCCTTGCCTGCCGCATACAGTGCAGGCAGATCAAGTTCGGTCTTCTTGCGCCGAAACTGTGCGCGTGTGGAGTAGAGGGTGACGATATCGCGGTCGCCATTCTCAAGCGCCTTCGACTGCTGCCACCGGGACATTCGCACGGTGTCTTTGACGACCTCAAAAATTTCGGGGTCTAAGTTGAACTGGCGAAAGACTGCATCCCAATCGCTGATCGGTGCATCACTCTGGATGCCCTCGAACTCTCCGGTATCGGGGCCGGTATCTTTTGCCGATCCCAACTGTTGAGCAGGCTTCTTGCTGTTTAGTTGGTTAGCGAGTGAGCTCATGATCACGTCTCCAAGCAGCAACTGTGTCCTTTGACGTGGCGACACCGTTTTCTTTGAAGAATTCGGTTAGTGCGCTAACGCTGAGATCGTTGTCGGTTGCTGCTGCCTCAATTAGTTTGAGGTCGTCTTTGTCGAGTGTTTCGAGCCATTTGGTGAGTGTTGGTCTCACTGTCTTACGTTTTGCGTCTAGCTGATCTGAAAGTTTCGTCACGGTCTTACCTCCGTGTTACTCGTTGGTCTCGTTTTCATGTTTTGCGAGCATCCGTTCGTAAGCTTCACGGGCTACGACGGAAATCTTTGCGCGGATACTGTTTGCGGCATCTGCGACTTGTTGATGTTCGGGGTACTCGGTCATCATCTGCTCCCGGTTTGGTGGCGCAGTGCGGAGGCTTGAACACCCCGCACCACACCCGTCACGATTAGTTGCTGGTTCGGCAGGGGTCGAACCTGCGACATCCTGAGTAACAGTCAGGCGCTCTTCCGGCTGAGCTACGAACCATCGCGAGAAGCGGGCAGAGGCTGCAAGGCTCGACGGCCTCGACGGTTTATGCGTGCCCGCTCTCGGAATTGGCGCTCTTCGCATAGATGCGATGCCACCCGATTGTCTCGTTTCGTGTTCTTGGGCGAGACTGACCCTCAATGACAGCGAGTAACTGTGCACATCCTAGGTAGCGACCTAAGATTGATCGGCACTTACACGAACCCGCCACACTAGAAGGCGTGTGATCATCGGGGGCGAGCGCCGAAGTTTAAACAAAAAATGACCTGACACCCAAAGGGTGAGAGATCGCCTAGGCGAAGTATAACATCAGGATACGACATCGTGTGAACTTTTTTTACGTGTCGTCGCTTTTCTTCCTATTCGGGTTACTGAGCATCCGATCCCTGAACTGCTTCATAAGCACCTTGTGGTCAATAACGATGCTGCCTGCCACCTCTCGGCAGGTCATCCCGTCACGAATCCAACGCTCGATTGTGCGTGTGGTGCGCCCCGTTCTCTTAGCTGCAGCCTTCACGGTGTAATTGGGTTGGTCGACCCACGGGTTCACCCCTTGTATCGCTTCAGCCTGTGCCCCGCGATTTCCATATGCCGCAGAGCTTCGACCCGGACTAACGCTGATCGCAGGATCGGCTCAAAACAGCCCGTGTTGTCATAGAGGACAGTCTCGCCCTTGGCATTCATCACCCTGTAGTGCCATGTCCTGCGTCCACGCCTGCTAGGGGTAGACCAGACCTGAGCACGCACGCCGGGCATCAGATTTCGTCCTCTCGTGGTTCTGGGAGCTCGCCTATTGTTGATTCATATTCGCCGCAAAGTCGGTCGAACATCTCTTCCCTTTCGTCGGCTGACCCTGAAGCATTCATGTCGGCCAAATACTGACCAACAGTTTTCACAAAAGCGGCATCCACCGCGTCTTCCCATGCGCTACCCATCAGCTTTCTCCTGTCTCTGTATCTAGCCATTGCTTTTCGTAGTGTGCCCGCTCATCCTCTACGGCTTCGGCGCGGGTGTTCCGAACTCTTGCGTAAGGTGAAGTCGCGGCAATGAATCCAATCGGGCCGTCAACCTGAAACCTTCCCAGCGCGATCGCATCGGATGGAAGCGCGACAACCTCACCGCCAACCAGTTTCGGACTCATGCGCTCTCGAACATTTCTTTAGCATCCGGAAACTTCTCCATGTTCGCCAACCACCCACACAGACCACACAGCACCATCGGATCGTTGTTGAGAAGTGACGGACGTGCAGCGAACACTTCCCTCTTGCCGCAAATCGGGCACTCACGTTTCTGTGCATCACGCGGCTTGCGACCCTCACTGCCATAACGCCCCAACAGTTTGGTTACTCCGGGCGAATCCTCCCAGCCCTCCCAAATGTCATCATGGAACGTTGCTGCGGTCGGTGATGAGGCGATCTGGTCAATATGGCGTGCAAGCCATTTTGTGAGCTGTGCAGTCAACTCCGAAGCCGGGATAGGTGCCAAAGCACGCAACCCCTGGATCTCGTTATTGACCATGTACGCACGAATCGACGGTTGCGGAATAGTCAGCTCGTCCGCAAACGCACTCACCCACGACGCCACTTTCGCAAACAACGCATCCGCAGAATCCACCGCACCAACATTCAACGGAACAGGTGCACCATCACCACCACCCTGGACTCTCTCAGTGAGCTCAAAACTTGCTGCTGGCACAACTTGTGACCGCATGTTCAAAATGAGTTCAGGGATCAGCCTGAGTGCTTCCTTCATCCGCAGATAGCAGGCATCACACAAGGTTCCGTGAGTGGCGATCTTCGGTCGTGACGGTTCTGTCTCGAAAGCAGGCCATGCACACTTTCGGGTACACATCGCCTTATCTGTTACCTGTTCAGTCATCGTTTCTTCCCTTTCCCAAATGTTTGTTCCCCACAACGCCCACACCGGAACGCCAACAGACCAAATGACACCGTGACCTGCTGCCAACGGGTATGACCAAAAATGCGACATAGGAGGGTCATTGGGTCGGCTCCGAATCTTCAACTTTTTGCCACTCGGAAATTTCACGCCGAATAAGAACATGCCCCGAATAATCCCTCGCACAAGCACGAGCGGTTTCCTCATCAGGGTGGACATCTCGGTCTACAAGTTCTCCGCAATCCCAGACTTCGGTTCCCCATTCAGGCTCTACCGGGACAGCCGCCGCTTCTAACTCTGCAATCCGGTTTCGCGCCCTCACCAACTCAGCCCAATACTTTGCAGCCATATGTGGCGACTGCGAGAACGGGTGAGTTTGTTGTGCCAGATCCTCGGTCGGTACGGTGACGGCCTGCAAACGTGCAATCTTGCCCTCAAGTTTGTTGATGTACTTTTCGTCCATCTCCAGAGTCGTCTGGGCATTCTGCAACTTCACCTCTAGCTGCACCACATCCCCAGCAAGATTATTTGCCTGATCCTCAGCCTGTTGCGCATCACGCTCAGCCGCTTCGAGAGCGTCTGCCAACATTATGAAAAGGTCAGCCTCACCCGTCTGGTAGTAGTCGGCAATCTTTGCGGCATTCCGCGCTGCCGCGGTCAGGTCGGTGATAGATACATCAGACATCAGCTCGCTCCGTTCGCAGTTGTGGCCTCTCGGCGTAGGCCATGAATCGTTGTTTGTTTTTCATCAGATAGTCGATTGCGGATTCCGGGGGTTTTCCGCCTGTCCGGTACGCCACGAGTAGTGATTGCTGTGCACGAATGATCTTGTGCGCCACCTTTACGGCAGTGGCGTCATCCCAGTCGCTCATCAGAAAGGCACTTCGTCGCTGTAGCCCTGTACGGCCCCAGAATTTGCGGGTGCTGTCGTTGCCCACGGTTCTTCCCTTGTCGCGGCAGGAGCGGCACTGCTGGACGCTGAGCCAACAATCTCCACACGATCAGCCCACACAATCAGGTCGTAATACTTTTTACCCTCATGCTCACGAGTCTCCGTAACCTCACGACCCCACACCTGCACCCGGTCACCCTTCCGAAACGTCGTCAGGTCAATGCCAGTGGAACGCGGAACCTTAATCGTGCGGAACGTGCGACCAACCGTTTCGTACTTGCCGTCTTCGTTCTTACGCGAATGAGGTTCCGCAGTCTTCATTCCCCACGCTGGGTGCTCTTCGGTGTTCTTCGTCCACGATTCAACGAACGCGGACTCAATTTCGATCTTCGACATTTAGTTGTTCTCCTTGGTTGTTGGTGACTCTGAAACTGGTTCGATGTCGCGCTCGTCTTGAAAGCTGTTCAGTAGAACGCGCTCAGCCATCGCGCTTAATCGACCCTCATCCCAAACAACCTCGGCCATTTGCCGTGAAGCTTCGAGAACTTTCTCGGCCTGCTGTTGAGTCAAACTCGACGGCAGATAAGCCGACAGCGTGTTCAACGCGCTTGTTGTTAGTGCGAATTTTTCAGTCATTAGATTTCTTCTTCCTCTTGTTCCGGTTCCATACACCACACACACCGGGACTCGCCCCGAATCGTGGGCTGATACTCGTGCTCGTGATTGTTCATGCCGCGTCCCTCAACGCACGCTCACGACACTCAGCCTCAGCACGCCGCAACCACGCACCAGCCGCAGCCGTAGACATACCAAACGCCGCAGCAACCTCACCCACAGAGCGGTTCAAATCCCGCAACCGCAACATCTTCGCGCCAACCACAGACGTGTAACGCGAACGAGAACCAACATGCGGAGCATGTCGGGCAGGTTTCGTGAGCCCCATCTTCGCGAGCTCCAAAATCATCTGACCAACCTCGAACCCCTCATGCGCCGAAGCATTCAACTGCTTGAACAGGTGAACCGGGACATTGACCTTCACCGTCACCGTTGTAACTGGACTAATCTCACGCATCGCCATTGGTTTGCTCCTTCGCTGCTCGGTGTGCATCAATCGCTGCTTGCGTCTCAGCCTCAAACTTCGACCTGTCCAACGTGATCGGCACATGCTCAATAGCTGGGCGCCGTTTACGTTCCTCACGCTCCCTGGACTCACGAGCACGCTTAGCACCCACACGAATATGTGCTGGCATCAGATACTCGGTGGACTCACGACGATGCAAAACCACCGCCGCAATCGCATCCGAATAGTTCAGGTCACCAATCGAGTCGAACCAGTCACGCAACACAAGACCCTTGTCATCAATCTGCCTGTTGTCACCTAGTTTGATTTTCGCCAGGACGGCAGACACTTCTTGATAATTCATTGCCCGATCGCCTTCCTTTCCTCTTCGGCCTGCATCCGCTTGCCCTGTTCGAGCACGTCCACGATCTGGTCAGACTTCGACGGGCGTGTGTTCTCTGCCGCTGTGGGTTCGCCGTCGTTCCACCGTTCACCGTTCAGCCATGTCGCCCCATGAGGGACAAACTGTTTCGCTGGACGGTGCGGATGATGCACATACGCATAGGCTTCAGCGAGGATGATCTCAGGGGTCACTTTGCGAGTCGCTTTAGCCCATGCTTTGACCGCATCAGCTTTGCCTTCACTTCGAGGCCAGAGATCCCAGAATGTTTTGAAAGAATCCGTCGCGATCGCGACAGTTCCTTTTCCACTTCCCTGTTCCCTTTCCCTGTTCCCTGTTCCCTTTCCTGCACTGTTGACTCCGTGAGTCCTCCGTGAGTCCTCCGTGATACCCTCCCGATCCCTTATGTTTGCTGGGGTCGGGGCCGGAAACTTCGACTTTGTTGGACGCGAGATAACTTGGTGCTCATCCCACGTCGGAATGGCCAAATAATCGCGTCCCTCAACGGTGTATCTGGTTACATGAGCGCTCCGTGATAGCTCCGTGAGGTCTCCCTGAACGTCCTTCCAGGTGACATCATCTTCGAGTGCCCACAGCTCCCCTTTGATGATTCGTGCGTCATCACGACCGCGCCCCTCATCGTCCACATATGTCCACAAACCGATCCATGTGAGCCGTGCCCGATAGCTGAGTGCGACGACATCGTATGAGCGGAAAAAGTGTGGCTTGATTGTTCTAATTCTTGCCATCAGTAAGCCCATCCCTTCCCTGTAGTGATTGCGCCAATAGTGGTCATGTGTTCGACCGCTGTGGTGGCGTTGATTGGTGTGCGTAAGAAACCTTCGAGCTGATGCCAACCGTCCGCATATAGGACAGGTGTGGTTGTTGCGAGGGTGGCTGTTTGCGCGTTCGTGGCACGCTTCGGGACACGAATACCGCGGGCAACAAGTTCTGCCCTGTACGCCCCGTCAGCGTCCTCCTTGCCCCCATTACAGAGAGGGCAGCAAGCGATCAGATTTTCGGGCGCATCCAACACAGTCGAACCACCCGAACCCCTATTCGCACGATGATCGACCACAGTTGCGACACCCACACAATTCAGGCCAGCAATCACACACACATAGTTGTCACGCGCCAGAACAGCGAGCTTCGTTCTCTTACTTACTGCCATGAGCGGACTCCTAACATCCGTAACGCCAAAGCACACTGAGCCGGAACAACACCATTGCCGAGTGCTTTCAGCTGCTGATTTCTGGTCAACCCAATAGACGGGTCAGTGACATGACCCGCTGGCAGGCCCATCATCCATTCGACAAACTCGGCAGCTAGACGGTGTGAACCATCGCGGCCATCTGGGTTCGTTGGTGTCGGTGAGATTTGGCCTAAGACTTGTTCCCAGCGTCTGATTGCGGGCTCGTAGAGCCCCCAGTCGGTAGCAGCCGAACCGCTATCGCTAACGGCATCCCAAACCCGTTCCCGTTCTTCTTCTCCGCCTTGACACGTTCCCGGCGTTCCTGCCAGTTCGTGATGTCCTCCCCATCGTTCGGGTTCATCGCCGCTGGCGTCGGCAGTAGGTGTTCCACTTCGTCTGCCAGTGTTGGCCCGTGTCCGCCCGCTTTCCGTTTGTCCGGGTGTTGTGAGCCACCGTTGACCGCTAGTTGCGCTGTCGGTGTCTTCAGCAACGATGAAGACCCGGTATCGTCCGTGTGGTGCGCCCGCGTCGGCAGCTCGAACGCCACACCATTCCACGTCATACCCCAAGCCGGCCAAGTCTCCAAGAACGGCTCCAAAAGCGTTGATAACAGATCGTGGGTTTCCGTCTCCCACACCCCACGGGTCTGATTCCATCGCGCCAACAGCTTCCGCTGAGAGTAAGCCTCGGACATTTTCGATCACCACCAGTTTTGGTTTGAGTACAGATATTGCGTGGGCGTAATGTGCCCAAAGACCTGAGCGGGTTGTGTCGTTCATTCCTGCGCGAGCTCCGGCAAGTGACACGTCCTGGCAGGGGAACCCACCGGTGAGAATGTCGATCGGTTCGACGTTCGCCCAGTCCACTTTTGTTATGTCCCCATAGTTGGGAACGTCCGGCCAGTGATGGGCAAGAACTTTGGATGGGGCAGCATCAAATTCGACATGCCACACCACATCCCCGCCGATCACTTGCTGAACGCCGAGATCCAACCCGCCGACACCAGAGAACAGGGAACCAATCTTCGGGCCGCTCACGACCCCACGACCTGAAACGACACATACACGAGCCGCCACACAACAACCGCGACCACAATGCTTAGGACGGTCAGTGTTGGGATGATGAACACGGGGCGCATCATTCCGGTACCACCGAATCGAGACCAAGACCATCACGAGCAAACATGCCCTTGAGATCAGCAAACGGGATATCTGCCACGTCAACCCAACAGCGACACGGCTGCTGCATACTGTCCATCTCTCCGCAGTCGTTGCAGCGGTGGGGTGGGCATTTTCCGCAGTAGCTTGCTGTGGGGTGGCCGTCTGGTAGCTGCGAACCGCAGTTGTCGCATGTCGGGTTCATTCGGTGCCACCTTCGAGGATTGCGTCAGCCAGTTGGGTTGCGTTCTCGAATGCGCCCGGTTCGTCGTGAGATCCGATAGCATCCCCGAATGCGCTACGGAGGATCGCGAACTGTGCGTCGAGCGTCCGGTGCAAGATCAACGACAAGAGCGCTATCCCGCTGTCCGCCCCGGATGCGTAATACGTCATTAGCTTGAAGTCGCGTTCCGAGATGCTGGCCCGCAACTCTTCGAGTCGCGTGATGGCCGCTTCGATCTTCCCAGCAGGCGTTAGATCAGTCATTCGGTGCCACCTTTCTTCACGTCCGCATATTTGGTGCGCACCATTTGCAAAATCTTGTCGTTGGCGTGTGCTGCGGTTGCTGCGGCCCCAAGTGTTCCGATCGCGTCGAGGTCGTCACCTGCCATCGCTAACTCTTTGAGCCAGTCGCGTCCGGATTCGTCTTTCAACGGTTCGGCATTGAGTGGTTCGACGGTGAACTGTTTACGTCGGCCACGAGTTGCAGTGAGTGACACGGTGAGTTGCTTGTCGATGTGGCTCATCTGGGCGATCTCGATACCGCCAACCGCTTTCCCACCGAACACAACTTCTGGGTTGCCAACGAGGGTCAGTTGCCGGCCTACATATGCGTCAGAGTTTGTGCCCCAACCAACAACGAGGACGCGACGCATACTCTTGTTCGGCTTGAATGGTCGCCCCGGATATTCTGCGAGCTCCACGTTCACGGGCTGATCTGCTGAGCCTTTACTGACTCCGCTTATGGTTACGGTGCGACTCCCGGTGAGGTAGTCGTCAAAGTTTTGTTGGTCTGAGCGTGGTGTGATGCTCTCTGTCATGTCCATTAGTCGAACTCGATACCTTCTTGGTAGATGAGCCAGTTGGGTGGCTGTAGTGGGTCGTTCTCGTGTGGGTAGCCGGGCCATTGATCGGCGGCTTTGCAGGCGGCATAAGTTGCGAGTGCTTTGCGTACCCGCGCCAATGCAATCTCGGCAAATTCGGGTGCAAGCTCATACACGCCAACCAGATAGGGTGCAGCGGTTTCGACCACAACGAACTTCATTGGCATGTTGTAGTTGCCGGTGACTAGTCCGTATGCGTGGAGGTAGAACTCTTGCTGAATGTGATACCCAAAGTCGGCCACTGTTTTGGCGAACTTATCGGGTGACGCATCCTTAGCTGTCGTTTTCAGGTCAACGGCGATCGGTGCTTGCTCGGTGAAGTCGGGCAGGAAGTCGAACCGGGCACGTATTCCAACCCCAGTGTTGGTGTCGGTCGCAAACAGAGACGCTTCCGCATCACCCTTCTGCTCGAACAGTTGCTTCGCTACCGGGTGAGCTAGTACAGCCTCAGCCATTCCCATTGCGCCGTCATATTCGGCTTGCTTGATTGGCACTAACCCTTGTGCGTAGGTGTCTGCAATGAACTCCTTGGCAGCCTTAGTGGAGACCGCACCGTTCGACGCGAGAATGTCGTTCGGGATGACTGCAACACCAGCACCGACACCCAAAACTTTCGAGTGGGCGATGGTGCCTAGGTCAAATGATTTCTTGTGGGGCTGCGGGTGTGTTTGTGCGTAGTGGAATCTGGCGGGTGATTCGAGTAGCTTTCGTGCACCCGTTGACGAGAGCGAATCGTGGGCATGGTAAAGCTGCTCATCAAGTCCCAGCACTATGCCGGATAGGTCACTCATCGGATTTTCTCAATTCTTAGTTCCATATGTGCGACATCCGTTTTCTTGTCGATCCACACAATTCGGGGCATGTTCTTCACCATGAATTGGCTCGTGTCATCCTCGACAACACCCGCATCCACGAGTCCGTCACACCAGGCTTTTAGGCTCGGTACAGGGTTCTCGTCGTCGCGGCGTGCCTTTGTGGTGACGAACCAAGTGAGTGTCACTTCGCACCGGCCAAGTTCGGGGATGCGGTGTGCAGCCTCGAACGCTTCTAACCTCATGGCTGCGGTCTTCTTCGCTTTTGCCATGTGGTGTAGTCGGTCGTTGAGGCTGATGGGTGGGCGTGTGTGCTCAAAGCGAAGGACGGCTTCAAATGGTGTGAAGCCGTCCTCTGATTCGTGGTGCGTCATCTGCTCGCAGCAGGGGAAGTCAGTCATCCGTTACGCCGTACTTATTGCTGAGTTCCCTGAGCTGCGGCATGAATCCGTCAGCCCAAGCGAACTTCGATACGTCGTCGAGTACCTTCTTCGCTGTCACCGCAACCGGCTCTAGCTTGGTAAATGGGCCATATCGACACCACACCGACTCCACTTCTTCGTCCGCGTATTCGACCGTCAGCGAGCCGTCTCCGTGCGAGAACCAGCCACCAGCTCGGCAAAGCGACCATGCCTCGCCCTTGGTGTCCAGATATGCGCCCGGTTCGGTCGGCAGCTCCACGGCAGGTTTCGCCGGAACGAAGAGAGTCCACACAAGTTTCGTGATGTGCAAAGAACTCGGAATGCCCTCGACCAGCAAAGCGATTGCGTGCGGTTCATCGCACCCAAGCACGTACCGATCTACAATCTTGCCGTCGAGTACGTTGTCTCCACGCACGACCCTCACCTGATCGCCAATCGCGACCTTTGACCAGTCCTCTTGTACAACCCAGTCAGTCATTTGTTCATCTCCAGTTCGTTTTGTGATCCTCGGTGGTCGAGGAACCAAAGTGTTGCGCCGTGTGAATCCTTTTTGCGGAATTCGGACACTGTTTCTTCACCCTCGATAAGAACGGTGTAGGTGCTATATGTGCCGTTTGTGGCACTCACGAATACCCCCGGGTAGGTTTGCTGCCGGTCTGGGTCGTGTGACTGCATTCGCCACACGGTCACCTTTTCGCCCTCCACGGGAATCCACGTTGCGCGTCTCCTGTAGGTGCGAGGTGCGGCCAGTTCAGACTCTGTGGGGCGAGTGGTGTTGAGGGTGAGAATCTTGTCCATGAGCGAATCCATTAGGCAATCCCTTCAAAGTTGAATGCTTGTTGTGAGAGGCGCTTGGCGATCAGTTCGCAGTAGCCCTCGTCAATCTCGACGCCGATTGATTTGCGACCAAGGTTGCGTGCGGCGATAAGGGTTGAGCCAGAACCAGCGAATGGATCAGCGACAATTCCTGCAGGGCACTTCTCAATAAGTGATTCCATGAGCGCTACTGGCTTCTGGTGCGGGTGAACACGCCCGTTAGTGCCCATCGACTGCACGGGCGGAGCAACGATCACGTCACTTCCCCTATGCCCACGGAACCCTTTACCGAGAACGTAAATCTCTTGATGGGCAGGCTTCCACGGCAGGTCAACCGCGCCCATTCCAAGCGCACCCTTCGTGTCCCAGACGAGAACTTGCCGGGTCAACTCAGGACGCTCAATCCGCCACGTACCAAAGACGAGGGCGGGGGCATCTGATCCATGTTTCTCGCGCCACGATCTGACAACCGCGTCACGCGCTGCCGTGTCCTTGTCGCCGTGGATGGAACGGGCAAGGGTCTCTCGCTGGGCGTTGCTGTTGTAGTCGATCCCGTAAGGAACGTCAGATACAAGAACGTCAGCTTCAAGCCATGCAGGAATTTCGGAACAGTCCCCGTGATACAACGTCACGAGATCATCTGAGTAATACGGTTCAGTCATTCGGCTATTCCGTCCTTCGGGAAGTGCTCGGGGCAGTCGTAATCTGGCTCCCATTGCGATCCCGGCTCAACCGCGCTGCCGTAGTAGAACCAATACTTCGGATCAGTGTTGGTGCAGGTGCAATCGCTCACAACGTCACCCCTGTTCCGATAACCGCAAACCCTGCCGAGACCGTGACATTCACACCCAGCAGGATCGTGCCCACAATGAGGACAGGTGCCAGACGGTAATAACCTTTCGGTGCACGGACGAACCGGCCACGATTACAGACATACAACTTGCGGGTCATCGCTTTGCTCCCTTCTTCTCTCGACGCAATCCCAACCACGCGACCACAGACGGCACCGCGATTAGTGCGGCGAACAGGGCGACACCGGGGGCAGCAATCTCCATGGGGGTCATGATTCGACCTCGACCCACTGCGACACAGAGACTGTGCGGCAAAGAAGCTTCAGTCCAAGCCCGCTGGCATTGAACGCGGCATTCTTCTTGTCGTTAATCCAATTGGAGATAGTGCCGTCTTCGCGGATGTAGCCCCACTCTTCGCGCGTGGACGCTTCACCATGAAACTTCGCCTTGGGCTTGTTGCGCTCAGCAGATGCCTCCGAAATTCTACGGAACACCTCGTCATAAGGATTGGCACTCATTTGGTGGCCTTCTTTCGTGTAGTCAGCGCGCTCATCACAGCGCCCCTAAACCGAAGTGGTGCGGGAAATGTGCAGCACAACCACACGTGCAACCAGACTTAGAACCTGTTGTCGGTGAGTCTGCGGGAGGTGTAGATGTTCTAAACATTGGGTGCCTTTCAAGTTGTTAGAGCGATTCGCCCCAGATAGCGCGCGGGTAAAGGGTGTCGAGACGGGCCAGTTCCAGATCAAGTGCGGAATGCCCGTAAACACGCGCGAACCAATTCCGTGTCTGATTGCGGCGACGTTTCGCAAGATGGCAAAGGACAATGGTTCGTCTCGCCCAGTTACCACGCGGACGACAACCGACACCCTCAGCGAGCAACTGGTTCGCGATCATCCGATGAAACTTGTGTGCCCGCTCCAACGGTTCATCTAGGTGTTCGCACGAGCTGACGTATGCCATGAACGCAACATCGTCGGTGAGCATTGCCTGGTAGCGGTCATCGTCAGACTTTGGACGATCCCATTCGATGTCTTCATGGCCGAGCGTGACTTGCTTCATTGCATGTCCTTTGCATGTTGTTTTGGAGTAATCGCGGGCTGTGATTCCTTGCCCAAGCAGCCCGAACAGGTGTCCATCGGATGCCCGTTCTGATACCGCCAGCCAGCCGTTTCCGCGACCTCACGCTGGTCAACTTTTGGCGCGTTCGGGAATGGGCCAAGATGCTTCGATCGGCAAACATCACACTCGGCAAACCACACCATCCGTTGAGGTGCACCTTCCGGCAATGTGTAGCTCAGGAAAGTCATTGCATGTCCTTTGCGTCGTTGAACTGCCACACGATTGCGCGGCGGTTGTTCTCGGTCAGTCGGTAAATGCCGGACGGTTCAACAAGGCCCTTACCGACGAGTGCGGCGCGTGCTGTGCGGAGACGTTGCCCTGTATAAGGGAGGCCGTGCATTTCTGCGAGACCAACCAGTTCGTGATCTGCCAACGACTTACGGGCCAGTGTTTGCAGTACCCAACCGATCGACTTGCTGACATCGTTCGTGTCCGCAGCCTCATGCGAGGTCGAATGGTCGGTGCGTCTGACCCTGGGACTGTCATCACCGAAAATGGAATGAATCGGCGGGGTGAGTGTGGCGGTCATGACGACTCTCCCGGCAGTAGCCCACCAGGAGCGTTATAGCGAGCGCGGAGCTCAGCGATTGTTTCCGGCCAAGCCTCACGCAGCAGCTCAACATTGTCGCTGTCTGCCTTACGTGCGGCTGCCATGATTAGAGATGCGAATGGCGGGTCAGTCGCAGCAATTTCTTGCGACACCTTGTAGTCGTAGTAGGACATCACGCCACCGCCTCTGCCAGCAGCGGTTTGCAGTCGTACTCGTAGACCGGAACCTCAACCTCAATTTCAGGTACAAGCTTCAATGCCTCCGGGTCGCGCTGCTTGACGGTCTTGGTGCCAACCTCACGGGCCACACACACGTCTTCGCGTAGAGCGCGAATCTCCACACGAACGCCGGCGAATGATCCCCTCGCGTAGAAGTTCCCTTCGGAGTACGTCTTTTCGAAATCGCCGGGAAACGCTTTGATGGTCTTCGCGGTCTCATTGGCGGCGTATTCGGCGTGGGAGGTGAACTGAAATCTGATGAGCTCGATATCGCCGCGCCAAGACGGGTCGAGATGCGGTGTCTCTACTTCGGGGTACTGGTCGAGAAGTTCTGCAACTGCTCGCATTACATCGCTACGTTGAGTCATTTTGTGCCTTTCATATGGGTTGGTGAGTTCGGGTGACGGCTTGGGGGCCAGATAGGCACCGCCACCCGAAGATGTGTAAGTGCCAGCCAAGGAATCGAACCTTGGAGAAACCGTTCTGGCTGGCCGTCAGCGTTGGGGCACGACTTCTACCCGCTTATCCGCTCCGTAAGCCGTTGACCCCGATCAGCACCAGCGCTCACATGACTCCCGCACTGGCACCCTTATCTCAGGGGCTCTAATACCGTTCGCAGTCCTCATAGCCGGTGGTGGTGTCACTGGGCTGTCCCCGATACCTTGCGGTCAGACGGGCTGTTACTCCTGCGAGTTCTATTCAGTTGTGTGTGAAGCGCCACACCCATGTTTTGGACATAGGCGTAGCCAGCAGCTAGGTCGGGAGTCGAACCCGAAAAAGCCTTAGAAGGGGAAAGTTGGTTAGGCGCCGGAACGTTCAGAAGGTCGAGCACGCAACCAGCGCAACCCTTCCTCCTGCATGATTAGTGGCTTGGTGTCCACATAGGAAGCGACTAGGTTGCCTAGCCGGATGTGCTCGCGAACCTTCTCAACTGAGAGGTCTACGGCGGCAGCAAAGTTCGGAATCGAATATGCGAGCTTGTCGAGAGAGATTGATTTAGTCACGCCGGCACCCCCTCAAGGAAAATTGAGGGGCAAACACGAAGAAAGCCGCCAACCGCAACCAGCTCATCAAGTGACAGTTCCTGAGAACCATCAAACGATGAGGGGGTCACAGCGGCGGCTTTAGCAACGCTTTCGACTGGGGAGTTAGAGGAATTGATAGAAGCGCGGATGTTCCGGCTGATCTCTTCGGTAACTGATCTTCTTTCCATATAGACACCATAACTGTCCATACAGACATATGCAAGCACATAAGACACTTTTCTTGTTGATATGGACATATTTTCTAGCTATCCTCTTGACGTGCCACAAGATAAGTCAGCCAAAAAGTCCGCGATCACCCCACTGAGCCTGAAAGTGGGGGATCTTCTTACGGGCGCCTACAACGCAGCCCGAATGAACCAGACAGACATTGCCGCAGAAACCGGAATGTCCACTGTTACATTGCAGAAGAAACTCGCCGGCACATCCCCCATCACCGCCACCGACCTTGTTCTTATCGCCGGTGCCATCCCCAACACCGACGCAGGCGCGATCCTCGAAACCGCCATCTCCCAGCTCGGCGGCTACTCGGCGCTACTGTCTGAGGCATCCTCTACAAAGGACTCACAAGAGCGGAAGAAGAAGCAGGCCGAAGCTCAAGCAATGACGACTGAGCAGATCGAGGAAGAAACCAAACGTGCTGACAAAGAACACGAGATTAACGGGAAACCACTCAAGTAGGGGAACAAGCTACGATCCGTGGGGACATGCAGATAACCTGGGTCTGCAAATCCTGAACCGGCCAATAAAAAATGCGACATCGTTGTGGATGCCTGACCACTTCACGATCGTCATTCGCAGTGGCCTCGGATATGTTCGCGCAAGAGTAGCTATCGCTCGTGAGATAGGACACTCAGCGTTAGGGCATCGTGGGGAACTTTGCAAACATGAATGGGAAGCTGACAGGTTCGCAGCCGTCAACCTCATCTGCCCTACCGAGTTCAACTACGCCACTAGACGAACACACGATCTGGCAGCAATTTCCCGCGAGCTGAAAGTTACGCGTCGATTGCTAGATGCGTACCTTCATTGGGAGTACTGAACAGGGCAGACAGTTGCTGCATTGCTTTTGTGAGTCGTTCACGGTTGCCGCGTGACTTGTACTGCTGCGTCATCTGCCTAGTGGAGTGTCCAACGATTTCCATGATGATGTCGTCGGGTACGCCGGCAAGGTCGAGCAGGTCAACGGTGGTGTGGCGTACATCGTGAAGGCGCACGTTCTTTGTGATGCCACTCTCCGCAAGCAGCACACGCCAGTTCTTTGAGTCCTGGTCTGGATCTATTGGCCGTTCACCTTGCATGAACACCAAACCGTAAGGGTTCGGCGGGGAGAGTTCGCGGTGGCGCTCGAGAATGGATTTCAGCGGGTCAACAAGGGGGATGATGCGCCACCCCTTATTCGATTTCGGTCGCGTCAAATACAGGCCACCTACAAGGTGGCGGTATTCATAGTCTGCGGGGACATCGGGCTTACCGTCAGTGTCGGTGATGGGTAAACGGAGCAGTTGCCATGACAGGTCGAGAACATCCGTAACACGATCCCATTCGAGGCCGATCACTTCCCCGCGGCGCCCACCAGTAAGGAGCGCTGTCGCCCACCGTGCGCCCATCTGCTCGTCATGTGCGACGTGTTCCAGTAGGGCGAGTGCATCTGTGAGGTCTAGGGCTTCTAGCTTCGTTACAGCCTTGCGTGGTGCGCTCGTGAGAGTTGCGGGGTTACGACCGATGCGGCCCTCCCAATAGGCGGTCTTGAATGACACAGCCATGATCCGATGCGCAAGGAGAGCAGTGGTAGAGCTCAATCCCTTATCAATGATGCTGTCATGCACGCGGCGAACATGAGCGGCAGTAACACGCTCGAGCTTCACTGTTCCAATCGCGGGAAGAATATGGTTCCTCGTTGTTGCCCGGTAGCCCTCGAGAGTTTTCGGGCGAACATCCTTTGCAGCAATCTCGGTAAGCCAATAAGCGAACCACTGCTCAACGGTCTGCCCTGCTGTGGGGAGGTCGCCGCGGTCTTTCAGTTCGGAGGTGATGCGTGCCAGCTCGACAACAACGTCCTTCTTCAACTTACGGCGTACGACTTTCCTTCGCCGTACGCCGTCGCGTGAAGGCAGTTCGATTGATGCTGCATATAGCCCATCCTTTTGACGATAGATGGAGCCTTCACCTTTACTGCGCATGTTTCCCCCCTATAGTGGTTGTTCGGGTGTCTGTGGTTATGGGGGCCATCGGGTGCCCCCAAGTATCTTCTTTTCTGGTACCTCATTGCGCTTCCTTTCTATCGTGTAGTTCTGGGTTACTTGTTCTGCCCTAGCCACGCTTCGATCTTCTCCACGGCCTTGGCGCGGGTCAAAGCTCGGAAACTCTTGCGAACTCGTTTGCCGTCTGTGCCGATTTCGACACTCGCGCACCATAGCCCCGTAGCCTTGGGCTGGAAGATGCTGTAGTTCCTGCCGTACTTCGCTTGGCCAGCACGACGCTTATTCTCGACGGGGGTAACAGGCTCGAGGTGCTGCGGGTTCACGCATGACTTATTCATGCATAGATGGTCGATTTGGAGCCCATCGGGAATCGGACCGACGAGCATTGTGTAGGAGAACCGATGAGCATGCCCGCGCATGTCGCGACGGGAACAGTAGCCGTATCCCTCATCGTTCCGTGCGAGTTTCCAGTTCCAGCAACCATTGGCGTCAATCTCGACGCGCTCGGTGATGTACTGCATCGGTTCTTGTCGTATCCTCAATGTCTTGCCTTTCCCTATTCCACTGTAGCCATTGGTGTAGACGAACGTATGTTTTCGTATAGGTCACTGTGTGCCTATATGGAAACCTTACACCACGAATATGGCGTATTACAAGCCTTTTTGGGAACTCAACGCACGACTCATAATCGTGAGGTCGCGGGTTCGAATCCCGCCTCAGCTACAATTAAACACTAGGATCTATCCA
>Ga0307486_1001204_pt1 | contig 20565 bp, 19 predicted proteins | sample CBIW02metaG_FD_203663 | JGI IMG/M metagenome (GOLD analysis project Ga0307486, IMG submission 203663) | Sea-ice brine microbial communities from Beaufort Sea near Barrow, Alaska, United States - CBIW 0.2 | ecosystem: Environmental > Aquatic > Marine > Coastal | place: USA: Alaska | collected...
TAGACACGCACGGCGAGGGTGTTCGACTCCCCGAATAAGGGTGCACTAGCAGGGATCGGGTACAGGCGCTGCGGTCCAGACGCGCAACCGCCCAGCAGCAGAAGCGCCACGCCTGCTACGGAAGCGCTCTGCGCCAACCAGGGGCGGGAAATGCCAGGCCTCATGGGTAGTTTCGTCATAGCCGGCAACAATAATCTAGATGTTGGTCAGGCTCAGACGAGTTGCCGAACGGGCCGACTGAGCGTCGGCGTAGGCGTAGGCGTCGGCGTAGGCGTAGGCGGACCGCTGGAGGCAAGGCAGAGCGGCACCCGGAACTAGCGCGTGGTGCGCTCCGCTATCTGTGTGCTCACGGTCTTCAGAGAGACTTCAAAGTCAGCCAGTTGCCGCGCCGTGAGCCCGGTCGTCGACGCGGCGATCATCTCTCGGAACTCACGGTGGATCCGGGCCATGACATCGTGCCCCTTTGGAGTGAGTTGTAGAAATAGGCTGCGCCGGTCTGTCGGATGGTCGACGCGATGCACGAGGTCCGCTGCAACGAGTCTGGTCGATATCGCGGTGATGGCCCCCGTGGTCATTTCCAAGTGCCGGGCGAGTTCCTTAGGTGTGGTGCTCGTTACCTCAGCGATGTGGAAGAGTGCGGCTAGCTCGCTCGGCGAAACGCCGTGGTCGTGGGCAATCAGTTCGCGGTTGCGCTCTAGCGCACGCACGAACCGGATGGCTGCAGCGGGAAAGCCCTCAAGCGTGTATTCAACTTGAGTGCCCTCTGCTCGGGATATTTTTGACATACCTCCATAGTAATGGACGAGTCACCATGAAAGTTATATAGTGAGTAACTGAGTCAGTAAACTACTGACTAGCTGAAATACTCATCCCTAGTCATCTGGAGAACACAGTGATTCCTGACTCCCTCACCGCAGGGCAGTTCAACACGGTTTACAACTTCCTGTCCCTCGTCATCGCGGCTCAGCTCTTCACTGCGGTCTTTTTGCTAATCGCACTCCCGAGGATCTTGCCCCGTTACCGGCAAGCAATCACCGTGGCGATCGTCGTGTGCGGCATCGCCGCCTACCACTATTTCCGGATTTTCGACTCATTCAAGACGGCATTCGTGACTGAGTCCACAGGCGGCACGGGCGTGTACACCCAGGCTGTCGGTGAGGGATTCAACGAGGGATACCGCTACGTGGACTGGCTCCTCACGGTGCCGCTGCTCCTTCTCGAGCTCGTAGTGGTCCTGGCACTCGCCCGCAAGGTTCAGAGCGGTCTACTCATTAGGCTGATGCCCGCTGCTGCGCTCATGATCATCCTGGGTTACCCCGGCGAGATCAGCGGAGACAACGGGGTCCGCGGAATCTTCGGTCTTCTCTCCACGATTCCGTTCGCTTACATCCTCTACGTACTCTTTGTCCAGCTTGGCAAGTCGCTGAAAAACCAGCCTGAATCGGTACGCGGGACGCTCTCCCGGTTGCGCTTCCTGTTGCTGCTCAGCTGGGGTGTTTACCCCATCGCCTACTTGCTTCCCTTGCTCGACATCTCCGGCTCAGACGCGTGGGTATTCAAGCAGGTGGGCTACTCGCTCGCTGACATCCTGGCGAAGGCGGTCTACGCAATCATCATCCTGTACGTCGCTCGTCTCAAGTCCTTCGACGATGACAAGGACTTCGCCGCCCAAGAGCTCTCGCTCGATGAGGCCAAGCACCTCACCAAGTAGTCACCTATCCACCAGTGCTAGTCGGGAGGTTCCCCTGCCTCCTGGCTAGCACTTTTTGCGCTGCAGAGATTTTCGCAGCAGCGCAAGAGCGTCAAATCCGGCCCGGCGCTTGGCGTAACTCCGATCACTTGAATACGGTGGGGGTATGGATGACGCTGACACCGGTATTGATCGCACCGACGTGGACTGGTTTAAGACAGCAGTCTTCTACGAGGTATTGATCCGATCCTTCCGCGACTCCTCTGGGGACGGAATCGGTGATTTGCGGGGCCTGACTGAGAAGCTCGACTACATCGAGTGGCTCGGTGTGGACTGCTTGTGGTTGCCTCCGTTCTTTCCGTCACCGCTCAGGGACGGCGGTTACGACGTCGCGGACTACACCGCCATCGCGCCCGACATTGGGACGATGGAGGATTTCCAGGAGTTCCTCGATGCAGCTCACTCCCGCGGTATCCGAGTGGTGATTGACGTCGTGATGAACCACACGTCGGATCAACACCCCTGGTTTCAGGCTTCGCGCAACGATCCCGACGGGCCTTTTGGCGACTTCTATGTGTGGAACGACACCGACGAGCCCTATCCCGATGCGCGCATCATTTTCGTGGACACGGAGCCGTCGAACTGGACCTGGGACCCGGTTCGTCAGCAGTATTTCTGGCACCGTTTCTACAGCCATCAACCGGACCTCAACTTTGAAAACCCCGCGGTGCACCAGGCCATGCTTGACGCGCTTTCTTTCTGGCTTGAGGTAGGGGTTGACGGTTTCCGGTTAGACGCCGTCCCGTACCTCTACGAGGAGGAGGGCACCAACGGTGAGAACCTGGCACGGACGCATCAGTTCCTGAAGAAGGTGCGCACGTATGTCGATGAGAACTACCCCGGCCGCGTGCTGCTTGCGGAGGCGAATCAGTGGCCGGCGGACGTCGTGGACTACTTTGGTGACCCCGCGGTCGGGGGCGACGAGTGCCACATGTGTTTCCACTTCCCGGTGATGCCGCGCATCTTCATGGCAGTTCGGCGCGAGTCGCGGTACCCCATCAGCGAGATCCTGGACCAGACACCGGCGATTCCCGAACACTGCCAGTGGGGCATATTCCTGCGCAATCACGATGAGCTCACACTCGAGATGGTGACCGACGAGGACCGCGACTACATGTGGAACGAGTACGCCACCGACCCGCGCATGAAGGCCAACATCGGCATCAGGCGGCGGCTCGCGCCGCTACTCGACAACGACACGAACCAGATGGAGCTTTTCTCCGCTCTGCTCCTGAGCTTGCCAGGATCACCCGTGCTTTACTACGGCGACGAGATTGGGATGGGGGACAACATCTGGCTCGGGGACCGGGACGGCGTGAGGACGCCGATGCAGTGGACGCCGGACCGCAACGCAGGCTTTTCGCAGGCGAACCCGGGCAAGTTATCGCTTCCGGTAGTGATGGACCCAGTGTTCGGCTTCCAGGCGATTAACGTGGAAGCGCAACAGGCGAGTAACTCGTCACTACTGCACTGGACGCGACGGATGATTCATGTGCGACGCCAACACTCCGCTTTTGGCCGCGGCACATTCTTTGACCTGGGCGGATCCAATCCGTCGGTATTTTCGTATCTACGGGAGGACGGCGACGACGTCATGGTGTGCGTCAACAATCTGTCCCGCTTCCCGCAACCTGTCGAACTGGATTTGCACCAGTTCAGCGGCTCTCATCCGGTAGAGATGCTCGGGGGTGTGGAGTTCCCAGCGGTGGGGGAGCTCCCGTACCTGCTAACCCTCGCCGGGTACGGATTTTACTGGTTCCGGATTGCCCGGCCGGCTCCGACGGAAGGAACGGTCTGATGAATGACTGGGTTGGACGTCCCGAGCTGAAAGCCTACTTGGCGCGTCAGCGCTGGTTTGGTGAAAGCGAGTCAGAGATCGCGATCACCGAAGTCCGCGCATTAAAATGGCTAAGCGATCCAGCCGACGGGCTGGGCGTGCGCTTCGAACTAGTCGTCGCGGGTTCGATGTACAACGTTCCGCTCTCCTACCGGCGCCAGCCTCGTGAAGAACTCGCCTACGGATTCATCGGTACTTCACCGGTGAACGGGGAAGTGTTTTACGTGTACGACGCCTTGCACGACCAGGAGGCTCGAGGGATCCTTGTGCAGGGTTTCGTTGATGGCGTGAGCCCGGACGACACCGTTTACTCGCGCCTCGAGGGGTTCGCTCTCGATAAGGATGCCGACAGCGTGTTGCTGTCCGCGGAACAGAGCAACACCTCCGTGATCGTGGGCGATAGCCTCATTAAGTTTTTCCGGAAACTCGGTTCCGGGCGTAATCCTGACATTGAGATTCAGGCGGCACTCACCCTGCTCGGGTCGGACCAGATTTCCCCGCTCCTTGGCTGGATCAGCAGCGGCGACATTGACCTCGCGATGATAGGGATGTTCCAACGATCCGCGACCGATGGCTGGGACTCTGCGCTTGCGAGTGTCCGAGCGTTGCAGGACGACGCGGTGCGCGCTCGGGATGCCGGTGGTGACTTCGCTGGCGAGTGTGAGCGCCTCGGGTCGACGCTAGCGACGGTGCACGAGCAGATGCGCGAGACCCTGCCCACCTCGACCTGGGGACCCGAAGAAGTCGTCACGTTGGTGGGTAGGTTGAACGCGCGCCTTGACGCGGCGCTCGCCATGCACGACACCGTCGCCACCTATGTGGACCGTGCGCGAGCGGCCTATGCCGCAGTCGACTCCGGCGCGCCAATTCCCGTGCAGCGAGTGCACGGAGACTTTCACCTCGGCCAGACCCTCCGCACTACCGCTGGGTGGAAGATCATCGACTTCGAGGGTGAGCCCGCGCAGGCGCTCAAGGATCGCGTACGCCTCGACTCCGTCGCTCGTGATCTGGCCGGTATGTTGCGATCACTGGACTACGCCGCGCACTCCGTCGCGATCGCATTGGGCGTGGAGGACAACGAGTACATCGACGACTGGGTGCGGCGAAACCGGACTGCCTTCTTGCGTGGCTATGGGTACGAGGCGACGGAATCGGCGGTCACCCTTTTGCGGGCGTACGAGATCGACAAGGCTCTTTATGAGGTGGTCTACGAGTCTCAGTACCGCCCGGACTGGGTGCACATTCCGTTGCGTGCGCTGCACCGGTTGCTCTAGAACTCGTCAGAAGTCTGTACGCGGCTCTAGCCGGGCTCGCCGTTCTCCGCAACTGTCACAATCCGGTTGACCATGCCGCTGAAGATTAGGCCATGGAACGGCAGCATCGACAGCCAGTACAGTCGTCCTGTGAGCCCTCTGGGAATGAAGACGGCGCGTTGGCGGTATTCCGAACCTTCTTCTGTGGGATCAACGCTAAGTTCAAGCCACGCGTTGCCGGGCACACGCATCTCTGCGCGTAGCCGCAACAGGCGCCCCGGCTCGACCAATTCAACGCGCCACACGTCGATAGCGTCGCCCACAGTTAGCCGCCTATAGCCTCGGCGCCCTCGCTTCGAGCCGACTCCACCGGCGAGGCGATCAATCAAACCACGCGAGGCCCACAGCACCGAAGCCGAATACCATCCCGTGGCGCCACCGATCTGCGAAATGACCTTCCACACTGCCTCGGTGTCCGCGGTGGTCGCCCGGGTGCGTTCGTCCTTGAAGACAGTCCTGCCCGCCCACTCGGGGTCACTCGGCATAGGGTCGCTGGGCGCATCGGTGACCCGCGCATCGACCCAACTGGTCTCCACTTGGTCGATCTCTATGCGGCCCAGAGCCAGGCGAACCGCGACCCGATACCTGGTGAGTCCCTCGGGGGGCGGCGGCACCAGGTGGTCAATCGCATCGTTCTTGACTACGCAGGAATGCATTAAGGACTCCACCAGTGGCCGTGCAATTTGACGCGGTACGGGGGTGACGAGTCCTACCCAGTGCGACGCGAGAGCTGGTGTCAATAAGGGCAGGGCTGCAATATGACGCTGTGGGAGACCCGCCTCGAGCGCATAGCCATTCATCATCTTGGAGTAGCGGAACACGTCTGGTCCGCCGATGTCGAAGCTGTTGTTGATGCCCGCTTCGGCACGTGCCGCGCCCAGCAGATAGTAGAGGACGTCGCGTACGGCGATGGGTTGGATGAAGTTGCGCACCCACTTAGGCGCTGGCATGTATGGGAGCACCTCGGTGAGGTGACGAATCATTTCGAATGAGGCAGACCCAGCCCCGATGACCACCCCAGCTTGTAGCACGATGGTCGGCGTCGCGGAGGCAAGCAGGATGTCGCCGACCTCCTTGCGCGAGGCCAGATGCGCGGAAAGCTCGACTCCGACCGGGTGGAGACCCCCGAGGTAGATGATCCGGCCCACGTGGTGGGTTGCTGCCCTCATTGCTACGTTGAGTGAGATGGCGCGATCGAGCTTGCCGTAGTCGCGCCCGCTGGTCATTGAGTGCACCAAGAAGTACACGATGTCGACGCCCTCCATCGCGCCCTCCATCACGTCGACGTCCGCGGCGTCGCCTTCCACGATTTCGACCTCTTCTGCCCAGGGAAGTGCTTCGATCCGGGCGCTAGCTCGCGTCAAAACGCGTACGCGGTAGCCTCCGGTGAGGAGTCGCGGGACAAGTCGGCCGCCGATGTAGCCGGTCGCGCCTAGCACCAGTACCAGTGGCGTTGTTCCATCTTCCGAACGCGTGGCTCGCAGCGCGTCCTCGGAACCTAAGGGGCTGCTGAGTTTGAATAGCTCAGGGGAAATTCCGTCGCTCTTGCTCACAAGTTTGCTCCTATATCGCTGGCGTCCGCGCCGAATCACGCATCTGGGAAACGTTTTTCGTGGCACCGGCTATTCCTGCTCATGACTATTTGATGGCGGCTGAGAGGCTTCAAGCTGGTGAGGTCGCCCCCACGCCACCTTCACACTCGTCCCGAGACTCGATGAAGGCCTGCACACAACGCCGAATTTCACCTTCGGAATGCGCGGCCGAGAGTTGCACCCGGATCCGCGCCTTGCCTATCGGCACCACGGGATATGAGAAAGCGACCACGTACACCCCGTGTGCGAGCATGCGTTCGGCGACTTGCGCCGCGAGCGCGGCATCCCCAAACATGACTGGCACGATTGGGTGTTGTCCGGGTAGCAGATCAAACCCGGCATCCACCATGAGAACACGGAAGAGCGCGGCGTTGTCGACGAGCGTGCGGCGCAGCTCGCCCCCTAGCTCAATCAGGTCCAGTGCGGTGAGGGTCCCCGCGACCACGGCCGGCGCGACAGTATTGGAGAACAGGTACGGTCGGGCACGCTGGCGCAACATCGAGATGATTTCCCTGTGCCCGGCTACGTAGCCGCCCGATGCCCCCCCAAGTGCCTTACCGAATGTTCCGGTGTAGATATCAACGCGTCCCTGTACGCTCATCAGTTCCGGCGTTCCACGGCCATGCTCGCCCATGAACCCGACTGCATGCGAGTCGTCGACGAGCACCAACGCGCCGTAGCGCTCGGCCAGGTCACAGATGCCAGGCAGGGGAGCGAGGTAGCCATCCATCGAAAAGACGCCATCCGTGACAATAATGCGCTGGCGAGCGGCCGATGCCGCCTTGAGTTGTTCCTCGAGGTCCCCTAGATCGCGGTTTCGGTACCTCAGCCGGCGGGCCTTGCACAGTCGGATCCCGTCGATGAGGGACGCGTGGTTGAGTTCGTCGGAGATGATCGCGTCGTCGGGGCCAAATAGCGCCTCAAACACTCCGCCGTTCGCGTCGAAGCACGACGAGAACAAGATAGTGTCCTCGGTGCCCAGAAAGTCCGACACTCTAGCCTCGAGTTCAAGGTGTAGATCTTGCGTACCGCAAATAAACCTGACGCTAGCGAGACCGAAACCCCATTCGTCTAAGCCCGACCTGGCGGCCGCGACAATGCGCGGGTCGTTCGCTAGTCCCAGATAGTTATTGGCACAGAAGTTCAGCACGTCTGTTCCGGAAGTCGACACGATGGCGGACTGCGGACTACCCAGGGGCCTCTCCTCCTTAAAGGTACCCGCCGCTCGGATCTCCTCGAGGGCAACTGACAATTGCGCCTGCATCGTTCCGTACATGGAATCTCCCTTTCGCCGCGCCGCCTGATGAAGGCGCGTGATTTACTTCGGCGTGTTAGTCCAGTCGAGCACGACTTTGCCAGCGCTGGCTGTGCGCGCGATGGCGAACCCGTGTTCCCATTCAGCCGCCGGCAAGCGGTGAGTGATCACTACGTCGAGCGCATCGCGTAGCTGAGTGCTGGTCTGCAGCATCGCGCTCATCGCATTCCAGGTCTCAAACATCTCGCGTCCGTAAATACCCGAGATGGTGAGCATGTGGGTGACGACCTTGCACCAGTCAACGTCGATGGAGCCGGAGGCCAAGCCGAGCATGGCGACGCGACCGCCGTGTGTGAGGTTGTCAATCATCTCGGGGAGGGCTGTGGGGTGGCCACTCATTTCTAAGCCAACGTCAAAGCCCTCGCGCATGCCCAACGCCACTTGAGCATCGGCAACTCGCTGTGTCGAGACGTTCACAGCGAGGTCCGCTCCCACGCGTCGAGCGAGGTCGAGACGCGCCTCCGACACATCTGTGACGACGACGAACCTCGCGCCGATGTGGCGTACGACGGCGGCGGCCATCAGCCCGATCGGACCCGCGCCACAAATGAGCACATCCTCACCCACGAGCGGGAACTTCAGCGCCGTGTGTACTGCGTTGCCCAGGGGGTCAAAGATGGCGGCGAGGTCGAGGTCCAGCTCGGCGGGGTGGACCCACACGTTCGACTCGGGAAGCACGACGTATTCCGCGAACGCACCGTTCCGGTTGACGCCTAGGCTGGATGTCCGGTTGCACATGTGGCGGCGCCCCGCACGACAATTTCGACAAGTGCCGCACACAACGTGGCCTTCCCCGGAGACCACTGCGCCTACGTGAACGTCGCGCACTGCGCGGCCCACGGAAACCACCTCACCGCTAAATTCATGGCCGGGGATAAGCGGGGGAGCGACGCTCTCAGACGCCCATTGGTCCCACGACTCGATGTGCAGGTCCGTGCCACAGATCCCGGTTCGTAAGACACGAATGGTGACATCAGCGTCTCCGGCAAGGGGCTCGGGAACCTCGACAAGCTCGAGTCCGGGGCCTGATATCGCCTTTAAAAGTGCTCGCATCGCGCACCTCCTCATCGAACTCGGCAATCGTTCGGCTCTGCTGAACCTCACCAGGACAGTGGGCTGCCATGTACACCACCCTACCCAGCCAAACCCTTTTGGGCGCCGACTCATCCTGCGCGTTGTGCTCGATGCTAGGGTGAGGCATCGCCGCCAGCAGAGTCGCGCAAGCCCCGCGGTAGCCGGGGGTCCTTACCAGTTAGTTCGCGCGACTCGCACCTCCAAATGGGGTGGCAAGAATACCGAGCTAACGGGGTGCAGAAATGGGATTTATCAAGGCCTTCACGGGTGCAATTGGTGGAACTTTTGCTGATCAGTGGAAAGACTTCCTTATTCCGCCTTCGGGCTTAGCGCCGACAGCCGCGATTTTTCCCGCAGTGACCCAGGGCCAAAATGCTGGTCGCGGGGCGAACGTCGCGGCTTCCGAACACATCATCACCAACGGCAGCAAGATCGTCGTTCCCGAAGGTTACGGGCTGCTCACATTCCAAGATGGCCAACTCACGGGCTTCATCGGCGAGCCGGGCGGGTTCATTTTTACCAGCGAAGACCAGAACGCGAAGTCGATATTTGCCGGCGACGGGCTCGTGAGTTCAACTGTGACGACCTCTTGGGAGCGGTTCAAATTCGGAGGCCAGCCGGCGTCCCAACAGCTCGCTTTCTACGTCAACCTCAAGGAGATTCCGAACAATAAGTTCGGCACCCAGTCTGAAATCTATTGGGACGACGCATACCTAGGCACGCAGGTGGGCGCAGTGACCCGCGGAAGCTACTCTCTCCGAATCGTCGATCCGGTACTGATGGTCAAAAACTTCATACCACTGGCGTACCTCAGCTATGACGCCAAGGTGTTCGACTTCTCCGACCTAGACAACGACGCTGCCAGCCAGCTTTTCAACGAAGTAGTCGGGTCCCTAGCAGCGGCATTCTCGTATTACACGAATGATCCAAGCAAGGGCAACCGCATCGCCAAAATCCAGGGCGACGCCATCGGATTTGCACAGTCGTTAAGTGCGGCTGTCGAAGAGGGATATCAGTGGACCACGGACCGCGGGCTGACGATCGCCAAAGTCGCGTTGCAATCCATTGAGTACGACGAGGACACCCGCGCGCTACTCAGCGACGTCAAAAAGGCGGACGCTTTGGGCGGCGCGCGCGGCAACTCATTCATGCAACAGGCGGCTGCCCGTGGATTCGAGGCGGCTGGCTCGAACGAGGGCGGCGCTGGCGGGGGTGCCGGAATGGCTTTCCTCGGCATGGGTATGAACGCCGCCGGGGGAGCGGCCGGAGGGTTCCAACAGCCCAACACTGCGCCACCGCAGCCACAGACTCCGCCCGCAGCGGCGGCCCCCGCCGCGGAGGATCCGATGGCCAAGCTCAAGCAGTTCAAAGACATGCTCGATGCCGGACTCATTACCGAGGCCGACTTTGAGGCCGCCAAGGCCAAAGTTCTCGGGTTGTAGGTAGGGGCATCGATGGAGAACCTCAACCCGACACCACCGTCCCCAGGCCCGGTAGAGCCTGCAGGCGAGCCGACGCAGGGGTTGCGCCCTCCCACCGTCGATACGGACTCAGCGATCGCTGAGAACCCGGACGGTGAGGGCGACACCCCACGTGTGGTCCAGACAGACGCGGGCGCTAAAGACGGCCTGGCAAAATGCACCCGCTGTGGCGCGACCGAGATCTCGCTCAACGTCGCGACCGGCAATCTCCGTTGCGGATTTTGTCGGTTCGAGTGGTCAGCAGATAACGCGATGGAGGCGTTCGGTCTGGGCGGCGACATCGGCAAGCTCGAGGGCGTTGTCCTGGGTTCCGGGTCGAGCGACATCATCCCCTCCACCGAAGAAGTGCTCACTTTCAAGTGCAGTGCTTGCGGGGCAGAAGTGGTGATCGACACCCACAGCAGCACCCAGGCTCGTTGTCACTGGTGCCGCAATACGTTGTCTATGAACCAGCAGGTCGCCAACGGCGCGGTCCCCGACATGATTCTTCCGTTCAAGACGTTGAAGGAGACCGCAGTCGCGAGCATCAACAAGTTCGTCCGCAAGCGACGCTTCTTCGCGCACCCGACGTTCCTGCAAGAGTTCAATGCGGAAAACGTGATGGGTGTCTACCTGCCGTACATGGTGGTGGACGTCAACGCGCATGCCACGCTGAGCGGGCAGGGAGAGCATCAAACACGTTCCTACACGGTAAAAAATGGCGACAACCAGCAGACGAAGTACGACGCCGACCTCTACAACGTGGTGCGCGAATTTGATATCCACGTGAACGATCTGACCGTGGAGTCCTCAAGCGAGCGACTCAACCAGAACAGCTCTCACAACTCGAACAACATCATCAACACGATCATGCCTTTCGACGTCGAGAATTCGGTTCGCTACGACTCGAACTACCTCGCCGGCTTCACGTCGGAGCGCAGGGACAGCAACCTCGCCGAACTTTCGCCTATCGCACACACCCAAGCGGAGGACGTCACCCGCCATCGGGTGAACGATTCGCTCAATTTCTATGACCGCGGAGTGCGCTGGACGCAGGAAGACGTGGATGTACGTGGAGAACGGTGGGTATCTGCGTACCTTCCGGTGTGGTTATACAGTTACCAGCAACGCAGATCTAACGGGAAGACCTTCCTGCATTACGTCGCCGTAAACGCGCGTACGGGGGAGACTATGGGTAGCGTCCCGATCCATCAGAGCAAACTGTTACTGGTCTCGGGTGCCGTTCAAGTGGTCGGTACCGTGATTGGGGTCGTCCTCTTGGTGTTAGGAATATGATGCTCACGCTTGCGGCGTTGGTGACTGCGAACGACCAGGTGTTGGCGTCGGGGAGTTCATCCGACGGTGACGGCGGCTTCGTTGGGCTGCTGTTCATGCTGTCCGGGTTTATCTTCTACGCGTTGATGTACTTCAGGTACCGCAACGCTAACAAGCGTCACCATCATGAGTCAGAGACCGAGGCCACTCTGCTGAATCTGCGGGAGCGTGACGACTTCGTGCAGTCGCGGAAGGGGCTGTCGAATCGGACGATGTCCGGGGCAAACAACCACGAAGTGCGGGGCGCCCGGCGAAAGTTTTTCTAAACGCACGCCACCATCCTCCGATCAAAGCAAGCGAAACCCGCGTGCCGCACGCTCGCTCGTCGTTGTGGTGATGTGCCCTTAGGCGGTGGGCTACTCGTCGTCCTCTGAAGGTATGCCGCACTGTTGCTGTATGAGCCGCTTCGTCACGGCTTGGCGAACAGCCTCCGCATCGTCGCGACCGCTGCCGGTCTGTGTGCGGCAGGTTGAGTCCGATGCCCGTTGGGGGGTCGCAGTGTTCCGAGCGTGTTCCTAGTCCGAGCCTGGGGAAGCGGGTTCGACGTGGCCGCGCTTACGAAGTGCCGCGACCGCTTCTTCGGCTGCGGTGGGGGGGATCTCGCCGGGGACGTAGGCCTCCAGCCAAACGGTGAGCGCATCCAGTTCCAGAGGCCGGCTGATCAAGTATCCTTGGACAAAATCGCATTCCATCTCTTGGAGCAACGCCAATTGCTCTTCCGTCTCCACCCCTTCAGCGACCGTTTGAAACCCTAGCGCGTGCGCCAACGCGATGGTGTAGGCGACGATCGCGGTGTCGGAGGTACTGACGCCAAGTCCTGCAACAAAGCTGCGTTCTACTTTCAGTCGATCGATGGGGAGGGCTCTGAGGTATTGGAGCGAAGAATAACCCGTACCGAAGTCGTCAAGGTCAATGCCCACTCCAAGTGCTTTGATCGCTTCCAAGTTGGGGCCAACCGTATTGAGATTGCTGAGCAGAACAGTTTCGGTCACCTCTACGATGGTCGTGGCCGGTGCACAATCGCCGTCGGACATAGCAGTTTGCAGCGTTGCGACGAACTCGTCATCGCGGAGTTGTCGGGGCGACACATTGATACTCATAGTGCGTGGCCCGCGAGAGTATTCGCCCAGTCCAGAACCAGCCTTGCACGCATTCCGCGCGACCCAGTTTCCGAGCGGAACGATCTGTCCGGTGCGTTCCGCCGTATTAATAAAGGCGTCTGGCGGGAGCAAGCCCACATTGGGGCGCTGCCACCGCACGAGCGCCTCAACTCCGGCGATCTCGTTGGAGGCAAGTTCCATGATGGGTTGGTAGTGCAGGCGTAGTTCGTCGTGCGTAATCGCGTGCCGCAGATCGTTCGCGGACTTCAATCCCATCGACGCTGTATTCTCAATCGTTTTGTCGTAGTAGACAATGCTGGAATCCTCGGCTGCTCGTGCGGAATGCAATGCATCTCTTGCCGCGAATAGCAGATCGCTACCCTCGGCGAGGGTCGGTGTCGCCAGGCCGATGTTGAGAGACAGCCATATATCGTCGTTGAGAACGGAAAAGGGTACCTCTAGTTCGCGCTCCAACATCTTGACGAACTGGTTGAGGTCGCCCATCGGATCCACCGAATCTACGAGCCAGAAAAAAACGTCTGCGCGCCAGTGCACGAAGGTCCCCGGGGTATCAAGCGTTTGTAAAAACTTGGCGAACCTGTGCAGGATGTCATCGGCGGCATCGGGCCCATACGTGCCATTGATCATCGCAAACACACCAATGTCGAACATGGCCAGACCGCGCTCGAATCCGGTCGCCGGCGGATCCGACAGTTGACGGTTGAGCCACTGCCGTCCAGGCAGGCCAGCCAGCCTCACTGGTTGTGTGTCCGGCAGGTCCGACAACGCATCGGAAATGAGATTCCGCGCGCCGACTTGGTCGCGAGAGAAGTCCGCGGTGCTAGACGCGTCGAGGTCGCGAAGGGTCAGCACTGCCCCGGTAAAGGCGCCACCTAACCTTACGGGGGCGACGATTACGCCAAGCGACAATCCGCCGCCCGCCGTCTGCCCGTAGTGAAACTCGAATCTCTGGGTGGGATTTCCCGCGAGTAGCCGGTACCAAGCTGCCCCAAATTGCTCGCTTTGGGAAGCGAACAGCACGGACTGAACAGGGGCTCCGAGCACCGCAAGCCTGGGCGCCTTAAGCAAACATTCCGCCGCCGGGTTCCACTCCACCACCAATCCATCCGCGTTGACCATGACGACTGCGTCTGGAGAGCTCTCGAGCAGCGCGCCCAGTTGGGATGCCTGGATCTGACGGTTGTGTGCGCCGTCTTCGTCGTGGGCGGCAAGTAGAGTACGGCCGTCGCGATCGATTCCGTAACGAACCCATTCGCCGACACCGCGCCTTTGCGGGTAGTCATGGTGAAGTGACACGTGAGACTTCCTCCGGTATTCGAGACGGCTCACAACTGTCAGCCAATGTTCCTTCACCTCGACTGTACGCGCGGCGTGGGAAGATCGCGATACTCGGGCGTGTCTGGTGCGCCTACAAGTCGTGACGTCGTTTGTGTGTATACATCTCGCGGTCCGCGCCGCGGACCGCTTCATCAAACGTGGAGCCGGCGGGCCAGTCCGTCACTCCGACGGAGCACCCGATCGGCAGCGCTGCCACCACCCTTGCGAGCACGAGCCGAGCGTCTTCAACGCTGGTAGCCGGCAATAACACCACAAACTCATCTCCGCCGGTTCTAGCGGGGATGTCGCGTGCTCTCAGTTGCGAGCGAAGCGTGACGCCCACCGCGCGGAGAAGCTCGTCTCCAGCATGATGACCGTCTCGGTCGTTGAAGGCCTTGAAATCGTCAAGGTCAAGCACGACGACGGATCGCGGCAATACCTGCGCGCGGCTCTGGGACAAATTTGCCACCACGAGGTCGAGTCCGGTGCGATTGAGGAGAGCGGTCAATGGATCGCGCATGACCTGTCGATTGAAGTCGCGAACGAGCGTGTTCACGAAGAAGCCGAGGGCCCAGCACAACACGATGAGGGCAGCCCACAAGACGCGCAAGGCCGGTGTGTCGTTGCTGATGAATACCACCAATGCGGAAAGCGCCGTCAAGAGGCTGAGGTGCACCAACATCTCGCGCTTCCCAAACCAGGTGGATGCGTACAGGGCTGCGAACACCAAAGTGGCTAACGGCACGGACTGCGTCAACAGGTCATTCCTCGAGGCAGCGGCCAAACAGGCGACGGCAATGTTGAGATCGACAAGCAGGAATAAGACCCACCCAGGCGTCCTGAGCCCCAGCCAGACAAGTACGAGCACGCCGGCTATGCAGTAGGCGAAACGGAAGATAGCCAGCCCCGGCGTCCCCGCGTCGTTCGTCGAAATCGCGGCGTTGAGGATGCCTGACAGCATGAGCCCCGTGATGATGAGGTACCAGGCGATCATGGACCAAAGTGGCCCGGGAAGCCCCCATACCTCGCGCCCGAGGAAGGATCCCGGTGCCACGTTCACGCGAACCGACAGAGATCTCGCCAAAGGTGATGCCATCTGTCACTTCCCACCGGTCGTCGTAGGTCCCGCATGTGCTCGCACGGGATAAGAACAGAGTACGCACTTTGCACCACGATTTCGGCGCGCCGCCACGGACCATAATGTTGCGCTGCCGCACCTTACAGACAACACGTCAATGCTTCGTGGCCCGCTCCATGTGAGATCGAGCGTGATCGATCGCTGGTCCCAGCTCGTCGAAGAGCTGATTTGGATGGCTCAGCGAACCAATCACGCCGAGCCGTTCAAGCAGTTGGAGGTGCTCGGGTCTAATTCCCTTGATCAATACGGTGATGTCACGTTTTTCGAGCGCAGTGACAAGTTCGGTGAGGGTATGTGCGCCCGTAGCATCGATCAGTTGCAGCTGAGTGCGCGCAACGCGAAGAAGGACGCCACGGCGATGCCGATGCCCACCGCGATAATGAGATCGAAGCTCACCGTGATGATCGCTGTGATCACAAATACCACAGCGTCGGACCTCGTAGACCGGAGTACCTGCTTGATGATGGAAGGGGAAACCATGCGTGCCGCTGTCACTATCAGTACTTCCCGCGAGTGCGGCTTAAGGGTATGCCGGAGACGAGGTTCGTCGCGAGATAGACCACCGCTAGCAGCGCTACCGAATGTACGATCGCCGACGCCCTCGTGCGACCCCCAGATCGCAGATTCACCGCGGTACGTGCGATGGCGCCGGTAGCCGGCATTCCGCCGAAGAAGCCCGATGCGACCGATGCGAGGCCTTGCCCGACGAGTTCGCGGTCGGCGTTGTAGGGGCCAGCATCTTCCATTGAAGCCGCGACTCTCGCAGATAGCAGCGACTCGATCGAGGCGAGTGCCGCGACGGCGAACGCCGGTCCCAGTAGCGATAGCACGGTACTGGGGCCGATCACTGGATGTGCTGGGAGGGGCAGTGAATGGGGGAGTTCTCCGATCATGTTGAGTGGCAGGCTGGCGACGATCGCGACCGCATCAAGGGGACGAGTGCTCCCGGCCAGCTCGCGTCCGTTATCGACTCAATCGCTGCTATCGCGGCGTTGGTGCTGTGCCCAGCAGCCGTCACCCCGACCGCTGCGGGTACCTGTTGGAGAAAAATGATAATCCCGATGCCGACGGTGAAACCTTCGATGACTGGCCACGGAATGTAGCTCACAGTGCGCCCCAAGCGCAGCACCCCTGCGGTCACCACGATGACGCCAGCCATGATGCTCACGACTACCACTGAACCCACGCCGTGGAGCACGACGATCGACCCGAGGGCCACGACCATCGCGCCGGTAGGGACGGACACCTGTACGTTTGAGCCGCCGAACACACCCGCAACTATCCCAGCAACAATCGCTGTGATGAGGCCCGCCTCGACTCCGGCTCCGGAACTCACTCCGAACGCCAGCGCAAGTGGAAGAGCGACGATGCCGACTGTGACGCCAGCGATCACGTCGGTGCGCCAGCTGCGCTTGAGCTCGCGGTAGTCCTGAAGGGAGGCCAGTAGCGACTTCAGCGACCGTGAGTCATCGCTTATGAAGAGGGAGAGATCGTTGGAAGCGCCTGCGCTGCAATCTCTTGCTCCTGCGAGGCTCGCAACAGTTCTGAAAGCAACTGCCGCGCGACGTGCAGCAGGTCAGCTACCTGAGGGAACGCGAGGCGGTAATACACCACGTTCGCTCGGCGATCAGAAACTACCAAGCCATAGCGACGCAGAACTGACAGGTGCTGTGACAGATGTGAGGCTTCGAGCCCGGTTTGGCCGATGAGCTGGGAAACCGGAGCTTCTGGCACCCCCGCGAGGATTTCCAGAACGCGAATTCGGTAAGGGTGTGCCAGCCCCTTAAAGAGGTTGGCTTTGATCTCGTAGAGTGGTCGATCGCTGTCGCCCATCAGCATTCGCTGCTCCCTGCTCACGTCAGATGACATCACCGGTTGAGTGACTTAATTAATCCATCATATCAGGGGCGGGGCGGTGGGTAACGTCACTCGGACCCCTTCGCCGACGAATAGCCGGATCGGCGGGACGTCGGAGTTTGCGCTACTCGCGCCCCTCGCCAAGCGGGATGAGCATCGTGCGGAACTCGCCCGGGGATTCGTGGAGGGCCCAGATGCGGTCGGCTACGTCGTCTACCCCGTTCGCCAGTTGGAGCTTGGGAATCGAGCCGGGGATCACCAGCTGCACCACGCGGATCCCCTCGTCCGCCAGCGCATCGTGAAGCATTTCTCCGTAGGCGCTCTCGGCGGGGAAGGCGAGCGACGTTCCGGCGAAGTCGGCTCGCGATTTGATGGACGTGCCGCCGTTGATGAGGATGATGCTCCCGTCCCCAGATGCCCGCATGTCCGGGAGAACCGCAGTCACCGCGTGAATGAGTCCCAGGGCGGAGAATCGCAACGCCTCCATTGCCAGCTCGGGCGTGAGGTCGAGCACGGGCTTAAGGTAAGTGCGAGACGGGAGGGGGCTGTATTGCAGGGCGGTGATGGGGCCCAGTTCTCCCGCGGCGCGCGCAAGTGCGGCGGCCAACTCGGCGGAATCCAGGACATCGGCCGCATACCCTCGCGCGTCGACCCCTGCGGTCCGTAGATCGGATGCAATCTCATCCAGCTTGGCTTGGTCGCGCGCGACGAGGGCTATGGCGAAGCCTTCACGCCCAAAGCGGCGCGCTACGGCGGCACCCAGTCCTGGTCCGGCTCCGATGATGGCAATTGTTGGCATGCTTAACTCCCTGTCGTTGCTTAAATCTTGTCCACCCCATTGTGACTGGCTCGGCGTCTATGGCGAAACGGCTCCGCTAAAGTCTTCCCATGGCAAAGCTCTATTTTCGCTACGGTGCGATGAACTCCTCAAAGACCGCACTGCTCCTGACCGCGGCTTACAACTACGAGGAGCGGGATCAGCACGCGGTCATCGTGAAGCCGGGAGTGGACACCAAGGCGGGGGAGTCTGTCTCCTCGCGCATCGGAGTCAAGCGTGCCGTGGACGTGGTTCTTGGCGCTGACGACTCACTGATTGCCGCGCTTGAGAAGCACAGCCCGCTCTCCGGCATCAATGCAGTGTTCATTGATGAGGCGCAGTTCATGACCCCGGCGCAAGTAGACGAGGCATTCGTGGTGGCTGTTCGCCACGGCGTTCCGGTGCTCTGTTACGGGCTGCGCGGCGACTTCATGACCCACTCGTTTCCGGGGTCGTTGCGCTTGCTGGAGATCTCCCATTCGATCGAAGAGCTCAAGACCATCTGCCGGTGTGGCTCCAAAGCCATCTTCAACGGTCGCGTCATCGGCGGTAAATTTGTCTCTCATGGTGCACAGGTGGCGATTGATGGTCAGGAAACTGCGTACGAGTCGTTGTGCGGTCGTTGCTATCTGGACAAGGTGGGTGCGGTGCGTGGCGCCGGAGCGCAACCCTAGATTCTGCGCCCAGTTAGTATCGCTCACGCCGAAAACGATATATCGTTGAGTATCGTTCACCAACCAAACAGGAGGTCATCATGGCTAGTTCATTCAAGGCTGCTGGTTTCGACACCAGCCACTACACCGAAGGCATGTGGAAGGCGATGGAAGACCTGCGTTCCAGTTTCGATAAGCGTGTGGGCAACCGCATGGGCACTCGCATGGGCCGCGGAGACGTGCGGGCCGCAGTGCTCGCATTGCTCGCTGAGGAGCCAATGCACGGTTACCAAATCATCCACAAGATCGCAGAGCGCACGGATGGTAGCTGGAAGCCGAGCGCGGGGTCGGTCTACCCGACGCTGCAGTTGCTTGCCGATGAGGGCCTCATCGTCGCCGAGGAGTCGAACGGCCGCAAGACCTACACGCTGACCGATGCCGGTCGCGAGGAAGTAGCGAACTCCAGCACGTCCGCACCTTGGGATACCAAGTGCGCGACGAGCGACAACGGCTTCACCGCGTTGCCCAAGGCGGGCGTGGAACTCGCGCAGGCCGCGTCCCAGGTGGGTCGCACAGGCACGCCGGCACAGGTCAAGGAAGCTGTCGCTGTGATTGACGACGCCCGCCGTCGCATTTACGCGATTCTCGCGCAGGACTGACGGGAGTGTCCTCGGACCGTCGGGGTCGTCGAGAGTCGATTCCCGGCGCTGGGAATACCCGCGCCCGATATCGCCGCATTCTGCGGTTCGCCAGCTGGAACCTGGCCGTCACGTGGTGGTTCGAAATTTTGCTACCGCGTATTGGTCTTGCGAAGGTTGCCGAGCGCTCCCGGAACGAGCGGATGCGCCGAATCGCGCAGCACTTTCACGTGCTGGCGGTTGACCTCGGCGGGCTGATGATCAAAGTGGGCCAGTACATGTCCTCCCGGCTCGACGTGTTGCCGCCGGAAATCACGGCGGAACTCGAGGGACTGCAGGACGAGGTGCCCGCGGTCCCATTCGAGCAGATTCGGGCGCTGGCCGAGGCCGAACTGGGCCTACCTCTAGAAAGGGTATTTGCATCAATCGAAGAGACGCCAGTGGCGGCCGCGTCGTTAGGTCAAGCGCATCGCGCTCGGCTGTCACCGCAGGACGTTGCTGATACTGGCCTGGACAGAGTGGTTCTCAAGGTTCAGCGGCCCGGCATCGACGCGATTGTCGCGGTAGACCTGGCCGCCCTGCGCAAGGTGGGTCAATGGCTGAGCCACGTGCGCATCGTCTCGTCCCGGGTCAACATGCCCGCTTTGGTGGAGGAGTTCGCGGCGACGAGCCTCGAGGAGATCGACTACCTCAACGAGGCCGCCAACGCGGAACGGTTCGCGGAGGACTTCGCCAATGACGATCGGGTGTCGGTGCCGGCCATCGCGTGGGAGCGCACTACTCGCAGAGTGCTAACCCTCGAAGACGTCACCGCGATCAAAATCAACGACGTAGCGGCGCTTCGTGAGGCAGGCATCGACCCCGCGGAGGTGGCGAACGTCTTCGCCGAGGTCATGTACGACCAGCTATTCAACAACGGCTTCTTCCACGCGGACCCACACCCTGGGAACATCTTTGTCACCCCAATCGCCGATGCTCCGGACGAGCGGCCGTGGAAGGTTACGTTTATCGACTTCGGGATGATGGGGGAGATTCCTGCCAGCACTCGCGCCAGCCTTCGTAAGTTGCTGATCGCGGCCGCCACCCGGGACGGTAAGGGCCTAGTGGAGGCAGGCCGCGACATGGGGGTCTTGCTTCCCAGCGCGGACACTGTTGAACTCGAGCGGGTGCTGACACAGCTCTTCGCCCGTTTTGGGGGGATGGGCTTTGCGGAACTGCGCGACGTCGACCCACGCGAGTTCCGCGACTTCGCGGTCCAGTTCAACGACGTGGTGCGGACGATGCCCATCCAGTTACCAGACGACTTCCTGCTCGTAGGTAGGGCAATCTCGCTCACATCTGGGGTGTG
>Ga0307486_1001205_pt1 | contig 20564 bp, 15 predicted proteins | sample CBIW02metaG_FD_203663 | JGI IMG/M metagenome (GOLD analysis project Ga0307486, IMG submission 203663) | Sea-ice brine microbial communities from Beaufort Sea near Barrow, Alaska, United States - CBIW 0.2 | ecosystem: Environmental > Aquatic > Marine > Coastal | place: USA: Alaska | collected...
CTCACCTTTCAACACATTCCAAAGCTGCGGCAACTCATCCAGCTTGGTACGGCGCAAAAAATGCCCAAATTTGGTGATGGACGAACTGCTCGCCAGGTGGCTGGCAACCGACGCTGTGTTAACAGACATAGTGCGGAATTTCACCAACGTAAACGGCTTTTTATGCCGCCCTACCCGCTTCTGCCGGAAAACCGGGGAACCGGTGTCAAACAAGCCAATAACGTAAAGCGCTAGCAACACAGGAAAACCAAACACCAGGCCCAGTAATGAAAACAAAAAATCCAAAGTACGAATCACAAAATCAATCCTGCTGATTGGGAAAACAACGCTGAAGACCCTGCTTTACCGTAAACGGCGGAGTCCAGTTTAAACACTTTTGGGTGTGGCTGATATCAACCTGAAGAGAACCTAATAAACGTTGGGCGACGGCTTTTTTTCCAATAAAGTCGCGGCAAATTGCAGCACACTTGCCGGAACGGGGATTAACCTTGATGGTTTGCCCATGGCTTGGGCGACGCCTTGCAGTAGCTTTGTTGTTGAAATGTCTTCGCCGTCGCTGACTAGAAAGGTCTGGTTCGCGGCACCTGGGTGGTCAATGCAGGTAGTGATCAGATCAACCAGATTATCCAAGGCAACTAGGGAGCGTTTGTTGTGAACTGCACCTAATGGCAATGGCAAGCCTTTGCCCACCAGTTTAATCATGCTGGCGAAGTTGCCCTTTACGCCGGGGCCGTACACCAGTGGCGAGCGAATAATGACTACTTCCATACCGGTTTCAGTGGACAGCTCTCGCAGGCCCTGCTCTGCTTCGTGCTTGGCAATACCGAAGCAATCTTCGGGTGATGCAGCATCGTGCGAGCTGAAGGGCTGGCCTTTTGACGTTCGCTCACCGTTCACTTTGATGGAACTGATAAAAATAAATCGCTTCACGCCAGCGGCGGCGGCTTGGCGAGCAAGGTTGAGTGTGCCTGCTACATTGACTCGACGATACTCAGCCAAAGGGTCGACCGCGTCATCTTTCATGATGTGAGCACGGGCGGCAGCGTGCACTATACACTCCACAGCATTAAAGCAACCGCGAAAATCTGTATCGGTTGATAACGTTCTAGAAATAAATTGTCCCACACCAGCAACTTCCCTGCGGCCTATTGCTACAACCTCATAAACCTCATACCCGTCTAAACGCTAACTAGATGTGATCCCAGAAAACCAGTTGCACCTGTCACTAGAATTTTCATCTGTTCACGCCTTTAGTCTCATAGCGGTCAATGATCTGACCCGCCGCGGCCCTAACACAAAATACCTGCTGTAGTAAGTTAGCCGCCTTCTCAGACATATCCCGTCGCATTTCGCCGGAACTAAAAATACTACGCGCATCTTGCTTAAATTTCGTAAAATCGCCATTAACAGAAGCTAGCCCCGCGCCAGACTTGTTTACAAGCTCAACAAGATCATTCCCAGCATTTACGCATCCAAGTATCGGAACTCCAGCAGCCAGGTACCCTAGTATCTTGCCCGGAAAATTATGCGCTTTGTGGCTTGAGGCTAATGTGAATACGCCACAATCAACACTAGTAAGTAATGAACGATATTCTTCCTGTGACACAGAGGGTGCGAGCGTAACGTTTGACAAACCCATTTCTTTAATCTTTTTTTCAATATTCAAATACTGATCGCCCTGACCAACAATTAAAAAATGTGCCTCAGCTTGTGCGGTCATAGCTTTTGCCAATCGTAAAATAACGGGAATATCCTGCGCGTGCCCAATATTGCCTCCGTAGAAAAAAATAAAATTGCTGCTCAGCTGATGATCATTAATGAACCGTTTTCCAAAACCCGCCGCCTCTTTGGAAGCCGAAGCTGTCCAATTGTAAAGAACCTCTACTGGATAGTGTCTCGGACCCGTAATCTTATTGAACACTTGAACATTTGCGGGGGATTGCACAGCGATAACGTCGGAGCACCTATAATTTAGATGCTCAAAAAAGCGAAAATAGCGTGCAGCCAAAGAGTTCTCCTTTATTAGACCCTCATCGATCACCCACTGCGGGAAAAAATCTCTCAACACCAAGTATACAAACGCACCACGACTCCTGAACCAACGTGCCAGTGGGCCAAAAAATATCGTCGGCGAATAATTTACACACAAATCGAAGTTTGGATCTAACCCAGCACTCCTAACCGCCCGAAAGCTATACCAAGAAAGCAGCGTCTCGTTTATCGCGCGATCACGATGAGAAACACCTCGCGTCGGGCGACACCTAAACCTTAAGACATCGACGCCATCAAGCGAGGATCTATCCACTAATACAGTTTGGCCGCTGAGCCCAGGAGTCAAGACAACCACTTCATGACCCCTTTTAACATATTCAACTGCCAGTTCATGAAGCATTTTGGCGTGAATAAGTGTGCTTTCCGGAAGGTAGTCATCCGATAATATAACAATACGCATTTTGGCTACCTCTTCCAAACGAACTTATTAACGTAATCCGTATAACTTTGTATAGTTCGTACTACTTTATCCGAGACATTAAGTACGGAGTAGTCAGTAACCAAGCGCAATAGGCGAGACTGACCACGCCCTTGATCCGCAACAATCTCGATAGCTTGCAGAACTCGCTCGCTGCTCATTCCTGTAAACATCACAGCCCCCTCTTCCATTCCCTCAGGTCTTTCGTGAGCATCACGAATGTTAATGGCGGGGAAATTCAGTATCGAAGATTCTTCTGAGATGGTGCCACTATCGCTTAAAACTGCCTTCGCATTGACCTGCAAAAAAATATAGTCAGTAAACCCGAGAGGCTTCTGTAGTTGTACAAGTGGATGGAAAGACAGATCGAGTTGCTCGATTTTTTTTCGTGTGCGAGGGTGCGTCGACACGATAATTGGCAGATTATATTGCAATGCTAAATCACCAAGCGTTTCGACAAACTGGTGGATATTAACGTGTGAGTCCACATTCTCCTCGCGATGAACGCTGACTACAAAATATCTTCCTGCCTCTAGACCTAGCTTCCCTAAGACTCTGGATTGAGCGATCTTCTCACCGTAGTGAGATAGCACCTCACCCATAGGGCTACCTGTTTTGACAATCATCTCAGGACGAATACCTTCACGCAAAAGATACTCTCTGGCAATATCGCTGTAAGGCATGTTGATATCAGAGATATGATCAACAATCTTACGGTTTATTTCCTCCGGAACGCGCAAATCAAAGCAACGATTTCCCGCCTCCATGTGGAAAATAGGAATTTTACGACGTTTAGCTGGTATCGCAGCCATTGCACTGTTCGTGTCACCTAAAATCAGAAGCGCTTCAGGCTGATATTCATTGAATGCTTTGTCAGCTTTGCTGATTACTTGCGAAATAGTTTCAGCTGCCGAAGTAGCCGCACACTCAAGAAAAACGTCCGGAGGCCTCACACCGAGATCTTCAAAAAAGATTTGATTCAACTCGTAATCGTAGTTTTGCCCAGTATGCACCAGCGTATGGTCGCAATAACAATCGAGCCGTTCAATCACTCGACAAAGTCGAATAATCTCGGGTCGAGTTCCAACGATTGTCATAACTTTTAATTTCTTCATGCTTTTCTCAATTAGTTGGCATGTTTGACACTACCAGTCGCCACAGACCGATAAAAAGAGCGAATACTCAAAAGGAATGCCCTTGTCAGTTACCTTATACCCAAAACCTCGCGATGATAATCATACATGTCTTTGACCAGCTCGCGCCAAGGCTTCGGCAAGAACCCAGTCCTCTCGCGAAAATAACCTGAATTAAGCGAGCGGTCGATGACTAATTCCTCATCCGCGATGATTTTGATATCTTTTTGGTAGACTTCAGCGACAAGATTTAATAAGTCGTACTTGCTGATTGGATCGACTGACAAGTGGTAGAGCCCCCGCAAATCCGAGTCAGGGATCACAAATTCGCGTATAACCCGAGCAACCTCGATCGTTGGAAGCCCTGAGAAAATCGCTCTTTTAAACCCTTTGATCGCGCCAGTTTGACCAAGAAACCAATCTATCAGACTCTTGTTACTACTCAACTCGTGCCCGATGATCGACGTTCTAAAGGTTAAGGTATTTTCGTAATCTACCTCGCCGAGGAATTTTGAACGACCATAAAGATCGTATGCGTCTGGGAAGTCGTCTTCCTTATAGTCGCCGTGCTCGCCGGAAAATACACAATCGGTACTGAAATGAACCAACCGGGCGTCGGCTACACTGCAGTATTTCGCTAGCCGATGCGGTAGGCTAGCATTGATTGCCAAGCATTCTAGGTGGTCGTTTGAGTTGGGTAGTTGCTTGATGATCCCGATGCAATTAATGACGATATCCGGTTGTGCGATCGAAAACGCAGTCAACAGGCCCGCCTCACCCTCGAGGTGGACGCTGGGAATCAGGGCACCATGAAGCTCCGGCGCGAAGTGCCGTGCTCCGCTGGCATCACGCAGTGTTCCGAAGGTGTCTAGGTTTTGATCAGCACTAAAGGCCCGGAATAAGGTCGAACCAAGCATCCCTGTAGCGCCTAACACTAGGACCCGTGTCTTTCGTTTTGTCATCGCACAGTCTCCTCCAAGATCCTTGATGCTGTTTGGGCGGATTAGATCATTCCTCAGGTTCAACGTGCTCCCCACGCACTGTCGCTTGCATGAACCCAAGCTTCATCAAAAGCGACTGCATGCCTATCACATCCAACCGAGTCGTGTTGTGCGAGTTATAATCAACTGCCTCAGAAATCTTCTTTTCGCCTTGTTCAACGTATTTACCATAATTGAGGTCTCGAAGATCGGGAGGAACCCTGTAGTAACCCTCAAGGTTTTCCGCCGCAACCATTTCTTCACGACTCAGCAGGGCCTCAAAAAGCTTCTCCCCATGGCGAGTGCCAATAACTCGAACCTCGTGTTCTGGAACACCCATCAACTCCGTGAGGGCATGGGCTAAAGTTTCAATAGTTGCCGCAGGCGCCTTCTGAACGAAAATATCACCAGATGACCCGTGCTCGAACGCATAGAGAACCAAGTCTACTGCGTCTTCTAAGGTCATCATGAAACGAGTCATATCCGGATCAGTAATGGTTATCGGCTGCCCGGCTTTAATTTGGTTGACAAACAATGGAATCACTGACCCACGGGACGCCATTACGTTGCCATATCGAGTCGCGCAAATAACTGTTTCGTTACTTGAACGAGACTTGGCGACGACCACTTTTTCCATCATTGCCTTGGATATCCCCATGGCATTGATGGGATAAACTGCTTTATCTGTGCTGAGGCAAACAACGCGTTTAACGCTGCACGATATGGCGGCTTCAAGAACATTATCGGTACCGAGTACGTTTGTCTTGACTGCTTCCATCGGGTGAAATTCACAGGATGGAACCTGCTTCAGTGCTGCGGCATGATAAATAAAATCGACACCGCGTACTGCACCCAATACGGACTGATAGTCTCGTACATCCCCGATATAAAACTTAAGTTTAGGGTTGTCGTACCGCTTACGCATGTCATCTTGTTTTTTCTCATCACGGCTAAAGATGCGAATCTCTTCGATGTCCGTGTGCAGAAAGCGCTTGAGGACGGCGTTACCGAACGAGCCGGTCCCGCCGGTGATGAGTAGAGTCTTCTGATTAAAAGGCATGGGTTTCCTTAGGGCTTTTTCTTGTAGGCGTAGCGGAACATGGCGATATTCGCCTCTATTGCACCCTGCTGCGAAAATTTATGCTTCGCCCAGGCTAATATATTTTCGCGTATTTTCAGGTGTTGTTCAGGCGGCATGATGGCCAACTCATCGAGTGCTGATGCAAAAGCCTCCGGATTTGCTAACGACAAATCCCAGCCAAGACCTTTGTCCTGAAGGTCACGCCAAGGAGTAGTGTCTGCAATCACCAAGGGCAACCCGGCACATAGCGCCTCCGCAATCACATGACCGTAATTCTCACCCTTGGTGGGCATAAAAAATACATCGTACCCAGCGATGGTGTTTGCCACTTTTTTTGGTGACAGCGCACCTTTGTAATTAACTTGAATGTGAGAAGGGAGAGTTTGTATTCTTGCTTGGCAGGTTTCCCAGTATTGCTCATCCTCTTTGGGGCCATAGATATCGTAAACGACTGGTTCCAGAACCTTAGCCAGCATTTCAATTGCACCAAGAAGGTTCTTCATAGGCGAGATTCTAGAAACGAATACTGCCTTCAGGATTCTCTCGTCTTTTGATAAAAAAACGCTGGCAAAATCTTGAGAACCAATATCCTCAGCAACCCAAATATCCACATCACCCAAGGTGCGGAAAATATCCTCGGCCTCGAACTCTGATGATGCTTGGAAAACGGTTCCCTTATGTAGTCGTAGCAATTTATAAAGCCGTATATATAAAAATTTCTTGTCTGCCTTAAGGCTTAAAGCACCTTCGGACAACTCGCCTCGCGGACCAAGAATAACCCTTCGACCCAAGAGCTTGGCAAGAAGCAAGGGGAAAAATGAGAAGCGGACGGAAAAAAAACTGTTTAGGTAAACTACATCGTAATTTCTGGCGACAAGTATCTTTAGAATCTGAACTAAACCTTTTATACCAGTTTTTGAGTAAAATACCGGTGTGCCTCTAACCTCATTCCACTCGCCTGGCTGGACAGTAGTGTAAGGCTCGGTGTCGCCGAGGTCACGATCTTTGGTGATCAACGAGTAGTTCACTTCCTTGCTTGTGTAGGCTAGCAAATTCGAAGTTGTTTTTATGGGGCCGCCGCCTTTGTAGCCGGGGAGGTAATGAGCCGAGAATACCAATACGCCAACCGTTTTATTATTCAAGCCCATGAACGCTATCCAACTTTAATATTACTGGTAAAGAAAGGTTTATTGACGCTCGATTTAGCGCTGAATTGCTTTTCAGCGCAAAAAGCGATCCCACCTAATCCGGCGGGCTCTAGTGTCCCGTCCGGTTAATTAATTTACTTATTATCAATAGCGCTGAGCTTTGCCCGCGTAACCGATGTCATAATGGATTTCGCGCTTTAATGCCATCGAAATGGCTTGGCCAGTTTTTCATTATGGACTTTTATGAATCGGCGAATGGCTGTTTTGAGCTCGCCAACACTGGTAAAAATACCTCGGTAAAGCGCCCGTCGTTCAAGTTGCCCAAACCAGCCTTCTATAGCATTCAGCCACGAGGTACTGGTCGGGATGAAGTGAAACTTAAGGCGCGGATGCTTCGCCAACCACGCCTTCACGCCAGGTGTTTTATGAGTCGAGCTGTTGTCCAGAATCAGATGAAGGTCTTGCTCGCTCGATGTTTTTAGGTCAATTTGGCGTAAAAAGTCGAGAAACTCCTTGGCGCGATGACGCTAGGTGATCCGTCCAATCACCCCACCGGCTAGGATGTTAAAGGCCGCGTACAGGCTGGTTGTGCCATGTCGTTTGTAATCGTGAGTGTGGCGTTCAATCTACCCGGGGCTCAATTGCAGTTTTGGCTGGGCACGATCCAAAGCCTGAATCTGCGTCTTTTCGTCAACAGACAGAACCAGGGCATTATCGGGCGGGTTCAGGTACAGGCCCACCACATCAAAAACCTTCTCGGCAAGGTCTGGATCGTTGCTGATCTTGAACACTTTCAAACGGTGAAGCTTCAGATCTGCGGCCTGCCAGCGGGTTACGCCATCAGTCGGATGCGCCCGTGGGTGGAGCCGCGCGAAACCTTGTGCACCGTGTCGTCGAGAATCGCTTTAACCTTTTTTTGTCGAGCTTTCGTGGCTATCCTAGTCTTGGAGCGTCTTGAAGACCTTCGAGCCCTGTCTTGACATATCGGTTCGCCACTTGAACACGCTAGGGCTACTGACCCCGAGCGACTCCATGACATCCTTTGGAGACTTCCCGACGTTTAATAACAATAGAATCCGCGCTCGTTACACCAAGTTTGGCACAGTGTACCCATTCGCAACCAGCTTTTCAGTTCCAGCTAATCGTTAACTGTCAGATTAAAAGGTGCAGGTTGCCGGGCCACAATAACTTCTCCATAGCTGCGCGAATATTAGGCAATTATAACAGAATTAGAATAGTGAATTATCCGGACGAGACACTAGGAAGCACCACCAGACTTTCATTAAACAGAGTGTTTCACTTGGAGGCCGCTTGGTGTCGATTTCAAAAAATATAGACTCACAATTCTTATTAAGCACGATTACCGAAAATCGATTTTACTACCTGCCTATTTCTTCAACCTAACCCAATGTTCTAAGCACGGATCTTGTGAGGTTACTTGTTCCTTATCGTACCAAGGAGTCGGCGCTATAACAATCTGATTAATATTTTTAGCAAGGTACGCACCCCACCAACTAAAACTACTATTCGCAATTATATTATTCTCGCATTGCGCCATTAGCCAAAGATCTTCTTCTTGAGAGAGGTTCTCTACCACATTGAATTCAAGCGCATCAAATAAACTAATAATATTTTCGTGGACCCATGCTGGATCATTGCTAAATACATAAAATTTTGGTGACTTAAGAGAGGCGCTAATATGAGAAATTGCCTTCTTGTAGTAATCAATAGAGCATATACCATGTTTTTCAAGAGCTCCTTCACTCAAATAATCACCTCGCCTGACATGGACAGCCACAGAGCAATGACCCCCAATTTTCCTACGCCACATGTTAGCCAAATGCGATACTTTTTCCGGAACCATCCATTGTTTGAGATCATTTTTTATACATTCAAAATATTCAGAATTTTGCCAGTAACCAAAAAAATAGGCATTTCCAGAATTTAAAAATTCATATTTAAAATATTTTTCGTGGACAATCGGGTTAAACTTTCGAGAAAGAACAGGGAACTTATTGACAAACCTAACTAGAAGCTCGAACCAAGTATTTTTGCATTCAAAACTCTCAAAATCTGGCAAAGATAAAAACTTTAAGCGGTATCCTCCATGATCATTAACGACATTATAAGCAGACAAGTCTACAGAAATTTTAAATCCATATTTTTTCGAGAAAGCTAGAAATGTAGCTATCTGAAAAAGCTGATTACCAAGACCGCCCATTAATCTCACTGTAATCATTTTCATGTCCTTTTTATCTACGACTGCACAACAGATTAAAGTATTTTCAATCTAATGAATTCACTAAATTTATCAATATCAAATTAAATTATAAGGTTAAATAAAAACTAGATCTAATATTATACTAGAAATTACTGATTACACTATAAAGCAAGTCAATTTTTTCACGAATATCAACCTGCTGGTTACCCACAAAGAGTCCGCAAGCATCAATGTATTCGGCGTTCTCAACTGTTCCGGCCACTTCATAATCAAAGAACTGTAATACATTTTCATTCTTCAAGAAGTTGCCGGTTACAATGGGCCGACACTCGATGTCATTTTCGCAGAATGCCGCGACCAGAGCCTTTCGGGTAAATGGCGCGATCTCACGGACGACCATAGAAAATCCAAACCAACTACTACTGCCTGTCTCTTTTTGGATTTGCAGGTAAGGATTGTTAGCGAACAACGATTGGAAGTACGCGGCATTCTCGCGACGGACCCGCACAAATTCTGGTAGCTTTTTCAGCTGTTCTTTGCCAATCGCACCGCTCATTTCCAAGGGCCGCACGTTGTAACCCGGTAACATAAACCTGAACGATTCTTCAAAAAAGTCTTCGCTTTTCACGCCTGAGACGTGGTTGATTTTAGGTAGGTTACGCGTCCAGCCATGGGCGCGAATGCAGAGCAAAACGTGGTATAGCTCTTCGTCGTCGGTAACGACGCAACCGCCTTCCATTGTTGCAATGTGGTGCGAAAAGAATGAACTGTATGAACCCATTAAACCAAAGGTACCCGCCTGCTTGTCCTGAAAGGTGGCGCCCATAGATTCACAATTGTCTTCCAGCACGGTGATGTTTTTACCCGCCACCATGGCCTGAATAGCCGCAAAATCATTAGGATTCCCCAACAGGTTGACCAGCAAAATGGCTTTGGTTTTGTCTGTTATGGCGGATTCTAATTTCTTTAGATCAATATTCAGTGTGTCGCGGTCGATGTCTACAAATTTGACCTTCAATCCGTACTGCTGCAGCGGGAAATAGGTGGTTGACCAGGACACGGCGGGTACAATGACCTCGTCACCACGTTTCAACAACGGGTTTTTGGTGAAGAACAGTGCGGCAATCATCAACAAGTTAGCGGTTGAGCCAGAGTTCACCATGACGGCGTACTTGGCACCAAATAACTTGGCAAAGTTCTGTTCGTATTCAGCCACATGGGGACCCATAGTGAACATGTTCGAGTCAACTACTTGCTGTATGGCTGCGAACTCTTTTTCATCCCATGTACTGCTAGCGAGTGAGTAGTTAGGCATTCTTGCCGTCCATATAAAATTGGTAAGTGTGTTTAATACCTTCGGCCAAGCTGGTGTGCGGCGCCCAACCAAGTGTGTGCAGCCGTGCTGTGTCAACGAGTTTCTGTTGCATACCGACGGGCTTGGTGAGGTCGTGCACGAACTCACCGTCGTAGCCCAACACGGCGGCTATGGTCTGATAATATTCATTGATGGTGTGATCTTTACCAAGGCCGACATTAACTAAATTGGGCAATGAATCAATCTGATCAATAACGAAGTAAATGAAATCCGCAAAGTCTCCTGCATACATAAACTCACGCCGCGCTTTTCCGTCACCCCAAATTTCAACACTGGGCGTCTGGTGGTATCGCGCGTCACTGATTTTCGCGATTACGGCCGGTATCATGTGCGAGTTGTCTGCACCAAATTTGTCGTACCGGCCATACAAATTACAGGGAATGAGTGTTTTATAGCTCAGCTCTGGTTGCTCTTGAGTTATGTAGTCGCATAATCTGGCGGCAGCGATCTTAGCCAGTGCATAGCCTTCATTTGTGGGTTCCAATTCTCCCGTCAGCACCAAGTCTTCTTTCAATGGGTTGACTGCTGTACGCGGGTACATGCAAGAACTACCGAGATTTAGTAATCGCTGGACACCAACTTCTCTGGCACCGCTGATAACATTCAGACTCATAAGCATATTGTCTGAAAAAAACTTCACCGGGGCGGCAATGTTGGCCTGAATACCACCTACGGTACCTGCGCAATGTATAACTAACTCCGGTTGATGCTCTTGCATATAAGCAAGCACTGCACCTTCTGACAACAGATTTAGTGCATTGCTGTTAGGAGTCAACAGCTGGTGTTGGGCGGCTGATGGGTGCTCTACAATGTTACTGCCAACCATGCCGGAAGCACCTGTTATCAAGATTTTCATAATGTTTTACTCTTGTGACACTGGAATGTCGTGCCCGTGTGCTTTTAATAAGGCGTGTTGCTGGGCAATTTTCAAGTCGTCTTGAATCATTTCAGCGCACATCTCCTGCGCGGTAATCACTGGCACCCAACCCAATTTTTCTTTCGCTTTGGTGGGATCGCCCAACAACGTTTCTACTTCGGCCGGTCGAAAGTAACGTGGGTCAATCTTCACGACAACGTCGCCTACGTTGATACGGGGGGCTTTACCGTCTTGAATAGTGTCCACTATCGCTACTTCATCAACGCCCCGCCCCTCAAACCGCAAGCCTATACCAAGCTCAATAGCGGACCAAGTAATAAAGTCTCGTACTGAGTATTGCACACCGGTGGCAATAACAAAGTCTTCCGCTACGTCTTGCTGCAACATCATCCATTGCATGCGCACGTAATCTTTGGCGTGGCCCCAATCCCGAAGGGCGTCCATGTTTCCCATATACAAGCATTCTTCTAGGCCTTGCGAAATATTACACAATCCTCGGGTTATCTTGCGAGTGACAAAGGTCTCGCCTCGGCGGGGTGATTCGTGGTTAAACAGAATACCGTTGCATGCATACATGCCATAGGCTTCACGGTAGTTCACGGTGATCCAATACGCGTACATCTTGGCCACCGCATAAGGCGAGCGCGGGTAAAACGGCGTAGTTTCTTTCTGTGGTGTTTCCTGCACCAAACCGTACAGTTCTGACGTTGAAGCTTGGTAGAATTTGGTTTTCTTTTCAAAACCTAGTAAGCGGATGGCTTCGAGTATGCGTAATGTGCCCATTGCGTCTACGTCGGCGGTGTATTCCGGTGATTCAAAACTGACTGCAACGTGGGATTGGGCCCCCAAATTGTATACTTCATCCGGCTGAACTTCTTGCAAAATCCGCGTGAGGTTGGATGAGTCAGTCAGATCACCGTAATGCAGTTTAAACCGCGCATTCTCAACATGCGGATCTTGAAAAATATGATCCACGCGTTGGGTGTTAAAAGATGATGCCCGGCGCTTAATGCCGTGAACTTCATAACCTTTTTCCAATAGAAACTCAGCTAAATAGGAGCCGTCTTGTCCTGTTACACCCGTTATTAGTGCTTTTTTCATCCTAAAAATAGTCCTGTTTAATTGCCCGTTCTCAGATTCTTAAACTCAATATCTAGACCGCAGCTGCTTTAGCTCGGCCTCCATCTTTGTTTCCGTAATGCAACAACCATAAATCTATTCAATAATTCATATTAAAAACGTTTTAAAACAACCATCTACCGCTCGAAGCTTCTGGCCATGCCTGCCAAAAAACCAAAAATTTCATTTGCACACCGCTACCAAGAAAAGACTTGAACACTTACAAACAAAGCTTCTGCTAACCGCACCAGACCGGAAAGCCTGAACCGCTGCCAAAATGCCGACAGGGCTGGCTTTTATTCAGCAGGGTCTGACACTGTTTTAACCAACTATGCAGAGTCACATCAGATATGCCTTCTTCTGCCGCCACCGACACAACACTTCGGTTCTGCGGAGGCAACAACTTGTTCAAAACGGCCGCTTTACGCTCTTCGGAATAACGTGGCATGACTGCTATCATACCGCCCAATCTGACATGAATTTAGGCAAAATCACCAACTCGACAACTAGGCTGACAGAGGGGGGTTATTGGAAGCGATTCCTACAAGACCGCACATGTATCATCCTTTTGTATCCATTCGTCGGCAAGACAGCGTGAAATTGATTCACCGAACAAGCGCATCCACAAAAACCTAATCAAAAATTTAGGTTCACTAACAATATTCCTTGTTACCGAAAGCAACGATAAGGGCGATTTGCGCATTCCGTTGATGCTCACCTTCACCCGCTCAATATAATCATAGAACTCAAAAAACCGCTCTTGATCCAACCTATCCACCAACCACGTGCGAAAAAATTCAAACACTTTTTCGTCCGCAGAAACCGGATCACAGGAACCGTGTTGACGAAGCAAGTAACTGACAATAGCGACCGTCGAATCTATTTTCTGCCGCCGACCAGATTCATCATGTGATATCTGACCTGAATGCTTGCGGATCCTCACAAGAGGTTCATCCAATGCTGTGAGTTGACCAACTTCCGACAACCGCAACCAAAGATCATGATCCTGGGATCTTCTTATACGAGTCCGATAACCACCTATTGAACAGACAACATCCGCTCGGTAGAAGGCTGATGAGTGCGCCGGAAACCTACGCGAGGTGTATAGATTTCTAACGAGTAGCCCGTGACTGACAGGATAGCGAAAAGCTCTCAAAGCCGTTCCACTCTCATCTATCAGCAGTAGGCCAGCACCGATAAAAACGAGATCAGGATTAGTTTTCGCCTTCGCGAGCTGAGTTTGCAGTCGTGCAAGTTCACAGATATCGTCCGCATCAAGCCGAGCAATCCATTTACCGCGCGCGTGCTGGAGCCCCACGTTCAATGAGTCCGCAAGCCCAGTATTACTCTTTGCAATAACAACAATACGAGCATCTTGCTCTGCATAATGCTTGATGATTTCAGGTGAACTATCCGTACTACCATCATCGACTATAATGAATTCAAAATCTTCAAAGGTCTGATTAATAACGCTATTAATCGCCTCATCAAGCCAGCGAGCGCCATTATAACAAGATAGCAGTACCGAAATCACCGGAGAGACACCAAACGTTTCATTCATCTTTTACGCTATTCCATTTGTAGTAGGCTTTCGACTATTCGCCAAATCTCTCACTTTAGAATCTCAAACCTCGGTGATATGGCGTGTCTCGCGGTACGCTCTGCGAACAATACACTCAACGACCTAAAAACGCTGTTAGTGATGACAGAGCATTAACAATATGTGATCAGCCAGCGGTCTGCGCCGATGCCCTGTAGTCTTAAATTATGGAAAACAAGAAACATACCATCCTGCGACTGGGGGATTTTTTCAAGGCCGAGTCGCTTCAAAGTAGCGCATTTCGAGAAAAGTAAGAGTTATCATGTTACTGGTCGCGCACGCGCGGCGCAGGCAAGGTGCTCATTTCCCGCTCTATTGCGACTTAAAAGCATCACTTAAAAATACCAGCCCGCGCGTCACTGTATCTTTAGCTTCAGAGCCGAATCGGATTCGAACACTAATATTTTTTTAACTCACTATTTTTCATTTTATTTCTATTTAATATTCGGAAGGCAGCCAAAAATACACCCAAAAAAATATAGATAGCCGAATGTCGATGTCCAAAGTATAAACCTATCAGCAAGAAAATAAGTAAAATCAATAGATCTTTCTGCTTTATTGCCAAGTTTTGCGTTTGATATTTGACTGGGTAATAAAAAGAAAAAACAAAAAGCAAAGTACCAATAATTCCTGTTTCATAGATTGTTCGAACGAACTGTGAATGGGGATTACTAACCCAATAATAACCCGCTATATAACTGTTATTTACAACAGACGCGGAGCCAAATCCAGAGCCGAAAAAAATGGGCCAAAAATTCAGATTACGAAATTTAACAGTCAACTCATAAACTGGATAGATGTTGTATCCTTGCACGGATATGGGAAATGGTAGTTCGCGGCCGGCCTCCAGTGCATTCCATACGCTTGACAGATTTTGCACGTAAAGCATTGTTCTATCAGAGCTAATAACAGAAAAATACAGAAAGCACGCAATGCCAAAAGTTAACGCAGTGACCTTGAAAATTTGCAAAACACGAAATCTGCTAAAAATATAACCGCTATATAATGCAAGAAAAATTAATATACCTATTAAGCCCGAAGAACTCTTAGTGAGAATCGCAGCTGCAATAACTGCCAGGAGCCACCATTTACTCAAAACAACGCCCCGGAAAATCGCCTGTAAATAAAGCGTGGCCAAACCAAGAAAGAGAAATACAAAAGCATCTCGAGGCTCGCCAGCCAACCCATGGAAGCGGTCTCCAACATTTCCCCCTCGGGCAATATCTGATGGCAATATAAAGTACCCTGAAGAAGAAAAGCCAAAGTCAATAAACCCGATTACCAGACACACAACAAAGATAAACTTAAAGCAGGAAAAAAAGTAATTTATATTTTCCTCAGATTCTAACAAAAACACAGATAAAATTGTAAAGTAAACAAAATAATACAAAGTAATAATATATTCAAGAATTGCATTTTCAATTGGACTCATCAACGTTCTTGCACTGGCCAATTCGTTTATATCACTTAAATTTTTATCAACGGAGTACGCCCCTAAAAATACGCCAATAAATCCAGAGAATATCGCTAGTAAAAAATATAGCGTGAAATACTTATAATTCGAATGAAAGATATTAACAACTTTTAATTTATACAACCTCGTAGATGAAAACCACTTTATCACTAAAGAGATAAGCACGAAAACTTGTATAAACCGGCTAACACTTGGCCTTTGTCCAAATACCGGTATTGTGAAAATCATCATTAATTCGAAAAGAACTGACCATACAAATATTCGGCTAAGCAAGGAAATTCCTACCGCGGACTGTTTCGAATTGAAAGATCAAGTATAGGTGGTGCAAAGAGGCAACCAAGCCGATTCACATCAATACTTGTTTGGGAGCCGTTTTCACCGCCACGCAATGCCACCCAAAACAGGCCAAATCTTCCGCGCGTTTATTGCTGCGAATTTTGAAATAAAGCATCCCTACAAGCGCGTAAGCATAGGCAAGCGGCCAAGCCCAATTGCTCTGCTGCCGTTCCATTCCTCCAAGACGGGTGATTTCTTGCCGAAGAAAGGCATACCAGTCGCCATTAGCGGTGAGCTCTTTTATTTCAAAGTCACGTGAAACTAAATGATGCTCGTACCAATACTTAGAAAATCCCGAGCAAAAGTGATACGGCGCCATATGGACATTGGAGGCAAATGGAGCAGTAAGGATGATCACGCCCCCCGGCTTGAGCAAGCGCGCAAATTCGTCGAGCGCGTGGGTGGGTTCAGGCACGTGTTCCAACACTTCGCTGCAAAGAATAGCATCAAAACTGGCATCACACTCCGGGACGGCAGTGATGTCGCTGACCAGATCGATCTTGCTTGTATCCCAGGATTTGTTATGTAGCCCCTCAGCCGGCGCACCCCCGCTGCTGCCTTCATACTGGCAAAAGTCCTGTGAGACATATTCCAAATGTCCACAATACTTGCGATTCTGAAGCTCACCAGCACCGGCATCAAGGATCCTTGTACCCGCAGGCAAATCTGCAAGTGTTTTTTCTAGCCATGCTTGGCGCTTGAGTTCGTTGATATTAGTGTTGAACATATCCCTTGGTCTCTTTTATGTATTAGTGGTTACGAATATTTCGAAGTTAAAATTTGCCTCGACAGCAAATTTTTTAAATTCTGAGGGGGATACTTATGTTTTTTATATCACCACATCGATTATAATTGATTTATAATCCACGGAATCTGGACACCCAGCTGGCTGGGTGCCACTGTCCAGGTTTGATCTGCTAAAAGTACCTAATCGCGCTCGCTCCTGTTAGATGGATGCAAAAAGATAGCTAGCTCCTTAAGCCTAATGAAATGGCGACATCATAGCCATTTCATGCAAAGACCGACCGGATCGCTGTAGCAACCTAGCCAGGAAAGTTTGATCGCACACATGCAGGGTAGAGGTTGGCAACGATAACTCATAGCATGAGTCGAGTTAACTCTTTGGATCATTCCGGCGCACTAAAATACTACGCTTGATGCCTAAGTGCGGAAGGGCCACGGGTAAGACGCCTCAATGTGGTAAAAGCTTAAAACTTGGATGGCCAGTCAATTCACCCGCAAAAATTATCAAGTTGCCGCCGTACCTGCACATCAAAAATTCAGCTCGCTACGAGCAAATACCAACAGACAAAATGTTTTTTGTCGCACCCATATCCTTCGACGCGGCAATGTAGTGAGGACATCCAATTTACGTAGCCTCGAATAACCAATGTTGGAACTCACACCGATCATTTGTGAAGGATTGCAGGACGGGCCGAGTCAAACGCACGCCAAGCATCAACAATCAGAGCCACGTTGGGTAGCGACTTTAAAGATGATTATCTATCAATGCCGGTGGTCGCTGAGCCAACCATCCCATCCAAAAAAGGTGAATAAAGGAAAAAGTTACGAGAGCCGCCACAACTCCTTGTAGCCCAAACTGCTTGGCTCCGTAGATATTTATGCTAACGCCTAAGATTCCCGTAACGATTTTAACTGCAATCATCTTAGTAGGTTTCATTTCCGACATCAACTTGAGGGAAAGTAATTGACCTGCGGCAAAAATACCACCCGCCAAAATCATCCAAGGGAGCAAGTAGGAAACCACTTGATACTTGGCAGCAACCAGAACCTGAAAGATCCATTCATGCAGCAAAATTGCGATAATAAAGGCAACAATTGTCATTAAAAGGCTCGCCAATGTGATTAGCCAAGCGGCACGGTGAACTGATGCATTGCGCGTCTCGTCTACTCCACTACCTGAGCGCTGGTAGAAAATTGGCCCCAGAAAATTCATAACCATAATCATCACTAGACCAATTGGAACATACCCCAATTGGAATACCACTGCATACAAGCCAACCTCCTGTGTGGAAGCAAAGGTCTGCAATGCCCACCGATCCGAGACCTGCTGGGCCCAAGTAAAGACACCCCACATTGAGAATGGCCACGAATACGCCCAGATCTGTCGCCCCCAGTTTGCAGAGACGTCAGTCTTGCCGCCTTCAGAACGAATCAGCCTACGTAGGAAGAAGAACTGTGACCCAGTCACTAGGAGCGAAGAAAGTGTATAACCCACCACCACCGTCGTGCTGGAACTCCCAAGCCAGAACATCACGCCGAGTGCGAATAAAATTTTTAACCAGGCGTCGAGGCCCCCATGAAAAGCTACGATAGCCCTCTGACGGGCAGCGTTCTGAATGCCGCTAAGCGATACATTGTAGCCACTTAGTACCGAGAACAATAAAGCCACGGCGGCCAGGCCCATCCAATGAGAATAACCGAACCAAAGCAAACCAGTCATAAGTGCCAAGGCAATGGCTATAGCAGCAGCAGTGGCATAGAACATCAAGCAGCGCGAGGCGAGCACATAGCCGGGCAGATCGTTCTGTTCGGCAGCGATGGAGTAGAAGCGGCCAATACCGCCTATTACTCCGCCCATTACAACCTGATTGATGAATCCTGCTGCGGTTAGGCCAAGCGTAAGCTGTCCGTATTGTGCGGGTTCAAGGTGTTCAGTGAGCACCCGAACTAACACAAGAGCTCCCAAAACGGAGGCAATCTGCCCCGCAACGATCCAACTGCCCTCTTTGGCTAAGCGCTGAAAACGAGATGTAGCGATAAAAGACCTCACATGACTGCGTTAACTTTCAAGTAGTCTCGACACGCCCTTATGATTCCTTGTTGCTTATAATACCAAACCGGAATTACTACGAAACTAAGCCACGTTGTAGTCGTACTGCCGCAGCGCAAAGAGCCATACGAAAGGCATTTTAATTCGGAAAAGTTGTCTCAAAACAGATTGGTACGTTTCGCCAGCCGTTTTGCTTATTAAATGAGATACGCGGGCAAGTTCGGCGCACGCCCACAGCTGATACTAATTTGCTCCCTAGTACGATTCCGCAGCCGATAGCCGAAAATCAGCGAACTCTTGCGGAGATTGGACACCATATTGATCAAGAGTCAGTAGGCTTTCTTAAGGCTAACCCAGTCGGGGTTTGGACCGTTCTATGCCAAGAATTCGGCGTGGAGAGCCTCTTTTCTCAGAACTGTGGCTCAGGCGGGTGTTTGAAATCATCACTGCAACTGTACTTGCTGAGTTCGCCAGCTAAGGCTAGAGCGTCCCACGCTTATTATTTGGTTGATGCAGCTTTAGCCGTAGCCTTAGCTAGAAATGAACGACTCTTCTTCAATGAATATAACCCGCGGGCTGCCACTGAACTCCAAAACATAGCGAAATTCTGAATCGGAAGCTTGGGAGCTATTGCTGAAGCGCTTTTCCGATCTTTCGCTGTTTCGCGGCGCTTTCAAAATTTTTTCTTACGCCCTATCGGCTTTAGATACTTTCACATTAACCGGCACGCGCTGTCATTGCGAATCGCCAAATGTTTGGTATTTTCTCAGCATCGCAGACTTTTAGTTAGTCAACACCATTATGTTGGGCAGATGACAGCTCCAAAAGGTCTTATTTTCTTTTAACACTAGCCAGTTGTTTTCTTACACTCACGCCAAACTCGACCATGAACGCCATGAAAATGCCCAGCATAAGACCTAGAACCAAGGCCGACGCGACAATAAGGCTTCGCTTCGGTCCGGTTTTTTCAATACTTTGACGGGCGCTAACAATGACTTCTAAGTTACCCAGGTTTTGCAATGCGCTCTCAAGTTCTGATTTTTTCTGAATTGCGCCAGAAAGCGCTGTGCCATCACCATCTATTGCCTTTCCCGCCATAGAATCTATAACAGTGCTTAATGAATTAATTTGCGCATTGATTCTAGCTTCTTCAATTCTTATAAGGTTTTCCTGATGCTGGCTCAGCTTTTCAATCAATGCAGCGTGAACCTTTTCAACTTGCTGTGTCTGTTTGACCGTCGCGCCGGTTGAAAAACGAATCAGTGCGGTGTCTTTCGTATTTTGAAATGACACACCAAAGGGTAATTTACTTTCGTTTTCGGCGTAGTACAGCACTTGCTCCTCAGGCAACCAGCGCGTTTCAAGGGTCGCGATAACGGTTTCTGGTGTCTGAATCAACGTCTCGCTGTCTTTTTGCGCTATCTGTACAAGGCTGACGTAATCGAACTTTTCGGGTGTGAGCAAAGCATAAGCCAGGCCGCCTAGCGTGCATAACAGAAACACGGCGTAAAACACCCTGCGCCTGCGAATAAACACAGCCGCCAAATCAACCAGGCTGATTTCGTCTGAGTACCGGTCTTGTTCTTCCCTTGAATGGGAATAAGAGTTGTTCATTTTTTAAACCCGTGAAATTGAAATAAGTCGAAAAAACACGCTACCGCCCCACCGACCCGTTTCCAGTGTTATGGGTAACATTTATGTACGTACGCAATTAAACCCGCGCAGAAGCGCACAGTTTGGAAAATATAATAAGAGCGGCAATTCTACGGCATTGGCGCGAGCTTACAAGCAGCTTCGCCAGGCGGACGGTCTGATTGACAGGGGGTCAGACCCCAATTCAGTTGAGTGAGAATGGATTGAGGAATTGCCGGCGCCATAGCAGTTCGGCGTCTACCGGAAAGAGCTCCGCTTCTTCGCAAACCGTTGCCCAGTTGTTTGTGATCGCACTCGTGGTGT
>Ga0307486_1001206_pt1 | contig 20558 bp, 14 predicted proteins | sample CBIW02metaG_FD_203663 | JGI IMG/M metagenome (GOLD analysis project Ga0307486, IMG submission 203663) | Sea-ice brine microbial communities from Beaufort Sea near Barrow, Alaska, United States - CBIW 0.2 | ecosystem: Environmental > Aquatic > Marine > Coastal | place: USA: Alaska | collected...
CCATTCCGAACAGAGAAGTTAAGCCCGTTAGCGCAGATGGTACTGCTTATTGTGGGAGAGTATGTCGTCGCCTTGTTTTTGAAAAGCACTTATCGAAAGATAGGTGCTTTTTTTTTGCTTAAAACTGGACTACCCTAGTTTTAAAAACGGTGGGTTTGGCTGGTTTAAAAAATCCCGTAACAGGAACCAAGGTCAGAGAACATTGTATTTCCGGTAATGCCTGTAGACATCTGCACTTTCGATAACTTTCAAAACCGGGAAATGGTGTAAATTCTATTTCATTAATTTTTCGGGAAAACAATCAGCTTTTCCAAAGTTCCAAAACTTTGGAAAAGTTGAACATGAACCACGATTGAAATTAAGGGCTCTAGATCCAGTTTTCTTTTGCTTAAAAAAGCCCCGGAATACTTGGGAAACAAGAATCAAGAGCCAGGAGACAAGAGTCCAGAGACATGACTGGAGAGCAAAGTATAATTGTTTCAAATATTGGTAAAATTTTTCCGTTGGAAGTTGTTTTTCCAGTTAGACCTGATTGGATCCTCAGTTTGTAAATAATTAGGAGCCTTTCCCGATTGCTTTATGGCTACTTCCAACAAAACAGGTTCTTTGGTTTTTGGCAGGTTTTGCAACTCAAAGCTGCCATCAGAATTTACTGCAGCAGAATCTATGACTTTTCCAAAATATGAAGCAACTACCTCGCGTAAAGTTTCAGGTTCAATTAAATAAATCTTTATGTCTTTCTTTCCTGTGCCTTCTATTCTTCCTGATATTTCTGCAGGTGAATGACAAGCTATAAGAGTTAGGTCATTAAGATAATATTACAGTATTTTTATGGGAATAGTTCTCATTTTTGTCAAAGCTTCGGTTTTTGGAAAATGTGGAAAACTGTATACTTTAACCGCAATGGTCGCAAAGTTTCTGCAAAGGGAGGAGAGCTATTCTATTTAATCCGGCTTCTGACAAGTGATCCCTTTCTAATTTCCAATTCAATAATTATCCGGTAGGTTCATTTATAATCATTGCTTTTTTCCCGGCACAGCTTTGATTAGTTACTCCTCTTTGTCAGATTTCGGACCGAAAATTCCCATCCTTTTTGCTCTTCTTTCCCAGTTTTGTCGCGCTAATATTTGCATATCTTCAACGTTATCACTTTCATCCATAATTTCTAGACCTAGCAAAGTTTCAATTATATCTTCCATTGTCACTAATCCAACGGTATAACCATATTCATCCACTAAAATTGCCATATGAGCCTTATCCTCAATAAAATTTTTAAATAATTCCGTAATTGGGGTTTCTTTGGAAACGATTGGTATTTCCTTTTTTATGCTTTTTAAGGCTTCCTCAGATTTATTTTCAATTAATTCTTCCAGGACCTGATCTTTTAAAACAAAACCGGTAACGTTATTTGGCGTGGTTTCATAAATAGGTATTCGGGAAAAAATCAACTCATCCTGAGAATCATAAAACTCCTTGATAGTCATATTTTCATCAGCGATAAGTGCAACAGCAAAAGGGGTCATTATATTTTTAGCTCGTATGGATTTGAACTTCAGGATATTTTGGATAAAAGTAGTTTCATTATCGCCAAATACTCCTTCCTCAACCGCAGCATCGGTCAAAGCTATATATTCATCTTTGCTTACAGTTCCGGTATGGGGAGATTTTCCAATTAATTTGGTTATTTGCATCATCAGCCATAAAATTCCGGTATATTTTAATGGGAAAATAAGTGCTTGTAAAGATATGGCGGTGAAATTCCCAAGGGACTGCCAATAATTGGCTCCTATTGTTTTTGGAATTATCTCTGAAAGAATTAAAATTGCCAGGGTCATAATAGCTGAAATTATACCCACCATATTTCCCCCATTACTAAAAACTTTTGCCGCCTGGACCCCTACTAGAATTGCTCCAACAGTATGTGCAATGGTATTGACGGTTAAAATGGCAATAAGGGGTTGATCCACATTTTTCTTCATCATTTCAAGGGTCTCTGCATAGGCTTTACCTTCATTTTTTTTCATTCTCAAAAATGTAGGGGTAACACTTAAAAATGCAGCCTCCAAAATGGAACATAAAAAAGAAAAGAAAATTGAAATAAAAGCGTAAAACACAAGTAAACCCATTGATAGTTTTTTGAATTGAAATTTAATATAAAAAGCCAAGGTAATTTCCAGTGAAAATAAATTGACAGGTAAACAATCTAACTCATCACCTAAATTTATTTGTAAAATTTCCGGTGCGTTAAAAATACTGGAAACTTGAAGAACTGCAAATAAATTATTAATAGTTTGGGAAAAGGGTTTTTTATGATAAAGGGAAGGAGTTGTTTTGGGAAATTGTAAAAAGCAGTTTTTTCAGTTAGCTGTTTGTAGTTTAGGGTTTGTTGTTTTTAAACCTAAACCATAAAAGATTTCCAAACTATAGACTTTGAACTATTTGAAATACTCATAAAAGATTATCCTTTATTTCCAATTTATGGATTGTGGAAACTTCTTCCTATATACAAAAGGAATATAATGGAATCACCTTCATCATAATTATATTGCTGATCCTTCTAATGGGAAAGCATTGTGATGGAAGTTTCAGAAAAGTGGAAATTATTTTCAGAATGTGGAAAACCGTATTTTTTCTACAAACGGAAGGCTTACATTTGATTGAGAAAGGGAAATAAGTTTTAATTGTATGATACAAATTTTCGGTTAAATTACAAGGATGTTTAAAAAAGTTTTAGTCGCAGAGGATATAGACAGCATTAACCATGCAGTGGCCAGTGTTTTGAAGGATTTCAATATAGAAAAGGTGTCGTATGCCCAATATTGCGATAAGGCTTATGTAAAGGCAAAAAAGGCACTCAGGGATGGGAACCCTTTTGATTTGTTGATTTGTGATCTTTCCTTTAAATCAGATTACAGGGAGGAAAACATTTCCGGCGGAAAAGAACTTATTGCGCTCCTGAAAAAAGAAGATCCCAATCTAAAAGTGTTGGTAAATACCATTGAAGATCACCCGCATACTGTAAAATCACTATGGGCATCCGGAAATATTGACGCTTATGTGTGTAAAGATAGAAACGGGATGCAGGAATTGAAGGATGCGATTTTTAATTTAAACAGGGGAAAAACCTATAATTCTCCCCGGATAGAACGAAGTTTAAAACAGGAGAATCTAATTATTTTAAACGAATTTGAGATAAATCTCCTCACCTGTATCGCGAATGGATTGACCCAGGACGAAATTCAGGAAAAATTTAAACTGGATGATATTATCCCCGCCAGTAAAAGTGCCATTGAAAAACGCCTTAAAGAATTGCGGGAAGATTTTAATGCCAAAACCACCCCGCACCTGATTGGGATAGTAAAAGATCTTAAACTCATTTAGAAAGATAAATGCCAGTAGCGTTGTGATGTTGTGATGTTGTGATGAATTGATGTTGTGATGTATTATTTGAAGTGTTTTCTGTTTTTTCCTTTTTGTCATTCTGAACGAGCTTTTGGGAAAGGAAGAATCTCTGTTCTTTTGTATTGTTCCTTTATTCTTAATTCTTGTCTCTGAGATCGATTTTTCCAGCCAATTTTTTCACGCAAAGTCCGCAAAGGGAAAATACGGATATCACTGATTAAAAGGATTATTCGGATCAAATAGCCATTGGGATACACAGATAGGTTTCTTAACTCCAAAACTCCAAACAACTTCTAGCTTCCGTCTCCGGTCTCCCGACTTCTAACAACAAACCACAAACACTTTTTTTATCTTTTTTCTATTATCTATTCTCTCTTGTTGGTAAATTAGCGCCAATTCCAATATTTGCTTATGATTAAATTAGATGAATTAGTTGCACAGTTCGCGTCATTTGTATGGGGACTTCCCCTTATTATTTTACTGATTGGCGGCGGGTTTTACCTGCTTGTTATTTCAAAATTTCTTCCCTTCCGTTACCTGGGGCACGCCTTTCAGGTATTGCGGGGAAAATACGACAATCCGGACGATTCCGGGGGAAATCAATCATTTTCAGGCTTTATCAACAGCATTGGCGGCAACTATTGGTATGGAAAATATTGCCGGAGTAGCTGGTTTGAGTCCAGCCGAGGTCACGAAAGCAAAAAGTCTATAGTGAAAACTATGGGCTTTTTTAATTTTATAATATTTGGGTTTGTTATGGCTTAAGCCATAACAAACCCAAATATTAAATACAATACTGAAGTAATAACACCTCCAATAAGCGCATAAGGTAGCTGCGTGTTTACATGGTCTATATGATCACTTGCTGAAGCCATTGATGAAATAATAGTCGTATCAGAAATTGGAGAACAATGATCTCCAAAAACACCACCTCCAAGTGTTGCGGCGATAACTAATGGTAAATTTGTACCATGTGCGGTGGCCATAGGAATTGAAATAGCTAACATTATTGCAAAAGTTCCCCATGATGTGCCTGTCGAAAAGGCAATAAATGAACTTATTATAAATACCACAAACGGTAGGAACTCGGGTGATAACCAGTCCTTAGACGAAATAGCAATAAATTGTCCAGTTCCTAATTGATTACACGCATCACCTATTGCAAAGGCTAAAAGCATTAGCAACGCTAAAGGCATTAACTCGCTTATCCCTTTTATTACAAGATCAATCATTTCTTTGGTCTTCATAATACCTTGAGATCTGTATAAGATCATCGCTACAAATATCGCCATGATTACTGCATATAATACGGAAGATGATCCAGAGCCTTGACCAATTGCTTGGAAAAGATGATCTCCAAATGAAGTGTAGCTCTCCACATTAGCCCATCCTGTTGCTGCTAAATTTATAGGCATCATAAACACCATTGTTGCCAAGGGTATAATCATATTGTATGCCTTTGCTTGGATATTTTCTTTCGGTTTAAATGAAGTAATGGTATCTGAGAGCATGGGTTTTGAATTGTCATTAAGAAGTTTTCCAGTTTTTCTAACTCTTTCTTCAGCTTTGGCCATTGGGCCTAAATCTTTCTTTAATACAATCACTAGAAAAACAATGATAATAGCCAGAATAGGATAGAAGTTAAATACTATAGATGACAGCATCAAAGAAAAGGGCTTTTCTAAACCTTGGGTTAGAAGTAAACCCATGATAAACGCACCCCAGGCGTTAAAAGGAATTAAAATAGATGAAGGAGCTGAACTGGAATCTGCTATATAGGCTAACTTTTCTCTAGAAATCTTTAATTTATCGAATACCGGTCTATATAATGTTCCTACGGTTAGAGAGCTTATACTTGTTTCTACAAATAAAAGGATACCGGTTAATAACGCTAATAATTGAATGATTACTTTACTGTATCCAGCTTCTTTTTTCTCAAAATAACTAATGAGAACGTTTAATCTATTGATAAAGCCTTCTACCCCTCTGGAATACTGAATAAATAGTATCAATGCTCCAACCAAAGCACTAAACATGATCGTTCTGGTGTTACCCTCTGACTTAAAAACGTTAACCAAACTTTCAATGGCAGCAACTGTTCCGGTAATGAAATTCCAATCATTTATTATGATCCAGGAAAACCAGATTCCAAAAAGCAAGGCGATATAAACTTGTTTTGTTTTGAGTGCAAGAATAATGGCTATAACGGGTGGTAAAATGGAAAGCAATCCAAAATTTTCCATAGGCAGGGTGAAAAGAGTTTTTTTGTATAAATGTTGTAGTGCTAAAAGTATAAAAATATATCTCGTTGTTCCCCATCATTTGCGTCAATTTTTCCATATTGCCTCCCATTACAGGCATTTTGTACAAATGTCGTTCTCCCGGATGCACTTCAGAAGTGGTTAAAAACCAGTGTTTTTTGTCATTTGACAATTTCGGATCAAACACCTCAAATTCTCCATGGGTCAAAGCTTTCTTATCTCCAGAATTCACATTCAATATGTAGAAATGAGAATATCCGGTTTCTTCAGATTGGAAATAAATATGCTTATTGTCCGGTAACCAGCCTAAAGCTGAACCGTCAAAGGAATATCCAATTCCCGGGCCGTTGATCCATGCCTCATCTCTCTGCCTATCTAAACTTTTTAATTCTCCAGTTTCCAGATCCATTAAAGTGATCCATCTGTCCTTATTGTCCCGGGAACGCAACTCCAGAATGGCTTCTTCTCCATTGTCAGAAAAATAAGGTCTGGAAGGAAGTACTTCCCGGAATTCTTTTTCCCAGGTTTTTTCGGGATAATCTTTAGTGTAATTAGGAAAATCGGTAATTCCGGACAAATTTTAGGTGTTTGCCATAAAAACCGTGTCTTTTTCCAGGTTGTAAATAGCCAATTCTACTTTTGACGGTTTCTTTGCGCTGATGGCTATTCCTACTATGATTTCAACCCTAATATTGGCGCCAAAAGTCCTGAAGGAAGCGAAAAAATATTTTGCAAAAATGAAGCTTCATAAAAACGAAAAAATGGTTTGATGAAGTTGTCCTGATCCTAATTCCAGTACAAAATTCGGGTTTTACCCGGGAAGCTTTAGTTTGAGCCTTTTTTAGCTGAATGCTACACGACGCTTTTCAGCCTGGCTTTTTAGTGCAAGCTCAATTACTTTAATTACATCCCTGGCTTCTTCGGGTTTTACCAGTAAATCTTCTTTACCGGTAATGGCGTTATAAATGTTCTCATAGAATTTTGTGAAATTTCCACGTTCACTTTGTACAAATAAGGATTCTTCCACAGTATTTAATTTACCCCAGATTTCCTGTGGTTCCATTCCCCAATCAGGTAGATCTTTTGGTTTTAGGCCCAACTTTAAGGCTTCCTCCTGAGAATCTTCTCCGTATTTCAGAAAACTGCCATTCCGACCAAAAACACTAAAAGAGGGTCCTTTCTCTTTGACGAGCATTCCGGCCTTCAGGCTTACTTTTAGGCCTGGATAAAAAAGCAATAGTTCAAAATTATCAATAACCTCTGAATTTTCCCGTTGAATGCCCAAATCGGCAAAAATCTCTGTGGGAAGTCCAAACAATACCAAAACCTGATCTATCAAGTGACTGCCCAGATCAAATAGAATTCCGCTGCCTGGAATTTCACTTTTTTCCTTCCAGCCATCTTTGACTTCATTTCTGAAACGGTCAAAATGCGCTTCATATTCCACGATCATGCCCAGCTTTTTATCTTTCAGTATTTTCTGGATTGTAAGAAAATCACTGCTCCAGCGCCTGTTGTGGTGAACACTTAAAATCCTTTTGTTTTTCACGGCCAGTTCGATCAATTCATCCGACTCGGCAACAGTAGGGGTAAAGGGTTTTTCAACAACCACGTGTTTTCCGGCCTTCAGGGCTTTTTCCACAAATTCTTTATGAAGATGGTTTGGGGTTGTAATTACTACAAGTTCAATTTCAGGATCTTGGGTAATTTCTTCAAAACCGGCAACAACTTTGGCATTGGGAAAGTCCTTTTTTGCAGCAGCTATATTTTCATTGTTGGCGGTCATGATTTTTGTGATATCAAATCCCTCCACACTGGAAATATCAGGGGCGTTATAAATCCTTGCACCCTTCCCGAATCCCGCAATTGCAACTTTAATCTTTTTCATGAAAATCATTCTTTTTGTGGTTCCTGCGGTTAATCTTTTTGGTTCATTTTTTTAGTGCAACTTAGAGTCTTAGAGACTTAGTGGCATCATCCACTATATACATTCCCTTTATTGCCACAAAGACACAAAAGCACAAAGTTGCACAAAGATTGATTCTTTATCGTTTATCGGTCAATATTAAATTTTCGACTTTTGACTTTTAACTTTACAACTTTAATTCTTCTGCTCAATAAGAGTGTCGTTAAACAATTTCAATATTCGTTTGTATTCATCGGTCCAGCTGCTTGGTTCCACAAATCCGTGATCTTCTACCGGATATACCGCCAGTTCCCAGTTTTCTTTTCCCAATTCTATAAGACGCTGTGAAAGCCGCACCACATCCTGAAAATGCACGTTCACATCGACCATTCCGTGTAAAATAAGCAGATTTCCTTTTAAACCTTCCGCAAAATAAATTGGAGAGGAGCGCCTGTATGCGATTGGATCGTTTACGGGTTCATTTAGGATATTGGAAGTGTAACCATGGTTGTAATGCGCCCAGTCTGTTACCGATCTAATTGCAGCGCCAGATTTAAAAGTATCGGCTTCATTGAACAATGCCATCAGGGTGATAAATCCGCCATAACTTCCACCGTAAATCCCAATTTTTTCTGATTCAATTCCATGTTCTGCCACCAGATATTTTGCCCCGTCAACCTGATCGGAAAGATCTTTCCCGCCCATATGCCTGTAAATTGCGGTTCTCCAATCCCTTCCGTATCCTGCGCTGCCGCGGTAATCAATGTCTATGACCGTATACCCCAAATCTGTTAAAAGGTTATTGAACATAAATTCCCTGAAATAAAGAGACCACCATTTATGGGCATTTTGTAAATAACCCGCACCGTGAACAAAAACAACCGCCGCGCCATTTTTTGCTTCTGCCGTTGGTTTGTACAATCTTGCAGGAACCATAGTTCCGTCTTCTGCCTGGAATTTCACTATTTCCGGGTCTCTCCAGTTATAAGCTTTAAAATGTCCCGATTGTCCCGAAGTGAGTTGTGCTGCTTTGGAATTGACTGAAGTTTTCTTTAGAAAGAGTTCCCATGGCTTGTTGCTGTAGGAATACAAAATTGCCATGTGTTTTTCGTCTGGAGAGAGGTAAACATCGTTATTTCCGGTCATTTGGGTCAATTTTTCCATTTTACCTCCCATCATTGGCATTTTATAAAAATGTCGTTCCCCGGGATGCACTTCGGAAGTGGTCAAATACCAATGTTTTTTGTCATTTGATAATTTCGGATCAAACACCTCGAACTCTCCCTGGGTCAAGGCTTTTTTATTTCCCGAATTCACATCCAGTAAATACAAATGGGAAAATCCGGTTTCTTCAGATTGAAAATAAATATGCTTATTGTCCGGCAACCAGCCTAAAGTGCCACCGCCAAAAGTATATCCAATTCCCGGACCATTGATCCAGGCCTCATCCCTTTGGCGATCCAGATTTTTTAATTCCCCGGTTTCAAGATCCAAAAGAGTGATCCATCTGTCCTTATTGTCCCGGGAACGCACATTTACAATCGCTTTTTCTCCATTATCAGAAAAATAAGGTCCGGTAGAAATTACTTCCCGGATTTCTTTTTCCCAGGTTTTATCGGGATAATCTTTGGTGTAATCGGGCAAATCGGTAATTCCGGGTAAATTTTCGGTTTTTGCCATATAAACCGTATCCTTTTTCAGGTTGTAAATAGCCAATTCCACTTTTGAGGATTCGTCTCCCACCTTTGTTCTTGCCGGTAAATTCACGGAATAACCCGAAGCATCCACATAATTTGGAACTTTGGTTCGTTTATTTTCAACAGGGGTGATCAGGTTGAAAGTCACGAATTTTGCATCCGGAGAAAGCTGAAGGTTGGAAACAGATCTTTTTCCGGTATAAAAAGTAAAAGGCTCTTTTTTGGTTTTATTTTTGTATTCCTCGCTGGCCTCTTTTTTATCAAGGCGTTCCTGCACAACCTGCAATAGACCTAAATTATCTTCCTTTAACCATTCCTCTTTTTTAGATAATTTTTTGTCTTTTTCTTCTTTCTCACCCGCTTTAATATAGCTCAGTTTATCAAGGCTTCCATTTTGGAGGTTGTAAAGGAAAATATTGTCGTTTAAAGTAAAGGAAATCAGGTCTTCATCGTTCAGAAATTTGGGATTTTCTAAATCATTATCGAGATTCAAAAGCAGGCGGGAAGAATTGTTTTTCAGATTGTACAACATCAAATCCCCATCCTTTGCAAAAACCTTTTGAGTGCGGACATTGTTGTAATCGCCGGATTGTGTGGTCAGATTATTTTGTTCCCGAAAAGGCACTTTTTCAATTTTAGTTAGATTGTCAAGAGATATCTTGTAAAGTGAATCTGAAGGGTCTTTCTGAAGATTGTAATTGAAATAAATGATTTTGCTGTCTTCACTCCAACTGATTTCAGACGGGAAAGTACCCATCCACTTTGGATCTTGCATGATTTTTTCTACTGAAAGTTCACTTTGCTGAGCTAATGCTGCCTGCACCAGGAATATGGCTATTATAAAGAAGAATATTTTGTCGATTTGAAATTTGGAAGTAAGATAGATTGAAGTATTTCGGAGGGGCTGATTTATATTCACAATAATTATAATATTTTTGTTAAACTGATTATCTAGCAAGATAAAGAAAAGTTAAAGAAAAGTAAGTCTCTGAAATTGGCTTTTTTTAAATTGAAATCCCGGATTACATAAGGGGCAAAATTCCTTAGGAATTGTTATTTTTGGCAATTCTAAAGATCGGCATTACTATATGACAAACTTGAAAGATTACATTCGCGAAATTTCTGATTTTCCGTCAGAAGGAATTAAATATAAAGATATCACGCCTTTGTTGCTGGACCCTGAAGCAGTTCAGGAAACTGTCGCGCAATTTATAAAGCTGATAGGAGATGTGAAAATTGATAAGGTAGTTGGGATTGAGTCCAGGGGATTTTTCTTCGGAATGCTTTTAGCCGAAAAACTAAAAGCAGGGTTCGTGCCCATCAGAAAACCCGGAAAATTGCCTTATAAAATTCACGCCGAAAGTTATAAGTTGGAATACGGGACGGATATCCTGGAAATACATCAGGATGCTATTAAACCCGGTGAAAATGTGATCCTTCACGATGATGTTTTGGCAACCGGCGGCACTGCGAAGGCGGCCTGCAGTTTGATAGAGAAATTGGGAGGGAATATTATTCAATGCAATTTCCTTATTGAACTTGCTTTTTTAAACGGCAGGGAAAAGATTGCGGAGCAAGAGGTAAAATCTTTGCTGAAGTATTAATTAATTCAATGCATTTTTTGTCACCCATAATTTCCATCCAATAATCGCCATTTGTAATTTATTTGCTTTTTGCAAATCCAGACGCTGTTTTGAGTATCCTGGAAGTACTTTTTTGTTGACTTTAGAAAGGAATTTAAAAATTTTCTTTTTCATGTTTTGGCCGGTTTCTACCAAAGATATTGAAAAAAGCATTGGCAGACTTTAGCTTTTGTCGGTTCAATTATGCGAAGCAAAAAAGAATAGCTTTTTCAAAGAATTTTTTTTAAAAAGACATGAATCTAAAAAATGAAGGAGAACCAATCTTTTTCAATCGGTTCTCCTAAATTTTTATTTTACAGCATTTATTCCGGAACTACGGTAATTTTACAGGACTTGAAGTAACAATAATCCCTCCGTCCTTTTTCTCGCCAATGTAAATAGGGGCAATTCCATCTTCTTTAGTATAACTGGCGGAAGCTTTTTTACCTTTCCCATTCAGCGATACATCAATCGCACTTATTAACCCGGTGCTGTTTCTTTTGATGTTTTTAAAGTTCAGTTTAAAATCTGTTTGTTGTTTTGCAGCTGCTTTAAGTGCCTCCAGCTGCGCATCGCTGAAAGAGGATTCTATCACAAATATTTTTGGACTATTCTCAAGGAATGCATTTTTAGTGGTTATCTCAATTACTCCATTTTTGGCCTTTTCTCCATATTTGTTAATGGCATTTTCTCCTTTTAAAACTTGGATTGAAGCTATTTCTTCAGGTTTTATGGAATTTGCATCAAAATCTTTTCCCAGCTCTTTTTCATCGAGAACGTACATTGGTTTTTCCTGCTCCTGACTTTTGGCTGAAGTTATTGGGTTGCTTTTTGAACCCTTTTGGTATGCGTAATTATCCTCACTATCTCTTGCCGGGATTGTTCCTTTTCCAGGTTTGTTTTCTTCAAAGCGAGCTCCTGTGCCAATAACCATAACTTTTTTGGCGTTATTAGTTTTTAAGTTATTTTTTTCATCCTTATTATCTTTATCTTTTTTGGATGTTATAAGAATCGCTCCGTCTATGGCTGCTTCACCATATAGAGCAGTTGCCGACTTTCCTTTTAAAACATTGATCTTTTCAATTGTGGAAATATTGAGAGTTTCCATTTCGGATTTTTCTATAATTTGTCCATCTAAAATGTATATAGGATTACCTTCTATTTCCCTGATCGATTCAAGAGCGTCACCACCCAAAAATTGAGGGGATTGTGAAATTTTGTTGGAGGAAAATAAACTTTTATTCCTGTTGTTTTTGGATTTTTTCGGATTATTCTCCACGCTTATAAAGGTAGGTTTGCTTCCTTCAATAATTTGGATGAAATTTGTAGTTGTTTTTTTATTTTCAAAGTCTATTTTTTTTATTACTCCATTAATGTTATCAAAGATTTTACCTTCAGAAATAATGATAATTCCATCCTTCGCTTTAGTTCCATACTTCTTGATCTCCTCAGCTTCATCAGGCGAGATAAAAACAAATCCGCTTATTAAGTGGATTGATTTCCCGTAAAGTTGGTCTGCCTGATATTCCTTTTTATTAATAATGAAAAGGGGATTTATTCCAATTTCAGCTAAAACCTTGTCTTTGGAATTTTTTATTTCATTTGAAAAAACCGGTGCATCTGCAACTCCTGTTTCTCCATTCTTATTCACAAAAATGACAAAAGGGCTTATTCCTTCCGGATCATTTCTGCTGAAGTTCCCTGAGTTATTATTTATTTTATTGAGAAAGTTGATGGTGATAGACGTTAACAGTCCTTCCGGAGACCTGCTTATATTTTCATATTCCAGCTGAAGGTTTTGTTTCAGCATAAAATTTTTCGCAAATTCAAGATCTTCCGTACTGCTATTCTTTGAGATGGAGACCGAAAATTTTTCAGTATTTGTAACCGCAGTTTTTTCTTTGGAAGTGTTTACCTGACCCACGGTTTTGACATTAAAAACAAGCAGAAAAGCAAGCACGAGTGGAAGTACCACAGTTATCTTCCATAAATTATTCGATGTAGATTTTTTGTTAAGCATAAGGATTCGTTTTTTGATAAATGATTGATAAAAGGAATTAGAAAGCGCCGGCTTAAAATTCGACAGACATACTTTAAGAAGGGTTTCCTGGTATTGTTTCCGGGAAATATTTTTTGCAACCGTCTCTTTATCGGCAATAAATTCGAGATTTTGAAGGAGGCTTTTCTTATAAAACCAAGCCAGGGGATTAAACCAAAGAAATGCTGTAGTTAAGTTCGCTAAGAGCACATCGGCAGAATGATTTTGGGCTGCGTGAATTTTTTCGTGCTGCAGGATAATTCGCAATTCCGCCGGGCTATGCATTTCAGGATTGAGAATAATGTATTTGAAAAATGAAAACGGCGGAATAGCTTCGTCCGTGTATAAGATAGTTATTCCAAATTCCTTAAATTTTGGTTGGTTCCTGATTATTTTGAGAAGTGAAAAAAGCTGAAATCCAAACCGGATTAAAAACAAACTGAGACCTGTTAAATAAATAAGTCCTGAGATTTGCCATAGGTTTAAAGGTTCTTCCTGCGGAAGGGTGGAAATATCTCTGGAAAAACCTTCAGTAAAAAAGAGATTTTCTACTGCAAGCTCCTGGCTTTCTAACTGTATAATTTTTGTGAATACTGCGGCAGGTAATATAAAAGCTACAAGTATGCCAAGGATCAGAAATTTTCTGTTCAATTGAAATGAAGTGTCATTTTTAAGCAACAAAAGGTAAACCAGGTAGAAAAGGCTTAATAATCCGGCACTTTTTAGAATGTAAATTGAGAGTGCTTCCATATTATCCCTTTTTTTCAATGAGTTCTAAAATCTCACGCAATTCTTCAGCAGAAATTTTTTCCTCTTTTGCAAAAAAGGAAACCATACTCTTATAAGAATTATCGAAGAATTTTTTGCTGGCAGTATTCATAAATTGCTTTCGGTAGGTTTCCTTGGAAACTGCCGGGTAATACTGGTGGGTCTTTCCAAAAGCGGTATGCGCTACATAACCTTTCTCTTCCAAATTCCTGATAATGGTAGAAACAGTGTTGTAATGAAGGTTCTCTTCGGTCAATTCTGCCTGGACATCCTTAACAAAAGCTTTTTGAAGCTGCCATAAAATATGCATAATCGATTCTTCTTTATTGGTCAATTTTTCCATGGAGTTCTTTTTAAGATGCTATATTTTTAACTCAACTCAAAGATAACTACAAAAATAGTTATAAACCTAATTTTATAGTTTGAAAAATCAATTGTGCCAACTCTTAACTTTCTTTATCTTCGCCAAAAATTAAATAAATGAGTGTTTTATATATCCTGATAGGTTTGGCTTTATTGGTTGTTGGAGGGGAGTTTTTGGTTCGTTCTTCAGTGGCGCTTTCCTTTAAACTCAAACTCTCAAAAATGGTTATTGGGTTAACAGTGGTTTCTTTTGCGACTTCATTGCCGGAGCTGTTAGTGAGTTTACAGGCGGCATTAGGTGGGTTTTCAGATATTGCCCTTGGAAATGTAATAGGTTCAAATATCGCCAATATTGGATTGGTTTTAGGGATTACCTCTCTAATTTCCCCCTTGGTGATAGACAAGGATTTTTATAAATTCAACTGGCCGGTGATGATGCTGTTTTCAGTTGTGTTTTACTTTTTTCTGGATAGTGGCGGGAATATTTCGAGACTGGAAGGATTGGCTTTTCTGGTTGCAATGTCTTTATATCTTTTCTTATTGATTCGGCATGCAAGAAGAGCACATGTTGAAGTGGAAGGAATTGATGAGTCCTTGTCGAAAATTTCAAATTTCAAAATCGTTGTCTGGCTTTTAATTGGAGGGGTAGCTCTATGGGGCGGCTCAGAATTATTGGTATCCGGCGCAGTGGACCTTGCAGGATGGCTTGGGGTGAGCGAACGCGTAATTTCAGTAACTATTATTGCAATAGGAACCAGTGTGCCAGAATTGGCGGCATCTGTAATTGCTGCACTTAGGCAGGAGAAGGCTCTCTCTCTTGGAAATTTAATCGGTTCCAATATATTTAATATAGCTTCGGTTTTAGGTATTACCGCACTTATTCAGCCTATATATTTAAATTCTGATGCAATTCTTACCAATGATATCTTTTGGATGATAGGATTTGCTTTTATACTGATCCCGTTGGCCTTTATTCCGAAGAAATTTTTGTTTAACCGATACAAAGGAGCGATTCTTTTAATAAGCTATCTCATTTTTATAGGATTGGCATTTTTAAACTAATTTATAGGGCATATCCATAATAATTCATATTTTAAAATTTTTTACCCCCAAATTTTAGGGGGTAAAGTATAATAATATGTATTTTTGTGGAAGTTAATTTTAAATTTAACAATATGTCGACCTTAAGATTTCAAGCTTTAAAAGAAACATTTAACCGGAAACCGGTAGTAATTGATGAGACGCTGCGAAGATCGGAGCTCTTTGGAAAAAACGTTTTTAATGAAACTGTCATGCGGCAATTCCTTACCAAGGAAGCCTATAAGAGTGTGATGGATGCCAATATTAAAGGTTCAAAAATTGAACGGGTGGTAGCCGATCATATTTCAACCGGGATGAAAGAATGGGCCATTTCAAAAGGAGTTACCCATTATACCCACTGGTTCCAGCCTTTAACCGGAAGTACAGCCGAAAAACACGATGCCTTTTTTGAAACCATTGGAGACGGCCTGGCTATTGAAAAATTTGCAGGAAACCAATTGGTGCAACAGGAACCCGATGCTTCCAGTTTTCCGCACGGAGGAATAAGGAATACTTTTGAAGCCCGGGGATATACTGCCTGGGATCCTACTTCGCCTGCGTTTATTTTGGGAACTACCCTGTGTATCCCTACCGTATTTGTCTCCTATACCGGGGAGGCATTAGATTATAAGACTCCACTTCTGCGTGCCTTGCAATCTTTAGATACTGCTGCTACTGCCGTGGCAAAATATTTTGATAAAAACGTAAATAAGATAATTGTAACCCTTGGATGGGAACAGGAATATTTCCTTATAGATTCCGCCTTGTATTTATCAAGGCCAGATCTTCAACTTTCCGGACGTACCCTTTTAGGTCATTCCCCCGCAAAAGGACAACAACTGGACGATCATTATTTTGGATCCATTCCTTCCCGCGCTTTGGCTTATATGAGGGATTTGGAAATTGAATGTATGTTGCTGGGAATTCCCGTAAAAACCCGTCATAACGAGGTGGCTCCGAACCAATTTGAACTGGCCCCTATTTTTGAAGAATGCAACCTTGCGGTAGATCATAATTCGCTGCTGATGGATTTAATGGATAAGGTGGCAGAACGTCATAACTTTAAGGTCTTGTTCCACGAAAAACCTTTCGCCGGAATAAATGGAAGCGGAAAACACAACAACTGGTCTTTGAGTACCAATACCGGAATCAACCTCTTAAGTCCGGGTACCACCCCGATGAAGAATTTGCAATTTCTCACCTTCTTTATAAATACAATTAAGGCCTTGCATGATAACGAGGAATTGGTGCGTGCAACCATTGCAAGCGCCTCGAACGACCACAGATTGGGTGCAAATGAAGCGCCACCGGCCATTATTTCAGCCTTTATTGGAAGTCAGTTAACTGAAGTCTTAAATGAACTGGAAAAAGTAACCGACGGAAAATTATCGCCGCAGGAAAAAACCGATCTCAAATTGAACGTGGTAGGCAAAATCCCTGAGATATTATTGGATAATACAGACAGGAACCGTACGTCTCCCTTTGCTTTTACCGGGAATAAATTTGAATTCAGGGCTGTTGGTTCTAAAGCCAATTGTGCCGACCCAATGATGGTTTTAAACACCATTGTAGCCAAGCAATTAACCGACTTTAAAAAGAGTGTTGATGCATTGGTGAAAGACAAGAACATGAAAAAGGATGATGCCATTTTCAATATTTTGAGGGACTACATCAAAAAATCCAAAAAAATAAGGTTTGAAGGGGATGGTTATTCTGATGCTTGGCAAGAGGAAGCCGAAAAACGAGGATTAAGCAATAGCAAAACTACCCCGGGAGCTTTAAAAGCACAGGTTTCTAAAAAAACCATCGCCCTGTTTGAAGAAATGGGCGTGATGAATAAAAGGGAAATCGAAGCACGTCACGAGATAGAATTGGAAGAATACTCCATGCGAATTCAAATTGAGGGCCGAATTTTGGGTGATATTGCCCGAAACCACGTTATCCCAACAGCAATACGCTATCAAAATATCCTGATTGAAAATGTGAGGGGCTTAAAAGAAATTTTTGCTGCAGATTTTAAAAATCATTCCAAGGAACAATTGAAGATCATTAAAGAGATTTCTGAACATATCGAGCATATTCATTTTGATATCAATGCGATGATCGAAGAGCGCAAAAAAGCCAATATAATCGAGGATTCTGAAAAACGGGCCTTTGCTTACTGCGAGAAGGTAAAACCTTATTTTGAGACCATTAGATATCATTGTGATAAACTAGAATTAGAAGTAGACGATGAGCTTTGGCCATTGACCAAATACAGGGAAATGTTGTTTACGCGATAAGAGCTGTTTATTTGTTTTAAAAGTAAAGAAAAAGCGATACAACTGGTTTGTATCGCTTTTTTGGTTTTATAAGGTTAACATTCTGTGTATCTTTGAGCCATTCAATAAAGTAGAGTTCCATGAGTCAGGAAATAAGTAAAAGATATGCCGGTCGCGGGGTATCGGCAGGAAAAGAAGATGTGCATAATGCCATTAAAAATGTAGACAAAGGTTTGTTTCCGCAGGCATTTTGTAAAATTGTCCCCGATCATCTCACGGGAGATGAGGATTATTGCCTGATCATGCACGCAGATGGGGCAGGTACAAAATCTTCCCTGGCCTATATGTACTGGAAAGAAACCGGCGATGTATCGGTTTGGAAAGGAATAGCGCAGGATGCACTTATCATGAATATAGATGATCTGCTTTGCGTGGGTGCTACCGAAAACATTCTGCTTTCATCAACTATTGGCCGAAACAAAAATTTGATTACCGGAGAAGTGATTTCAGCAATTATAAACGGAACAGAAGAGTTGCTTGCCGATTTAAGGGATTTTGGCGTAGAGATCCATTCTACCGGGGGAGAAACCGCCGATGTTGGAGATCTGGTGCGCACCATAATTGTGGACTCTACTGTCACGGCCCGTATAAAAAGAAGTGATGTAATTGATAATGCCAATATTCAGCCTGGAAATGTAATTGTAGGCCTAGCTTCTTTTGGACAGGCAACTTATGAAAAACAATACAACGGTGGAATGGGAAGTAACGGCCTGACATCGGCCAGGCACGATGTTTTCTCCAAAAGTTTGGCAACAAAATATCCAGAAAGTTTTGATAGCAGCATTCCGGAGGATTTGATCTATTCAGGGTCGAAATCCCTGACAGATACCGTGGAAGATTCCCCGCTTGATGCCGGGAAATTGGTGCTTTCACCAACCCGGACTTATGCCCCAATTATCAAAAAGATCCTGTCAAGGTTCAGTAATAAGGACATTCACGGCATGGTACACTGCAGCGGAGGGGCGCAAACAAAGATCCTTCATTTTATAGAAAACCTGCATATTGTGAAAGATGAAATGTTTGAAGTGCCACCACTTTTCAAACTTATTCAGCAGGAAAGCAAAACCGATTGGAAAGAAATGTACCAGGTATTCAATATGGGCCACCGGATGGAATTATATGTGGATGAAAATATTGCAGCTGAAATTATTGAGATCTCAAAATCTTTTAATGTAGAAGCCAAAATTATTGGTAGGGTAGAAGCCTCTGAAACCAAAAAACTCACCATTAAAAGTGAATTCGGGGAATTCGTGTATTAAATAGTCGGATTAAGCTGGGCTATCCTTCAAAAATAAGGTTAGGCATGTTAAAGAGAGCAGTGAAGTTCATCTGTTAATTCGGGGATTGAATTATGATTTTTCTGACTTTGATCTCCTGTCAAATGCAAAATTTTTTTAGCCACGAACCTGACTTTTCCGGCAGGCAGGTGCACGAATGTTGTTATTTTTCCAAAGGTAATTTTTTTTAATCTGATTATTTTTACTTCAGTCTTCCAGATTTCCAAGTCTTGATTCTTGTCTCTTGTTTCTTTGTTTTAACTTCTAACTTCGAACCTCTCATTTCTGTACATGAAAAAACCCCGGTAATCACTCCAGGGTCATTCATCAATCAAAAAACGAACAGTTAAAGTCCCGGTTTTCACCAGAATCAGACTGTTGTTATTTTTAGATTTATCCTAAATATGTTTTTAAAATCTTGCTTCTTGAAGTATGTTTCAGACGTCTAATTGCTTTTTCTTTAATTTGACGCACGCGTTCCCTTGTAAGATCAAATGTTTCCCCAATTTCTTCCAAAGTCATTGGGTGTTGATCTCCTAATCCAAAGTATAAACGGATTACATCAGCTTCACGCGGAGTCAAGGTTTCCAAAGCCCGTTCAATTTCTGTACGCAGGGATTCGTGCAACAATTCCCTGTCCGGGTTTGGAGATTCACCAGAGCGCAATACATCGTAAAGGTTTGAATCTTCACCTTCAACTAAAGGAGCATCCATAGATACGTGACGGCCGGAGTTTTTCATAGACTCTTTTACGTCGTTAATGGTCATGTCCAATTCATTGGCGATCTCTTCAGCACTGGGCGGACGCTCATGTGATTGTTCAAGAAAGGCAAAAGTTTTATTGATCTTGTTGATAGATCCAATTTTGTTCAATGGCAAGCGCACAATACGTGATTGCTCGGCCAAAGCCTGCAGGATCGATTGACGGATCCACCAAACGGCATAGGAAATAAATTTAAAACCACGGGTTTCATCAAAACGTTTTGCGGCTTTGATCAATCCTAAATTTCCTTCATTTATTAAATCGGGAAGGGTTAGTCCCTGGTTTTGATATTGTTTTGCAACCGAAACCACAAAACGCAAATTCGCTTTGGTCAATTTTTCCAAAGCAAGGTCATCACCCTTCTTAATTCGTTGTGCCAATTCTACCTCTTCTTCCGCAGTAATCAGGTCAACTTTACCAATTTCTTGCAAATACTTATCTAGCGAAGCGGTTTCACGGTTAGTAACCTGCTTCGTAATCTTAAGTTGTCTCATCTATCTTCTCCCTGGATTTTTAATTGTGTATAACTCTTGTGTTAGATTGTACGTTTGTAAAACTCATTTTGTTACAAAATAAGTAATATTTTTTTTGAAGATAGAAGTACGAGGTTAGAACAGTGGAAAGAGGAAGGAGGAAAGAGGAAAGAGGAAAGAGAAAACCTTAGCGTTGTTAGCTGATAAAAGTTGCTCATTTGAAAATTCATTATTTCAAATCCCGAATTAGCGAAACACAGATTAACGAATCCCGAATCACCTATTAACAAATTCACGAATCCCGAATTAACGATTCTTCTTCAAACAAAAAAATGCCCTGAAAATTATTTCAAGGCATTTTTGTTAAAAATTTTGAAACTGCTTAGTCTCTGTTTTCTCTTGGTTTTCTATCGTCACGACCTCTGTCATCACGACCACGACTATCTCTTGAACCTCTGCTGTCACGACCTCTGTCGTCACGGCTGTGTTCTCTTGGTGGTCTTGCCACATAACCTTCAGGTTTTGGCAACAAAGCTTTGCGGGATACTTTTTGTTTGCGTGTTTTTGGATCTATTCCGAAGTATTTT
>Ga0307486_1001208_pt1 | contig 20544 bp, 17 predicted proteins | sample CBIW02metaG_FD_203663 | JGI IMG/M metagenome (GOLD analysis project Ga0307486, IMG submission 203663) | Sea-ice brine microbial communities from Beaufort Sea near Barrow, Alaska, United States - CBIW 0.2 | ecosystem: Environmental > Aquatic > Marine > Coastal | place: USA: Alaska | collected...
GGTTCATCGAGTGGTTCTATAACCGGTATCGGCCCCATGGCCATAACGAGGGTGCGTTGCCGCCGGCTGATGCAATGCGTGCGAAGCTCAATCCCGTTCTCGAGATCGTGCTCCCCGCCGCAGCCTGCGGTAGCCCGTCCCATCAAATGTGTCTCACAAACTTGACACACCTCAAACTGATGCACGGAGAACCGCAGTTGCGGAATTTTCGGAGGGTTCTCACGAGACGCTGAAAAGTCCGGAGAAACAGGGTCTCCGGGGCTTTCAGATGTGCATCCGGAGGGATTCGAAACCACGCAGCCGAGACGGTGATCTTCCGCAGTCCGGGGTCTCAGGAGGGGCGGAGCCATCTTCTTGCAGATTCAGGGTCAGGCTCTGGCGCTGCCGCCAGAAGTTCCCTCGTGTAATCAGACTCTGGCGAGATGAACAATTCCGCCCGCTTCCCGTGCTCGACGACGCGGCCGTCCCGCATCACGTAGACGTAGTCGGCGACCTTCTCAACGACGGGCAGATCATGAGTAATGAAGAGGTATCCGATGTTCAGCTCGAGCCGCAGGCGGTTCAACAGGTTGAGAATGCCAGCCTTCACCGACACGTCCAACGCGGAGACTGCCTCATCGGCGATGATGATCGAGGGGTTGAGTACGACCGCGCGCGCGATCAGGACTCTTTGGCGTTGGCCACCACTCAACTGGTGCGGGTAGCGATCAGCGTATATTTCCGTGGGAACCAGATCCACGATGGAGAGGGCATGGTTCACAGCTGCATCAACGTCTGCCTTCGTCTGCGCAATTCGATGCAGCTTCACGACTTCCGCAATGATTTGGCGAACCGACTTCCGGGGATTCAGAGCCGCCGATGGATCCTGGAGCACGCACTGCACGGACGAGCGGAATCGAAGGAGCTGGTCCCTTTTCATCTCCGAAAGGGCCACGCCGTCGTACGTGACGCTTCCGCCATCCTCGTCGGGCTCAATGAGACCGAGCATCACCCTCGCTAGGGTGCTTTTGCCGCTGCCACTCTCCCCAACGACCGCGATGAAATCACCGGGCGTGACGGTGATGGAGACATCGTCGAGTGCCTTCGCGGGGCCGCCTTGGGCAGCCCTCTTCTTGCGCGAGAAGGTCTTCGAGACGTGTGAAGCGCAAAGCATGGGAGGCGACTTCATTTCTTCCTCAATTTCATCGGCGGTGTATCTGATCAGCTGTATTTGCTGACGTACAACTCCGCGGAGCCGTCAGTGAAGCTCTTAACACTGCGCAGCAGGTCTTTGGTGTAGGCGTGCTGGGGGTCATAGAAGATCTGCTCCGTCGTGCCCGATTCCACGATCTCGCCTCGAAACATGACGTAGACGCGATCGCAGATTCCCGCAACGACGGCCAGGTCGTGCGTTATAAGCAGGAGTGAGGTTCCCAGACGGGAGACGCTGTCATCCAGGGAGCGCAGCACTCGCCGTTGAATAGTTGCGTCCAGAGCGGTCGTTGGCTCATCAGCGACAATGATGTCGGGACATTTCGCGAGTGCGATGGCGATCAGAACCCGCTGCCGCATCCCACCGCTCAACTGGAAAGGGAACTCCTCCATCAGCTTCTGCGGCTCCGCGAGTCCTGCCATCTCCATGTACTTGATGGTCGCGCTGGTCGACTTCTCGGACGACCTGCCCTGATCAAGCGATTCCCGTATTTGGGCGCCGACCTTCATCGTGGGATTGAGGAAGCTCATCGGGTCCTGGAAGATCATGCCGACACGCTTCAACCGCACGTCCTGCCAGGTATTCTTCCCGGCGCCGACGAGCTCTTCCCCCTCCATCCTGATCGAACCGTTGACCTCTACCCTCCGGGATTCAGGAAGCAGGCCCGAAATGGCCCGCACGGTGACCGACTTTCCCGATCCTGACTCACCCACAATGCCGACCCGCTCTCCACGACCGACGTCAAGGTTCACGGATCGCACCGCATGCACCGTTTGACGAGGCCCGGTGGGCAGCTTGACGCTCAAGTCGCGAACGCGGAGCAGCGGTTCATCCAAAGATTCTGGTTTGAGGCCTCGGATGGGCTGATCCCCCTTACTCGGACTTTGGGGGGTGGCTGTGGAGGGTCGTGCGCGTTCGCTCATCACTTCACCTTCGATAGCGAGGGGTTGAGGCTGTCATTCAGTCGGTCGCCGAGCATGTTCGCAGAAAGCACCACGACGAAGATCGCGAACCCTGGGAGGAGTGTGAGCCACCACGCGGTCTGGATGTAGGACTGCGCCGAGTTCAGCAGCGCTCCCCAGCTGGGCCGGTCGGCATCCCCCAGTCCGAGGAACGCGAGACCGGACTCCACCAAAATGGCACGCCCCACTGTCATCGTCGTCGCGACGAGCACGGGGGCGAAAGCGTTCGGGAGAACATCAGACCAGAGGATCCTCACGGGGCTGAATCCGGCGGCCTTCGACGACTCGACATAGCCCAGCTGACTCACCCGCATGCACTCCGCGCGAACAATACGTGCGACCTGGGGCCACATGGTCAGGCTCAGGATGAGGATCACGATCGGCAGATTCGCGCCAAGCATCGACACCGCGACCAACGCGAGGATGATGGCGGGGATCACCTGGAAGAATTCGGAGATCTTCGAGAGCGCCTGATCAAGGAAGCCCCCGAAGAATCCGGCGAGGCCGCCGACCACGACCGCCAACGTGAGACAGATGACTCCTACCGCGAGGCCGACGAAGAGCGAGACCTGGCCGCCCACCATCAGCTGGGCCAGAAAGTCTCGGCCCAGGAAGTCGGTCCCTGCGGGGTGCCCAAGTTGCGGGGGCAACAGAACGGGAAAGTCAGTGTTGATGGGACTCGGCACGAAAAACGGCCCCAGGAAGCTGAAGGCAGCCATCAGTGCGAGGACCGCGAGGTACACCCGAGTAGACGTCAGTCGCAGGAACTGCCCGATCGGCGTCGGTGGACGATCATAGCCCTTCCCGTCGCTTTCCTGCTTGGAAGCCAAGGCTGTCACAGCGCAACACCGTCCCTTGCCGCCTTATTGCGAGCGCGTATTCGCGGGTCGACCATTTCGTAGACGAACTCGGTCAGAATGTTCACGATCACGATGATGAGGGTCGCGATGAGCAGAATGCCCATCACCACCAGATTCTCGCTTCGCTTGATCGAGTCGTAGAGCAGCAGGCCCATGCCGGGCCAGCCGAAGACCTTCTCCACGAGCACCGAACCCGCCAGCATGAAGCCGAGACTGTAGCCAATTACCGAGACCATCGGCAGCATCGAATTGAGAAGGCCATGCTTGCGGAGTATCTGGAAACTGCTCAGCCCTTTCGACCGTGCAGTGTCGATGTAGTCCTGCCCCAGAACCTCGATCATGCTCGACCGCATGATGCGAGTTTTGAAGGCGAGTTCGCCCATCGTGAGCGACAGCACGGGCAGAATCAGGTACTGAAGAGACACGCCGGTCTTGGTGAACGAGTTCATTCCCTGGGAGGGGAGCCAGCCGAGCGTCACCGAGAACAGCATGATGAGCAGCAGCGCCAACCAGAAGCTGGGGATCGAGAAGCCGGCCACGGCCACCGAGGAGATGAAGCCATCCAGGAGGCGCGACCTCGTCCTCGCTGCGATCGCGCCCAGCACGATGCCGCCAACCGAGGAGAGCACGAGGGCGGGGAGCATGAGGATCATGGTGTTGCCGAGACGATCCACGATGAGATCGATCACGGGTTCCTTGTTGGCGAAGGAGACGCCGAGGTTTCCTGTGAGGATGTTCCCGAGGTAGGCGAGGAACCTCTCGGCGAGCGACCGGTCCAGACCATAAGCCCGTGTCATCTGCTCCCGGAAGGCATCCGTCACCGGCATGTTGCCGACGAGTGCCTGGATCGGGTCGCCCGGCGCGACCTCGAGCAGGACGAACATGATCAGGAGGACTACGAAGACGAGCATGAGTGAAGAGCCGGCGAGCCGTGCAAAGTAGCGGATCCGCGCAAGTTTCACGGGTGTAGTCCTCCCCGGGGTTGTCCATCAGAACCTGATGTGGGCCGACATAACGATCGTTGTTCGCAGCCAGCGGCCTGACCGAGCTGGTGCGTGTTCCGTGGGAAAGGGTGGTGTGCCTTGAGCGTCGATCCTGAGTGCCTCAGCACACCACCCCCTCACTACTTGGCCGAGAGTGCCGACCAGTTCCAGCTGCTGGGCTGCGCGAACTCTTCCAGCCCGCTCCACTTCTCGGCGTTGATCACGCCGACCTGATAGGCGGAGACCAGCGGAGCGGTGCCGAGCGTCTCCGCGATGCGCTCTTCGGCGTCCGCGAAGAAGTCAACGCGAACGTCTCGATCGGAAACCGAGCCCGCCTGCTGCCACGCCTCGTCGATCTCGGCGTCGCAGATGTTGTTCGCGTTTTGGAACGGGCGATCGTCAGCGTTGCATACGTACGCGCGAGCCACCCCGAGGTTGGGGTCGGCGTAGCCTGCGAGTTCGATGATGGCGAGATCGAACGTCGCTTGTGTGAACACCGATTCGATGAACACGTTCACGTCGTCCCCAGAAAGGTTCACGTCTACTCCGATCTCGGCGAGGTCAGACTTGATGAGCTCCGCGATTGCACCGTAGATAGGGTTACCCGCGATGTAGTCGATCGTGACGCTGAAACGATTGCCGCTGGCATCGGCGGGGAACCCAGCTGCGTCCAGCAGCTCGGCTGCCTCTTCAGGGTCATAAGCGAACTGCGAAACGAAGTCAATCGAGTCGTCGGTTGCCCAGGAGAACTGGTTGGGAATGGGACCCCGGGCGGGATCCGCCGTGCCCAGGTACACCTTGGCAGCAATCGCTTCGCGATCGATCGCCCTCAGCAGCGCCTGCCGAACGTTGTACTCGGCAAGGGTGCCCTTCTCAGAGTTGTAGAACATAACGAGCTGCTGCGGCTGCGAGCTCGCCAGGTAGGACTCAAACCGTTCGTCAGCGTCAACGATTTCTTTCTGTGCCAGGGCGAAGAAGCTCGGAGGAACGAAATCGACCTCTCCGCTCTGAAGAGCGAGAGTACGGGCGCTCGTGTCGGGCATGACCTTGAACACAAGTTGGTCGATTTCGCTGGACTCGCCCCAGTAGTCGCTGTATGGGGACAGGAGGACCGAATCGCCGACATTGAACGCGTCGATCTTGAAGGGCCCGGTTCCGATGGGCGTCATGTTCGCCTCGTTCGTGAGGATGTCGGTTCCCGCGTAGATGTGAGCGGGGAGGATGACGATGCTTGTCATCGTCTCGATGGTGGGGCCGTAGGGCGCCGAGAGGTACAGAACAGTCGTCTGCGCATCCGGCGTCTCAACGCGATCCACCAAGTTGCTCAGGGCACCGCCCAGCGGATGCAGCGGGAGCACTTCCTCGAAGGTGAACTTCACATCCTCGGAGGTGAACGGCTCCCCATCGTGCCACGTGGCCCCCTCCCGGAGGTTGAAGGTGAACATGGTGGAATCGTCGTTGGCTTCCCACGATGTCGCGAGTCGGGGAACGATGGTGAAGTCCTCCGTATACGTAACGAGTTCCTCGAACACCGCGTGCCCGATGTACTTGGTCGTGTTGTCGGTCGTAATTCCGGCGTTCAGCTGAGCAGGGTTTGTGCCGACTGCTACGATGAAGGTCTCTTCACCCCCTTCGCTTTCGCCTTCCGCGCTGCACGAGGAAACCAAAAGGACAGCAGCCAACGCTGCGCCTAGTTTCAGTGTCAGACTTCTTGATTTCTTCATCGAATATCTCGCCTCACTTTTCTTTCTTTTCATCGGATGGTGCATAACGCTGACCTTTTGCTTGGTTCAACTCGGCCAAAGCGCCCAACGTCGCGTCGTTGGCTGGTCGACTGCCGACGGAGACGCGTACTCCTTGGCCATCGAAGAGTCGGGCGACGACTCCGTGACGAGCAAAGACTTCATCGACCGTCTCCACCTCCTCTGTCGGAATCCAGAAGAAGTTGGCTTCCGATCGGGGGATCCCCAGGTCGTAGCTGCCGAGGATGCTGTACATGCGTTCTCGTTCCGCAACAGTCGCTTCTATCCGCTCCCGCAGCTCTGCCTCAGCATCGAGCGACGCCAGAGCGGCAGCCTGTGCGAGGCCGGTCACCCCGAAGGGCAGGGCGACCTTGCGCATCGCGGTAGCGAGAGGCTTCGGAGCGACCGCATAGCCAACGCGGAGGCCAGCAAGTCCGTAGGCCTTCGAGAACGTGTGAGCCAGCACAACATTCGGATAGCGACGATAGAGGTCGATCCCGACCGCGCTGCCGGCGTCCTTGTTGTAGTGGAGGTACGCCTCGTCGATCAGGACAACAACGTCGCGAGGTACTCGCGCCAGGAACGCATCGATTTCCTCGTGCTGCACGGTGGTTCCGGTGGGGTTGTTGGGGCTGCAGACGATGACCAGGCGGGTCCTGGAATCGATGCGTGCAAGCATCGCTTCCAGATCGTGCCGAAACCCTCCCAGCAACGGCACCCGCACTGGAGTGGCACCTGCGCCAACCACAAGTAGTGGATAGGCCTCGAAACTCCGCCAAGGGAAAATGACGTTGTCACCAACCGACGCGACGGCACGAATCAGCTGCGAGACGACTTCGACCGAGCCGGCGCCGACAACAACTTCGTCCGCACTGACGCCAACGCCCTCTGCAATCCGCAGCACGAGCTCGGGCGCACCCATATTCGGGTAAAGATTCACCTCCTGCAGCGCCGACGCGATGCGCTCTCGCACCGAGGCGAGCGGTGTGAAAGGGTTCTCGTTCGATGAAAGCTTGAAGCTCGGACGGTCGCTGTTCACCAGTGCGGGCTTGCCGGGCCGATAGCCCGGAATCTGCGCGAGATCCGCTCTAATACGCACGTCGGTCATTTGAGCTGATCCCTGTTTCCGGTGATGTGGCTCGGCGACTTTACGTGCAGCAACTTCATAATCTCCTGATAGTGCGGTGCGATCACGGAGTTCGAGATACGGCAGTCCAACACCAGCGTTCCTTTCTGGCCGCTTTCAACCCAATCGGTGAGTACAGCCAGGTCGTCGAGAGTCCGCACCACGACTCCTCGTGCCCCGGCACCGTTCGCGAGCGTGGCGAAATCGACCTCCGGGATGGTCATTGCAAACAGGTCCTGCCCCTGTGAGCCGTACTGAATCACTTCGGCGCTGTAGGCAGCATCATTGAAAACGATGACAACGGCACGCTGTGCCGCACGAGCGAGACTCTCGATATCGGCCAGGGCCATCAACCCGCTGCCATCCCCGATCGCCAGAACAGTCATGCTCTCCGGCCTGGCAACGCAGGCCCCGACGGCCGCAGCGAAGCCGAGGCCGATTGTCATGTAGTTGGTTCCAACAAGAAGCAGTCGGTCGGTGGAAGGAAGGTCGAAGTAGAGACTCGACCAGCCGCTGAAATGGCCGCCATCTGAGACGACAATCCGTTCCTGAGGAAGCGCTGCGTTGAGCTGGATCGCGAGGCTCCGCGGATCGAGCCGGCCATCCGCTGCAAGAGGTTGTCCCGCGTCCCGCTGGAAATGAAGACCAGAGCGGGCATGAGGCGCAGCGCTCCGCCACGTCTCTCCCGGTTCCTGCCCCGCAGGGATACGACTCAGGATCCCGCGAACCGCATCGGCAGAGTCCGATCTGACAAAGATGTCCACGACCGGATGCGTCGCCTGATCGGCAATGTCCACTTGAATGACATGCCGGGCTCCGCCATAGAACTTCCCGTGGGCGGTTGTGAATTGGTTCAGCCGCGCTCCCACTACGAGAACGACGTCGCTCTCGCTGATCAAAGCGGCCGTCTTCTCTGATGAGAAGCCACCGGCCACTCCGATGTCGAACTCCTCGCCGGCGAACAGTCCGCGTGCAGGAGCTGTCGTTGCCATGAGCGCTCCGAGCCGTTCCCCGAGAGTGATCAAACCGGGTCCGGCCTGGACTGCGCCTCGTCCCGCAAGCACAAGGGGCCGTTGTGCCGCCATCAGTGCCTTGGCCGCCTCGTCGAGAACCTCCGGGGAGGCTGTTCTCGGCCCCGGCATCCCCGCCAGATCGCAGTGAGTTTCTGCGTCAGCTTCCGCCGCTGCTATGTCGTAGGGGATGGTCAGCACAACGGGCGTCAGGTGGGTAAGAGAGTGGTGCAGCGCGCGGAGGGTGGTCTCTCTCGGCGTCTGCGTGTCGAGAACGAAAGACTCGGCACCCACAGCAGTCGCGATCGCGGTTTGGTCGACGTCCACCCCGCGCCTGCCCGAAGCTGGTGCGCCTCCGGTCACAAGCAGGACCGGAGAGTTCGCCATGACAGCTTCGGCCAGGGCCGTGATGGTGTTGGTGAAACCCGGCCCGAAGGTTGTCGTTGCAACCGCGACGCTCCGGGTTGCTCGATAGAAGGCGTCAGCTGCGGCGACGGTTCCGCTCTCGTGTCGCACTGGGGTCAGCCGAAGAGGGGTGCGGCTGATGGCGTCAAGGAAGTAAGCGTTGCCATTACCCATTACGCCGAAGACCTCAGTTGCGTGACCAACGAGGGCTTGTGCCACCACTTCAGATACGTTTGGCATTCTTCACTCCCCCGCGGGCAGCTCTGCCGCTGCTGTGGCGAGCGCCAGGTCGGGAACCTGCGTTTTCGCTCTCGGTACGGCTGCTCCTCTCAGGAGCTCAACAAGTTCGTGCGGCGCCGTGGGAACGGCGTCGCCGCGCCAGGCAACATGTTGGTCGCCACGAACAATGATCAAGGCGTGCCTGTAGCTCTCGGGCGCCAACCCCTGAGGAACGTCCACCACCTTCAGCGGCAGATTCGCGTGCGCTGCGGCTTGGATGAGCGCGTCGACGGGTGCGACCTTCGAGGTGCGAAGCAGCGTGTATCCGCTGCCCAGCTCGTCGTAAATTGAGAGTTCCGGGGAAAGCCAGAAGTGGGGTGCTCGGCAACCGGGAGCCGTGCTGGGAGTGAACTCCCCCAAGGTGTAGCCGGGTGCCGGTTCTCCGTCGTATCCAATGATCGGAGATGCCTCGTATACGTAGCCGAAGTTGACTCCTGCGGCAGCGAACTGCCGCACGTTGAAGGTATAGGCCTCACGTCCAAGGCGCTCCCGTGCTTCTTGTCCGCGTGGAGAATCCTCTTCGATCTCTTCTGGAACAACCGACTTCGCCGTCGCTTGCTGATGAGCCATAGCGAGCTTCGATACCTGATTCGTTATCGGCATTCGCTCGGCTTCGTACGCGCCGAGAATCTCCTCGTCACCCCAGCCTTGCAAGTACGCGCTCAAGACCCAGGTCAGGTTGAGCGCGTCTGCGATACCGGCGTTCATGCCGTAGCCGGCGTAGGGCACCCACAAGTGGGCGGCATCGCCGCAGATGAAAGCCCTCCGGTCCCTGAAACGGGTGGCCACCAGCCTGCGTGCAGTCCAATCCTCCTTTGAAAGAATTTCGAAGGGGAACCCTTCCTGAACACCGAGAATGTGGAGAATCGATTCCTCGCGATTCACCCCGCCTGCAGCCGATTCGTTCTCACTGAGGTGATTGTGAACGAGGAAAAGCTCCTTGCCGTCGATGGCGTAAACGTGCCCGTTGCGACGCGGGTTGTAGGTGTAGTAGCACCAGGCCTTTTCCCCCGGCATCGCCTCATAGAGCCCGGGCGCGGAGATAAGGGTTGACTGCACGTTCTGCAGCACGGGGTCGCCTTCGAAGACCGCGCCGATCTGCTTGCGCACCTTCGAACTGCCACCATCCGCGCCAACAATGAACCGAGCCCTCAGCACCGACCCGGCACCGCTGTTGTTGTCTGTTACGAACGCCGAGACCCCATAGGCGTCTTGCTCGAAGCGCTCAAACGTCGTCTCATTGAGCAACCGAACAAGCGGAAGGGCGGCAACGTGCTCTGCCAAGACGGGCTCGAGAAAGGTCTGGTTGATTCGATGGGCCGGCTCAGGCGTCTCCCACCCAGTGTCTGGTCCCCTCTTGGAGGTGTATCGATCCTGACGGCAGGGGATGTGGATGCGGGCCAGCTCCTCGCCCGCCATGGTCGTACGAAACGCAACGTCATTCGGGTAGTCGGGCGGAAGACCGGCGTCTCGCACCTTCTGCGCAACGCCCAATCTGCGGAAGCTCTCCATCGTGCGGGCGGAGACGTGATTGCTCTTGACGCTAGGCGGCTGCAGGAACGGCCGCTGTTCAACAACGATTGACCTGACACCGCGCGAATCCAGGTCCATTGCGGCGGACAAGCCGGCGGGCCCGGCACCGATGATGATTACGTCAGCGTCCATCAAAGCTACGGAACTCCTTTGCCGAAAAAGCTGTGACGGAAGTTCCGGCTGGAGGACCGCCATGGTATTGGTGATAGCCATCTGCCTCGTGAGAGGGTCGGCTGTTGGGTAGGGACGCTAACACAGCGTTTGCGACATCCATAACGACCCTTCGATAAAAGTAACTGGCTAGAATGGGGGCATGTCAGCTTCCTCGCTCCACCGGGAAAGCCCCCTCAGCGGAGGCAGTTACCTGCAGACGCTCAGCCGCGGCCTCCACGTTCTGGATATCCTGGCCGCGCTCAACACGGCGCCCACAGCCGCAGAGATCGCCAAACTCGCGGGCCTCCCCATGCCGGTCACGTACCGGGTTCTGGTAACGCTTCGGGCACACAAGATGGTTCGAGTAGACAACGATGGCCGCTACACCTTGGGCTACGGCCTGATCTCCCTGGGCCGCAACGTGGACGCGGACTTCAGGCTCAGAACTCATGAGGTACTGTCCAGCCTCGCGCAGCACCTCGGAGTCACGGTGTTCATCGGGGCGGAGGATGGCGAAGACTTTGTGACAATCAGTTCTGCCGAACCTACTCGGCTTGGGACTCACGTGCGTTGGCGAGACGGGCTGCGACACCGAATGGGGTCGGGCGCAGGATCAGCTGCGATCCTCGCTGCGCGTGACGGAGCCGCCGGCAGCGCGTCAATTGACTGTATCTCGAGGCGCTATACAACAAGCGCGAGCGAGATCGAGCCGGGGATTCAGGCCACTGCCTTCCCCGTCGTACTCCAGGACGGCAGCTGCACGATGAGCCTTGTCACCCTACAGCCTGAAGACACGCGGCCCTTCGGCACGGACCAACTGGATGCCCTGAGAAAGGCGTCGAGGGCGATTGCGGAGGTAGCGTCGGTTCGCCGTTGAGTTCGCAGGTCACGGATCAATCGACGAGTGAGCCGCGGTGAGCGCCTCGCAAATCGTATATGGTTTGCGATATGGAACAGACAAACACGCTCACGGACGTCAGCGCGCTGCCCACTCCAGGAAAGATCATCGCCGTCCACTTGAACTATCGCTCCCGAGCACAACAGCGCGGTCGTACCCCCGATAACCCCTCGTACTTCTTCAAGCCGAGCAGTTCCATCGCTCCATCAGGTGCGACGCTCGAACGGCCTGCCGGAACGCAGCTCCTCGCCTTCGAAGGCGAGATTGCTCTCGTTGTTGGGCAACGGGTGAGGCGTGTTGCGCCAGAGAGTGGCTGGGCAGCCATTTCAGCGGTCACCGCCGCCAACGATTTCGGAATCTACGACTTGCGCGGGGCGGACAAGGGCTCGAACGTTCGCTCGAAAGGTGGCGACGGCTTCACGCCGCTCGGCCCCCTGTTGATTCCTGCCGGCGCAGTCGGCCCTGCCGCTCTGCGGGTGCGCACCTGGCTCAACGGAACTCTCGTGCAGGATGACAGCACAGAGGGTCTCCTGTTTACATTCGGCCAGCTTGTTGCGGATCTCTCGCAACTGATGACGCTTGAACCGGGGGACGTGATTCTCACGGGGACCCCGGCTGGATCCTCCGTAGCCGAGCCAGGTGACACCGTTGAGGTAGAGGTGGATGCGCCAACCGCCGTCGGTAGTCCCACGACCGGTCGGCTTGTCACCCACATCACCCAGGGCAGCGTTCCGTTCGCTGACTTTGGCGCAGGCCCACAAGTCAACGACATGCAACGGGCGGAGGCGTGGGGAAGCATGGAGGCTGCGGGGCTCAAACCCGAGCCGAGCTTCGATCTCACCGACGAACTGAAGAAGAAGATCAACTCCGTCTCGACTGCCACGCTCAGCTCCCAGCTGCGCAAGCGGGGACTGAACAACGTTTCGATTGACGGACTCACATCCACACGGCCGGGCAACCGACTGGTCGGGCGGGCACGGACTCTGCGCTTCATACCGAACCGGGAAGACCTGTTCGAGCAGCAGGGCGGTGGATACAACGCACAAAAGCGTGCCTTTGACGACCTTGGGCACGACGACGTTCTCGTGATCGAAGCCCGCGGCGAGAAGGGGACGGGCACCGTCGGCGACATTCTTGCCCTGCGCGCGCTTGTAAACGGCGCTGCTGGAATTGTGACTGATGGTGGCGTTCGCGACCTGGCCACCGTCGCCTCACTGGACATGCCTACCTACTTCGCCAACGGCCACCCCGCCGTGCTGGGCCGTCGACACGTGCCGTGGGACGTCGATATCACTGTCGCCTGCGGGGGCGCCGCCGTGCAGCCGGGCGACCTGATCGTAGGAGACGCCGACGGCCTTCTGGTCATTCCGACAGGGCTCGTCGAGCAGTTGGTGGACGACTCGATTGAGCAGGAGCGTGAAGAACGTTTTATCGCAGACATGGTTTCCGAAGGCGAGCGCGTCGAAGGGCTCTACCCGATGAACCAGGAGTGGAAAGCGAGGTACCGCACATGGCTGACCCAACAGTGAGCACCATTTCGAGCAAGTCGCAGCGGGCCTACCGCTGGATACGTGAGCGTATTGATACCGGCCGGTACGTGCCGGGATATCGGCTGGTTCTCGGCCAGATCGCCAAGGAACTCGACATGAGCGTCGTGCCCGTACGAGAAGCCATCCGCCTTCTGGAGGCCGAGGGCCTCGTAACCTTCGAGCACAACGTGGGCGCGCAGGTCGCGATGATCAAGGAGACGGAGTACCTGCACACGATGCAGACACTCAGCATCGTCGAGGGCGCCGCTACAGCCCTCAGCGCCCCGTTCATCGGGGAGGCTGAAATAGCGAGGGCACGTGCGGTGAACGACCAGATGATTGCCTCCCTGGAAGGTTTTGACCCCCACCGCTTCACTGAACTCAACCTGGAGTTCCACTCCATCCTTTTCGAAAACTGCCCCAACCCGCACATTCTCGACCTCGTGCACCGTGGGTGGAATCGGATGACCCTGCTTCGTGATTCGACCTTCAGCTTCGTTCCTGGCCGCGCCCGGCAGTCTGTAGAGGAGCACGAGAATCTGCTGCGCCTGATCCAGTCAGGTGCCAGTGCTCATGAAGTCGAGTCCGCCGCGCGCGCTCATCGCACCGCGACCCTTGACGCATTTCTTGCCTATCAGTCGTCGCAGAAGCCCGCCGTAAGGAACAGAAGCAGCCAGGCCAAAGCGGGGGCTTACCCCGCGGAAGGAAGTAATCGATGAAGTTTCGCAGCAACCCACAGAGCATCCGCGGTTCAATAGCCCCACTAATGACGCCGTTCAAGAGAGAAGGCGCTGTTGACCACGCCGGCCTGACGAACCTGGTGAACTGGCAACTCGCATCCGGTACGCACGGAATCTCAATCGGCGGATCAACAGGTGAACCAAGCGCGCAGACAATCGAAGAACGTGCGGACGCCATACGTACTGTCGCAGCAACTATTGACGACCGCGTGCCTCTTGTCGTCGGAACAGGATCGACCAAACTCGACGAGACGCTCGAACTCACCGCCGCAGGGCGGGATGCGGGAATCGACGCTGCCCTGATCATCACTCCTTACTACGCGCGGCCAACACAAGAGGCGCTGTACATCTGGTACAAGACCGTCGCCGAAGAATTCCCTGATCTGCCCATCGTCGCCTACAACGTGCCTAGTCGCACTGCAGTCGATATCTCTCCCGAAACCGTCGCCCGCCTCTACCGGGACTTCGACAACTTCGTTGGGGTGAAAGAGACAACCAAGGACTTCGAGCACTTCTCGCGCGTCTTCCACCTGTGCGGTAAGGAGTTGCTTGTCTGGTCAGGAATCGAGCTGTTGTGCCTGCCTCTCATGTCGCTTGGCGGGGCTGGCTTCATCTCAGCGACCGCGAACATCGCTCCCGCCGCGACTGCGCAGATGTTCGAGGCGTGGGAGGCCGGAGACTTCGAACTGGCGCGCGAGATCCACTACGGACTCCACCCGCTCGTCGACCTGCTGTTCGTTGAGACCAACCCCGCCCCTGGCAAGTGGGTACTGGAGCAGCGGGGGCTCATTCGCTCGGGCCTCGTTCGTTCACCGCTCATCACTCCCACCGAGGCGGGCCTGGTGAAGATCAAGGAGTACCTCGCCGCCGGCGAGCAGTACCTCTCCCCCGTCAACGGCTTCCAGATCGGCGGTGAGTAATCATGGTTCACCACATTCCCGCCGGCCTTCCCACGAAGATCCAGCACTACATCAACGGAGCGTTCGTCGACAGCGTCTCGGGAAAGACCTTCGACGTGCTCGACCCAGTCACGAATCAGAACTACGCCACAGCTGCGGCAGGCCAGAAAGAGGACATCGATCTGGCTGTGGCCGCGGCCAAGGCAGCGTTCGACAGCGGCCCATGGCCGCAAATGGCACCACGTGCACGCAGTCGCGTTCTGAATCGAATCGCTGACGCCGTCGAGGCGCAGGACGCTCGACTGGCCGAACTCGAGACGTTTGACACCGGGCTCCCGATCACCCAGGCTCTCGGTCAGGCTCAGCGCGCGGCGGAGAACTTCCGCTTCTTCGCAGACCTGATCGTGGCCCAGGCCGACGACACCTACAAGGTGCCAGGGCGCCAAGTGAACTACGTTAACCGCAAACCGGTGGGAGTCGCCGGTCTCATCACCCCCTGGAACACCCCGTTCATGCTCGAAAGCTGGAAGCTGGCTCCCGCGCTGGCTTCTGGGTGCACCGTCGTACTCAAGCCAGCGGAGTTCACACCGCTTTCGGCCAGCCTCTGGGCAGGAATCTTCGAGCAGGCAGGAGTGCCTGCCGGCGTCTTCAACCTCGTCAACGGCCTCGGCGAGGAAGCGGGCGACGCCCTTGTGAAGCACCCCGACGTGCCGCTGATCTCCTTCACTGGCGAGACCACCACGGGCCAGACGATCTACCGCAACTGTGCCGCCAATCTGAAGGGGATGTCGATGGAACTCGGCGGCAAGTCACCCGCCGTCGTCTTTGCCGACGCTGACTTGGACGCAGCGATCGATTCGACCCTGTTCGGCGTCTTTTCGCTCAACGGTGAACGATGCACCGCCGGCAGCCGAATTCTCGTCGAGCGGGCGATCTACGACGAGTTCCTCGAGCGCTATGCGGCCCGAGCCAGGAACATAGTCGTCGGCGACCCTAACGATCCGAAGACAGAGGTTGGTGCACTGGTGCATCCGGAGCACTACGCGAAGGTCATGAGTTATGTGGAGATCGGCAAGAGCGAGGGCAGACTGCTCGCCGGCGGTGGGCGTCCAGAAAATCTGCCCGAAGGTAACTATGTTGCCCCGACGGTGTTTGCTGACGTCGCACCGAGCGCACGGATATTTCAGGAAGAAATTTTTGGCCCTGTCGTATCCATCACGCCGTTCGACTCGGACAATGAAGCTCTCGGACTCGCCAACGGAGTGAAGTACGGGCTCGCCGCCTACATCTGGACATCAGACCTTGAGCGCGCGCACACCTTCGCCCAGTCGGTCGAGGCGGGCATGGTCTGGCTGAACTCGCACAACGTGCGCGACCTCCGCACACCGTTCGGCGGCGTCAAGGCCTCTGGTCTCGGTCATGAGGGAGGCTACCGCTCGATCGACTTCTACACCGACCAACAAGCCGTACACATCACCCTGGGCGAAGTGCACACTTCCCGTTTCGGCGCACGCTGACCACTCTACGAGGAGCAACATCATGACAGACCCAATCCCCACCCCCTCCATCGCCCCACCCGACATCCTGCGCTGCGCCTACATGGATCTCGTGGTGACCGACCTTGCCGCGTCCCGCCATTTCTACGTCGACATCCTCGGTCTCGTCGTGACGGAAGAGACGGAGAACGAGATCTATCTGCGCTCGTTCGAGGAGTTCATCCACCACAACCTGGTGCTGCGGAAAGGTGCAACCGCAGCCGTGGCGGCAATGGCCTTCCGTGTTCGCTCCCCAGAGGACGTCGACGCTGCAGCCGCCTACTATGAACAACTCGGCTGCAGAGTCGAACGGCGTGAGGAAGGGTTTGCCAAAGGCATCGGAGACTCCGTCAGGGTGGAAGACCCGCTGGGCTTCCCCTACGAATTCTTCTACGCAGCCGAGCATGTCGAGCGCCTCGCCTGGCGATACGAACTCTACGGGGCGGGCGCGCTTGTACGCCTCGACCACTTCAACCAGGTCACTCCGGATGTACCACGAGGCCGCGCCTACCTGGAAGACCTCGGGTTCCGCGTGACCGAAGATATTCAGGACGCGGACGGCGTCACCTATGCTGCCTGGATGCGCCGCAAGGACACAGTGCACGACACCGCCCTCACCGGTGGAGACGGGCCGCGGATGCACCACATCGCCTTTTCCACGCATGAGAAGCACAACATCCTCTACATCTGCGACAAGCTCGGCGCTCTACGCAAATCCGACCTCATCGAACGTGGTCCCGGCCGCCACGGCGTCTCCAACGCTTTCTATCTCTACCTCCGTGATCCCGACGGTCACCGCGTCGAGATCTACACGCAGGACTACTACACCGGGGACCCGGACAACCCCGTCGTGACGTGGGACGTGCACGACAACCAGCGCCGCGACTGGTGGGGCAACGCAGTCGTGCCGAGCTGGTACACGGATGCGTCACTCGTGCTCGACCTCGACGGAAACCCTCAGCCAGTGGTGGAGCGTGAGGAGCCGAGCGAGATGGCAGTGACCGTCGGCGCCGATGGATTCTCCTACACCCGCGAGGGCGACACGAAGTCGGGCTTCAAACTAGGCAACACCCTCTGACAGAAGCGGCCATGGGCAGGAGAGAGCTTCCCCCAAACCATCCTGCCATCCAGCACGGCGGCGTCAGTCAGCCACCAAGGAGTTACCCCGAAGGAGGCTTCTTCTTCCCGCCGAGGGTGCTGCCGGCACTGATGAGAGGACCTATCTGACTGGCTTCGGAGCTGCCCCATCCAACGCGGAGCGGCTCAAGATCTGTTCCGAACAGGCGGATGAAGCGATCGTCGACGTCCACATGCAGGCGAGATGGCCTCGACAATCTCAGTGCGGTGCTAGTGGTGGACAAGAAGGATTTTGCCGCCATCCATCGCTGGCCGCAGGAGTTGGGGGCTATGGGCTGGACGGTCACGTCAGCAGCTATTTTTTCGATGTGGGAATAGCAAGTTGATTTGGCCCCGGGTTAGTCATTTGATTTGGCCCCACCCCGGGTATGGGGTTTCTCGGTTGCCGCTAGCGCGAGTTTCCGGGCTATTTCGTTTTTGATCGTTTGCCCGGGGCGAGATCCGCGTGTTTCCCGGCGTGTTGGGCGATTATTGTCGGCCAATAGTGTATGACCTATTGTATGGCTTTGTATAAGAAAATGGTCGGCGGGAGGCCGTACTGGTATCTGCGGGAGATGGCCAGGGTTGACGGGAAACCGAAAATGGTTTCCGAACGTTACTTGGGCACTGCGACGGACATCGGAAAACTGTTGGACGCGCGCGAGTCCTCGACGTTTCCCGAGCGGACCCGGCATTTGGGGTTCGGTGACAGCGCCGCGGTGTGGGGGATTCTGGACCGGTTGGATGTGGCCGGGATCATCGACTCGGTAGTTGGTGCCAGGAGGAGCGACGCGGGCGCGTCGGTGGGCACCTATCTGGGGTTGGCGGCACTGAACCGGGTCGTGGCCCCGACGGCGAAGTTGGGGTTCGCCGAGTGGTGGGCGACCACCGCTGCGGACCGGTTCACCAAGATTCCATCTGGGGTGTTGGATCACCGCCGGTTCTGGGACGCGATGCATCAGGTCACGATGGAACAACTCGCGAAAATCGAGGAACGTATCGCGTTGGAGATGGTCGAGGAGTTCGGACTGGACACCTCGGCCCTGGCGTTGGATATGACCAACTTCGCCACCTACATCGATTCCGGCAACAAGAAAGCGCCGATCGCGCAGCGCGGCAAAGCGAAGCAGAAACGCACCGATCTACGCCTGGTCGGGTTGGGTCTGGTCGTCACCCGTGACGGCGGGGTGCCGCTAGTCGCCCACGCCTATCCGGGCAATAGGCCCGATGTCACCCAGTTCCCGGCGATGATCGATCAGCTTTCCGCCCGCCACCAGAAGTTAGCCGAGAAGACCGGTGTTCCCGGCAGCCCGGAGGTGACGGTGGTGTTCGACGCCGGCCAGAACTCGGCTTCGAACTTCGCCCACGTCACCGATACCGGGCTCGCGTTCGTCGGCTCCATCCCCCCCGTCCCATATCGCCGACCTGCTCGCGGTGCCCGCCACCGACCGCCGGATCGTGGACAGGGACCGGTTCGCCGGACTGAGCGCGGTGGAAACCCGAAGGATCGTCTACGGCGCCGACCGCCGGGTGATCCTCACCCACTCGCCGACCCTGCACGACGCCCAAGCGGCCGGATTCACGCAAACCCTGAGCAAAGCACAAGCCAAACTGGGTGAACTGGCCGACACGCTCGCCCGCGGCAAGACCCGCCGCACCACGAAGCAGGTCACCGACCAGATCGCCGAGATCATCCGAGACCCCTGGCTCACCCGCGTCCTGGACTACGAACTCACCGGCAGCAGCCCGGCGACCCACCGCCTCACCGTCACCATCGACGACAGCGCACGCGACGCACTCGAAGCCGAGGTGTTCGGGAAACGGATCCTGGTCACCACCCACGACCACTGGCCGGTCGCCGACGTCGTCGCCGCCTACCGATCCCAGTCCGACGCGGAGTTCAGCTTCCGGCAACTCAAAGACCCCCATGTCGTTTCGTTCTCGCCCATGCATCACTGGACCGAACACAACATTCGGGTGCACACGTTCACCTGCGTGCTGGCCTTGCAAATCGTGCATCTCATGCGCCGCGAAGCGGAACACGCCGGCCTGCACCTCTCCGTCCGGGAGCTGCTCGACCAACTCGCCGGCATCCAGGAAACCGTCCTGATCTACCCCTCGACCGGCGGACGGCCCAAAGCACGCCGCATGCTCACCGAGACCACCGACACCCAGGACCGGCTCACCAACATTTTCAACCTCACCAAATGGGCACCGAAGAAAAGTTAGGTCATACACCAACAGCCGTCAAAAATAGCCTCTGACCAGCAAGAACACGAGTCTCACCTCTACTAGCTAGGAAACTCCCGCTAGGTGCGGCGGGTTATCCTTTCTGTGCTTGCCTGGTGGATTTGAGCCGGTAGGAATCGGTTCCGGTATTGATGATGTGGCCACGGAATGTCAGCCGGTCAACGATCGCCGCCGCCAGGCGCGGGTCGGTGAAGGTCTGGCCCCACTCGCTGAAGTTCGCGTTCGAGGCGCAGGCGATGGATGCTCTCTCTTCTCGTGCGGTGATGATCTGGAACAGCAGCTCCGCCCCGTGGGTATCGAGTTTCACGTAGCCAACCTCGTCGAGGCAAAGCAGGTCCAGTCGGGCGTATTTGCCGACGAGTCGGGATAGTTCTTTGTTGTCTGCGGCCTCGACGAGTTCGTTGACCAGCGCCGCGGTGGTGATATACCGGACGCGGCGACCCTGCTCGGCGGCGGCAGTGCCCAAGCCGATGAGTAGATGCGTTTTCCCGGTCCCGGAATCGCCGAGCAGCACAAGCGGCTCACCGGCATCGATCCAGGAACCGCCAGCGAGCTGCGTCAGAGTCGCCGGAGGAAGATCCGGTATCTGGGTCAGGTCGAGGTCCTCGAGCCGTTTGGACCTGGGGAATCGGGCTTCCTTGACCCGCCGGTCTCGCCGCCGGTCCTCGCGCTCATCGCATTCAAAAGTCAGCACCTCGGCCAGGTAACCCTGATGGCTCAGCCGGGCCCGTGCCGCTTCCTCGGCCATCGACGCGGCGATCTTCGCCGTCCCGGAGAGGTAGAGCGTCTTGCACGCGGCACTGATCGCTGCCGCCGCGGCCGGCTCGCTCATACCCGCCAGCGACGGACGCGCTCCTGCCGGGCTCACCGGGCACCTACCAGCAGCTGATCGTATCCGGCCAATGATGGTGCTTGGCGTTCGGGAAGATTCATCACCCTGTCCGTGAGCTCGTCCGGCAAACGAGTGAGCGCGGGCGGGAAGGCCGCGTTCGCGCGGGCGGCGATCGCCAGATGGTCGGGGTCATAATCGGCGGCGGCAATCGCTGCTTCCATGGCTGCGATCACCGGCGCGGCTGGCAGGGTTCGGGCCAGCAGCAGCACCCCGATCAGTGCCCGCGTCCCGGCGCCGTCACCGAGCTGATGCCGGGCCTTGTCCCAGAACCGTTGATGGGTGGCAGGGGACTGCTGGAGATTTGGTTGACTCTTTGACGTGCCCCATGGTTTGGTTACCCGAAATAGTCTGAGGATCGGGCTTCTCCTGAGAGGCTTCACCCATGCCACGACCCTTCCCCGCTGAGTTCCGAATGCGAGCAGTTGCGCTCGTCCGCGCCG
>Ga0307486_1001210_pt1 | contig 20538 bp, 23 predicted proteins | sample CBIW02metaG_FD_203663 | JGI IMG/M metagenome (GOLD analysis project Ga0307486, IMG submission 203663) | Sea-ice brine microbial communities from Beaufort Sea near Barrow, Alaska, United States - CBIW 0.2 | ecosystem: Environmental > Aquatic > Marine > Coastal | place: USA: Alaska | collected...
GAAATTATCAGTTGGATTTTCCTTCAAAAATCCAACTGATAATTTGAGTAGCCCGCGGCAGGCGGCAATAGTAAATCAATCTTTAACCGAGCTTAAAATATTGTCCAGTTTTTTGTAGCAAATCCAGGTACTGGGTATAGGTTTATGTTAAGCAAAAAATCCGCGAATAATACAGTGGTTTATCTTGTCCCTTGGGTGGCCGTAATTCATTCCTTTAATTCTTCTACTATTGTTGAAAGTGGCTAACGATACGTGCAACCGGGATGGTCGGTTTTCCTTACAATTCATGTAGGACACTGATTCTAGTGTGAGATATAGTCTTGGCAATGTGGTACTATCACGTCCTATAAAAATGATTTGTTATCACTCGCCTCCTCGATCATTTCGGTGGCGAGATCTTTGCCCAAGTATCGGTTGATAATACCATGTCCCAGATATAGTAAAGGAGTAAGGGCAATCGCCACTGTCATTTTGTAGATGTAATTCATAATTCCTACGGCTATGATCTGACTAATACTCCAATTTCCAAAGACATAGAAGGCAATTCCCAACACCACAAATGAGTCGATAAATTGGCTGACCAACGTTGATCCTGTGGCCCTAAGCCATATTTTGTTTTCTCCTGTTATTGCTCTCAGTTTTTGGAACACATAGACATCGATTAACTGACCTAGCAAAAAAGCTGTAAGGGAGCCAATGATAATTCCCAGGCCTTGCCTGAAAATAGTATTGAATGCATAGCTTACGTTAAAGCTATCGCCATCGGGTGTAGTGGAATTGACATCAATCCAAAAATCAGCAGGAACCAGTTTAGTCACAACAATGATTACGATAAATGCATAAGCAATCAATCCTGCGGTCAAAAACGATATTTTCTTAACTCCTTTTTTCCCAAAATATTCATTAATAATATCGGTGGTAATAAACACCACTGGCCAGATTACTGCACCAGCGGTAAGATTAAAATCCAGTAGGTATTCCTCAAAAATAGTCCAATTGACAGGAGCAAATCCAAGCGTCTTTTCCATGGAGAATATCTTTACCCCAATAATCTCAGCCAAGATTGCATTTGTTAAAAAAATGCTACCCAAAATAATGAAAAGATTAGTTTTTTTGGATTCTTGGGTACGGTTCATAAGGGATAAGTTTGTCCTTCTTTGCTCAGCATACTTTGTGGAAAAACACTTTTAGCTTCCTCCAATAGAAGAGTTAAGTCAGAATACCTTGATGAATAGTGACCCAACAAAAGTGCTTTGACCGTACTAAGTTTGGCTATTTCCGCGGCCTGTTTGGCGGTGCTGTGAAAAGTAACTGCTGCACGCTCTTTATTGTCTTCCATGAAAGTAGATTCGTGATAAAGTAAATCTACGTTTCTGATAAATTGTTTTAATTCCGGCAGGTAAATAGTATCTGAACAGTAAGCATAGCTCCTCAAAGGCGGATGGGAAAAAGCATAGTCCTTGACCTTATAAATTTCCCCTGATTCATCTCTAAAATCCTTACCAGCGCGGAGACTCTGAATTGCAGGCGGTGGGAGTGGAGTGCTTTGAAGTTTCTCTTTAATCATATTCCTCAAACCAGCTTTCTCCCGAATCAAGAATCCAGTAGTAGGCAATCTATGTTTCAAAGGAAAACTATAGACTTCATAATTTTTATGGTCCAAAAGCAAATTCAATCCATCATCTTTTGTCTCAATGAAAGTCAATGGGTACGCCAGCTTGGTATTACTCCATCTAAAGTTGGTGGTGATGATTTCGTCCAATCCTTGCGGCCCAAAAATAGTCAATGGAGTAGTTCGTTTGGAGAGATTGTAACTAGAAAGCAAACCGATTAAACCGAGATAATGATCGCCATGAAGGTGTGAAATAAAAATATGGTTGATTTTGGAAACTTTAATCTTGAAAGCTCGGGCTTGAAGCTGCATAGCTTCTCCACAGTCTATCAATAAAAAATCCTGCCCAAATCTAACGACTTGGGCAGTATGATGTCTTCCATGAACTGGGATGGAAGAAGTATTTCCTAATATGATGACTTCAAAGTCTGGTCTCAACCTTCCTCCTCTTCTTCTTGACCGTTTTCGATTTCATTCATAAAAATAGCTTCGCCAGCCTCTTCCAAGTTACTTACCAAGTTGAGTTTCTTATCAAGCATTGAGATTTTCAACAACTTCATCACGTGGTCTTGTACGCCTGCAATTATAAATATACCACCTGCCTTACTAAACTCTCTATCTCCGACAAGTAATGCACTTAATCCAGACGAATCCACATATTTCACTTCGCTCATATCCAATACTAAGTTGGCAAATCCCTCAGCGTGGATAGTAAGCAACTCAGATTTCAATACTGGAGCCAATAGTGAGTCAAGTTTTTCTTCCTGAGGGGTGAAAATTACGTATTGTTCTTTTTTGTCAATTGAATATTTCATGTGTATAATTGGTTGTTTTACTTAGCCAAATGCGAAAGTACTGCTTTTTCGATTCTAGCTTCGATATCACTGGTATTTGCTTTATGGAATTTTCCCCCGGTTATTTTTTCGAATAGCTCAATATAGCGATCCGAGATGCTATCTACAATTTCCTCGGTCATTTCTGGCACAGATTGACCATCCTTGCCTTGAAAACCGTTTTGAATGAGCCATTGCCGTACAAATTCTTTAGAAAGTTGCTTTTGGGACAATCCTTTCTCCTGATTTGTTTTATAATCTGCAGCATAGAAATATCTGGAAGAGTCTGGCGTGTGGATTTCATCAATTAATAAAATTGCATCTCCTGATTTGCCAAATTCATATTTAGTATCCACCAGAATCAATTCCATATCATTAGCCATTTCTTGACCCCGTTGATATAATGCTCGGGTATACTTTTCAATTAAGAGGTAATCTTGCTCGCTTACGATGCCCTGTTTGAGAATCTCTTCTCTGGAAATATCCTGGTCGTGTCCTTCAGAAGCTTTGGTCGTAGGTGTAATAATAGGGGCAGGGAAAGCATCATTTTCTTTCATTCCATCCGGCATCGCCACTCCGCAAATACTTCTTTTTCCTTGGGAATATTCCCTTGCCGCGTGACCAGACATATATCCTCGGATTACCATTTCTACTTTGAAAGGTTCGCACTTTGTACCAATAGTGACGTTGGGATCAGGAGTAGAAGTAACCCAATTAGGTACAATATCAGAAGTTGCTTGAAGAAATTTGGCAGCAATCTGATTTAGCACTTGACCTTTATAGGGAATTGGTTTAGGCAACACAACATCAAATGCAGAAATCCGGTCTGAAGCCACGACTACCAATTCGTCTTCAAAAATATAGACATCTCTCACTTTTCCTTTGTAAAATCCCTGCTGGCCAGGGAAGTCAAACTTCGTTTCTTTGATTGCTTTGCTCATTCTTTTATTCTTTAGACAAAAATAGAAAATGCTATCTCTTTCTTTTCTTGCAGTATCTTTTATTTGTTTTTTTTGTTTCCGGCTTCGTAAACCTCTGTGTCGATTAGATTTCCTCTCTGATCAAAATACTCCCGCTTTCCATGGAGCTTGCCATTTTGAAATCTTCTGATTTCTTCCAAACTTCCATCTTCTCTGAATAGTTTTACTTCTCCTTCTGATTTGCCATTTAGCAAGTTTACCACATAGTAAGTGCTGCCGTTTTCATGAAAGAAGCTCTCTTTCCTCAACCCTCCATCTCCATCAAACTCCTTCTTAAATCTCAGTTTACCAGTAAGATAGTAATGTTCTGTAGGCTGCACTGGAAGCCCTTTTTTGTACAATGATTTTTCTCGAATTGTCCCATCTTCGTAATACTCCATCAATTCTCCGTCGGCAAATCCTTTTTTATAATTGCCTCTTCGCTCAGGCTTTCCGTTTGGGTAGTTCAATTCGTAGACACCGCTTAGATCCCCATTCGAATAATCGATTCTGGATTGTACTTGTCCATCAGCATAATATTGGGTTTCTCGGCCATCCAATTCGCCTTCTACATAATTCGCTGAGACGATGAGTTGACCGTCTTCATAAAATTCCTCAAATAAGCCATCATACTTGCCATCCTTAAAAGATACTTTCGAGGCTTGGTTTCCAGATTCGTAATAGGTTGCACTGAGCCCTTCCGGCTTATTGTTTTTGAAAAAAGTCTTATCGCTTATTTGTCTGTTTAAATAGTAGGTAATCACCTCCCCTTCAATCTTGTTATTCACAAAAGTGCTGACCTGCTGAAGACTCCCGTTTGGGAAAAAACTTTTAGATTCTCCTGTTCTTATATTAGCAATAAAAGGAGTGATTCGGAGTGTGTCTCCAGTTTTTGAGTTTAGATCTATAAATAAACCGTCACGAAGCTCATCTTTAAGATTGCCAATTTGAATCAGATTTCCTTGCTCATCATACCTGCTGATCAAACCTTGGGCTACGCCATTAATTCTTACAAAAGTCTCTTTCAACAACAATTCTTCAGGGTCGTAAAAGGAGCGTATGGTGTCCTGAGCAAAACTAAAATTGCAACAGATATAATATCCTAAGAGAAGTATTAATTTTTTCATAAAAAAAAACCGCAAAGCTGGATGCTTTGCGGTTCATTTAATTAGTGCTTACATTTTCTCAATCACCAGCGCCGAAGCTCCACCGCCACCATTGCAAATTCCAGCAACGCCAATTTTGCCATTTTTCTGATGTAGCACAGAATTCAGCGTACTGATGATTCTAGCGCCTGAAGCTCCCAGTGGATGACCCAAGGAAACAGCTCCACCGAACACATTGACTTTATCGTTATCCAGGTTTAATTCTCTTTGGTTGGCCAATGCAACTGCCGCAAAAGCTTCATTGATCTCATAGAAGTCGATGTCTTCAGCCGTTAATCCTGCGTGTTGAATCGCCTTCGGAATGGCGAGAGCTGGAGCTGTGGTAAACCAGAGAGGATCGGTAGCTGCGTCGGCAAATCCTCTGATTTTTGCCAGTGGTTTTAATCCCAGTTCCTCAGCCTTTTCCTTACTTACCAAAACCAAAGCAGAAGCGCCGTCATTCATTGAAGAAGCATTGGCTGCGGTCACAGTTCCTTCCTTGTTAAAAACCGGTCGAAGGGAGGGGATTTTGTCAAACATTACATTCTTATATTCTTCATCCTCGTCGATAACGATTATTTCTCCTTTTCGACCTTTGATTTCAACCGGAACTACTTCGTCTTTGAAATAACCCTTTGCCCAAGAGTCTGCCGAGCGTTGATAGGATTGGATCGCATAGGCATCCTGATCCTCTCGGGTGATGTTCATTTCTTTGGCAGTATTGTCAGCGCAGTTTCCCATGGGAAATTTGTAATACACTTCATGCAGTCCATCTTTGGCCAAGCCATCGACGAACTCTGCATTTCCAAATTTATAACCAAATCTAGCTTTAGGGACATAAAAAGGGACATTGGACATGCTTTCCATTCCACCGGCTACCACGACATCATTTATGCCAAGCATGATGGATTGAGCTCCAAACATCACTGCTTTCATGCCGGATGCGCAGACTTTGTTAACTGTGGTACATGGAACATTATATCCAATTCCAGCTCCAATTGATGCTTGACGCGCAGGGGCTTGTCCAAGATTTGCGGAAATCACATTTCCCATAAAAACTTCCTGAACATCCTCTGATTTGACCCCGGCCTTTTCAAGGGCACCTTTAATCGCAGTACTTCCTAGTTCGATTGCCGTCAAACTTGACAACTTGCCACCAAAACTACCTAAAGGGGTTCGCACTGCAGCTACTATATATACTTCTTTAATCATGATATTTGGGTTTTGTTGATGTTAGGTGACCGAAGTAAGATGTACGGTGTAGATGACATTGGTCTTCCAACTTCTGACATCAATCATTTTACCAATCAGGAATTCCTCTTTTCGGTCTTTCTGTGGCCTTCTTCTTGTTTTGTTGGATGTAGCGCAATTCTGCAGCATTCATACTTTCTAAAATCTGTGCCGCTTGCTCTGGAGTGAGGTTCATGGCTTTGAGCTTTTCTTTGAACTGCTCCATTGCTTTTTGCTTGTCCGCTAAATTAGCATCCATCTGATCATTTGCATTTTCGCTGGGCTTGTCATCACTTTTATTAGATGGATCTCCAGCCTGCGATTCTTTAGCCTTATCCTCATCAGTTTTTTCTCCATCCTGCTTCTGATCCTGCTGTTCGCCATCTTCACCTTGGCTGGAATTATCCTCCTGCTGTTCCTTTTGCTCCTGATTTTGTTTGTCTTGATTCTCTTGTTCTTTTTTGTCCTTTTTATCTTGTTCCTCCTGATCTTTTTCTAGTTTTTCTTTTAACGCTTGGAGCTTTTGGTCACTAGGAAATTTGCTTAGTCCATCATTTACTGTGGCCAAAGCTTGATTCTTTTCTGTTTTCACATAGGATCTAGCCGCCCGGTTAAAGAATTCGCCTGAGCTTTGAGCCTTTGTATGGGTACTGCAAAGGACAGTTAAAACTCCCAGAAGAAGTAGAAATTTATTTTTCATCGATCGCTGTGATATCGGTTAGACTGGTAATAAAATCTTGATAAGCAGCCACTGTTTCGTCTTGCTGTAAGGCTGCATTCATAAGGCTCAACGCATCTTTGAACCTGAATTGTTCCACCATGCGGTCAGCTTCTGCCTTTTGACGCTTCGCAAAGTCTGAAGGATCGGGTTTTTTATCGTTCTCATTTTTACGGTCTTCGTCTCTGTTCATCCATCTGGATAAAAGCTCAAAATTATGTCGGGCAACTTCATTTGAAGGGTCCTTGATCAAGGCAGATTTGAATTTGCTTAAGGCTGCTTCGTATTCCTTTTTATTTCCTACTAGCACTCCGCCTTGGTTGAATGCAAATGAGGCCAAGGGTTTGTCCGAAGAGATGGATGCTTTGTCAAAATAACCTGCTGCTTCATCTACTTTCTCTGCAAATTGATTGCTAAGTCCAATGTCAAATTCGAGTGCTGGAGAGTTATATTGAAACTCGTCAATAAGTACTTGATGCTTAACTATCGATGCTTGATATTCGGTTTTTAAATAGGCATTTTCCGCTTGGTCAATTGCTGTATTTAGCCTAGAAACTCTTGTCCAAGACGCAGGAATTAATAAAAATAGCGTAAGGGTCAGCTTAGTCCAGCTCATCTATAGTTTGATAGTTTTGATAGGCAGCATCATGTCTATTAAAGACAGGATCAATGCGGCCAGTAGAAAATAGAAATATTTGTTGGCCGAAGCTTCCACAATTCTTGATCCTGTGACTCCTCCTTCAACTCTTTCTAAGGCGGCAATCAATTCGCCAACTTCTTGAGTTTCATCAGAAATCTCGAAATATTGACCTTCAGTCTCTGCAGCTATCTGTTGCAAGGAAGCTTTTTCAAGTAAGGTTACAGCAGGTTTTCCAGTTTGTGGATCAATCACCAATCCATTTCCCCTAGGAATACTACTACCGCCTTCTGTACCAATTCCAAGTGAAAAGACTTTCACTCCAAGATCTTTCAGATCACTGCCAATACTTTCTAGATTATCGCCAAAATTTTCACCATCTGATATCAATACTACAGACTTGGATTTTACTTCTGGAGATTCATCGTCTTTAAAACGATTTAAAGCCATTTGTAAAGGGCCGTTAAGATCTGTGCCGTAGTTAGGGACCAGTCCGGTATTCAATCCATCTATGTACAACTGAAGTACACTTTGATCAAAGGTGAGGGGGCATTGCATGAATGCTTCTGAACTGAAAATGATCAGCCCTATTCTATCCGATGGGAAGCTCTTAGTGAGATTTTTGAGTTCAAACTTGATACGCTGAAGCCTGCTTGGTCCTATATCTGTGGCATTCATAGATTGGGATAAATCAACCGCTATGAAAATGTCCTTTCCTTCCTCTTTGATTTCCTTCATAGAGGTGCCAATGGACGGACCGGCAAAAGCAATCAGAAAAAGCATAAAATACACTGTTCTTACAGTCACTTTTGTTAAGAGTCGGCGTTTCTCCACCTGAAGTCGCTTATTGATTTTCCAATAGCGAAATAGGTAAACAAAATACAGCACACAGAAAATGGCTGCAAGCAAAAGAGTGAGTTTGACGTCAGGGTAGGCCCAAATCATGGCACGAAATTATAAAATAAAGCCAGCTTTTAACAATCCGAACAACTAATGTCAGATAAATCGGTTGTTTAGGAATTAGAATTAACAAACATTAAATTTTCAGAATGTCTTAGCTTTATGGCATAAATACTAATCGAAACTTCATGCGCGATTTATTTAGTCGTAGAAAAATTTATTTTTTGGGATGCTTTCTGATGGTTATTTACCCGGTAAATGCACAGGCTCAAGACCTGCTAACTGCCGTAGTGATGGATGTTACCAATTCCGAACCTTTATTGGGGGCTACCATTTATTGGGAAAATGAAATTTCGACTGGAGTAGTATCTGATGTGAATGGGAATTTTTCTTTGAAATCATCCTATTTTCCCCGCAAAATAGTCATCTCTTATATAGGATATAAAACTTCCCTGAGAACCATCAATAAAACTGATCTGGAAAAACAGTTGAAGTTTTACCTGGAGCCCGAAGATTTGTCATTAGATGAAATAGTGATTCAGGCAAGAAATCCTGATGCTCAGATCAAAAGTCTTGAGACCAGCAAGGTGACTGTCCCAATGGCAACTATTCTAAGAATTCCAGCACTTTTCGGAGAGGTTGATTTATTAAGAAGCCTGCAGCTATTGCCTGGGGTACAAACTGCAGGAGAGGGAACCACCGGATTATTTGTGAGAGGAGGATCGTCCGATCAAAATCTTATTCAACTTGATGGAGCGCCCGTTTACAATGCAGCACATTTCTTTGGGTTTTTCTCTGTGTTCAACCCTGATGCATTAAGTGGAGTGGATTTATATAAAGGGAATATGCCTGCCTGCTATGGTGGGCGATTATCCTCTTTGGTCGATGTGAGTCTGCTCGAAGGCAACAATCAGCAGATCAGAGGGAAAGGTGGTATTGGCACAGTTTCCTCACGGTTTACGATTGAGGGTCCTTTATTTTCTAATAAATCAACTTTTATAGTATCTGGAAGGAGAACCTACGCTGATCTGGCACTGAAATTTTTGGGAAATGAGGACATTCGAAATAACAAGTTGAACTTTCATGACCTTAGTGGAAAGTTTGCCTTCAGAATAGGAGAAAAGGATAAAGTGACCTTGTCTAGCTATCAGGGTAGAGACTTTTTAGGATTGGATGAAGAGTTTGGGCTTAATTATTCCAATTGGGTAACATCGGTAAACTGGAATAGAAATATCAGTGAGAAAGCCTTTTTTGATCTGAACGTATATCATTCCAGGTATAAGTATGGAGTCAATCTTGAAGATCCGGACACAGGCTTTGAGTGGGGTAATAGAATTACAGAGACCGGTATCAAAGCTCAATGGAGAGTGCTTACTGGCGAAAAAATCCAAACTTACTGGGGAGTTCATAGTCAACTTTATCATTTGTCTCCCATTGATCTAACGCCAGCACCAAATAGTTCTATTCAGGGAATCAGCACAAGTCCTAAAAATGGATTGTTGACCAATTTGTTTGCAGGAACAACCCTTGAAGTTTCACCTAAATTCAGTTCTGAAGTGGGAATACGCTGGGGATTGTACAATCAGGTAGGTAAAGGAGTGGAATATGACTATCAAGATGGTATTCCGAGCGTCGATTCCCCTATTACCGATACGCTAACTTATTCTTCTCTAAAGAATATGAAGTTTTATCAGGGGCTTGAACCTAGAGTATCTTTTAGATATCTGATTAATGAATCCTCCTCAGTCAAAATTGCTTATAATCGTAATTTACAATACCTGCAAGTGGCTTCCAATAGTTCTGCTGGATTGCCAATTGATCGATGGATAGTGGCAGGAACCTATATACCTCCCATTCGATCTGACCAGATTTCTTTAGGTTATTTTAAAAATTTCAACCAAAATCGATGGGAGTTTTCTGTCGAAGGATATGTCAAAAACTTCAAGAATATCATCGACTTACGCAATGGAGCATCCGTGCTGTTTACAGATAATGTGGAAACGGAAATCCTGATTGGAGATGGCTATGCGTATGGTCTGGAATTTCTTTTACGCAAGAATATTGGTAATACTAGCGGTTGGCTAGCCTACACCTATTCGCGTACCTGGAGACAAATCGACGGGATCAGTACGGACAACAAATACAATCCGAGATATGATCGTCCAAATGATCTGACGTTGGTCTTAAATCATGAATTTAGCGCCACATGGTCTATCGGACTTACGTTCGTATTTGCTACAGGTCAGGCAGTATCATTTCCTGAAGGCAGCTACGTAGTAGATAATCAAACGACACCGTTGTATTCAAATTTTAGAAATACAGACCGATACCCTGATTATCACAGAATGGATGCCTCTGTCACTTGGAAAAACACTCAAAAAGGAAGGAAGTGGAGAGGAAGCTGGAATTTCAGTATTTACAATCTCTACGGCAGAAAAAATCCATTCACCTACGAGTTTAGAAAAGTTTACAATGATAATATTAAGTATAAGTCTGAAGATGATGGGCCTATTGTGAGTGCAAGACCTGGAATCGTGATGACCTACCTGTTTACCTTCTTGCCTTCTCTTACTTACAATTTTGAATTTTAGATGAATAAATTCGGACTATTAATTATGGCTTTTTTAGCTTTTTCCTGCCAGGTGGAAGTTGATTTACCTTTGGCAACTGTCAAGGGGCAAATTCCTGTCATAGAAGCACTTTGGTCTGATTTGAACTATTACAATGAAGTGAAGATTTCTCTGGCCAAAGATTATCTGGACACCATGGATAACACGCTGATTAAAGATGCTCAAGTGCAGGTGTTCGCCACGAAAACCGGCGAAGAAATTCCATTTCAATATTATGAAGCATCAGATAGTTACCGTCCGGTGCAATTGTATAGGACAGCTCAAATAGGAGTAGACTACACCCTGAGTGTGAAGTGGAAGGATAATGAATACCAAGCCAGCGCCACTATGCTTGCTCCACCAATTTTGGATAGTCTGACGTATAAATATCAGGAAAAAAGATTGTTTCGCGAGGAAGGATACTACATCAAAGTATATGGAGAAATACCTTTTACATCCAACAACTATTATAGAATTAGGGTAGTAGAGAATGACACCTTAAAGAACAATAGGGAGGATTATTTGCTATTCGACGATACTTTTGGATTAGATTTTTTTGTGCAGGGACTGGAACTTGGGTATGCATTTGAAGCGGGAGATAACATTCGACTGGAATTGTACAGATTGAATGAAAAACCGTATAATTATCTCAACCAATTGGTGAATTTACTTTTTACAGATGGAGGACTATTTAGCCCTCCTCCCCAAAATCCTGATACTAATATTAATGTGTTAAAGGGCAACCCAAATGTGCTTGGTTACTTTAATGTGTCACCCATTTTGGTAGAGACTGTTTTCATACAAGGTGAAGAAAAATGATCAAAATCAAACAGAGGATAATTATATATCGTAATATTACAATGTAATTATGGGTGTAACCAAAACAGATTTATTCTCTGAAAAGCAAAATGAATTGGCACTGCTTGCAAAGGTGCTGGGACATCCCGCAAGAATTGCCATTCTTCAATACCTCCTGAAATCCAACACCTGCATAAATGGCACTTTGGTACAGGAATTAGGATTAGCTCAAGCGACCATTTCCCAGCATTTACGAGAGCTCAAACAACTAGACCTAATTCAGGGGACTATTGAAGGAGTATCTATGAGCTATTGCATCAATCCATCAAAATGGGCACATTTAAAAGAGCTTATCAATGAATTGTTTGATCAATATTCTCCTCCCTGTGAGCCAAATAAGTGTTAATAAAAAAAAATTATTCTTAACTATCGTAACATTGCAATATTATGAATCTATCAGAAATAAAGTCCAAACTAACTGATGTGGAGGAATTAAAGTTTATCCTCCCATCTGGTCAAGCCATTCCTCCACATTTTCATGTTACCGAAGTAGGTAAGATTACTAAAAAGTTTATTGATTGTGGGGGAACCGTCAGGGAAGATAATGTGATCAATTTTCAGCTTTGGGAAGATGTTGATTTCGACCACAGACTTGGTTCAAAGAAACTGCTGGATATTATTTTTCTTTCTGAAAAAATGATTGGTTTGGCAGATTGGGAAGTGGAGGTAGAGTATCAAAGTGATACCATCGGGAAGTACGGTCTTGAATTTGAAGACGATAAATTTTTGCTGACCAATAAGCTGACCGACTGTCTCGCAAAAGATAAATGTGGCATTCCGGAGACCAAACCAATACTTAAAATGGCTTCCTTAGGCACAATTATGAAAAATTCCTGCACACCTGAATCGGGCTGCTGCTAATTGATTCTACTAATTCTTAAACATGAAAGACAGCTTCAAGGAGCTGTCTTTTAAATGTTATTCGTATATCTACTAAATGATAGTAGGATTATTAAATTTTCGTATCTATATTAGATTTATGAAAGAATTAAATAGCAATGAGGAGAGGATCATGCGGATCTTCTGGCAACTGAAAGAGGCATTAGTACGGGATGTACTTGAGCGACTTGCTGAGCCACAGCCGCCTTACACTACCTTGGCTTCCTCTATTCGGCTTTTGGAGACCAAAGGTTATTTAGGACATAGGACTTATGGTACCACCAATCTTTACTTCCCACTGATCACACAGGCTGCGTATAGCAAGAAAAGTGTGAATCTCTTGGTGAAAAATTATTTTGAAGGTTCGGTGGGGAATTTCCTCTCATTTATGGTGAAGGAAAATAAGATTTCTGATGAGGAAATCACTGAGCTTCAGAAGTTAATCGATGAGATGGAAAACCCCCAAAAATGATGAATGCTATTTTAATATACCTTTTAGAGGCAAGTATTTGCGTGGCTATTACGGTTACTTTTTACAAGTTGGTATTGAGCGAACTGACTTTTTTCAGTTTCAACCGAATGATACTGTTAGGCATGCTTATGCTGAGCTTTATCATTCCTGCCCTTTCATTCAAACTGGGAAATTCAATACTGGCCACTCAGGAGTTCACACTTCCAATGTTTTTAGTTGGTCAGCAAACAGACTCAGCTGCGCAAATAAATTGGTTGTCATTACTATTTTATGTCTACATGATAGGCGCTTTTCTGATGTCCTGCCATTTGATATTGGGCTTTTTTATTTCGCAGCGACTTCTCGGGAAATCCCGTTTGGTAAAATTTCACAATTATTGGATTGCGATACACCCAAAATTTATTCCAGCTTCATTTTTCGGATACATTTTATTGCCTGATTTTGATCCTGACAAATCCGAACAACAACAGATCATTTTGCATGAATCGGTACATGTGAGATTAAAGCATAGCTGGGACTTATTGCTGATGCAGTTTGCCAAAATCATCTTTTGGTTCAACCCACTGATTTATCAGTTCGAACGCTCACTCCGTGAAGTTCATGAATTTCAGGCTGATCAGGGAGTGACTTCTACCTATTCTAAAAAAGAGTATTCTGGACTTTTACTACAGATGATCACCAAGGGTCAAGGATGGCACTTTATGAATAACTTCAATCAATTTCAAACCAAAAAACGAATTATTATGATGAGCAAACCTCAATCTAAAAAACAAGAAATGCGCAGGTTTCTACTTGCCATTCCATTAATGGCGTTGTTGTTCTTTGTATTCTCATGTGAGATGACTCCTGAGCCTGAGATAGAAGGGCCAACACAAGTGGCTGAGAAAGTCGGAGGTGTAGGAATGGCAAACCCTTCGGCAAGAATTGACGATACTGCAAAAGATGGGAGAGAAATCTTCGATGTGACAGAGCAACAACCTAATCCGCCGGGAGGAATGGAAGGGTGGAATAAGTATTTGTCCGAGAATATTTCCTACCCAAAAAAAGCAAAAGACTTGGGAATTAAAGGAACTGTCATTGTAGTATTTGTGGTCAACACAGATGGATCAATCTCAGATGTGGAGGTACTTAGTGGAATCGGCGGAGGAGCAGATGAAGAAGCAGTCAGAGTCGTAGGAGAGTCTCCTGATTGGTCGCCTGCGATGCAGAGGAAGGTAGCCGTTAATTCTAGAATGAGACTTCCTGTTAGGTTTGGAACTGCTGATAAGAAGCAGCAAGACAATAGCAGGGAATATATACATACGAAATGATGCAGGTATGAATAATTCCTTTGCTATTCTGGAGGGAAAAATGGTAATCAAATTAGATACAATACTAATGTTTACTAAATATGAAGCTGCTTTTTGTCCTTTATTGGTACAATTGCAGATAGACAGTAAATAAAAAATGATGTCCCTTCTGAAATTAAAGTTCTTGCGAATTAGTAGGTAAAATAGTGAAGTGGAATTTTTTTGAAAAGCTAGTAATTAAAATTTAGTTAAGTTTAAATCAAGTACGAGTGCAAAAAGAAGGGAAGACGATTCATGATGGTCTTCCCTTCTTTTTTTATTTAAAGTATACCCTATAATGGTTGCCAGCTAGCCGGATCTTTCCTCCATGCTGATAGAGATGATAAATCCTTTTCAGAAATATATTTTCTCTCTACCGCCATTGCAAGCAGAGCGTCATAGTGACTTAGGCAGATTAGTTTGACTCCTGCTTTCTCAAAATTATTTTTTGCCACTTCAAATCCATAGGAGAATATGGCGACCATACCCAATACTTCGAATCCAGCGTCCAGCAGATCCTGGGTAGCTTTCAGAGCGCTTCCACCCGTAGAGATCAAGTCTTCTACCACTACCACCTTTTGACCAGGCACCACTTTCCCTTCAATCATATTTTCCATGCCATGTCCTTTCGCCTTTGAGCGCACATAGATGAACGGTAAATCAAGGTCATTGGAGAGTAATGCACCCTGTGGAATCCCAGCAGTAGCCACGCCAGCAATAGCTTCCACATCAGGGAAATAGTGCTGGATACTTTTGGTCAATTGTTCTTTGATCAACGTTCTTACTTTTGGGAAAGAAAGTGAAAGCCGATTGTCGCAATATATAGGTGATTTCCATCCGGAAGCCCATATGAATGGCTTCTCAGGTTGCAACTGTATCGCTTGGATTTCGAGTAATTTGTCGGCTACTTCAGCAGCCACCATTGGGTCTAAAATTTCCATAATTCAAAAATAAGGGATTATGGTTGGGGAAGGTTGTAGTAAGCGAAAAAAATATGCATTTTTGATGCCTTACTCACATTTCAAACCTAACTAATTTCATGAGAATTTTCGTGAATGATAAGCCTTTCGATCTGATTAGTTATGACGATCTTAATTCAAATAAATCCTACGAAACGATAATACAAAAAGGTGAAGCCCTACCTTCAAAAATCGATTGGATAGATGATATTCTGATTCATGAACCAACTGATGATGCGATCGTGCGTTTGCTATATATCCTTAGGACGAGAAAAATGAAGGACCTGGACTCTATCACTTTAGTGACTAAAGATATAAAGACACTTCAGAAGTTTGTCAAAAGTAGATTCTCCATCATTAAAGCAGCTGGCGGAATAGTTGCAAAAAAGAACAAACTGCTACTCATATATAGATTGGGGAAGTGGGATTTTCCCAAAGGTAAATTTGAGAAGGGAGAAACTCCTGTAGAATGTGGATTGAGAGAAGTAGAAGAGGAGTGCGCTGTAAAAGTCAAAGCTGATAAACTCATCTGTAAGACGTGGCACACGTACACACAAAATCGAAAGAGTATATTAAAGAAAACGTATTGGTTTGCGATGGACTGTTTGGATGATTCCGACATGACTCCTCAAGTAGAAGAGGGGATTGATGACATTAGATGGTTTCATGAGTCCGATGTCAAGAATGCCCTGATCAATTCCTATCCTTCTATGCGTTACTTATTTAAGCAATACATCAAGCAGCACTTAAAATCTCAGAGTTTGTAGGGTAAAAATTCTGCTACCTCGCCTCCAAATCGGTGAACTTCCCGGATGATGGTTGAGCTAATTGCAGAAAACTTTGGAGAGGTGATCAGAAAAATGGTTTCTAGATCCTCATTCAGATATCTGTTCATCTGACTGATCGTATTTTCATATTCAAAGTCAGTAGTATTCCTCAAGCCTCTTACTAAAAAATTGGCGTCATGCTTTTTTGCCAGCGTTGAAGTCAACTCATTGTACACGATAACTTTTACGCGATCTGTATTTTTGTAGACAGATTTAATTTTCTCTACCATTACCTCAATGTCAAAGTAACGGTTGTTTTTGGTTGAGTTGAAGCCAATCCCTATGATAACCTCGTCAAAAAGATCCAAACTTCGCAGGACAATATCATGGTGACCATTCGTGTATGGATCAAATGATCCCGGAAAAATTGCTACCTTTTTCATGCTTAATCAAATTGCCAATTTTTCTCAAAAAGATTCAACCCTTTAATATTTTTAAATCCGTGGGAGTAATTTTGATTGGCGTGAGGGGTTAACAGACGAAAATTATGAAAGTAGGTTTTTCCCCATTCTTCTGTACTCTTTTCAGATAAAAGAGTCCCGAAAATACTTACTCTCACATGTTTAGAGGTTAAACTTAACTGCTTTATCAGAATTGAAATATATTTTAAAATATCTTCAGCGCCGGTAATCTCAAACCTGTTGAAGGTGACTAATTCTTGTTTGACAAAGACCGCTGCATATATCTGAGATTCATATACACTTAACAAAATCTCTTGAGTTACCAGATTGAAACGCTCTTTGAATAAGTAGGACAGAAAACTGCAAGCTCCATGGTGAAAGCTGACTTCGGAGAATCGGGCTTCTATTATTTTTTTAAATTTAGTGGCGATGCTTGAAACAACCATCAGGTTGTTGCTGTCCAACGAGCTGTAGAAATAATCTCTAGATGGCTTCTGGTCTGTTGCAAAAGCTAAATAATCACGCTCAGAACCAGCTTTGAAAAATACTCCTGGCACCAGACTTATTTCGGGTTGATGCAAATAAAACTTAGCCGGCGAATTGTTTTTGAGCAGTGGATCAGTAATCAGAACCTGCTCTAATTGATGCCAGCTAAAATGCTCGTACTGATGAATGCAGAGTGTGGAGTCATTTTGATCTTTAGCAAAGATCAAGAGTGATTCTGGATATAAAAAAAGTGATAGGTTCGACATGTACTCCACGTCAAACCTATCACTTTTAAACACTTTAAGATTGTTTTCCAAAATAGAAGGTATTATTTCCAGTTACCTTCGGTGGAGGCATCTGTTCTTGATCCTACTTTCAGAGCGGTCTCATTATTATTCAGTCTCCTGTTTGGATTGACTGGAAATGGATCTCTAACTTCGAATACATCAATTTGGTAAGAGTTTCTTTCAACTTTATCAGCGAAGAACTCAAACTGCTTTCCTCCAGAACCTGGCACTATTGCAAGAGTCTCAATATTGAAGTCAGGATACTTTCTGTCATTGAAAAGTGAATCTATAACTGGTACCGATCCCAGGGTGTCAAATTCGACTGTGATTTCTTCTTTTCCATATTCAAGAAGCTTGGTCGTCTCAGTTCTTTGAACCAACCAAATTTTACCGTTTTGGATAAATTGCTTTAAATCATTCCAATTGTCAGCATATTTTCCGTTTGAAGCTTGATAGGCAAGTTCTGCGTCTCTAAGCATTTGTAGTTTTTCGATCACTGCAGCTTCTACGAGTGCAATTCTCTCTTTAGCTTTTACATCATCATCCACACTTTTGTAAAGGAAATAACCTAGAACTAGTGCTGATGCGAAGAAAATCAAGGATAGTACTTTTGATAAATTCATTTTGCTAAAATTTTAGAATCTGGGTAAGGTTGAGGTTTTTAAAACGTGCTAGTTTAGAGAATTATTTTCAAAATTAAAATATCCTCTGAACAATACTAAGTCTTCAAAGGATTTAATTCCCCAAAAGATGTGATGAAGGGCTTCTTTTCTCAATGATTGGAGTTCTTTCAAACTTAACCATCGAATATCTTCGATGATTTGATCCTCAGCACTGAGTTCTGGGTCAGTTCCAATTTTCAAATCCCCTCCGATTTTTTCCACTAAAAAGAAATGCTCCATCGCATGTAAAGGTGGTGAAAGAAATTCATTGACGAAAAGATAAGCTTTTATAGAGATAGTTAAGCCAGTTTCTTCAGCAAATTCTCTTTTTAAATTAGATTCAGCATTATTACCGAATTCCATTCCACCTCCAGGCACGGACCAAAGTATCTTGTTATTGCCCATAAGATGCTTAATCATTAGGATTTTATCCTCCTTAATTAATATCCCATTCACTCTAGATCTTAAATGATTTCCAAATTTTGATTCGATTTCCTTGCTGATTTTATCTTTTGACATTTACATTCGTTCTTATGGGTAAAGATAATCAGCCTTTCGATCAACCGTCAGTCTTGTTGCTTAAAAATTTTCCTTTCGAGCCGACCTCTGGACAAGCTTCATTTTTTCATAAGATGAATACTTTTTTGCAGATAAAAGCGGAACAAAAACCAACCTTCGTTCTAAGGGGATATGCAGGTACAGGAAAAACCTCAGTGATATCTGCTTTGGTCAAAAGTCTTCCAAAATTAAAAATGCGTTCACTTCTTTTGGCACCAACTGGTCGTGCCGCCAAAGTGATGAGTAATTACAGCAACAAAGCCGCCTTCACCATTCATAAGATTATATACAAACCCAAAGCTGAAGATGGAAGCCTAGGTGGAGGGTTTATTTTGCATAAGAACTATTACTCTGACACTGTATTTATCGTCGATGAATCTTCCATGCTTGCCGATGACGGTGGCATGTCTGGCAATTTGTTGGGTGACCTCATCAGTTTTGTCTTCATGGGAACGGGCAATCGACTTATTCTGGTTGGGGACACAGCTCAACTACCGCCAGTGGGAAGCGAATATAGTCCAGCACTTGAATCAGACTATTTGGTCAGACATTATCGTGTCACTACCGAACAAATCGAATTGACAGAGGTGATGAGACAACGACTCGAATCTGGTATTTTGTACAATGCCACCAATCTACGTGAGCAACTTAAAGTAGAAACCCCCAAATTAGAAATCAACACCAGTCAGTTCAGTGACATGTTTAAAATGACTGGAGAGCGTCTCGAAGATGGGTTGAGGTATGCATATGACAAATTCGGTACTGAAAATACTACCATCATTACTCGCTCCAACAAGGCTGCGGTGCAATACAATAAGTACATCCGCCAAGTCATTCATTTTTTTGAAGATGAGATTTCGTCAGGTGATCTGTTGATGATTGTGAAAAATAATTATACCTACATGGCTGAATCTGACAAAGTTAATTTTCTGGCGAATGGCGATATGGCTGAAGTCATGAAAATCCGATCTTTTCAGGAATTTTACGGTTTCAGGTTTGCTACGTTAGAGTTGAGACTGTTGGATTATCCTGAAGAACCTCATTTCGAAGCCAAGGTTATCTTGGACACGCTCTATTCATCAAGTCCATCCTTAACTAGAGAACAATATCGAGAATTGTATAGGCAGGTATCGGAAGACTATGCAGATATTAAAAGCAAAAAAGAAAGGATGGAATTGATCCGTAAAGATCCTTTTCTGAATGCCTTGCAAATCAAATTCGCCTACGCACTCACCTGCCACAAAGCTCAGGGCGGGCAATGGCAGGCGGTCTTTGTAGATCAGGGGTATCTCCCAGAAAATCTGGTAGATAAGGATTTTACCCGTTGGCTTTATACAGCCATGACACGTGCCAGTGAGGAGCTTTATCTCGTTAATTTTGATCCTTCCTTTTTTTTTAAAACCAAAAACAAAGAAAATACTGAGGATGAGTTGCTGGAGTGAAGATAAGTTTAGCTGATTTTTGGCAAGGTTTTTTCATTATTTGAATCCAAATGCATCGAGTTACGTTACTTTGATGTTGGGAGAAATTAGTGAATATTTGAAAATCAAACAGACATACTTATGAAAAAATTAGGATTATTATTTACTCTTTTTACGTTAGTTTTTGCTTTTAATGCGAATGCGCAAGAGCAGAAGAGTGGTGCGGAAATTACCTTTAAGGAGAAATCTATTGACTTTGGAGACATTACGCAGGGAGACAAGGTGTCTCACACCTTTGCATTGACCAATTCGGGTACAACCCCTTTGGTGATTTCTAACGTAGCTGCTACTTGTGGTTGCACCATACCGAGTTGGCCAAAAGAGCCAATCGCTCCGGGGAAAACTGCAGAGATTAAAGTTTCTTTTAATTCGGCTGGTAAAATGGGCAAACAAAATTCTGTAGTACGAGTGTATTCCAATGCTTCTGAACCTATTGAAAAAGTTTCATTGATATCGAACGTGTTGCCTAAGACTAACTAATCGACAACCATAAAAAGTGAAAGCCTCTCGTTTTTTTTCGGGAGGTTTTTTTTTGATTATTGTTTGGAGACTTAATGTAGGCGTAAATAATTATGACTCTACGGAATCCTGCACGTAGCCAAATATTATGTGACAGCCTATGTCAATTATTTTCATAGTTTATATAAATGCCTTTTCTTGGTTAAAAATACACAAAGCCATGAATATCATTGAATTT
>Ga0307486_1001211_pt1 | contig 20507 bp, 15 predicted proteins | sample CBIW02metaG_FD_203663 | JGI IMG/M metagenome (GOLD analysis project Ga0307486, IMG submission 203663) | Sea-ice brine microbial communities from Beaufort Sea near Barrow, Alaska, United States - CBIW 0.2 | ecosystem: Environmental > Aquatic > Marine > Coastal | place: USA: Alaska | collected...
AAGGCGATGGCGTTCGTTCACGCCCTGCCATCGAAATAGCCCGAACCGGTCAGCTCAGCGCATCGGGGCTGACATCCAGCGCCGGCCGCCGGTCTGTTTTGCCCGGTACAGCGCTTCGTCTGCGGCCTGCATCAACTCACTGAGTTCGCGGCGTGGCTCGGAGTCGTCCATCGCCATGCCTGCACTGGCGGCCACCACGGCTTCGCCGCTTTCTGGGATCGGCACAACGACGGCCCGCACGATGGTGTCAGCCAATTTTTCCGCCTCGTGGATCGAAGCACAGGACGTCACGATCACGAACTCATCGCCACCGAATCTGCCGATCACTGCGGGTTCGGGCGCGGCAGCTCGCAACAGCGACGCGATCTCAACTAGGACCTGATCGCCGTAGTGATGCCCGTGTCGATCATTGGCCTGTTTGAAGCCGTCGAGATCGCAGAGCATCGCCACGAGGAAACTGCCCGGCAGACAGTCCTTGACCACCGCGAGCGATGCTTCTCGCACACCTCGTCGGTTGTACAGGCCGGTCAACGGATCATGCTCGGCATCGTGCTGAAACTTCGCGCGAACCCGACGTTCGCCAGTGATGTCGGCCAGCGTGCACACCACTCGGATCGGCGAACTCCCCGTGTACGCAACTCCACGCACCGTGACGTAGAACCACGACAAGTCATCTGGAAGTCCGGTCGCGACCACAAAGGTTCGTTCGCCGACCGGCGCCTCGAATGCGCTGTCTACTTCGCCGCTGAAGGATCCAGCGCGCTCAATCGCGGTAACCAGCACGTCAAAAGCCGCCACCTCCGAGATGTCCCCGAACGCCTCCCGGAAGCACCGGTTGGCATGAGTGACCCGACCGGTGTTGTCCGCGACGAACATCGCCGAACTGCTGATCTCGAACATCGAGTTGAAGATGTGTTCATCCAGCGCGGTGCGAGCCAGTGTCTGTGCCGCCGAGATCGCGCTCTCGGCCTGTTTGACGAGCACCTCCAGAGTCGCCAACTGGGCGTCGTCTGGGATCAGGCCAGACCGCGGCAGGTCAACGCTGACAACGCCAATCAGCTCGCCGACAGGGTCGACCATGGGCACATAGATGGAGTACTCGGGACGCCACGCACGCGGATGACCATCGTTGCGAGCAAACCACTCGGCGTCATCACTCATCCACACTGACAGGTCGGGGCTACGACCGTCCGCCAGCCGCATCCGCACAGCTCCATAGGAGTCAGAGGCGGCAATCCTTCGATCCCAGGACTCACGTGCACCGACCGTGCCCAGCAGGACCGTCTCGAGCTCCTCGGGTCCGGCAACAGCGACCACCTTGAGGCTGCCGTCATCGGTGATCATGTTGATGGCAGCGCACTCGAAGTCAGCGACGTCGCTGATGGCCTGCACGAAGATGGACAACATCGTGGGCAGGTCTTTTGTCTGACTCAGCGCTCGGGCGCGCTCAAGCAATTCGTCCACCGTTGATCGCTCGAACTGCGATTGCGAGTCGTCGCCCATGAAGGCCCCCACTTCCGAGACGAACCGTACCCGGGAGTTCAGCCCGGTGTCTGCCGTTTCAACAGACAGGGCGACGCAATAGATAGACGTCCATGACCCAGCCGGCCCGATGCCGAGCCGCGTCTCGCGCCAAAACCAGGTCAAGGCGCACGTCACCGACCCGTCCGGCGACCAACTGCTCATCGGAGGTCCCCAGGTTGGCGCCCCACCAGATCTGCCAGTTATCGAGCCCTGAGAGGTCAAGGCTCGCGCTGAGCATGACCAAGACATTGTCGACCCCAGCATCGACCGCCTCGCGCAGACGGCGACCGGTCGTGACGACCAGGGGCTGCCCGATCTCGTGCAGCACGATGCGATGCCGCGCGGCGAGATCCTGTAGCGCCGAGATGCCCGCAATGACGTTCCACTCGAAGTTGATGCGGCCCCGATCCAGGACCTTGCGGACGATGCGGATGGTCGAGTCGTAGAACGCCGGGTCACCCCACACGAGAAACACAGCGTCGCCCTCGCGTTCGAGCAACACCTGTTCGTACGCGGCGGCCCTGGCGTCATGCCAATCAACTACGGCGGCCCGGTAGCCGTCGGCTGTGGCGGTGGACTCAGCGCTGCGGTCCCGTTCGGGATCACGCACGGGAACCAGCTCGAGCCCGGGTGCGTGCCGGTCGATGATCAACTGGCGCGCCGCGACCAGCGGATCGTTCTCGCGTTTGAGCGCCACGATCGCAAACGACGCAGCTCGCAGGGCACGGACCGCCTCGACCGTGATCTGATCGGGGTCACCAGCGCCAATCCCCACGACTGTGACAGTGCGCATGGGAAGCGACGAGGTCACTGGTGCCGATCCTCCAGGTCACCCTCGAGATCGAGATAGACCTGCCGCATCTGAGCCAGCACATCAGCGTCAGGCTCAGCCCACAGATCGCGGTCGACCGCCTCATTGAGTCGCTCGATGATGCCGCGCAAAGCCCACGGGTTCGATTTCTTCATGAACTCCTGGTTCGCCTCGTCGAGGACGTACTCCTTCGCGAGGGTCTCGTACATCCAGTCGTGCACGACGCCAGTGGTCGCGTCGAAGCCGTACAGGTAGTCGACCGTGGCGGCCAACTCGAAGGCTCCCTTGTAGCCGTGCCGTTGCATGGCACCGATCCAACGAGGGTTGACCACGCGGGCACGGAACACCCGCGTCGTCTCCTCCTGCAGCGTGCGGGTGCGAACGGCATCCGGCGACGTCGAATCACCCACGTACGCCTTGGGTTCGGATCCGGTCAGCGCACGCACGGTGGCGACCATGCCACCGTGGTACTGGAAGTAGTCATCGGAATCGGCGATGTCGTGCTCACGTGTGTCGATGTTCTTGGCTGCGACTGCGATGCGCTTGTAGTTGGCCCGCATGTCATCGGCCGCTGGCGCACCGTCAAGATCGCGGCCGTACGCGAATCCGCCCCAGGCCGTGTAGACCTCGGCGAGATCGTTGTCGTCGCGCCAGTTGCCAGCCTCGATGACCTGCAGGATGCCGGCACCGTACGACCCCGGTTTGGACCCGTAGATGCGAGCGGTTGCACGTCGGTCATCTTGATGAACGGCATAGTCGGCCAGATAGTGCTTGCGTACAAAATTGAGCTGCGGATCCTCATCGAGCTCGGCGACCTGACAGATCGCGTCGTCAAGGATGGCGATGACATGCGGGAAGGCATCACGGAAGAAGCCCGAGATGCGCACTGTCACGTCGATACGTGGGCGGTTCAGCTCGTCCAGGGGCACGACACGTAATCCGTTGACACGGCGCGAGGCCGGATCCCATTCGGGCTCGACACCGATGAGTGCCAGCACTTCGGCGATGTCGTCGCCAGACGTGCGCATGGCCGAGGTGCCCCACACCGAAAGCCCCACCGAACGTGGGTACTCGCCGGTGTCGGTGAGGTGCCGCTCGATCAGCGAGTCGGCCATCGCTCGGCCGGTCTCCCACGCGAGGCGCGACGGAACAGCCTTGGGGTCGACGGTGTAGAAGTTGCGGCCGGTGGGCAGCACATTGACCAGGCCGCGCAGAGGCGAGCCCGACGGACCGGCCGGGATGAATCCGCCGTCAAGCGCATGCAACACGTTGTCGAGCTCATCGGTCGTGCGACCCAGGCGCGGCACGACCTGCGTGGCCGCAAACTCCAGCACCTGGACGACCTCCGGAACATCGCTGAGAGTCTGGGCCACCGACGGTTCCCAATTGTTAAGTTCCATGGCCTGGATCAGTGCGCGCGCCTGCGACTCGATCTTGTCGATGGCGCCGAGAGCATCCTCGCCCTCCTTGAGCCCGAGCGCGGCACGCAGTCCAGGGACGGCGCCAGTCTCGCCGCCCCAGATCTGGCTGGCCCGCAGGATTGAGAGCACCAGATTGACCCGGGCCTCACCCTCGGGTGCCTGGCCGAGCACATGCAGGCCGTCGCGAATCTGGGCATCCTTGATCTCGCACAGCCAGCCGTCGACGTTGAAGATGAAGTCATCGAACTGCTCATCGTCCGGCACCTCGTCGAGGCCCAAATCGCGGTGCATCTCTGCTGCCCGCATGTGGGTCCAGATCTGTGCCCGAATCGCCGGCAGCTTGGCTGGGTCCATCGCTGCGATGTTGGCGTACTCATCGAGCAACTGCTCAAGCTTGGCGATGTCGCCGTAGCTCTCGGCGCGCGCCATCGGCGGGATGAGGTGGTCGACGATGGTGGCATGCGCACGACGCTTGGCCTGCGCGCCCTCGCCCGGGTCGTTCACCAAGAACGGATAGATCAACGGCATGTTGCCGAGCGCGGCGTCGGTGCCACACGAGGCCGACAGCGCCGCGTTCTTGCCCGGCAGCCATTCCATCGAACCGTGCTTGCCCAGGTGCACCACAGCGTGTGCACCAAAGCCGCCCCGATCGGGGCTCGTCTCGAGCCAGCGATACGCGGCGAGATAGTGGTGCGACGGCGCCATGTCCGGATCGTGGTAGATCGCGACCGGGTTCTCGCCGAAGCCGCGAGGCGGCTGGATCAGCAAGATGACATTGCCTGCCTGGATCGTCGCCAACACGATCTCTTGATGATCGTTGACGAACAGTTCGCCAGGAGCAGGGCCCCAGGCCTCGGTCATGGCATCGCGTAGGTCGGGGTGGAAGCCGTCGAACCACTCGGTGTACTGCTCGGCGCCGATCCGTACGTGGCTCTCGGTCAGCTGTACCTGGGTGAGCCACTCCTCGTCCTGACCACCGGCGGCGATCAGCGCGTGGATGAGCGTGTCGCCAGCTTCGGTCAGATCGTCGAGGTCGAGTCCGGGGATGGCCCCAGACGCGCCCAGGTCATAGCCGGCGGCGCGCATGGAACGCAGCAGCTGGATGGTCGAGACCGGCGTATCGAGACCGACGGCGTTGCCGACCCGGCTGTGCTTGGTCGGATAGGCCGACAGCATCAGGGCAACCTTGCGCTCGGCTGGAGGCGTGTGACGCAGCCGGGCGTGGGCAGCGGCGATGCCAGCCACCCGAGCGCAGCGCTCGGGGTGGGCGACGTAACGCGGCAGGCCGTCCTCGTCAATCTCCTTGAACGAGAACGGTGCCGTGATGATGCGGCCGTCGAACTCGGGGATAGCGATCTGATTGGCCGAGTCCAGTGGGGTGACACCGTCGTCAGAAGCTTCCCACTCCTCGCGACTGGACGTAAGGCTCAAGCCCTGCAGGATCGGGATGTCCAGCGCCTTGAGCCGCGCGACGTCCCACGACTCGTCATCGCCACCGGCGCTGACCGTGCCGGGCTTGGTGCCGCCGGCGGCCAGCACCGTGACGATCAGGGCGTCGAGGTTGGCCATCTCCTCGAACAACGCGTCGGGCGCCGCCCGCAGCGATGAGCTGAAGATCGGGACACCCACCGCGTCGCCGGTGTCGTCGATGGCGTCGGCCAGCGCGTGCGCGAAGCCGGCGTTGCCGCTGGACTCATGTGCCCGGTAGTACAGAACGCCGACCTTGGCCATGCCGTCGGTCGGTGTGGTGCGGGGCGCCAGTCCCCAGTCAGGGAGCACCGCCGGAGGTTCGAAGCCCTCGCCGGTCAGCAGCACGGTGTCGGACAAGAACGCATGCAGCTGTGCCAGGTTCTCCGGGCCGCCTTCGGCGAGGTAGACGTGGGCGTCCGCGCAGATGCCGATCGAGACGGTCGACTGTTCCATCAGCTCGGCGTTGGGCGCCTGCTCTCCGCCGAGCACGATCATCGGCTTACCGGTGGCACGGATGCGCTCGAAGCCCGAGCACAGATCCTGCGGCGACCCCAAGATGCGCGCAACCACAAGGTCCGCAGCTTCGATCGCCTCGGCCATTTCGGTGTGCCCCGGCCGCGCAGGATTGGCGTACACGTAGTCGGCGCCCGAAGCGCGGGCTGACAGTAGATCGGTGTCCGATGTGGACAGCAGCGCAATGCGCGTCATGATGCCTCCTGGGGGTTCTCGCCCCGGCTGGATGGGTTCGGTGTGGTGCGTTGCTCCGCGTCCAGTGTCTGACTGGCCTGATCGGCGTTCACAGTGGCGGAACCGCTCCGGATTCTCACCGGATTCCTGTGACGCGGAAGTCTCGCGAAGCCTACCTGCGAGAGGTCGCGACCTGCTGCGACGGCTGTCACCAATGCCTCGACGAACGGCTCATCGGCGGGGCCGAACCAGGCGTCCTCGGGATGCACCACGACGACCGGCGCATGATTGCACGGGAACAGGCAGCCGGTCTGCGTGACGAGAACTTCATCATCACCTAGCCCGGCCTCGGCCAGTTGGTCGTCCAGCCGCGCGGCGATCGCGTCGCCACCGCGTGACGAACACCGGGGTCCTCGACACACGAGTACCTGGTGATGGTGGGCCGGGACCTCATCCCAGGCGCTGGAGACCAGTGGCGCCTCGGTGCCGATCACCGGCCGTCCGTCGACCACCACGATCGGACGGTCTTGGCCGGCTCCAAGCCAGTGACCTGCCACCCGGCGAAGCCAAGAACGTGCCGGCGATCTGGTCCCGACTGTCACCGCTTGCAAGGTCACGTGCGGTACGCCCGCAGCCGCCAAGCGATCGAGCTCGCGCACGAGCGCCGGATCACCGTGCTGCAAGAAGGCGAGCGTTGCGCCGCCATCATCTGCTTGCTGCTGCAATGCCTGGCGCTCATTCGCCTCGAAGATCGACATGCCGACCAGGACCAGGTGGGTCATCGGTGCCACACCACATGTAGTCGATTGGCAGCGTCGTGTCGGTCGATCGTCGTCCGGACCCCGTAGACCTCTTGCACCAGATCGGCGGAGAGAACGTCTGCGACAGGTCCAGCGGCCACCACGTGGCCCCCGTTCATCACGACCAGCCGGTCGCAGAACGCCGCCGCAAGGTCGAGGTCATGCAGCGCTGCAATCGTGGTGATGCCGAGATCGCGCACTGTCGACAGGAAGTCGATCTGATGTCGCAGGTCGAGGTGATTTGTGGGTTCGTCGAGCATCAGCAGCGAGGGCTCTTGCGCGAGCGCCCGAGCCAGCTGGACCCGTTGGCGTTCGCCGCCTGAGAGCGTCTGCCAGCGGCGATGGGTCAGGTCCTCGACCCGGCCAAGCCGCATGGCCTCGTCCACCTGCTGACGTCCCTCATCCAAGCGCCCCGGCCAGCGGCCCCTGTGGGGGATCCGGCCGAGCTCCACGACCTGACGAACTGTGAGGTCGAGACTGGTGGACGCGTGCTGCTCCAACAGGGCAATACGGCGGGCCCGAACTCGGCCGGGCCAGGCATGAACATCCTCACCGGCCACCTGCACCTGTCCGCGGGTCGGTTGTCGGATGCCCGCGAGCACGTGCAGCAACGATGTCTTGCCCGAGCCATTGGGCCCGATCAGGCCCGTGACGCTGCCAGCGGGGAACTGCGCGCTGACGTCGTGCAGGATCGTGAGGTCCTTGATGCCCCAGTCCAGATCGTCGACAGTGACCTTCATGCGTCCCGCCCTTCGCGCCGCAGCAACCAGGCAAACGCAGGTGCGCCGACGACGGCGGTGACGACCCCGATTGGGATCTCCTGTCCTGAGACCAATGATCGGGCAATCGTGTCGGCCCAGACCAGTAGGACAGCGCCGGCCAATGCGCTGAGCGGGAGCAGTCCGCGGTGCAGCGGCCCCCAGACCAGTCGAATGACATGCGGCACGACCAGACCGACGAAACCGATGGCGCCGGTGAACGCCACCAGCGAGGCGGTCAGCAGCGCCGTGCCCACCAGGAGGGTCCACCGGGTCGCAGTGATCGAGACGCCCAAGGATCCGGCCGATGCCTCACCAAACGCGAAAGCATCCAGATCGGATGAGAACGCCAAGATCACGGTCACGGCGAGCAGCACCGCCACACACAGGAACGTTGCTGATCCCCACCGCAGACCGGCCAACGAGCCGAGCGTCCAGCTCAACACGCGCCGTGCGGCGTCGTGGTCACCGCTCATGATGACGACGAATGAGGTGTAGGCGGCACAGATCTGGCCGATCGCAACACCGGCCAACACAGTGCGCGACGGCGGCAGTGCCCCCGAACGGCCGGTCGCCAACACAAGAACCAAGACCAGGGCGGCCAACGCTCCGACAAAAGCCCCCAGCGTGATCATGGTTGCCGAGATGAGACCGGCGAAACTGACGCCGAGCACGATCACGCTGACGGCTCCGACCGTGGCTCCACCGGAGATTCCGAGCAGATACGGATCCGCGAGATCGTTACGAGTCAACGACTGCAACACCGTGCCACAGATGGCGAGACCGGCGCCGGTGGCCGCAGCACCCAGCACCCGCGGCATCCGCAACTGCCAGACGATCTGGTCATCGACAACCGTGACAGGGACCTGGAAGCCCAGACGCTGTGCGATCACATCCACGACGGTGCCCGCCGGGATTGAGACGGCACCGATCCCCAGCGCCACCACCATGGTCACGACGAGCACACCCGTCAACGCAATGCCCGGAACCACGACGCTGGCAACCCGAGGCGGTTGTATGCGTGCCTGCTGCTGGTGCATGTCAGTTGCGGTCGAGCGCGGCTAGACCGTCAGCGACTGTCTGCGCTCCGTCGGCCAGTCGGACCCCCGGAGTCGACTCGGAGAAGGGCAGAACCACGAACTGCTCGTCACGCACTGCGGTCATCTTGCGCAGGACCGGATCCTTCTTCAACAGCGCGATCTTGTCTTCTGCAGTCGACCAACTGGCATCGCCGAGCACGATCACATCAGGATCGGCATCGATGACCTTCTCCCAGCTCACATCGGCCCATCCTCCATCGAGATCGGCGAACAAGTTGGTGGCGCCGACGGTATCCATGATCAGTTGCGGTCCGCCCTCGCCGGCTCCGGCAAACGCGGACTTATCACCGGAGTCGTACCAGAAAATGCTGGTGTCCTGGCCGACGCCCTGCCTGGCAAGCATGGCCAGCAACTGTTCCTGATCAGCGCGAATCTGGGCCGCGCGGTCTGGCACGGCGAAGACCTCGGCCACTGTGTCGACTTCATCCCACACCGTGTCGAACGACACCTCCGAACGTCGCGCCGCATCAGCACAGCCCAGCGGCGAGGTGTACGACCCGATGCCCAGGTCCGCCAAATCCTTCGGCGTGCCAGCGACCCCCTTGTCGAAGGCACCGACGTACGACGCATAGATGAAGTCAGGGCGCGTGTCGAGGATGGTCTCGTGATCGGGGTACTCCGGCGAGAGCACCTCCACCGAGTCATAGGCCACCTTCCACTTCTGCGGAACGGCGTCGTCGAGATAGGCGGTGCCGGCGAGCTGGGCCTGCAGGCCCAACGCGAGCATGACCTCGGTGGCTCCCTGATTCATCGTGATGGCACGGGCTGGCATCTGGCTGACCGACGACGCCACACCGCAGTTGTCGAGGCTGACGGGATAGTCCGACGAAGCGGCGACAGCGACGGTGTCAGACGCAGGAGCGCCACCACACGCGGCGAGGGCGAGTACGAGCGGCGCGACGACGAACACGGATTGGGTACGACGAACAGACATTCCGATGTCTTCTCTCAAGTCCGGAAGCCTTTGCGCGGGGCCTCGTGGCGGTTTACGCAGACCGGGAGGTCTACGGCCAGCAGGTCTTCGGACTCGGGATCAACCAGGCGGCGCGCCTTCCCAGACCGTCACGGTCCAGTGGCATGGTGCTCCGCCTGTCACCCTCACCGCTGCGCGTCAGTCCCGGATTCGCACCGGGTTCCCTGCTCGTGATGAGTTGACTGGCGCTCCGAACGTAGCAGGTCAGGTCCGGGTCTGGGTCAACGTGTCGCGAGCGTCTGGAACCGGCTGCGACACAATGGCCGCATGAGTGAACTCTTCGAGGTCGAACGCCTCATCGCTGCCGATCCAGCCGATGTTTTCGCGCTGCTCTGCGATCCACAAGGCCACGTCGCGATCGACGCGTCGGGGATGCTGCAGGACGCCGAGGGTGACCGCGTCACCGCCGTTGGCGACACCTTCGTGGTGCACATGGACCGAGAATCGCTGAACGACATCGTTGACTACGGCCAGTACGACGTCATCGTCACGATCGAGGAGTTCGAGCAGGACCGGTTGATCACCTGGTCGATCCTGGGTCGTGTCCGACCCGGCATGGGGCATCGCTACGGCTACCGACTCGAACCGCACGACGAAGGCACCCGCGTCACGTCGATCTACGACTGGTCCCAGGTGTCACAAGACTGGAAGGATTCTGGCGTCTTCCCCGTCATCTCGGAGACGAACATGCGCGGCACCCTGGGTATCCTCGACCGCACCGTTCGACGCGGATACGGCCAGCCGTGAGCCGCCCCCACGTCGACCGTTGCCCGGGCGTGCTCCGCCCGTGGATCGCCGACGACGGCGCCATCGTTCGCCTGCGCCTGGTCGGTGGCGCACTACCCACGACCGCCCTGCGTGCCGTCATAGACATCGCCGAGGAGTTCGCTGACGGCACGGTATTGCTCACCAAGCGCACCAACCTCCAACTGCGCGGCATCGCCCACGACAACGGCGAAGTTCCCGCCGCGCTCGTCGACGCGATCGTGGCCAGCGGACTGCTGCCCAGCCCGAGCCACGAGTTGGTCCGCAACATCATGGTGTCGCCGCTGACCGGTCGCATCGGCGGCCAGGCCGATCTGCGCCCCGTGGCCCTCGAGCTGGACCGGCTGCTGTGCGCTGAACCGGACTTCACCGGTCTTGCAGGCCGTTTCTTGTTCGTGCTGGACGACGGACGCGGCGACGTGGTCGATCGACCCCTCGACCTCGGCGTCATGGCGGTCGACGATGCGGCGGTCCAGCTGCGCATCGGATCGCATGTGTGGGGGCCGGTCGTCGACCTAGGCGACGCTGCCGAAACGCTGGCCGCCTACGCGGCTCGATTCCTCACAGCCGCCGGGACCGACGAGGCTGCCCCGTGGCATGTCGACGAGCTGCCGGGAGGTGGTACGTCACTGATCGGCGGCCACTTCGCCCGGGACATGCGCACCCAGGTCGCCTCGCTTCCGATGCCCCACGGCATCATCAGCCAGGACGACGGGAGGCACGCCGAGCACATCGCGGTGCCGGACGGACTGCTCGACCGGGCCCTCGTCGATCAGGTACTGGCTCGTGCCGGTGCCGAGGTGGTCGTCACGCCGTGGCGCAGCCTGGTCGTCCCAGATCTGGAGAATCCGTGACAGCGAAGCGCCCCCCGAAGCGGTACGAGTACATCGATGACGGTCCGGCCATCTACCTCGACTCATTCGCCACGATCCGCGCCGAGTCCGAGCTCGGCGAGATCCCCGTCGACGCCGAGAAGGTCGCGGTGCGGATGATCCACGGCACCGGTCAGGTCGACCTGGCCCGCGACCTGGTGATCCACCCCGATCTGGTGTCCTCGGCACGGACCGCTCTGGAGTCCGGCGCGCCGATCCTGACCGATGCCCACATGGTGGCGTCGGGTGTGACCCGGGCTCGACTTCCACAGTCCAACGAGGTCATCTGCCTGCTGCGTGACTCTCGAGTGCCCGACCTCGCGCGGGCCTTCGGCACGACCCGGTCAGCGGCCGCCGTGTCGTTGTGGGGCGACTACCTCGACGGCGCCGTGGTCGCCATCGGCAATGCACCGACCGCCCTGTTCCACCTGCTGGAGATGCTGCTCGACGGCGCCCCCCGGCCCGCCGTGATCGTCGGGGTTCCGGTCGGCTTCATCGGAGCCGACGAGTCCAAGCAGGCACTCGCCACGTTCCACGCCGATCACGGCATCGACATCCCGTTCGTCACGGTCCGGGGACGTCGCGGCGGCTCGGCCATGGCCGCGTCAGCGGTCAATGCGCTCGCGCAGGATCAGGAATGAGCGGCACCTCCCACGGCCGCCTGTACGGCGTCGGCGTCGGACCTGGCGATCCGGAACTGATCACGATCAAGGCAGCGCGGTTGATCGGTGCTGCCGACGTGGTCGCATTTCACCAAGGGGTCGGCAAGAGCTCGAATGCGCGCCGGATCGCGGCTGATCTGATCCCAGCCACTGCGGTCGAGGAGGTGCTGCAGTACCCGGTCACGACCGGCAGCACCGATCACCCGGGGGGATACGCCGGCGCCATGGCTGACTTCTACGCCGACTGCGCAAGCCGTCTGGCCAGCCACCTCGAGGCCGGTCGCTGCGTGGTCGTGCTGGCCGAAGGTGACCCACTGTTCTACGGCTCCTACATGTACGTGCACGAGTTGTTGTCGCCGCGCTTCGACACCGAAGTCATCCCCGGCATCCCCGCGTTCGCTGCAGCCACGGCCGGCGCAGCGGTGCCACTGGTCAAGCAGACCGGAGTCTTGACGGTGCTGCCCGGAACTCTGCCGGTGCCCGAATTGGCCCGCCGACTGGCTGACACCGACGCCGCCATCATCATGAAGCTCGGCCGCACCTTCGGTGGAGTGGTCGACGCGCTGCGGCAGGCTGGCCGACTCGATGACGCCATCTATGTCGAGCGCGCCTCGATGAGTGAGGAGCGGCGCCTCCCTGTCGCCGACGTCGATCCCGACTCGGTCCCGTACTTCTCCTTGATCGTCGTGCCGGGCGACGACCCACGGGAGCGCCCGGCGCTGGCCGAGCACGCATCAGCGTCGACCGCTGAGGTGCTGGTCGTCGGGCTCGGGCCAGGACCAGACAGTTGGCTGACGCCTGAGGTGGCTGACGCGCTCTCGACCGTCGATCACGTGATCGGGTATGCGCCGTACGTCGACCGAGTCCCACAGCGCGAGGGCCTGACCCGGCACGCATCAGGCAACACTGTTGAGGTTGACCGCGCCCGACATGCGCTGGACCTGGCTCTGGCCGGCGAACGGGTCGCGGTCGTGTCGGGTGGCGATGCAGGCATCTTCGGCATGGCCGCTGCGATCTTCGAGGCCGCCGAGGACGAGGTGTACCGGCACGTTCCGGTCCGGGTGCTGCCGGGATTGTCGGCCGTGCAGGTCGTGGCCGCCCGCGCTGGTGCACCGATCGGCGGCGACTTTGCCGTCATGAGCCTGTCGGACCGGCTCAAGCCGTGGGACGTGATCGAACGACGCCTACGCGCAGTGGCCGAGGCAGACCTCGTCCTCGCCATCTACAACCCGCGCTCTCGCAGCCGCACCACACAGGTCGCCGATGCCCAACGCATTCTGCTCGAGCACCGGTCCCCCGACGCTGTCGTGGTGGTGGGTCGCGACATCGGCCGTTCTGAGGAGTCTCTGACCGTCACCACATTGGGCGAGCTGGACCCCGAGTCGATCGACATGAAGTGTCTGTTGATCATCGGAGCGAGCGACACGCGGGTGGCGACGTCGGGCCAGGTCTGGACACCGCGATTCACCAACTGATCGGTCAGCGACGCTTGGCCGAACGATCGCGGGCCGGGTCGTACAGGTACGACTCACCGCCGCGGACATCCGGTGCCAGCGCTGGCCCCACCAAGATGACGGCCGCCTGTCGAAGACCCGCTGTTTCCACCTGATCGGCGATGTCGGCGAGCGTCCCGCGCAGGACCACCTCAGTTGGCTGAGTCGCGTTCGCGACCACGGCTACAGGACAGTCAAGGCCGTAGGACCCGGCGAGCTCGACCGCCAATTCACGGGTGCGGGTGACCGCCAAGTGAAGGACCAGCGTGGCCCCTGTGGCAGCAAACGCCGACAGGCGTTCGCCCGAGGGCATCGCGGTCGAACGTGCCTGGGTGCGGGTCAGCACGACGGACTGGGCCACTTCAGGCACGGTCAATTCCGCACCGAGCAGGGCAGCAGCAGCAGCGTAGGCGGGCACGCCTGGCGTCACGTCCCACGGGACACCGTGGGCATCGAGCCGGCGCGCCTGCTCGTGCACGGCGGAGTAGACCGACGGGTCGCCGGAGCACAGGCGCACGACGTCATGCCCAGCCGCGTGCGCCTCAACGAGTCGGGTCGTGATCTGGTCGAGGTCGAGATCCTGCGTGTCGACCAGTTCGATCCCCTCTCGACAGTGGCTCAGCACAGCCTCATCGAGATACGTGCCAGCGTAGACGCAGACATCGGCACGGTTCAGGAGCGCGACGGCCCGCAAGGTGAGCAGATCGGCCGCTCCGGGACCCGCGCCAACGAAATGCACCCCTGCTGCGGTCATGACTTGGTCACCGCCCACTGCGTGATGGCCCGAGCCGGGGTCCAGCCGGTGAACGAGCCGATGGGTGCGGCGTGCTCTACGTGCAGGCGGGTCAGTTCCCCGCCGAGGTCGGCGAATCGGTGGGCCAGCAGCGCTTCTGTCTGCAAGGTGACGCCATGGACCACGAGTCGTCCGCCGGGGGCGAGGGCCTGCCAGCACACATCGAGCAGTCCCGGTTCGGTGGCACCGCCGCCGACGAACACCGCATCGGGTGTGGACAACGAAGCGAGAACGTCGGGAGCGAGGCCGATGACGATCTCCACACCTGGCACCCCGTGATGGGCCGCGTTGGTGGCGATGCGGTCCGCACGATCCTCACGCTGCTCGATGGCGACGGCCCGGCAGGTGGGATGGGACCGCATCCATTCAACGGCGACCGATCCGGCGCCTGCTCCCACATCCCACAAGAGCTGTCCCGGCGAGGGCGCCAACCGCGCGAGCGCCGAGGCGCGGACATCGCGCTTGGTGATCTGACCGTCATGGTCGAAGGCGTCATCTGGCAGCCCGGGGCCCAGGCCCAGCGTCCGGGCGCCGGAGCTGACCAGCTCAACCGCGATGACGTTGAGCGCGGGAGCAGGTGTGCCGGCCCAGGAAGCAGCAACGCCATCGATGCGGGTCTCGTGACTCGCGCCGAGATCGGCCAGGACCGCCATCGTGCTGGCCCCGTAGCCGGCCGCAGTCAGCAGTCCCGCAATGTTGGCTGGCGTTGATCCGTCGGACGACAACACGAGCAGTCGAAGTCCCGGTGCCAAGGATCGCGCGACGGTACGCGCGTCGCGGCCCACCAGCGTGACCACCTCGGTTGTCTCGGCCGACCAGCGCATCCGGGCCCGGGCGAGCGCGACTGAGGACACCGCCGGCAGCACCCGGACGTGCTCGGCGCCGAGCACGTCGATCAAGGTCGTGGCGATACCCGAGACCAGTGGATCCCCTGATGCCAGAGCAACCACGGCGCGGCCTTCATGCGCCGCCAAGAGATCGGGCAGTCCTGCTCGCAAGGGCGAGGGCCAGACCTGACGAACTTGTTCCCTAGAATCTGGCAGCAGGCCGAGATGCCGCTCTCCGCCCAACACCACCTCGGCCGATGAGATGAGCTCGCACGCGGCGCCAGTCAGTCCTGCCCAGCCGTCCGCGCCGATACCGACGACGGTCACTCGTGTGTTCACAAGCGACGACGATATCGGTGCAGATCACCAACCGTTACCCTGTGGTCATCAGGCTCGAGGTGCCTCGCTCGCGAGGAGAATCGAGAAGCCGGTGAAAGTCCGGCACAGGGCCCGCTGCGGTGACCAGTTTCGACTGGAAGTCCGAAGACCGGCCTCGCGCCTGACCGGTGGATGCGACCTGCACCGCCGGACGTCGGCAGACGAGCGGGAGCCCCACATGCCACAGCACTACCCCCTGACCGCAGTCGTCGGCGCCGGACCCGATGACATGGGCGAGATGGCGCTCGCCCTCACCTTGTCCACCATCTCGCCGGCCATCGGCGGCGTGCTGATCCGCGGCGAGAAGGGCACCGCCAAATCGACCGTTGTTCGCGCGCTGGCCTCGGTGCTTCCACACATCGACGTCATCGCCGGTGACCGGTTCTCGACCGATCCCCGCGAGGCGAACCCGATGTCGCCCGACGGCCCGTTCGGCGCCGATCCCGATGTGGAGACCCGCGCCGTTCGGCTGGTCGAGCTGCCGGTCGGCGCCACCGAGGACCGTGTGCTCGGGTCTCTGCACCTGGAGAAGGCGCTTTCTGAGGGCGTGACCGAGTACGAGCCCGGGTTGTTGGCCCGGGCGCACCGCGGCATCCTGTACGTCGACGAGGTCAATCTGCTGCACGATCACCTCGTGGACCTGCTGCTCGACGCCGCGGCGATGGGCCGTTCCACCGTCGAGCGCGACGGCATCTCGGTCGAGCATGCTGCGCGATTTGTGCTCGTCGGCACCATGAACCCTGAAGAGGGCGAACTTCGCCCGCAGTTGCTCGACCGGTTCGGCCTGACTGTCCAGGTCGCGGCTCCTCGCGATCCCGCCGCCCGTGTCGAGGTCGTGCGCCGGCGCATCGCGTACGAGACCGACCCGACAGAGTTCGTGGCACGTTTCGCCGGCTCTGAAGCCGAACTGACCAGCCGCATTGCGGCTGCACAGAAACTGGTCGAGCAGGTCGAACTCAATGACTGGGCCCTGTTCAAGATCGCCGCGGTCTGCGCCGCATTCGAGGTCGACGGCATGCGCGCCGACATCGTCACGGCCCGCACGGCCGCAGCCCACGCCGCGTGGAACGGGCGCACTGACGTGCTCCGTGAGGATGTCCGCGCCGCCGCTCTGTTGGCCTTGCCGCACCGGCGTCGCCGCAATCCATTCGATGCTCCCGGTATCGATGAGGACCTGCTCGATCAGATCCTGGGTGATGACGAACCGCCGCCGCCCACCCCCGACGACCCGACCGACGGCGACGACGGCGACTCCCAGAACGAACCCACCGAGGACGGCTCAGACCCCACTGAGCCTGGCGTTTCGACGCCCGACACAGACGAGTCCCCTACAGAGAATCAGGCTCAGCGGGAGCCGCAGGACCAGGGCGAGCCAGCAGACCAGCAGGATCAGCAGGATCAGCAGGATCAGCAAGCCGATGAGTCACCGCAGGAACCGGGCGGCACAAGCGAGGTGACCGTGGCGGCTCCAGATCAGCCCTATCGCCCCAAGATCTTCACCGTGTCGGGCCTCGGCGCCGGCGAGTCCGGACGTCGGTCGCGCGCCATCACCGACACGGGACGTCGCATCGGCGCCGAGCGTCGCGTCGGCCAGGGCGGGTCGATCCACCTCACCGAGACGATCCGCGCCGCCGCACCGCACCAGGCCAACCGCGAACGCACCGGTCGTGGATTGGCGTTTCACGCGTCCGATCTGCGCATTGCGATCAAGGAAGGGCACGAGTCCAATTTGATCCTGTTCTGCGTCGACGCCTCCGGATCGATGGCGGCACGCAAGCGGATGGAACAGGTCAAGACGGCCATCTTGTCGCTGCTGATGGACGCGTACCAACGCCGCGACAAAGTCGGCCTGGTCACCTTCCGCGGCGATTCAGCCGAAATCGCACTACCGCCTACTGGCTCGATCGATATCGCCGCCGCTCGGCTAGCCGAACTGCCTGCCGGCGGCCGCACTCCGTTGGCCGAGGGCCTGCTCAAGACCGCTGACGTGCTGCGCCTCGAACGGGTCCGGGACCCGCGGCGCCGTCCGCTGCTGGTGGTCATCACCGACGGTCGCGCCACCCACGGCGATCGGGCCGTGGCCCGGGCGCACCAGGTTGCGGCACACCTCGGGGCCAGCGGTGTGGCCAGCCTCGTCATCGACTGCGAGACCGGCAAGTTCCGGATGGGATTGGCGCACGAGCTCGCCGACAAATTGCTCGCCGAGTACGTCCCGCTGGGAGAGGTCAGCGCAGCAGCACTGACCGAGGTCGTGCAGCACTCAATGATCGCGGGGGCCGCCTGATGCCCAAGGGCCTGCCCAACGCCGTCCCCGATGACGGCCTGACTACCAAACAGCGTCGCAATCAGCCGCTAGTGATGGTTCACACCGGTGCTGGCAAGGGCAAAAGCACCGCCGCCTTCGGTCTCGCGATGCGCGCCTGGAACCAAGGTTGGGACATCGGGGTCTTTCAGTTTGTGAAGTCGGCCAAGTGGCGCATCGGCGAGCAGACCGTGCTCGAACATCTCGCCGATCTGCACACCGAGACCGGAGTAGGCGGGCCCGTCGAGTGGCACAAGATGGGCTCGGGTTGGTCCTGGTCGCGCAAGGAAGGCAGTGAGGAGGACCATGCTGCCGATGCCGCCGAAGGGTGGGCCGAGGTCAAGCGCCGGATCGCCGACGAACGTCACGATCTGTACGTGCTCGATGAGTTCACCTATCCGATGAAGTGGGGATGGGTGAACGTCGACGACGTGGTCCAGACCCTCGCCAACCGTCCAGGTCGCCAGTTCGTCACGATCACCGGTCGAGATGCCGATCCGGCGCTGATCAAGATCGCCGATCTGGTCACTGAGATGCAGCACATCAAGCACCCGTTCGACCGTGGCCAGAAGGGCCAGCGGGGGATCGAGTGGTAACCAACGATCACCCCGTTGCGGCCCACCTGCCTCGACTGGTGATCGCCGCGCCTGCGTCAGGCCACGGAAAAACCACCGTCGCCACCGGACTGATGGCGGCTTTGGCTCGTGCAGGCCACGTGGTGTCAGGCCACAAGGTCGGGCCCGACTACATCGACCCCGGGTACCACGCGCTGGCCACCGGCCGACCGGGTCGCAATCTCGACCCGCATCTGGTCGGCGAGCACCGACTCGCTCCCCTCCTCCTTCATGGTGCGATGACGCCGAAGCCGGCTGACATCGCGATCATCGAGGGCGTCATGGGGCTGCACGACGGCCAGATTGGCGGCAACGGATTCGCCTCAACGGCGCACGTCGCCACCCTCACGCAGACCCCCGTGATCCTTGTCGTCGACATCTCCCACGCATCACGCTCCATCGCCGCGATGGTCCAAGGAATGGTCGCTTTTGATCCCGCAGTCCGCGTCGTCGGTGTCATCCTCAACAAGGCAGGATCGCCGCGCCACGCACACGAGGTCGTGTCAGCGATGGAGTCGACCGGTCTGCCGGTGCTGGGCGTCCTGCAACGCGATGACGGCATCGTCGCCCCGTCGCGACACCTGGGTCTGATCCCAGCTGACGAGCGCGCAGACGCCGCACAAGCACTCGACCGCTTGGCAGCACAGATCGCCGAACACATTGACCTCGACGAGGTGCTGCGTCTGGCGCGCGACGTGCCGACGTTGGACGCCGAACCGTGGGACCCCACCACTCAGGTGTCTGCACCCTCTGCCTCAGATGCTGCCCAACCCGTCGTGGCGATGGCCGGCGGGCGTGCGTTCACGTTCCGGTATGCCGAGACCGAAGAGCTGTTGGCTGCTGCGGGGTGCCGCGTTGAGGTGTTCGATCCACTGACGGACACCGCGCTACCCGAGGGCACTGCCGGGCTCTACCTCGGAGGCGGCTTTCCAGAAGTTCATGCCGCTGGCCTCGCTGCCAACGCTGATGTGCTGCACGCCCTGCGCGACGCCGTGGCAGCTGGCATGCCGACCGTCGCCGAGTGCGCTGGGCTGCTGTACCTGTGCCGCACCGTCGACGGCGTACCGATGGTCGGGGCACTCGAGGCGGACGCACAGATGGCGCCCCGACTGACCCTCAGTTACCGAACGGCGATCGTGCCGCACGACCAGTTGACCGGCCCCGCCGGAACCCGCGTGACAGGCCACGAGTTCCACCGCACCACCACCAGCCCGGCAGCCGGCGCCATGCCCGCATGGTTGGTCGACGGCCAACCGCACGGCACGGGCACCGACTCGATCTCTGCGTCGTATCTGCATACCCATTGGGCCGGTCATCCCCACGTGGCCCAACGCTTCGCCGATGCAGTCCACAGCTTCGCAGCCAGGCCGACCACTGGTTGGGCGATTGGCTCCGAACGTGAAGCAGCAAGCCGAGCGCAGAGAGGCAACACGCCTGCGCGAAGCGCAGCCTGGGCAGAGCCCTGGGCAGGGCCGGAGGCCCGGGCGTGGCACGGGGACCAGGAAACCTCCCCCGACTTGGTCGACTTCGCGGTCAACGTCAACGATGAAGAACGGCCCACCTGGCTCGACGACGCCTTGCGCGCCAGCCTGTCTGAGGTTGGCGCATACCCACATACCGACGAGGCCGAGCGCGCCGTGGGGCGCCGGCACGGACGCCGACCCGATGAGGTCTTGGCCACCGCTGGCGTCGCCGAGGCGTTCACCCTGATAGCTCGATCCCAACCGTGGAAGCACCCGGTTGTGGTGCACCCGCAGTTCACCGAGCCCGATGTCGCGCTGGCCGCTGCCGGGTACGAACCGCACCACGTCATCACCACGGCCGAGACCGGATTCGCCCTCGACTCATCACTCATCCCTGAGGCCGCCGATCTGGTGGTCATCGGAAACCCGACCAATCCCACTGGCACTCTGCACCCTGAGCAGGTGGTGCGGCGGCTGCTCGCGCCTGGGCGGCTCGTCGTCGTGGACGAAGCGTTCATGGACGCTGTGCCTGGCGAGCGCGGGTCGCTGTCCAGCGTCTCGCTGCCGGGACTGATCGTGCTCCGCAGTCTCACCAAGACCTGGTCAATCCCCGGCGTTCGAGCCGGATATGCCCTTGGTCACCCGGCCACGCTGCAGGCGTTGCGCCGGCAGCAGCCCCTGTGGTCGGTGTCAGCTCAGGCAGTTGCCGCGCTGATCGCTTGCTCCACCGATGAGGCCACCGCTGAGCAGGCCCGCCGAGCCGGTCGCACCGCCACGCATCGCGCCGTGCTGGT
>Ga0307486_1001214_pt1 | contig 20475 bp, 20 predicted proteins | sample CBIW02metaG_FD_203663 | JGI IMG/M metagenome (GOLD analysis project Ga0307486, IMG submission 203663) | Sea-ice brine microbial communities from Beaufort Sea near Barrow, Alaska, United States - CBIW 0.2 | ecosystem: Environmental > Aquatic > Marine > Coastal | place: USA: Alaska | collected...
GATTAAAAATGGTTAAACCAAAACTTTTAAACAATTCATTTTTTTTAGCGGTTATATCTTTAATTTTAAAATCCTCCTTTACTGTTGTCATGGGATGTGCATAAATTGGGGCTCCTCCCGCGTCTTTAGAAATCGTTTTTAGATCGGCATAGGCATTTTTAAAAACCGAGGTGTTGGAAATTAGAATCGCCTTGATATTATAGCCATCTGCCACCCATTTTTTTACCGCATCCCTGGTTGCTTTTTCAATTACATCAATCAGGATAATGTCTTTTTGATTTAGATGCCGAATGGCATAGCCCTGATTAAAACCATCTTTCCCGGCCTCTCCCTTAATAATAAATGTATCAGGTATCAGTTTTAAAAACTTCCCTGTTTCTCCTTGTGCTATAAACTCTGGCGTTTGGCTGTCAAACACCTCTAATTTATCAATTTTATCTACAATTTTCATAATATAAATAAGTTTTGGTTTATATAATCAAGTTACAATTTGAAGGGAATTTGACAATGCGTTTTTATATTTTTAACGGGCTTTTAGCACCGTGTTAAGGAGAGCACAAATGCTGAAAAATTTCCGTGATGTGACAGGGAAAAATCACAATTTATTGAGGTTTCATCACTAATAAGATACGGGATAAAATTACAGTCTTTTTTTAAGCTGATTTTTGCCTTCGGAAGGTTTTTTAATGCTGAAACAGCCAGGATCAACTCCTGTTTTATATCTTTTGAATGTGTTAAGATTTTTTGCGTAATTTCTTTCTGCTGAACCTGGGAAGCAATGCAATGAAGATAATCTTCCCCGATGTACGTTTGCGTATGGTAACTAAAATCCTGATTTTGAACTTTTCCCAAGACCGAAGTATTTTCGAGGCTAAAAATTTCGCAGTTAAATTGCTTCGGATTAAAACTTCTGGGCAATTTAAACCGTCGCTGATGAGCTTTGTAAGTGGCTTCTTTCATCGCCCATAGTAACCAAAGCCCGCGTTCGGGAAATTCAGAATTTATAATCAGACTTTGCTCGTTTTCTGAAAATAATTTCTTCAAAAACCCCCTTCGCTGCCAATTGCTTTGTAAAGCCGCCGTTTTAAAATCGACAATGTCATTGCCTATCATTTTCCCGCCAATTTAAACTGAATGATATTTTTCGCATCCAGCACGCTGAGCATATCCTTCATGGAATCATTGTCAATTTCTATGTCAAATTCATCTTCCACATCCAGCACAACATCTACCAAATTAGCCGAATTGATCTGTAGATCGTTAATAAAATCGGTGGTTTCATCAAAATTTTCCAGGCCTTCTTTATCCTGAACATACGGAGTTACAATTTTTTTTAATTTTTCAAGCAGTTCTTTATCAGACATAGTTTTGTTTTTAGTACTCGTTAATGCGTGACTTTGTTAATTCGTTAATTCGTAAATCCGATATTATTAAAAATATATGTATCAACTTAATAGTCTTTAATCTTTTTTCTATATTCTTTTCTCTGGTTAATATTTATTCATTGCAACTACGCACCCCACCTTCAACCACACCTCCAAATTAACAAAATTATAAATTAGTATTTTTACCCAAGTTAAACAATTGACAATTATCAAGTTAACCAATTAACTAATCAACCACTTAACGAATTAACCAATTACCGAATTAACGAATCACGAGTTAACCAATTAACTAATCAACAAATTTTCTAAAAACAATCACCGCATTCACATCTCCAAACCCAAAACTGGCTTTCGCGATAATTTCGAAAGATTTTTTGATTGTTTTTAGCGGAATTTTTTCTGAAGCGATCAATTTCTCAATTTCAGGATGAATATCCTCACAGTTCACATTCCCGAATATAAATCCTTTTTTAAGCTGAAGGACACTGGCCACACATTCTATACTGCCGGAAGCACTCAAACAATGCCCGGTCATCCCTTTTAAAGAATTGATATAAGGAAAATCCCCGTTCTTTAAATTCAGCGCTGAAACCCAATTCTCGATTTCCGCTCCATCCCTGTTTGTCGCCGTTAAGTGGCCATTTATCACATCGATCTCCTTTGCCGATATTCCTGAATTTGCAATCGCTCCTTCAATACAACGAATTACCGCCTGGCTGTTGGCCGCGGTCATGCTTCCGCCGCCGCGCTGCCCGCCGCTGTTCACTTCGCCACCCAAAACTTCCGCATAAATTGAAGCGCCTCTTTCTTTTGCCGATTCCAATTCTTCCAGCATTAATGCTCCTGCCCCACTTCCGGGGACAAACCCGGCTTGTGTTGCGCTCATTGGTCTGGAGGCCCTTTCGGGATCCCGGTTATAGTTTCCGGGTAAGATTCGCATCGCGTCAAATCCGCCCCAAATATAAGGTCCGTGATCGCTGCAACTTCCCACCAACATGCGTTTCGCTTTCCCTGATTGGATCCGTTCAAAACCCATTAAAAGCGCTTCGGCACCGGTAGTGCAGGCAGAGGAATTTGTGGTTACCTGGTTTCCGCAGCCTAAAATTCCGCCTAAATAAGCGCTAATGCCGCTTGCCATAGTCTGTATCACGCTGGTACTGCCCAAACGCCTGGTATTTCCGGCATCAATTAAATGAATTGCCTCCCGAAATTTATCCACCCCTAAAATTCCTGTTCCAAAAATAATTCCCGTGTCCCAATCCGGTGCACCATCGGGATTAATGGTTAATCCGGCATCTTTCCAGGCATCGGTTCCTGAAATTACCCCGTAAATAATCCCGCTGCTGTTCAAGCCTCGCAATTGCAAAGGCGTAAAATATTCCGCTAATTTTTCCTGTGATATTTCCGGCTTCCCTCCTATCTGGCAACTAAATTTGAGATCTTCCAGTTCCTGATGAAACCTGATGCCGCTTTTTCCTTCCCGGAGTGCCGATTCAAAATTTTCCAAACCAACCGCGTTTGGAGCAGCAACGCCAAGTCCGGTGATTATCACGCGTTTTTTCATTTGGTCCATTATTTTATAATTCGGTTTTCAACATCCCGGCAATAATTCCCCTGCAAATTAAATTTTCTTGAGCATCAAACATTTCAACTTTACATTTTAGTTTATTGAACCTGAAATAAATTTTAGTTGAAATCACCTTCACCGTTTCCCCTGGAAATACGGGTTTATAGAAATCCATTTCAGTAGAACTCAAACCTATTTTCGTTTCTTTGTTTTCTTCAGCAGTATTCAGGAATATTCCAAGGCAAACCAATCCTATTTGAGCCATACATTCTGTGAGGATAACCCCTGGAGTTACCGGATAATCTTTAAAATGTCCTTTATAAAAAAATGAATCTTTTGGGAAACTATAAGTACCTGTTACCCCGTTTTCATCAAGTTGCAGGAGTTCATCCACAAACAAAAAAGGTTGGGAATAGGGCAATTGGGAAATAATTGAATTAAAATTCAAGGGCGCTATGAAATTTTATTTTTGAATTATTTTAAATGTTCCCCGCCATTCACCGGAATAATGGTTCCCGTGATCCAGTTGGCTTCGTCTTTACTGAGTAAATATACCACGTTGGCCACATCATTTGGTACGGTAAGCCTTTTAAACGGATTGCGTTTTAAGGCGTGGATCCTCAAAGTTTCGTTTTCAGGGATCATTTGAAAAGATCTGGTCACGGTCACCCCGGCCTGAATACAATTGGCACGGATCCCGTAAGGCGCAAATTCCAGGGCAATGCACCTGGTAAGGGATTCAAGGACTACCTTGGCCGCAGAAACAGCAGCATAATTAGTCCAAGCTTTTTGATTGCCCTCACTTGTAAATGAAATTATTCGGGCGTCTTTGGCAAATAGGTGCGCCATGAAAACAGCCTGGGTCCAGTCGTATAAACTTAAGGCCATGGCGTCTATGGTCAGTTGAAAATCTATGTTTTCAAGGGTTGCTCCATCCCCTGTCATAGGCTTTAAATTTCCTTTGGCGATGCTGTGAACAAGGGTTCGAATTTTACCGGTAACGCCTAAAATTTGTGTTATTTCCATGATCAAATCCGCCCTTTTATCCTTCTGAATAGCATCCACATTGAAACTTTCCAACCGTACATCAGATTCCCGGATCTCCTCAAAAGCTTCTTCAATTCCCGGGATTTCCTCCTTTCGATCGCGATGAATGATAATGATGTTCATTCCGTGTTTTGCCAGTTTTCTGGCTGTAGCAAGGCCAAGGCCGCTGCTGCCACCCAAAATCAGGGCCCAGTAATTAAGATCTTTAAATTCTTTTACCATTGTATTAAAATTCGTTGTGCCGAAAACCCGGGACCAAAGCTGAGCATCAATCCCTGATCGCCTTGCGGAATGTCTTTGTTTAAAAATCGTTCCAGGACGTATAAAACGGTAACGCTGCTCATATTCCCATATAAACGGAGCACTTCCCGGGTATCGTCAATATTCTTTCCTAAGTTACCAAAAAGAGTTGAAACGGTTTGCACTATTTTTTTTCCGCCGGGATGAAAGATCAGGTGTTGCACTTTTTGGATATCGCTGTTGTTTTTTTCCAAAAATGGATGGACAAACTTCGGGAAATGTTCGGCAATGTTTTGAGGAACGCTTTGATCAAGGATCATTTGCAATCCATGATTAGTTAAATGAAATCCCATCAAATGTGTGGCATTAAAAAAGTGATACATTTCCTCAGCGATTATTTTCGGGCCGATGGCGTTTTCTTCCGAAGAAAGCAATACGCAAGCTGCTCCATCGCCAAAAATGGCTGCGCTTACCATATTGGCCATACTGAAATCCCCGAGCTGAAAAGTGGCTGTAGGACTTTCTACTGCGACAATTGCTGCTCTCTTCCCGGGATTTGCCTTGAGAAAATTAAAAGCGTAGATCATCCCCGAAATTCCAGCGGCACACCCCATTTCGGTGACAGGAAGGCGGGTAATATGCTGACTTAATTCCAATTCGTTTATCAGGTAGGCATCCAGCGAAGGGATCATGATCCCGGTGCAACTAACCGTGATAATATAATCCAGGGATTTGGGGTCCCAATTGGAATTCTTTAATGCTTTTTGAAGCACGTTTGTACCCAATTTTTTTACTTCCCGTACATAGATATCGTTTTTGTCTTCAAATGAAGTGGCCGAAAATACTTCCTCCGGGGACATAATGGAATAGCGTTTATCTACTCCGGCGCCTTCAAATATTTTTTTAATTTTTCTTTTGAACCGTTCATCCTGGTCGACCAGCCAATCTTCAACCAGCGGTAAAATATCTGCGGTTTCCCTGGAATATTCCGGTAATTCTTTTTCAACCTTTACAATTTTTACACTCATAATCAATGTTTTTTTTCTATTATCCACTGGTACCGGAATGCCCATTTCCAACGAATTTGCTGGTTTTTTTCAGGGATTATGGTCACAAGCCTTTGCAGGTCCCTCTTTTTAAAGCCGCGTAAAATGGAGGTCAATCCATCTTTTCTTGCAATTTCATTATTTATAAAAACACTACAAAAAGCCTGAAAAAGGAAATAAGCAATTTTACTGCGATGTAAATCATTGATTACGATCCCGGTTTTCGCCTGTCTATAAAAACTGTTTAAAATACCGCTTATTTCCGGATCTTTAAAATGATGCAAAGTCAAGGTACACAAAACGATATTAAATACCCTGTTTTTATAATCATCACTAAAAATATTCAGGGTTGAATATTGGATCTCGGGATAATAGGCAGATAACTTTTCCGCAATTTCAATGGTATGCGGATTAGCATCAATTCCCGTAAGTTGAAACCGGTAATTTTTTGCCCTGCCCCATTTTGCAATTTCCCGCAAGATGGCACCGTTGCCACAGCCAATATCAGCTATATGAATAATATTGGACCTTGGTTGACCTTTCAATAATTTTTTGATTCCCTGAATCGTAATTTTATTGCCTCCAAGCCATTTGTTGATGTTGTCAAGGTCTTCCAGGGTTTTTTCCAGTTCTATCCCCTGCAACTCAAAATCGTCCATGATCTCGGCATCGCCTGTTCTTTTTGTCGTATCGATTTTTTGCATCAATTAATCTTTTAAAGGCCAAAAAATGTTGTATTATTAGATATTTGTTAGATTTGTTTTATTTTTAAATTCCTTTTATTTGAATTTACAAAATTGGTTTTCCATGTGTTTTTGCAATTATTTTTGGTAAACCTGCGGGAAACGCCTTGATCAACCTCTGGGAAATTTCAGCCAAACCGGGATTTAAAAGGATCTTTTGCAATATGCGCCCGGCCTTTAAACGTGATTTAAAATGAAGATTCCATTGCCTGGTATAATTTCCTTCTATTTCAGTTCTGTTAAATCCTGAAGACTTATAATATTCCAAAACACTTTCCGAAGCCAGTTTGGCACTGTGAAGTGCCATCGCCATTCCATTTCCGCAAAGCGGATGTATGAGCCCGGCGGCATCACCCAACATCAAAATATGATTTTCCACCAGGGATTTTTTGTCGAACGAAACCTGTGCGATGGTCAGTTCTTTTTCAAAAATTGGAGAGGCTTGGTTGAAAAACGAGTTTAGATGGGGATTTTTGCAAAGCACCTTATTTTTATAATCTTCGGAATTTTTATAGTTTTTAAAACTTTTGTAGGTAGCCAGGTAACAAACATTAACTGCACCTGTTTCGGTTTTAGACAAGCCGCAATATCCACCCTTGAAATTGTGCAGCGAAACAGTGTTATCAGGATATGATCCCATCTGATAATGAGACTTTACCGCCAACCAACCCGATTTCTGACCTATAAAATCCCTGTTTAATTTCTTGTCCAGTAGGGAACGTTTTCCAAAAGCGCCCAAAACAAGATCGGCGGTAGTTTCTGATCCTTTTTGAGTGGTTATCAGAAATTTATCCCGATTAAAAGTGATATCAATCACTGATTCATGGATAATATCAACCCCAATTTCCTTTGCTTTCAGAAATAAAAAATTGTCCAGGGCATACCGGCTGATTCCTAGTCCGCCAAGAGGCAAATCTGCATTAATTTTATTTCCCTGAGATGTGCTGTATACCAATTTGTCTATTATGACTGGATTTAATTCGGAAAGAAATACGTTTAAGGTCTCCAGGTAAGGCAGGATTTCCCGGGATAAATATTCCCCGCAAACTTTGTGATGTGGATAGCTTTCCTTTTCAAACAAACAAACTTGTAAGCCATTTGAAGCGAGATGTATTGCAGCCGTTAAACCGGCCAACCCACCACCCACAATTGCTATATCTGCTTTTTTCACAAGTGAAAGATACTAAAATAAAAAAAACCCGGGAAATTCCCGGGTTTTTTATTTGAAACACTAAAAGAAAATTTTAATTTTCTCCAGTCGCTTGTTTAGCTTCTTCTTTTAATTCTTCGCTTGCAACGATAGCCAACTCAACTCTACGGTTTTTAGCTCTTCCCTCTTCGGTTGTGTTGTCGTATTTAGGTTGGGATTCCCCGTACCATTTTGTATCAAACCGGCCACCTGAAACTCTATTATTCACCAAATAATTGGTTACTGCCTGTGCCCTGTTTTTAGACAAGGTCAGGTTATAACTCTCAGATCCGGAACTATCAGTATGTCCCTCCACTAATATATTGGTGGTTGGATATTCTTCAAAAATACCGGCCAATTTGTTCAGAGTTTCCTGAGATTTAGCGTTAATGTTATATTTTTCAGTATCAAAATATACTCCGCTTGATTCGTCAAAAGTAACGTTGATTCCCTCTCCTACGCGTTCTACTTCAGCACCCGGAATTTCCTGTTCAATTTTCTTGGCTTGTTCATCCATTCGGTTCCCTATATAGGCTCCGGATGCGCCACCTACAACTCCGCCAATAATGGCACCCAAAGCGGTGTTTCCACCTTTTGTGTTATTCCCGATGATACCTCCAATAACTGCACCACCGGTAGCGCCAATTACGGCTCCTTTTTGTTTATTACTGGCATTTCTGGTTGCATCGCAACTCAAAAACAAAGTGGCAGTAAATAATAAAACAACAAATTTATTTATTCCTATTTTCATAATTATTTATTTTTAAAGTTTAGTGAAATTCATTCTTATTACAAAAGGTTTACCTTCCAATATTACAGTTTGTTCCCAGGTCATTGCCATATCGGTTAAAGAAACCAAATTTAACCTAAAACCCTGGTTCCCTGTTGTGGATTTATGTCGGCTGTCTGTAGGTTTTAATAAGAAATCGAACAAACCTGCAGTGGTATTTCCTTCGTCTATCGACCACACAAAATACCTTTCGCCGGCGGTACAATCAATTCCCTGTGGAGTATAGGTTCCTGTGTTGTTATTGGAAACAAAATTCCAGGTGCTGCCTGTAAAACATCCGGCAGAAGCATCGTTAAATAAAGTAACATTATAGATCCCTGTATTATTGGGATAAGTTACATTATTAAGGACCCAATCTCCTTTAAAAGTTTTACGGGCTTCTGTGGCCACTTTACTGGGGCCACAGGATGCTACTAAAAGAGTAACGGCAAAAATAAATATCAGTTTTCTCATTATTTTTAATTTTTGTTTAGGGTTAGGATAATTCAAGAAGCAAATTTGATGCCTCAAATCAGATTTTCATTTTTAAAAATTAACGTCTGATTAATCGGCTTATTAAAGAGATGACAAGCAATACAATAAAAATGTAAAATATAATTCTTGCAATGTCTGCAGAACCTTCAGCAATACCCCCAAATCCAAAGACGGCGGCTACTAAAGCAATGATTAGAAAAACAACGATAAGTCGTATCATAAAAGTAGTTTATTGGTTAGATGCAACGAAATTACTTCACCTCTACCCCACAGACAAAATATTATTACTAATTTAACAATACTTATGTTAAGGTGTCACAAATAATCTATTTTACTCCCAATGTTTTACTAATATTCTATTAATTCTTTTAATTTCTGATTAAGCCGATTCTTTGGCAGGTATTGTTGTTCCAGGTTTGTGGCAAAAGGAATTGGGGTTTCCAAACTTCCAAGTCGCAGTGCGGGCGCATCTAAATACTCGAAGCAATTTTCGACAATAAGCGCTGAAATATCAGAGCCTACACTTCCAAAAAGCGAATCCTCAGTAATTATGAGCACTTTTCCGGTTTTTTTAACCGAAATGAAAATACTTTCGGTATCCAAAGGCTGCAGCGTTCTTAAATCGAGCAAATCCACGCTCAGCTCCGGAAACTCAAGCAATGTTTCCAATGCCCAGTGAACGCCAGCCCCGTAGGTAATAATACTCACTTCTGTACCTTCTTTCAACAACGCTGCTTCCCCAAAAGGAATGGTGTAATAATTTGTGGGCACTTCCTGGCGAATGCTTCTGTAAAGGGCTTTATGTTCAAAAAACAATACCGGATTTGGATCGTTGATCGCTGTATTCAAAAGGCCTTTAGCATCATAAGGAAAAGCGGGATAAACTACTTTTAATCCCGGGGTTTTTGTAAACCAGGCCTCATTGGTCTGGCTGTGAAAAGGGCCGGCCCCCACTCCTGCCCCACAAGGCATCCTAATTACCACATCGGCAGGTTGATTCCAGCGATAGTTCACCTTGGCGAGATAGTTTACAATTGGATTGAATCCTGAAGTTACAAAATCTGAAAATTGCATTTCCACGATGGCTTTCATGCCTTTAATTGAAAGGCCCATCGCGACCCCAATTATTGCCGATTCGCAAATTGGCGTATTGCGCACCCGGTCTTTCCCAAATTCCTCTAAAAATCCTTCGGTTATTTTAAATGCTCCGCCGTATTCTGCAATATCCTGCCCCATAAGAATCAGATCTTCATGACGTTGCATGGACTGCCTTAAGCCTTGTGAGATTGCATCGATATAACGGAGGGTTTCAACTTCTTCTTTTTCTTCAAAATGCTGATATTCAATATTCTTATAAACGTCATTTAACTCATCAGTTTCAGTAGAAACTATAACCTCTTCATCAAATGCCAGTTGAAGATTTTCATTGATTTCAGCTTTAATTTCATTGTGAAATTGTTCGTCTGTTTCGTCCGACAAAATTCCTTCCTCTGTCAGAAAGTTTTTAAAATTCGAAATTGGATCTTTTAACGCCCATTCTTCCATCAATTCCTCCGGCACATATTTTGTCCCGCTGGCTTCCTCATGACCGCGCATCCTGAAAGTGAGAAATTCCAGTAGCACCGGACGTGGATCTTTGCGAACGCTTTCAGCTATTTCTGAAACTTTAGTAAATACCTCTAGTATATTGTTTCCGTCAATTTGATGCGACTCCATACCGTAACCAATTCCACGGTCTATTAAATTTTTGCATCGGTATTGTTCACTGGTGGGAGTTGAAAGTCCGTACCCGTTATTTTCAATACAGAAAAGCACGGGTAAATCCCATACCGAGGCAATATTCAGCGCTTCGTGAAAATCACCTTCACTAGTGCCGCCTTCCCCGGTAAATACCGCGGTAATTTTTTGTTCTTTTTTAAGTTTGTGGGCAAGGGCGATCCCATCGGCAACCCCCAACTGAGGTCCTAAATGTGAGATCATCCCCACAATTTTAAATTCCTGGGTTCCAAAATGAAAACTGCGTTCCCGCCCTTTGCTGAATCCGTTGGCTTTTCCCTGCCATTGTGAGAACAATCGGTATAACGGGATTTCCCTTGTGGTGAAAACTCCCAGATTTCGATGCATTGGCAAAATATATTCGTCTTTTTCCAAAGCGCTTGTCACCCCAACGGCAATTGCTTCCTGCCCAATTCCACTGAACCATTTTGAGATTTTTCCCTGGCGCAGTAAGATCAGCATTTTATCTTCTATCAACCTGGGCTTTAACATTGCCCGATAAAGTTGAAGCAGGGTTTGATCAGAAAGTTTTCCTTTGTTGTATAATATGTTAAAAGTGAGCTTTGTTTCTGGTTTCATGGGATCTAAAATTGTCTACCAAAAGTACTTAATTTTAAACCTAACTGTATAAACTCAAAGAAAAATTTATACTCCATTTATTTTATCTAACTTTGTTGGTTAACTATGATTAATTGACCTTAAATGTCTAAGAATAATATCCCTGTTGTAGATTTGGCTGATTTTCTTTCTGAAAACTACAATCGCAAGCAAAAGTTTGTGAATGAAATAGGTAAAGCCTTTGAAGAGATTGGATTTGTATCTCTGAAAAACCATTTTTTAAGCGAAGATCTTTCAGAAGAACTTTACAAGGAAGTTAAGGCTTTCTTTGCCCTACCTTATGATGTAAAACGAAAATATGAAATTGAAGGATTAGGCGGGCAAAGAGGTTATGTTTCCTTTGGAAAGGAACATGCCAAAGGAAAAAAAGAAGGCGATTTAAAGGAGTTCTGGCATTTTGGCCAGGAACCTTCCCCGGATGCCAGTTTAATTGAAAAATATCCTGAAAACCTTAAAGTTGAAGAATTAAAGGATTTCTATCATACAGGAATGGAGGCTTATAGGATGCTCGAAAAAACGGGAATTTACGTTTTGCGGGCCCTGGCACTGCATATAGGCTTGGATGAACATTATTTTGATCACTGGGCTAGCAATGGCAACAGTATTTTAAGGCCAATCCATTATCCTCCTATTACTGAAGAGCCAAAAGGAGCCGAACGTGCAGGAGCTCACGGAGACATCAATTTAATCACTTTATTAATGGGAGCTTCCGGTGGTGGCCTTCAGGTATTGAGAAAAGACGGTATCTGGATAGATGCTATTCCTAAAGACGATGAACTTGTAATTAATGTTGGCGATATGCTGGAGCGGTTAACCAACAACAAATTGAAATCTACCATTCACAAGGTAATAAATCCCCCACGGGAGGAATGGGACAAACCCCGCTATTCTATTCCCTTTTTTATGCATCCACGCAGCGAAATGCCGCTTAATTGCCTTGAAGAGTGTATGGATGAAGAGCACCCAAAACAATATGAAGATACTACTGCCGGTGAATTCCTGCATCAGCGCCTTGAGGAAATTGGACTAATAAAAAAATAAATTATGGCCAAAAAAAAGTTAGGATTGGAAGATCTTGGTGGCATGGTTTTTTCCACCAATACTGAATTTGACGCCGGAGTTTACAATAAAGAAACCGAAGATGAAACTCCTGCCAATAAAAATCAGCTTTTGGAAGCTCACTTCAGCAACAAAGGTCGTGGGGGAAAAACCGTTACCGTGATCAAAGGATTTCAGGGTAAAGCCGAAGGTTTGACAGAACTTGGCAAACAACTCAAAAAGAAATGTGGGGTTGGCGGTTCTGTAAAAGACGGGGAAATAATCATTCAGGGAGATTTCAGGGAAAAATTAATACAGCTTTTGCAAGATGAAGGTTTCCGCGTAAAACGTGTGGGAGGCTAATCTATTAAAAAAATTTATGGAAAAACAATTACATATTAGCATCGGGGACAGTTTATCTAAAAATATTTCAGACCTCAAACTGGAAGGTGAAATGGTAGTATGGCGCGAAATGCTTTGCGAAGGCCCGACAACTTTTCAATTGGGCACTCAAGAATTTATTGCTCTGCGAACTCAGTTTTTCACTGAAAATTACCAGATTTCACCTAGAGATTACCAGGAACAATTCCTGAGCGAACTGGAAAAACTGAACGATCTCCATACTTACCAAGAAGTTATCCTGTGGTTTGAATTTGATTTGTTCTCTCACATAAATATGTTGGCGGCCATTAGCCATTTGATGGAAAACAAAATAGATATTCCTATTTACCTGGTTTGCAGCAAAAAAGTCGAGGGTGAAAAGGAATTTATCCCACTTTCCCAACTTCCGCTCAAAATTCTCCAAAAACATTACGATCAAAAAATTCTTCTCAATCAGGATGATCTGGAAATGGCCAATTTGATGTGGCAACTTTATAATGGTCAAAATCCCCAAAAACTCAAAAACCTGATAAAGATCGAAACCAATTTTGAATATTTATCGAGTAGTATCCGCGCTCATATCGAACGCTTCCCAAATGCTGTAACCGGGATAAATACCCTTGAAAAAAATATTTTAAAACTCATCAATACTCACAATATCAACAGTTTAAATCAATTGCTGGGATATTCCCTCGAATATCAGGGTTACTATGGATATATTGATATTCAAATACATCGGGTAATTAATAAACTTCAGGTATTTTATGAGGTTAAGGAGCAAAAAATTGAATTGACCCCCGAAGGAAATGAAGCTCTGAACGCGACCAGAAATTTTTATCGGCTTCTAAAAAATGACGAATTTTTAGGTGGAGTGAAGATGTATGATTATTTATACGATTCGGAATCCCATAAAATTTTAAAATTATAAAGTATTATAAAATGAGTTTAGAATCTTCGGAATTTATTCAGAATAAAGACGGCAGCATTTATCACTTAAATTTACTCCCTAAAGATTTAGCGCAAACCATTATTGTTGTCGGGGATCAGGATCGTGTGGGTGCGGTGACCAAATATTTTGAAAAGATAGAATTCCGTATACAAAAAAGGGAATTTCATACCCAAACCGGAATTTACAAAGGAAAACGCATAAGCGTGGTTTCTACCGGAATTGGAACCGACAATATAGATATAGTTTTGAACGAGTTGGATGCCCTTGTGAATATCGATTTTGATACTAAAACCATAAAAAAAGAATTGACTTCCCTGGATATTATCAGAATAGGAACTTCCGGGTCAATTCAGGCTGAAATTCCCGTGGATTCCTTTGTTGTTTCTGAAACCGGGATCGGTTTTGACGGGATGCTGCATTTTTATGACTGCAAATGGGTTCAGGATCTCAAATTTTCTGAAGCTCTTGTAAAACAGTTAAATTGGCCCGCACATATGGGAATTCCCTATGTTGTTCCCTGTGACGCCGATTTAGCTTCAAAATTCACAGCTGGTTTTTACCGCGGGAACACGGTTTCCAATTGCGGGTTTTATGGTCCACAGGGCCGCGTACTGCGTTTGGCTGTGCAGGATCCGGAGCTAAACGATAAAATGGCCGTTTTTTCCTATTTGAATAAAAAAATAACCAATTTGGAGATGGAAACTTCAGGAATTTACGGGCTTTCCAAATTAATGGGTCATCGGGCAGTTTCATTAAATGCCATTGTCGCCAACAGGGCAACAGGGCAATTCAGCAAAAATCCGGGGGAAACCATAGACCGACTCATTAAAGTTGCTTTGGAAAGGATTGTAAGCTAAACTTTTTGGATAATTTTGGATCTTAAATATTTTAAATTTTACAGATTTTGATCCTGATTTTTTAACCGAATGCTCGAATATTTTTCTTTTCTATTGTCTTGATTCTTGACTCTTGATTCTTTTTTTACTTCATTCTTCCGTCTCCGGTCTCCCGACTCCAAAAGTCTATTTTCTATTCTCTTTTTTCTATATTTCTGACTCTATTTTTAGATTTTGAACCTGATTTTTAGCCACTAATGCACGAATATTTTTCTTTTCTATTATCTTGATTCCTTTTTTACTCAGGTCTCCCGACTTCCAAAGTCTCTTTCCTATTGTCTTGACTCTTGATTCTTTTTTTAATTCGGTCTTCCGTCTCCGGTCTCCCGACTCCAAAAATCTCTTTTCTATTCTCTTTATTCTATTCTCTTTATTCTTGACTCTTGACTCTCTTTTTAACAGAACATTAAATTTCTCACCCCTTCTATCTTTGTATTTTTGGAGAAATTACAATACTATGTTATTACCTACTGGAGCCCGTTATAAACACCGTGACCTAAACTGGTTGAGTTTTAATGAACGGGTTTTACAAGAAGCTTCAGATAAAATAAATCCGCTATATGAGCGTATAAAATTTCTGGCCATATTTTCCTCCAATCTTGACGAATATTTCAGGGTACGGGTTTCACAGCTTCGGCAGATCAAAAAAGTGGAAAAAAGCATCCGTAAAAACCTTGCGCTGCGTCCCAATAAAACCACAAAGCTAATTCTTGAAGAGGTAAAACTTCAGCAACAAAAATTCGGGGAAATATATCGCACCCAAATTATTCCAGAATTGGCTGAAAATGGCATCAGTTTAATAGATTCTGAACATTTCAATAAGCTTCAAAAAGAAACTGCTGCGGAATATTTTAAAAATGAGATAGGGCCTCACTTAAACACCTTAAAAATTGATTTTTCTGAGAATCCTGAACAATTCCTGGAAAATAATGTTCTTTATTTTGCGATCAGCTTTAAAAATAATGAACATCTTGGCCTTATCAATATTCCTACAGATAAATGCGGCAGGTTTGTACTTTTTGAGAACAACGTCGTTACTTTCCTGGATGATATTATAAGAAATGAAATTCCTTCTTTATTTGCAGATGAAGAAATATCGGGAGTTTATGAAATAAAATTATCCAGGGATGCCGAATTGTATATTGACGATGAATTTGACGGGGTGCTGGCAGAGAAAATTTATGAATCCCTTGCACAACGCACAGATGGGCAGGCCACGCGTTTGCTGTACGATACCTCTATGCCTGAGATAGTTCAAAAAAAACTCAGAAAACTCCTTAAATTGGGGGAAATAGATATGATGCCGGGAGGGGAATATCACAATTTCAGCGACTTCTTTTCCTTTCCCGATCCCACAAATAACCCGGAATTACACTTTGACGTTCTTCCAACTGTTAAACATCAGATTTTTGAAAATGCAAAGGATTATTTTTCCGTAATCGCTGAAAAAGACCAGTCGGTACATTTTCCTTATATGTCTTTTGATTATATCGAAAATTTTCTGGAACAAGCTGCTAATGACCCTGATGTAGAAGAAATAAAGATTTCGCTTTACCGTGTGGCCGATGAATCTAAACTAACTTCCATACTTTTAAAAGCCCTGGAAAACAGAAAAAAAGTCACGGTTTTTGTAGAGGCAAAAGCCAGGTTCGACGAGGAAAATAACCTGGAATGGGGACGAAAATTCAAAGAAAAAGGAGCCAAAGTTATTTTTAGTTTTCCAAAAATAAAGGTGCATTCCAAGATTTTGCTGGTTGTGCGCCGGGAAAATGACAAATCGGTGAACTACGTCTATATTGGAACTGGGAATTTCAATAGTAAAACTTCTAAAATATATTGTGATCACGGTATTTTTACTGCCGATAATAGGCTCACAAATGAAATTTCCAGGATTTTTAATGTTCTGGAAGGAAAACTGATCGTTCCCAAGGAGGAACATCTTTTTATCTCTCCATTTTCCACACGAAAAAATTTCATTTCGTTGATAATGAATGAAATTGAAAATGCCCTTGCAGGAAAAAAAGCGGCGATCATAGCAAAAATGAATAGCCTTGAAGATCCTGAAATGATAGAACTGCTTTATAAAGCCAGTAATGCCGGGGTTAAGATCAGGCTGTTAATACGCGGATTTACCTGTCTTATTCCAGGTGTGCCGGGAATGAGCGAAAATATTTATATCACCAGTATAATAGACCAATTTTTGGAACACGGCAGGATCTATGTTTTTGAAAACGGCGGGGATCAAAAAATCTTCTATGGAAGCGCCGATTGGATGACCAGAAACCTGGACAGCAGAATTGAGGTGATCTCTCCTATTTACGACGAGGACACCGCTGCCGAATTTAAAGATATTCTGGAATTGCAATTGAACGATACAGTGAAGGCGCGCATTCTGGATGAAGCCGAATCTAATGAATATGTAAAAAAAGCACCAAATGAGAGAGCCATTCGGTCTCAGTACGAAATATATTCTTATTTGAAAGAAAAACATAGCACATGAAAACAATACGAGTTGGCGGAGTTCCGGAACATTTCAATCTCCCCTGGCATTTATGCATAGAGGACGGAGATTTTGAATATGAAAATATAAAAGTGGAATGGAAAGATTTTTACGGTGGCACCGGGGAGATGGCTTCAGCTTTGCGCAATGGAGAGATTGATGTTGCAATAATCCTGACAGAAGGAATTGTTAAAGATATTATTGACGGGAATCCTTCAAAGATCGTTCAAACGTATGTGGATTCTCCATTGTTATGGGGAATTCATGTGGCCCGGAATTCAAAATTTAATAGTCTGGCAGAGCTTCAAAATACCAAAGCTGCCATCAGCAGGATGGGTTCCGGATCACATTTAATGGCTTATGTGAATGCTAAAAATAATGGTTGGGATCTGTCCAAACTTCAGTTTGAGATTGTAGGCAACTTGGATGGCGCAGTAAAAGCACTAACCGCAGATGAGGCCCAATATTTTATGTGGGAGCATTTCACGACAAAACCCTGGGTAGATTCAGGCATTTTTAGAAGTTTGGGCACTTGCCCTACCCCCTGGCCCTGTTTTGTTATTGCCATAAGAGATGAGTTCCTGGAAAACAATGTCCACGATATTAAAAAAATGCTCAATGTAATTAATGTTAAGACTGCAAGTTTTAGGGAGATCCCAAAAATTGAAGAAACCCTGACCTCGCGTTATGATCAGAAATTGGAGGATATCAGGGAATGGATGAATGTTACTTCCTGGAGCCAATTTCAAATCTCTGAAGAAGATCTGGAAGAAGTGCAGGACTATTTACAGGATTTAAAATTAATTTCAAAAAAACTACCAGGTTCCAAAATAATTTCTAATTTAGGGGAAGAAATAATTTAACCAATTCCCCCAGATAATGGGTTCGCCTTTATGAAAAACCTGATCCCCGTTTTATTTTTATTGATTTCCTTCAGCTCCTTTTCCCAGGAACCCGTCACAGAAAACGAAACTATTTACAGACGTGATACCGCCAAAAATGAATTAAGCATAGGAGCACTTAACCTCGTGGTTTTTGGTGCGCTGGATCTTGCTTATGAACGTATTGTAAACCCTAGCTCCAGTTGGGCTATTGAAGCTTTTATTCTGGCCCTGGACAGGGATAATGAAGATCTGGGGGACGCTTATTCCAAAGATTTCTCCTTGACGGGAAAATACAAATATTTTTTCGGGGACCGCAGTGCCTGGGGATTTTATGTAAACGGCCTGGCTATGGTCTCTTCCGGAGAATATGATAATAATGGTTATTATGAATATGATGAATTCGGAACGGGTTATTACAGGAATGATGCAAAGAATTATACCGATTTCGCCTTAGGCTTCGGCCTGGGCGGAAAATTTGTGGCAAAACATGGCTTTGTTTTTGACCTGAGTGCAGGAATAGGAAGAAATTTATTCAGTTCAGATTCACCTACCATTGTTGGACAACTCAATGCAAATCTGGGTTATCGCTTCTAACTACCAGTTTATTGGTTCCTTTCCGTGCTTTATTAAATAATCATTGGTTTTGCTGAAATGTTTATTTCCAAACCAATAACCCCTGTTCGCACTTAAGGGGGAAGGATGCCCGCTGGTTAAAACAAGATGTTTTGAGGAGTCAATTTTGGCTCCTTTCTTTTTGGCATAATCGCCCCAAAGCAAAAAAACCACGTTTTCTTTTTTTTCTGAAATAAGTTTTATCACATTATCGGTAAAAGATTCCCAGCCTTTCTTTTTATGAGACCCAGCCTTTGCTGCGCGAACTGTAAGAACTGCGTTCAGCAAAAGAACGCCCTGATCTGCCCAATGTTCCAGGTTTCCGGAAACAGGAACAGGTTTTCCCAGATCGGTTTCTATTTCCTTGTAAATATTAATCAGGGAACGCGGGATGGCGACGCCTTCATTTACGGAAAAACACAATCCGTGTGCCTGGTGGGGAGCGTGATAAGGATCTTGCCCAAGAATAACTACTTTCACCTTGTCAAACGGAGTTCGGTTGAATGCTTCAAAGATATCAGTACCTTCAGGGAAACAGGTGTTTTCAAGATATTCTTCTTTAACAAAATTCAACAAATCCTGAAAATAAGGTTTCTCAAATTCAGTATTTAAATCCTTTTTCCAGCTTGAATGAATGTCCACCTTCATAATTATTTGAGTAAATTTGCAAAATCCCAAAATTAGGGAAAAAATACTATGATAAAAATTGCAACCAAAAGTCTTTTAGATTTAGAATTTCCAAGTGTTTGTAAGCAAATCGCCGATTTTTGCATCACGCAGATGGGAACAGAAAAAGCACTTGAAATTGTTCCTTACACTACTCATAAAAAAGCCGTTTTCGGCCTTCATCAAACAGATGAATACCTTAAATCTTACCAACAGGACAGCAGGATCCCCAACCACGGATTTGACAGTATTCACCAGGAAATAAAAATGCTGGGAATTGAAAATTCAATTTTAGAAGTTGGGAGTTTTAAAAAAATTTCAAGCTTATCTGAAACTTCAAATATTCAAATCCGGTTTTTTAATAAATTCAGTGAGCTTTATCCAAGTTTATATGAAACCACTGAACCAATTACATATACTAAGACCATCACTGAAAAGATTGATGAAGTAATAAATAAATTCGGGGAGGTAAAAGATGAAGCTTCTCCCGCCCTGCTACATACCCGAAGGGCCATGAACCAGGTAAAAGGAAAAATAAATTCCAGTTTTGCCACAGCGCTTTCTAAATATAATGAATACGGTTATTTGGATGAAATACGGGAAAGTGTGGTTGAAAACATCCGGGTTTTGGCTATCAAAGCTATGTACCGAAAAAAGGTGAAAGGCGGAATTTTAGGTAGTTCCAAAACCGGCAGCATCGTCTACATTCAGCCTGAAGCAACTTTAAACCATACCCGGGAACTCAATAATTTGCAATATGAGGAAACAGAGGAAGTCAACCGTATATTAAAGGAACTCACCAATTTTCTGCGGCCTTTTCGCGATCTGCTCAGTGAATATCAGGAATTGCTGAGCGAGCTAGATGTGATTGCCGCGAAGGCAAAATACGCCAGGGTAATCAAGGGTGTTTTACCCAAGATCACCAAGGAAAGGGAATTGCAATTAATAGATGCGTATCATCCGTTGTTGCTTCGGAACAATCAAAAAACCGGAGAAAAAACTTTTCCGCAGAGTATAGAATTAGCTCCGAATAACAGGATCATCGTGATTTCAGGACCAAATGCCGGCGGAAAAAGCATTACCCTGAAAACTGTAGGCTTGCTACAATTAATGCTGCAAAGCGGGATATTAATTCCCGTTCACGAATACAGCAGGATGTGTTTATTCGACAGGATTTTAACCGATATAGGCGACAATCAATCCATAGAAAATCACCTGAGCACCTATAGTTACCGGTTGAAAAATATGAATTATTTTCTTCGGAAATGCGACGGAAAAACCCTGTTTTTAATAGATGAATTTGGGACCGGAAGCGATCCGGAACTGGGAGGCGCGCTTGCAGAAACCTTTTTGGAAGTGTTTTATGAACGGGAATCTTTTGGGATCCTCACGACGCATTACACCAATTTAAAAATGCTGGCCAACGAGTTGCCATATATGACCAATGCCAATATGATGTTTGATTCCAGAACCCTGGAACCTTTATTCAAATTACAACTCGGGGAAGCCGGAAGTTCATTCACTTTTGAAGTGGCACAAAAAAACGGAATTCCCTACAGCCTGATCAATCGCTCCAAGAAAAAAGTGGAACGCGGAAAGATCCGTTTTGACAAAAGTATCGCCGATCTACAAAAGGAACGCAGCAAACTTCAGAAAACAACCGATTCCTTGAAA
>Ga0307486_1001217_pt1 | contig 20437 bp, 13 predicted proteins | sample CBIW02metaG_FD_203663 | JGI IMG/M metagenome (GOLD analysis project Ga0307486, IMG submission 203663) | Sea-ice brine microbial communities from Beaufort Sea near Barrow, Alaska, United States - CBIW 0.2 | ecosystem: Environmental > Aquatic > Marine > Coastal | place: USA: Alaska | collected...
CATACGACTTCAGTCGAATGCGGATCTTCTGTCCCGCCATGTCGAACTCTCTCTCTGTCGAGGCGTCGTACATACAACGGCACGATTTGCCGAGGTTGCATTGGACGCCGTAGTAGCACTGCTGCTGATAGCACCACTGTTCATATGTCAATTTCGATTCGCGTACGAATTCACGACGCTCACCGTCAACGCCCTTTCCCAGAAGCAGAACCCGGGGGTCTGCACGGTTTTACCCATGCCGACCAGATCGTTGATTTATGCTGCGCTCTGCTCCCCGCGGCCTAGCCTGCAATCCGGCTTCTTACGAAGCGTTAGACGCGACTATGCACTGCCTGGCAGTGATTTCAAGCGAGCGCTAACGCACGTCTGAAAGTGTTGAACTAGAAGAGTCTGCCACAGAGTTGGCACTTCATGCAACCCGGGCGTGTCGCACTCGGCGTGTCGGGCCCCGCAGGCCGATTCGCCCCCGTGAAAAGCGCTTCCACCTGCCGCTATCGTGCGACAGCCATCGAGCAATCCAATGGAGACACATCGACCGGTGTGGGGTAAGCGAGTGGCGTGACCAGTGCGGTGAGTTCTCGGTTCCCAGGCTGGCCGGCGACGATGTCGACGGTGACGTTGCGCGTCTGTTGCGGTGCAATCGTCACCCGAAGGCGCTCTACCGGGTAGTTCGCATCGTGAAGGTCCCTAAGCGCAACAGGTTTGCCGTCAACTCGCACGCCGGCGATCGTCGACCCCGGCGGTGCGTAGGCCAGCACATCGATGCGGATGTCGCCGGCCGTGACCCCTTCGGTGCCATCGCCCACGATATAGAAGGTCAGCCCCGGGACCTGTTCGGGGGTCAGGATGTTGGTCAGGTCGGTACTGATCCGGTAGGTTTCCAGCGCGTCAGCGCCACACGAAGCTTGGCTGAGCGTCACCTTCTGCTTGAGGTAATACGTCATCTTGGATCCGATGGCGTCTTGGGTATAGAGTCCGACGCCCTCGGTGGTCGCGTCGCTAGTGGGCAGGGAACCGCCGAGCTTTCCGTCTGCGATCAACGCGTTTTCGTTCTCGTTTGCGCTCCACAGCAGAAGTCGATGCTCCTGGCCCGCCTGCACCAGCCCCTCGGCGACGACCTTCGGATCGGCCCCGCCCGCCAGCAAGGTGCCGAATACTCCGTTGATGACCTGCGCGAAGAACGCGCCCTGGGAAGCCCGCGATGACGCGGTCTCACCGGGGAAGCGTCGGTAGACCTCGTTCAGAAGAAGCGACACGGCATTGTCAGCGGTCAGAACGTCGCCCGACGGAAGTGAGATTGGCGAGGTGGCGCGCAGCACATAGCTCAGCGCCACCGGGTCGATGGAAATAACACCGTCGATGTCCTCGCCGAACGAGTCTCGCCAAAACGCCTGCACGACAGTTGCCGCCGACGTAAAATCAGGCCGCACCGTGGCATTGAGAATGGATGTGCCGAACGCTCGCGCGTAAAGCTCATTCACGCCATCCGGAACAGGCACGATTGAATCCGGATATTTCTCAAAGTCGTCGCCCCCTACCGGCGTCCCCATGCTTATCTTTCCGGCGTCGACGGTGACGGGAACGATGGCGCCGGGAATTCCGCCCAGACTGCGAGCTTCTGCGTTGTTCTGAAACACCACCACGTATTTGCGAGGTCCGTCCAAACCCATGGCGGGAAGCACAATGGGTGCAATCCTCTGCACCTCATGCAGGGCCGGCGTCAGGGTGGCGAGAAGCTCACCCATTGTCGACTTCGCGTCGGCCAGCTGTGAGACCGTCTCCGCCGTATCGATCAGGCTGACAGCAGCCTCGGCGTCGTCGAGCGCCGCCGATGCCACATCGACGTCGGGCAGCACGCCCGCAATCAGTTCAAGATCGAGACCACCATCAACGGGCGTGAGCCCCCCGTCCATCAAGGTGCCGGCCACCCGCATGAGCGGCGGAATCGCATCGGTCACGATAGCGTCGGTGATCGCTGCCAGCTCACGCACCGCGGTGAAGTTCGATCCCACAACGGGCGTGTGCTCGGCCGTCGTCCAGACGACGTCGCTGGTGAGGGCGCGCGCTTCGGCGACCCGAGGGGTTATGTCGTCCAATGTCTTCTGCGCGGCAACCAGGTCCTGGGCGAGCAGCTGGTCTCTGAGCTGGCTGACCAGGGGCACCGATGCCTCCAGCTGGTTCTTGGCCTGCAAACCGCGAATCCCGAGCCAGGCTCCCACCGCGATCAGCAGAACCACGATGACTATGGGAATCCAGAACCACCACCGCTTCGCGAGCGCTTTGCGCGGCGCCTTTTTTACACGGTTGTTTCGACGGGACTCGCTTGCGTGTGGCATGTAACCAATCAGTGGATCAATCGTCTGCTGAGATCGACTATACGAAGTGGGGCGGGCGCCACGAAGGGTCAGCGTTCGCCGGAGCAATTCCCCATAAAGACCTTACCGGCAGTTGATCTCCGACAATCGACGGGAGAATTGTGCCAGCCGGCTGACGCCGCCCTAAACGGCTCCGTCTGGACGGATCACAGCGCGAAATGTGCGCCACAGAATCAGAATGTCGGCGGTCATCGACCAGTTCTCGACGTAATACAGGTCAAGTCGAATACTGTCTTCCCAGTTCAGATTGGAACGGCCGCTGACCTGCCAGAGCCCGCTCATTCCTGGTTTCACGAGAAGCCGACGGTGGGCCGCCTCGTCATACAAAGCCACCTCAGCGGCGCGCTGAGGGCGAGGGCCGACCAGGCTCATTTTGCCCACGAACACATTGAACAGCTGGGGAAGTTCATCAATCGAGTACTTGCGAATGAATAAACCGACCGGGGTGATGCGAGGGTCGTTGGTCACCTTAAACAGGGGTTTGTCTGAGGTGCCTTGGGCATCGAGCAGGCTCTCCAGCTGGTCATCGGCATCTTGCACCATAGACCGAAACTTCAACATGCCGAAGGACGCACCCGTTCGGCCCACGCGAACCTGCCGGTAGACGATGCCACCGGGACCCGAACGCTTGACAGCGACGGCGACGCCAAGCAACAGCGGGGAACTCAGCACAATGAGCAACCCCGAACCAACGACGTCAAAGGTTCTCTTGGTCCACCGCCTGACACCTTCAAGCGCCGGGTAGCTCACATGGATGAGCGGCAGGCCGGCCACCGGTCGGGCGTGGATACGTGGCCCTGCGACGTCGGTAAGAGCAGGCGCCACAATGAGTTCGACGTCCCGAGCGTCGAGCTCCCAGCCGACCCTCCGCATGGCTGCCGGATCAATCTCATCGGCCCCGGTCAGAATCACCGTGTCAGCTTGGGAATCGTCGACCGCCTGCAGCAGATCGTCGTATCCCCCGACAATCGGCACACCGTGGATGGGCCTGTGACGCGTGGTCCCCGCTTGAGTGAGGGCGCCAACCAGATCCAGGCCTGACCCGGGGGCACGCATGATCGTCTGGGCAACGTGAGTGGCCTTCTGCCGCTCCCCCAACAGAAGGGCCCGTGACACGTAGGCGCCAGCGGCCTGCTGCTTGCGCAGCCACTGCCGCCAACCCCACCGAGACAGCACCAGCAGCACCAACCCGACCGGAAACGCGGTCAGAAAGTAGCCGCGCCCGATATCGACCTTGAAGAGAAAAGCGATGATGGCGAACGAGCCGAACAGGCGGACGGTCGCATCCGCCACTCGCTTGTACTCAAGAGTGCCGCTACCAATGACCTTGTGATCTCGTGTGGCAAAAACGTCGAGCATCAGCACCCACACGACGGCCAAGACGGTTGAAACCGTGAAGTAGGTAATGCGCGGGCTGAGATCCACGTCGACCGCGAGTGGAACCCGAGCGAAACCGAACCACAACAATTGCGATCCAAACACCACGCCGATCACGACCAGAGCGTCGGTTATCAGCAGCCTCGTCGCGAACGCGCGCTGCCACGAGTTTCGTCGAGTTGCGCCTGCGGTGCGCCAATCGGTTACTGCCACGCTATTTCCCCCATGATGCAATTCGGCCAGCCCCGATGCCCGCAAAATCGCCGACTCTGCATCTTTCGTTTCCCATGTATGAGAGGCCTAAGAGCACTCCCTGCGTATAGGATACCTCGCAGCTCGCGCGCCGCAGCCGTCGGGCGCCGGCCGCTCCCAAAGATATTGCGGTTTTTACTGTGTTCTAGACGCGAACACCGTGTGCCCATAGTGCGCGAGCTACGAGCTTTTCGTCCCGCGAATAGACTGCGGCACGTAAGACTACAGCGAGAAAAATTCCGATGAGCGCCCCGATGGAGTTCGCGATCACGTCGGAGACAGTCGCGAATCGCGCCGACAACGCCGCGGCCTGGGTGAGCTCGATGCCGACGGACAGCATCGGGCAGATAACGAGCGCGAGCCACCATACTTTGGCAGGAAGTAACAAACAGACGAGAAAACCCAACGGCATGAACATGAGTATGTTGGCCGAAAACTCGAACTTGTGATAGCCGAACCAGAGCGGAATTCCGTTGCGGTGCAAAACTGCCAAGAACTTTTCTACGGCGGCCCCATAGCCCTGATCGAGAGGCGTTGGCCACATGGTCGCGAGCAGCACCAGGCCGAAACAAACAATCAGGGCGATCGTGCTCAGCGATTCCCGCGCTCTACTCTTTGGCGGCTTGCTTTCCATGTTCGGTCCCTCGTGTTGTGGCTGAAAGACGACTCCGCGCCTATTGCGGCGAACGGCTATTTTGACAAGGCCATCTAGCCCTCATCAGCCGCAAACAAGTCTCGGTCACCCGTTTCTCGCGCCAATGGGGTTGCCTGCTCTGAGCTGCTCGACCTCCCCCACCCTGACATCTGCGGAATCCGCAATACAGTCCGGACAAAATCCAACACCGCCAACGTCAGTATAATCGGGTTCGCCTTTGCGTGCTGGGGCCCCGTCGGCAGGTGCACAAAGGCCCGATGCCACAACAGAATCGCCCAGCCTGGAACGCACCAGTCCAACAGGACGGCACTCCCACGAGCCACACGTTCCAGGTGACCACGAACCTGTGACAGGATCAGGAGACGGGCATTGTCGATGACTCTTAAGCCTGAGAAAAACTGAATGGGGCGGCCGTGAAGCTGAGTACTTACATTAGCGTGCTCAAACGGGCCTGGATTGTTGTCGTCGCGTCAGGGCTCATTGGAACCTGCATTGGCTTTGTCATATACGCATACTCACCGCCAAAATTCGAAGCGAGCACGAAACTCTATGTTGGCGTCACAGCGGTGGAAGGCGCTGACGCGGGAACTCTCGCAGCGGGCGCAAGCTTCGCGCGTCAGTCTGTTGCGTCGTATGTTCAGATCGTCACGAGCGCAAGAATCTTGGACCCCGTCATTGAAGACCTGTCGTTAAACGTCTCCGTCAATGAGCTGGCCGCGAAGACGGAAGTTTTTGCTCCGCTGAGTGCCGGAATTAACACTTCGCTCATGCAGATCACTGTCGAAAATTCAGACCCGGATTTAGCGTCCGAAATCGCAAATTCCATCGCCTTCAACCTGGCGAGGACAATTGTCGACGACTTCGAACAGCCCGAGGGGAATGCGCCAGGACAAGTAACCGTCGACAACATCCAACCCGCCCTCGCACCCACCATGCCCTCGAGCGGAAGCCTGGCCCTCTTCGGACTCATCGGAGCGTTATTTGGCGTTTCGGCTGGTTTCCTTCTCACCTTCGCGGTCAACCGGCTAAATACGAGAATCCATACGACGACCGATCTTCGAAACGTTTCGTCACTTCCAATTTTTGGAGGTCTACGGTTGGAAACAGAGGCACGAATTGCAGATCGACTTCAGGAAGCCGTAAGGGTCGGCACAACTGAACGGTCCGTGCAAAACATTTGCACGCATCTTTCCCTGCTCGCGACAGGCGGAGGACCGCAAAGTTTCGCATTTGCAGGCGGCCATGCCGGCTTCGGCACAACGACGACGACACTAGCTGTAGCCATGGAAATGGCGCACAGGGGCTCATCCGTCGTCGTTATCGACGGAGACTCAGGTGAGTCACGAATCGCGAAGATTCTGGGACTCGGAAGCAAGCCCGGCCTGATCGACGTTTTGCAATCCACGACGAGCTACAAGGAAGCGCTGGTTGGTTTTGGTCAAGACGATATGTACGTCCTTCCCTCCGGTTCCGCGTCGCCAGAGGTCACTGCAGATTTGCTTAGTCGCTCAGAGATGACTCACATGATGAACTCGATGACCCGAGAATTCGACTACGTCTTTGTAGATTGCCCGCCCGTCCTCGGTTCAGCGGATGCCCTCGCCATAGCAAAGACCGTTACAAACCCCCTGCTAATCGTTGCGCTCGGCAACACCACGACAGCACAGGTGAAAGCCTGCATCGAATTGTTCGGTAATTTTGGGGCGCAATTTACCGGCGCAGTCCTCACCCGTGTTTGCAGTCAAAGGCAGTATTGGGAACACAGAGATACCTTGGCGGCCGCCCCCGGTCGACGCCGTGGTCCTGGGCGATATTCCGTCGCGGCCAGACGTACGAGGAAGAAATAATGATTCTGTGGACATTTATTACAGTCACTTACAACAATGCAACGACCCTGGAAGACTTCTGGACCGGGGAAATGCCAACTTGGGCCGAATGGATCGTTGTTGACAATTCGTCCGGAGACGGGACTGTCCAAGTCGCGGAACGACTTGGTGCGACTCGGATCATCGCGCTGGATTCCAATGTGGGCTTCGGAACAGCCAACAATGTTGGGCTGCGCGCTGCTCACGGCCAGTACATAGCTTTTACGAACCCGGACGTCACGGTGGACTTTACATCGATGATCGTGCTGGCTCGGGCGATAGATCGTACAGGCGGCATCGTCGGGCCGCAGCTGCAGAATCCTGATGGTTCTCTGCAACCAAACGGACGAGGCCTGCCCACTCTTTCAAGCAAAATACGAAACCGCCTTCCCGACAAATTCCAGGTTCCTGGCTATCAACTACTTGCGCAGGCGGGCCAGTCGCTCCACGTTGATTGGCTGATCGGCGCGGCGGTTCTTGGCCGGAAGGAATCATTTGATTCTCTTGGCGGATGGGACGAGCGCTTCTTTATTTACTATGAGGATTCCGACATCTGTCTTAGAGCATGGCTGGCCGGGCTTTCCGTTGAAATCGTAGGCGACGCTAATTGGGTACATGGCTGGGCACGAGAAACTACCAGATTTCGCTTCGAACCATGGAAACGTGAGATCGCTTCGATGGTGAAGTTCTACACAAAGTATCCGTTGATGCTGGGTCCTGTCCGGCTCGCCAGGCGTCACTTTATGAAAGCGGTCACGGCATCATCCAAGCGCGCGGTACCATCGACACTGAAGACTGCAAAGTGAACGAACCTGAACAGGTCGCGCACGACGTGACTCTCGTGATGACCATTCTGAACGAAGAAGCGGGTATCGCCTCCTTCTTAGAAAGCATCTCAACTCAGGTTCTTTGGCCTGCGAAGATCGTTATTGTGGATGGCGGCTCCACCGATTCAACTTTGGCAGTTGTGAGTGCATGGAGCCCGCCCGCTGGCGTCAGCCTGCTTGTAGTGGCAGAGCCGGGAATCGGAATCGCTGCGGGTAGAAACCATGGAATTGCACTGGTTACGACCACCAAGGTGGTCGTAACTGACGGAGGTACCCACCTCACTAAGACGTGGCTTTCGGAGCTTGTTCACGGCTGGGGACAGGCCGATATAGCCTCCGGGTTTTTCGAACCCCAGCGAGGAACGTTCCTCGCAACGACAATAGCGACCACCATCACCCCGCACATCTCCGAAATCGACGAATCGGTGTTTCTTCCGTCGAGCAGATCGGTCGGCTTCCGCAAGGAAGCTTGGAGTAAATCTGGGGGGTACCCGGAGTGGCTGGACTATTGTGAAGATCTAGTCTTTGATATCTCGATGAAAAACGATGGCGCCCGATTCGTCTTTGTCCCTTCGGCAATCGTTACCTGGGAGGGACGTTCAAGCTTCCGGGGATTCAGCAAACAGTATTATCGGTATGCGCGTGGCGACGGGAAGGCCGGACTATTTGCGAAACGGCACGCCATTCGGTACGCCGCCTACGTTGTAGGAATATTGTTAGTTGTCTCGGCCATTGTGTCCTCCCCGTGGTTCTGGCTCCTGCTCATAGTAGGAGGTGCGGTTTACCTATCGAAATTCGTCCGGCGGCACTTTCATTTTCACGCACTTCTAGCGGGACGAACTCTGGCTGCGCTCGCACTCTTGCCCGTCATCGTGCTCCTCGGTGATCTCGCCAAAATGGCTGGATATCCTGTTGGGGTCTTATGGCGTCGACAGCAAGCGCGTCGAGGGCTTCGAGAACCAGTAACGGTGGCGAAGTAGTGAAATATTTAACGTCCAACCTGAAGAGACATCTCCGGACATTCTCGACCTCGTACTTTTATATTTCGTGCACTAACTTGATCGAATCCGCCATTTCACTGCCACTCAGCCGCCTGGCGCGAAGTAGACAAGTCCAAACTCACCACATAATAATACCCACAAACGGTAGCGGCAATATTGGTGACCAAGCAATGTTTGAGGCTTATTTAGACAGCGTTCCATTCCCAGTAATTGCAGTACTGAAGAGTCGGAACGCTCTGGTTATCCCGGCCCGACGAACTCATCCTGTGCGCGTCGTCGTCCTACCTCGGCTCGTAGGCGGCTTACCCACCCTTCGCATACGGACCATCTTCACCTACTGCCTATTGCTTCGTAACGCGGCCTCAGTTTCCGTGGTCGGAGCAGATATCATGGATGGCGGCTACGACCGTCGTGAATCAATCTTCCGAAGCAGGGCCCTAGTCATCGCGGCTCGATTTCGAGTCCCGGGCCGTGTCCTAGGATTCAGTTGGAATGGCCTTGCAGACCGGCTCACCGTAAAGTCATTAAGAAGGGCGTCGAAGTCAGCCATGCTCTATGCTCGCGACCCGGTTTCTCATGCTCGACTCTGCTCTGACAACATGAGCAACCTTGAGCTGGCCGCAGATGCCGCGTTTGTTCTCCTCAAAGACGAAGCGGACGAGGGATTGCATCGTTGGCTGAGCAGGAGCCCAACCGCTCCGTTAGCAATAGTGAACGCGAGCGGCCTAATCATGCAATCCATGGACCTGACAGATGATTATGTCGCGATCGTTCAATCGCTCCTGGCCAAGGATTACAGGGTGGTTCTTTTGCCGCATGTGCTCAGGAACGGAGACGATGATCGACTCGCGTGCGGGGCAATCGCTGATCGCGTCACCCACCCCGACGTCTACCTAGTAGATCGAAAATTGTCGCCAGGCAGCATTAGCTGGCTCGCATCCCAAGCAGACATCGCCGTGTCCGGTCGCATGCACTTGGGCATCCTGGCGATGAACCGGGGAATCCCTTGCATTACACTGTCCACACAGGGGAAAGTCGAGGGCCTGCTGCAGATGTTTGACCTGCCCGCCCTTTGCGTACAGCCTGCGGCGGGGATGTCTGCCGCGGTAATCCTACTCGCTGAGCATGCACGAGCCCCCGGAAATACGTGGAACGCAGCAATCTTGGCCACGCTTCCGCACATCCGTTCTCTGGCGAAGCAAAACTACGCCGGGCTTAATAGGAACAGGACAGAGCCCGCGCGGCAATGAATGCGCTGCGCCCTTGGCTCAATCCCGTTGTCGAAATAATCATCCAAGGAAACAAATGAAATCTCTTCTAAAGCGAGTTATTCCGACTCCCATCCAGATAGTCCTTATCAACGCCCTCGAACGTGTCCTCATTATCACCGAATCGTTCGCCGACGCAATGCGCCACGATCGCTGGGCAGCGCCGACAGATGGCGGGTTCAGCAAACGCACATCAGGGAGAGCGCTCGAATGCCAGGTGACCAAAGATTATCACCGAGTAGAAAAGGGCCTCTCGCTGCGTGCACCTAAGACAACTTTCGGGATCGAAGTACAGAAACGACTGGAACTAGGCATCAAGCTGGCGAACCCGGCAGACGCATACGTGTCCTCAGCCGAGGGCTCGCTCGCAGCGATACGCCAATGGAACGCAACCGGTACAATCGATCCAGACATTGCACCGAGGCGTGAGAATTTCCCTCAGACTGCGCTGGCGTATGAAGATACTTCTACTGCCTCGGACCTATTCCGGACGCGTCGAAGCGTCAGAAATTTCGACGAGTCCCGTAGTATTCCCGTATCCCTGATGGACACAGCCGTTGACTTGGCAGGAAATACGCCGTCTGTTTGCAATCGCCAACCGTGGCGAGTCACGTTTGTGAATGACCCGGTATCTGTTGCCAAGGTTTTGAATTTACAAAACGGCAATGCCGGATTTGCAGCGTCTGTTCCAGCCGTCGCCGTCATAACGGTCGATTGCCGCCTCTTCGCCGGCTCCGGTGAGAGAAACCAGCGGTGGGTGGACGGCGGCCTCTTTGCAATGTCCTTGGTCTATGCGCTCCACTCGATGAAAGTACAGACATGTATGCTCAATTGGGCTATGTCTAACGCAAGTTCGCGAGCGATGCGCAAGACCCTCGACTTGGCACCGTACCAGGACATCGTGGCGCTCGTGGCCATAGGTTACGGCCCCGAGTCCTATCGAGTGGCTCGCTCCCCAAGGCGCCCCAGCAACGACGTTTTGACGCACAAGAAACTCTGATCATCTTGTCTCTCTTAGCTCGCTGGGCTCGCTCCAGGCTGAACAACAAACCCTCGTGTTGCGTGACGGGTGGCTAATACACTCAGCAAGTCAGCTGCGCGGGGCGGCGCAATTACGCTCGCCGGTCAGGCAACCAAAATTACCATCCAGTTTTTAGTCCTAATTGTTCTAGGCCGCCTCTTGGGACCGGAAGATTTCGGCCTCATAGTCATGGTCACTGCCGTCGTCGGCGTCGGGGAATTGATCCGAGACTTCGGATTGTCCGCAGCAGCGATGCAAGCCAAGCACGTGTCGCCCAGCGAGAAAACAAATCTTTTCTGGGCCAATACATTCATCGGGCTGTTCCTCACGATAGCCACATGCCTGCTCGCACTCCCCATATCTGTTCTCTACGACGATATTCGACTTCTGCCTATCGTGTTAGCGCTTTCCTGCACCTTTGCTATCAATGGTGTACAAACTCAGTTCCAAGTTGAACTGGCACGAAACCTGAAATTTGGCTCGCTGATGGTAACGGACATCATCGCCCAGTTCGCAGGTCTTGCCGCGGGCATTGGTTTCGCCCTTGCAGGGGCCGGATATTGGTCGTTGGTGGCGCAACTTCTCGCAATCCCATTAGTCCTGTGCGTCAGCCGCATGGGCGCCTCAGGGTGGTGGCCATCCTTGCCTAAACGACGAGTTTCGATTCGGCCCTATCTCACGTATGGCTGGCATCTCGTAGTCGCCCAAATTGTGAACTACATGAGTGCCAATGCACCGAGCGTTCTCATCGGTCTTCAATCCGGTCCGTCGTCGCTGGGAAACTACAACCGCGCGTACCAGATCGTAATCGTACCGATCAGTCAAGTGTTGGCACCGTTTACAAACGTGCTTCTGCCAGTCCTATCGAGAGTCCAGGAAGATAGATTTGCCTTCGGTGAGTACGTCTTGCGAATTCAGAGAACAGTCGGATATCTGGCCGCAATTGCATTTGCGATCGTCGTTGCAGCAGCGGGCTCAATCGTCTCGATTGCTCTCGGACAAGGCTGGGAAGAAACAGCAGTCTTATTGACCATCTTGGCCATCGGCGGAGCCTTTCAGTCCCTCTCCTTCATCGGATACTGGGTCTTCCTCTCTCGCGCCGCTACGAAATCCCTCTTGCACTATAACCTTGTAACGAAAAGCATGGTTCTAGCGTTCACCTTGGTTGGAAGCTTGATCAGCGTCGAGGCCATCGCCATCGGATATTCCCTCGGCCTGGCTCTGTCTTGGCCGATCTGTCTACTCTGGCTTCACCGTGGCAAGCACATCCACGCGACGGCGTTATGGAAGTCGGGCCTGAGAATCTTGGCCGTCGCCTTTGTGGGAACCGTCGCTGGTTTCACCGTCGGAGCATTCGCATCCTTGCCGTCATTCTTGGACCTCCTTCTGGTATCGAGCACAGTTATTTGTACTTCATTCCTGATTATGTTCACCACGAAAGCGTTACGAGGTGACCTGACCGCGATTCTCAAAGTGGCCTTGCTAGTTCTAAGGAAGACCTGAAGTGCGATCGCGCCAGAATAAGTTCATGGAATATAGAATTGGAAAATACTTATGCTAATGATCGTCTACCTTGGCATCGGAATTTCTGCGGTTGTGGCGAGCAGCCTTGTTCCTCTAGTGGGCTTATGGCGCTTCCTAACCGTTAGTCTTCTCATTTCCTTGGCGATTGCACCATACCCGCTGTTTTTACTTCCCGACGGGGAGGCTCATTTCGGGGTCACATTCCCTGAGTACGTTCCGATGACCTACAGCGTCTTGCTCGCCGCTATGACGGTCGGGACATTGCGAGCTAGGGGCGTCGGGCGAGTACTGGCTACCGGCGTTCCTCTCGTCGTTTACCTCGTCGTTTTGACGTATCTCAGTTGGGGAGCAACATCTGCACAATGGGCGGGGGGCGCCCATCTGGTTACAGCCATGCTCGCCGTGGCAACGGGGTGGGCCATCGCACAGGCAGTCCGGAATGACCCTGGTCTGGGACTCCTCTGGACAGTTGCTTGTCTTGGCGTGGTGCTCGTGCAGCTACTCGCTTGCGTTGCCCAACTTGAGGGCATCGGCCTCAGCGTCTACAGCGAAGTGAACTACTTCATGGCGGAATCACGCCCTATCGGCACATTTAACCATCCGAGCGTTCTCGGGAAAGTCCTCTTCATCCTCGTAATCACGCTCCTGCCAATCTCAAGATCAGGCGGTTTCTGGACCCGACGCTTGGCGTGGGCTTCCATCTTTATCGCCCTTCCACTTACGGCGGCGACGCAATCACGCGCGAACACGATAGCCCTCGCTGGGGCCATATTTCTCTGGATACTCCTAAACCCCAAACTTGGGAAACGTAAGAGAATAGTCGCTTTTGTGTCCGCGCTCGTTGCATCTATTTCATTGGCTATAGTTTTAGTCCCGCGCTTCTTGCTAGATCCGGAGGGTGGGGATCGACCAGCTCTCCTGGCTACAGGGCTCGATCTGATTTCAAAGTCGCCTTGGCTCGGCATCGGACCCAACTCATATTCTCAAGTGGTGGGTCGGTACGATACTCTCGCGGCGACCGGATTGCCAGTACACAATGCACTCCTACTAACCGTCGCTGAGATAGGCATCCTCGGAACGATCTTGGTCTGCGTGCCCTTACTCTTCCAATTCACCCAAGCGCTACTCAAGATTCGAACAAGAGGACTCCCTGGCGATGCCGCAATGGCCGTTCTCGTTTCGACTCCCGGCTTCCTCCTAATCAATATGACGGGATGGGGGTTTCTATCCGGCGGAAGCTTGATCCTTTGGGCTCTTGCTGTCGGCATCTCCCTAGGTTTCATGGCAAAGTTGTCGGCACCTCTTCGTCCAGGACAATTCCCGTTCAGCCGAGTCACGACGCTGCACCGAGGCACCCTTGCCAGCAACTTCGCTGATAGTTCGATACAGCAGGAGCACACGCACACAATCCGGTAGAATCGCAATCATTTAGGGCGCAGAGCTTGCGGAGATATTCTTCGCGCTCAGTGAAGTCGCCAAGATCCCGGGGGCGCATTGTCTAGAATCACGTCAGCGCTAGCACCGTGTGCTTTCGCCTTATACAGAGACCAGCTGGCCGATGCCGAGTCGCAGCGCATTGCGCGCCAGCGCGGCCGGGCGGTGACACGATGAACGGCCGCAACCGGCTCGCGGTCGGTCTTACCGCCGCAGCTGTGACGGTTGCGATGCTCTCCGCCTGCACGACTGCAGAAGGGCCAATCCAGTACCCGCCGCAGGCGGCCTTCGCCGCGTCGGGGGAACTGCCGGGCGAATCCCCGGCCACTGCCAATCTCACAAAAGCAACGTTGTCCGCCGATCTGGCCACCGATGGCACGAAGCTTAATCTCGCGGACCTGCTGAATGCCTCCCAGGGTGGCTACGCAGCCAACCGGAACCTCAACTGGCTATCCGGGCAGTCAGCCCAAATGTCGAGCATGGGACTGAAGGAGATTCGAGTCGACCATGTCTTCGACGACGCCACCTTTCATGTCGTCCAAACGGATGCGACCGGTGCAATCAGCTACGATTTCACCGCGCTCGACCGAGTGCTACTGCCCATGGTCGAAAACGGCCTGCAGCCATTCATTTCCCTGTCCTACATGCCCGGTGCCCTCGGTGCCGACGTGTACGGCCCTCCCACATCGTTGGACGCCTGGGGCGCGGCAGTGTCAGCTCTGGTCGCGCACTACCGGGATCTCGGCTATGCCGGCTGGGGCTACGAGGTGTGGAATGAGCCCGACACGGGACATTGGAATGGCACGAGTGCGCAGTACAACGAGCTGTACGCCGCCAGCGCCGCCGCGGTGCGGACGGCGGACCCGTCAGCGCTCATCGGCGGCGGGGGAACGTCCAGCCTGAATTCCCAGGGCAATGTTCCGGCGAAGGTCGGCTTGTCCGCAAAGTTCATCGCCTTCCTGGGGGCCAACCCGGATGTGCCGGCCGACTTCTTCTCCGTGCACGGCTACTGGACGGCAGACTGGCCGGAGATTCCCGAGGCTCGCAAGTGGCTCGACGCCGCCGGGCGGGCAAGCCTGCCCATCTACGTCACCGAGTGGTCTGCGCTTCCGTCGATGGAACAAGGGGCCGGAAACGGTACAGACACCAACTCGAGCAACGGCGGGTCGGGCTTCATCGCCAAGCGCATGTTCCTGGCCATCAACTCCGGCATATCCAAAATCTTCTTCTTCTCCCCCGTTGAGGGTTACTCCCCCTCGTTGGCCTACAACGGCGATCTCGGGCTGATTACCGTGGACGGTCACCGCAAGTCCGGCGGAAACGTGTTCGAGCTCTACTCCCGGATGGGACCGATCCGCGTTCCAGCTGAGCTAACTGGAGCTGGTACGGAAACAAGCGATGTTTATGGGCTGGTGACGAAGGATTCCGCTGCGTCGAAGGTCACCTCCCTGCTCTGGAACACCACGGGCAGCGACGTCACCATGTCGGTCGATCTTAAGGGCTTGCCCTATGCGGAATCGAACTTTTCGGTCACCAAACGCGTCATCAGTTCGACGCAGGGGAACGGGTTCGCCGACGGGTCCGACTTCGTCGTGCCGACCTACCCGAGCCAGAGCGAGGATGCGCCGATCGTGAGCGACACGGTGCACGAGAGTTCAACGTCCTACTCCGACACGGTGAGGGTGCCCGCCCACGGCATCGTCAGCGTGGAGACCACCAAAACGTCACGAGCGGCCGGAGACGTGACCGTCACGGCACCGCCGGCGCAAACGAATCTCGCGGCTTCCGCGCTGGGCGCGGTCGCGACAGCGAGCAGCTCGGTCGAACAGCCGGGCACCGGCTGGGGTGTGACCAGGCTCAACGACGGACAACGCCATGAGATCCCGTCTGGGGCGCACCCGATCAGGGGCTACAGCTCTACGGCGCAGCCCCAGGCTGCCTCGACGGAATCGGTACAGATCGACCTCGGCAGCGCACAACCGGTCGACACGGTGGTTCTGTGGCCACGAGACTCGCAGACGCAACAGGGCGCCGGATTCCCCGACGATTTCACCATCGAAGGGTCAAATGACGGGAGCGACTGGAACGAGCTCACGACCGAAACCGGATACACCAAAGGAAAGAACGTCGTCGGCCCGCAACACTTCGGGTTCACGGCCACCAAGCTGCGATATCTGAAAATCACGGCAACGCTGCTGACCGACGGCGCCCAGGACCAGGCGTCCCAGTATTCGCTGCAACTCGCTGAGATATCCGCCTACCGCAACGGTGTGCTCGACGGCGGGTTCGAGTCCGGTGGTTTGGATTCGTGGCAGGCAAAGGGAGATGCCACCGTGCAATCAGCATCTGTTCGAGGCGGCCGGCATGCAGTCGAGCTGTCCGGCAAGGGCTCGAGCGTCTCGACGCGAGTCGAAGGGCTGCTGCCCAACACGACGTACACGGTGGGCGGCTACCTGCGCCCGGAGACCGCCGATGACGCTGCGAGGATCACGGTATCCGACTTCGGGTCCAAGCCCAGAGCGGCCACAACCGCGCTAGCCCAGTGGGCTCCAGCCTGGGTGACCTTCGCCACCGGTCCCGACGCCACCAGTGCGGTCATCAAGTTTTCCAAGCCCGCCGGCGCCGGAAGCGCCTGGGGCGACGATTTCGTGCTCACCCAGGGGGCGACGTCAACGCCCAGCCCGAAACCGACTGACTGAACCGGCAACGCTAGCTGGGGCGCACGCGGGGCGGCGACATGCTCTGCGGCCCGCGTGCGGCCTCCGCTCCCCCTCTCGGTGCCCGCTCAGCCCTGACTGATGCCGGCGGCCACACGCGGGCTCTCGTTCGGGCAGCTTCTCGCCGTCGACTCGGTCAGCACGCGCTGGGCCATTATTTGACGCGATTGCTCGGACAAACCCCGGGTGGGATATTGCGCCAGCACTTTGGTAATGATCTCGGGAATCGACAGCGTGTCGTACTGCTTGAGGCTGTTGCACACCAGCACGCTGTACACACTCACGGTGCTCGTCACGATGTTGTCGAGAATCTGCTGCTCACTTTGGGCTGTGGGTACCGGAGTGGGCGTCATGATCGGTTGCGGTGTTAACGCGGGCACTGGTGTCTCCCGGGCTGCCGCGGTTTGGGCGGTTGGAGCGGCTCCGACCAGGCGTGGCACGATCACCACGGCGAGAATACCAACCACAACGACGATAATCACCATCAGGATTCGTAACTCGAGTTTCGATATTTGCATGTGCAGACCATAACCGGATTGTGGCGATCTCGCCGGGTGCCTTCGCGTGGTCCTGCCTTCTGCGTGGAGGGAATACGTTTGTGGGCCCAAAAAAAAGAGGCCGGGCCCGAAGGCCCGACCCCTTTTGCGAGATCGAAGTAGAAGAAGACTACTTGATGATCTTGGTCACCGTACCGGCGCCGACGGTGCGGCCACCTTCACGGATAGCAAAGCCGAGGCCCTCTTCCATGGCGATCGGCTGAATCAGCGCGACGGTCATGTCGGTGGTGTCGCCAGGCATGACCATCTCGGTGCCCTCGGGCAGCGAGATGACGCCGGTGACGTCGGTGGTGCGGAAGTAGAACTGCGGGCGGTAGTTCGCGTAGAACGGGTTGTGACGCCCGCCCTCGTTCTTGCTGAGGATATACGCGGTGCCCTCGAAGTCGGTGTGCGGCGTAACCGAACCCGGCTTGACGACAACCTGGCCACGCTCAACGTCTTCGCGCTTGGTGCCACGAAGAAGAAGGCCACAGTTCTCGCCGGCCCACGCCTCGTCGAGCTGCTTGTGGAACATCTCAATACCGGTAACCGTGGTCTTCTGCGTCGGGCGGATGCCGACGATCTCGATCTCGGAGTTGATCTTGAGGGTTCCACGCTCGGCGCGGCCCGTAACAACGGTGCCACGGCCGGTGATCGTGAAGACGTCCTCGACCGGCATCAAGAACGGCTTGTCCTTGTCGCGCACGGGGTCGGGGATGAAGTCGTCAACAGCCTTCATGAGCTCAAGGATGTTTTCGCTCCACTTTTCGTCGCCTTCAAGCGCCTTGAGGGCGGAGACGGCGATAACGGGGGCGTTGTCGCCATCGAAACCCTGGCTGGAGAGAAGTTCACGAACTTCGAGCTCAACGAGCTCCATGATCTCTTCGTCATCAACCATGTCGGCCTTGTTCAGCGCGACGAGCAGGGTCGGAACGCCGACCTGCTTGGCGAGAAGAACGTGCTCACGGGTCTGAGCCATCGGGCCGTCAGTAGCGGCGACCACGAGGATCGCGCCGTCCATCTGAGCAGCACCGGTGATCATGTTCTTGATGTAGTCAGCGTGGCCCGGAGCATCGACATGCGCATAGTGACGCTTGTCGGTCTCGTACTCAACATGCGAGATGTTGATGGTGATGCCACGCTGGCGTTCTTCGGGAGCCGAGTCAATCGACGCGAAGTCGCGCTGAACGTTGATCTTGGACGGGAACTTATCGGCAAGGACCTTGGAGATCGCTGCAGTCAGCGTGGTCTTTCCGTGGTCAACGTGACCGATTGTTCCGATGTTTACGTGCGGCTTAGTCCGCTCGAACTTGGCCTTGGCCACTGTGGGTCCTCCTCAGGACTCGCGTGCAAATTCACGGCCGCCGTTATGAGCGGCCGGTATGCGCTGGATGTGCTTACTTATGTTACTCGCGCGCTGGAGCTTTTACGATTGCGAAGCAATCGTGCAACGCCAGCGCCGTGGCAGGTATGCTGCCTCGGTTAGATTTGGATCTAAGCGATTTCGGCCCGAAGGCCACCTTAGGGCCTACTCGCCCTTGTTTTTGTTGATGATCTCGTCGGCAACTGCTCTCGGGACCTCCGCATAGCTCTCGAAGGTCATCGAGTACACCGCACGGCCGCTGGTCTTAGACCGCAGGTCACCGATGTAACCGAACATCTCCGACAGTGGAACGCTGGCGCGAATTACCTTCACGCCCTGCGCATCCTCCATGGTCTGGATCTGCCCACGACGCGAGTTGAGGTCTCCGATTACGTCACCCATGTATTCCTCAGGGGTGCGAACTTCGACCGCCATCAGCGGCTCGAGCAGAACGGGGTTCGCCTTACGAACGGCTTCTTTGAAGCCCATCGAGCCGGCAATCTTGAAGGCCATTTCCGAGGAGTCAACGTCGTGCGCAGCGCCGTCAAGCAGGCTGGCTCGAACGCCCACCATGGGGTAGCCGGCCAGGATGCCTACGCGAAGCGCATCCTGAATTCCAGCATCCACCGAGGGGATGTACTCACGCGGGATACGGCCACCGGTGACCTTGTTGAGAAACTCGTACGACTTGTCAGCAGTGATTTCCATCGGCTCGATCGCGATCTGAATCTTCGCGAACTGGCCGGATCCACCGGTCTGCTTCTTGTGCGTGTAGTCGTGACGCTCAACGGCCTTGCGGATGGTCTCGCGGTAGGCCACCTGGGGCTTGCCGACGTTCGCCTCAACGTTGAATTCACGCTTCATGCGGTCGACGAGGATATCCAGGTGAAGTTCACCCATTCCCTTGATTACCGTCTGGCCAGTTTCCTGGTTCTGTTCGGTACGGAAGGTGGGGTCTTCTTCGGCGAGCTTCTGAATAGCAAGGCCCAGCTTTTCCTGGTCCTGCTTGGTCTTGGGCTCGATGGCGACCTCGATAACCGGGTCAGGGAACGTCATGGACTCCAGTACAACCTGATTATTCGGGTCGCACAGAGTGTCGCCCGTGGTGGTGTCTTTCAGACCAATAACCGCGTAGATGTGACCGGCGGTCAAGAAGGCCACCGGGTTCTCCTTGTTGGCGTGCATCTGGAAGATCTTGCCGATGCGCTCTTTCTTACCCTTGGTCGAGTTGATGACCTGGGCTCCCGAGTCCAGACGACCCGAGTAGACGCGCACGTAGGTGAGGCGCCCGAAGAACGGGTGCACCGCAACCTTGAATGCGAGGGCCGTGAACGGCTCTGCGGCATCGGGGTGACGCATGATGATCTTTTCTTCGTCGCGAACGTCGTGCGCCTCAATGGCAGCAACGTCGAGCGGAGTCGGAAGGTAGTCAACAACGGCGTCAAGCATGGGCTGAACGCCACGGTTCTTGAACGCAGAACCGCACAGCACCGGGTAGATCTCACTGTTGATGGTGAGCTTGCGAATAGCGCCCTTGATCTCGGCGACAGTGAGCTCTTCGCCGGCAAAGTAACGCTCCATGAGGTCATCGTCGGTTTCGGCGACAGTTTCCAAAAGAAGCTTGCGGTACTCGGCAGCCTTCTCCACCAGGTCGGCGGGGATCTCTTCGATGGCGTACTTGGAGCCCATCTCGACGTCACCCTTGGAGTCGCCGCGCCAGGTCAGTGCACGCATCTGCACGAGGTCAACTACACCCTCGAAGCCAGACTCTTCACCGATCGGCAGCTGGAGAACCAACGGCCTGGCGCCAAGGCGCTTGATGATGGTGTCGACCGTGTAGTAGAAGTCGGCGCCGAGCTTGTCCATCTTGTTGACGAAGCAGATGCGCGGCACGTCGTACTTGTCGGCCTGACGCCACACGGTTTCGGACTGGGGCTCAACGCCCTCCTTGCCATCGAACACGGCAACAGCACCGTCGAGAACGCGGAGCGAACGCTCCACCTCCACGGTGAAGTCCACGTGTCCGGGGGTGTCGATGATGTTGATCTGGTGGTCAGCCCAGAAACAGGTCGTCGCAGCGGAGGTGATCGTGATGCCACGTTCCTGCTCCTGTGCCATCCAGTCCATCGTCGAGGCGCCGTCGTGGGTCTCGCCGATCTTGTGGTTGACACCCGTGTAGAACAGGATGCGCTCAGTCGTGGTGGTCTTGCCAGCATCAATGT
>Ga0307486_1001218_pt1 | contig 20406 bp, 20 predicted proteins | sample CBIW02metaG_FD_203663 | JGI IMG/M metagenome (GOLD analysis project Ga0307486, IMG submission 203663) | Sea-ice brine microbial communities from Beaufort Sea near Barrow, Alaska, United States - CBIW 0.2 | ecosystem: Environmental > Aquatic > Marine > Coastal | place: USA: Alaska | collected...
TTGTTTTTGTGGAAGGCGATTTTTTGGAAAATAACCTAACTTCCCAAAGCTTTGACTTTGTGGTGGGAAAGGCTTTTTTACACCATTTGAACATCCCTACAGAAAAATTATTTTTAAAAGAAACCGCCCGTCTTTTAAAACCCGATGGGGAAGCACGGTTTTTTGAACCAGCTGTAAACAATAAAGTTCTGGACCAGATTAGATGGTTAATTCCTGTCAAGAACAGGCCTTCAAAATTTCAGTTTAAAGCTTTTAAAAAGTGGAAAGAAGAAGATCCTCATCCAGCCCGGACATATAGTTCCAGACATTTTGAAAAAGCAGGAAAGGACCTTTTTGAAATAGCAGAAACTTATATGGTAGGAACTATAGAACGATTTAATAAATTTATCACTCCCGGTAATAAACGTAACTCTTTCAAAAAATGGGCTTTAAAAACAGAGGAGAAGCTACCTCTGTTTTTGAACCGCTCATTATCAAGGAGTCAGTTAATTATCTACAGAAAGCCCTTGAAATTTTTATAGTATTAAAAAAATGGAAAATTTAAAAGAGTTCCTTAAAAAGGAATTAAAGAAACCATCCAGGAAGAAACTATTGAATTTTATTGATGATTTTAGAGCTTTACCGTACTCTAATAATCTATGTAAATTAGCTAGAATTTACAGATCAGATAAGGTTACCGGTCATAATTATGCTCCACATTATCAGAATCATTTAAGAAAATTTAAAAATAAGAGAATTAGTTTATTAGAGATTGGAGTTGGTGGTTACAATGATCCAAATCTTGGTGGGAATTCCCTAAGATTATGGAAGAGATATTTCCCTTTGGGTAAAATTTTTTCTTTAGATCTGCATGATAAATCTGCGCTGGAAGAGAAACGGATAAAAATATTTTGTGGAAGTCAAGCTGATAATGATTTTCTAACTAGAGTATCCTCAGAAATAGGTAATTTGGATATAATAATAGACGATGGAAGCCATTATAACGATCATGTTATAGATACCTTTAAACTTTTGTTTCCCAAATTGAAGGATGGTGGAATTTATATAGTTGAAGATACACAAACATCTTATTGGGAAAATTATAGAGGAGACAGTAAAGATTTGGAAAACCCTAAAACAATGATGAACTATTTTAAAAGATTAACAGATTGCTTAAACTACTCAGAATTTCTTCAGAAGGATTATGTTCCTACTTATTTCGACAGAAAAATTATTTCCATGCATTTTTACCATAATCTTATTTTTATATACAAGGGAAATAACAATGAAAAATCTAATATTGTGACTAATAAATAGAATGAAAATTAAATGTGTTTTGAAAATAGGAACCAATTTAATGATTCCATGCCACAGTAATCTAAATGCTTTTTAAAATGGAAGATATTAGAGTGAGTATTTTCATATTAACTTACAATCAGGAAAAATTCATAGGACAGACCATTCTAAGTATTCTGGAGCAAAAAGCAGATTTCAAATATCAATTAGTCATAGGAGAAGATTGTAGCACAGATAGTACAAGGTCTGTTTGTGAAAAATATGCTCGTGAAAATCCTGATAAAATTAAATTACTTCCCTCAATAAGTAATGTTGGACTAATCCATAACTTCATTAGAACTTATAAGGAATGTGATGGTATATATGTGGCTATTTGTGATGGGGATGATTATTGGATAGATCCATTAAAACTCCAGAAGCAGGTAGATTTTCTTGAAAACAATCCGGGATACAGTATTGTTTTTACCTCTTTTAAATTTCTTTTCCCCGATGGCAGGGTGCAGAAAAAGGATTATAGTAAGGTAAAAGAAAGCAGTACATTTGAGAACCTGATCTTTGAAAATTACATTTCTTCTGTCACGGCAGTTTTTAGAAATAAAAAGGCTGATGATGATTTTCCGGTCTGGCTAGACAAATGCCCTTACGGAGATTGGCCTATTTATTTATGGACTACCAAGGATGGCAGCAAAATTAAATATTTGGATGAGGAAACAGCCGTTTATCGCAGGGTGATAGGCGTTTCAGAAAAAATGAAGTTGGTGCCCAGCAGAATTGCTTTGGAAAATCTTAAAATTTTAGAGAATATAAATAAGGATGCCGATTTTATATATTTTTCTTCTAAAATAGAAAGAAGCCTAAATGATCATCGATTTCAATTATTGTCATGTTATATAAGAGAATTAAGACTATTAAAAATGGTGAAGTTAACGGGTAAGATTATTACAAAAAGCCCAATGGCAGTTTTCAAATTATATGCTTGTATAATTAAAAGAAAATTATACATCAATTTCATACCATACTTTAAAAATCTAAAAAAAATACTTTCCAGGCTATTATATAAAAATAGTGTGTTTAACAAAATAATTTTTCAAAGAATATATAAAAAAGATTTATTTAATAAGGTACCAGTTCAGGATAGGAGTGAATCAAAATCCGGCCCGGGGTCCAGTTTAATTCAAACCAAAGATTTAATTAATCATTTACCTTTATTTTTTAAAAAATATGGTGTAAAAAGTATGTTGGATGTTCCATGTGGGGATTTTTATTGGATGCAAAAAATAAATCTCAATGGTATAAATTATACCGGGGGCGATATAGTTCCGGAAATCATTAAAAATAACTATAAGCATACCACTAATTCCATTCAATTTAAAAAGATAGATATCCTGAACGATCAATTACCTAAGGTAGATCTTATATTATGTAGGGACTTGTTTGTGCATTTAACTAATGAACAAATCTTCAAGGCTTTAAAAAACATTTGTGCAAGTGGTTCAAAATACTTACTGCTAACCAGTTATAAATCCAGGCCTATAAATAAAGATATCACCGAAATAGGCTGCTGGAGAACACTAAATATGGAAGTAGCACCTTTTTTTATGGATCAAAAGATCGACGAAATTTTTGAAAATTGTACAGAGGGAAATATGGCATTTAACGATAAATGTCTTTTAATGTTCGAAATTAAAGAAATATAATTTTCACGTTTATTTCAAATGATATGAAATGGAGAATTAAAAATCACAATAGGTAGAATGTGGTTTTTCATAAAGTATAAAGAGGGGTCTTAATTAGTATAAAGAGCAGATATGTCAGAGCTTAGAACTTATTTCGAGGGGAATACAGGAAATTGTATAAATAAATGGATTCATTATTTTGAAATTTACGAGTTCTGGTTTCAAAAGTATAAGAATAAACCCCTTGTAATAATGGAAATAGGAGTCTTTCAGGGTGGTTCTTTGAATATGTGGAGGGATTATTTTGGTGAGAAAGCTCAAATAATTGGAATTGATATCAATCCTGAATGTAAACAATTTGAAACTGAAAACACGAAAATTTTTATAGGTTCGCAGGAAGATCGGGAATTTTTAAAGGAAATAAAACGTCAGGTTCCCAAAATAGATATTTTAATAGATGATGGAGGGCACAGTATGAAGCAACAAATAATTTCATTTGAGGAATTATTTGATCATATAAAGGAAGATGGTCTTTATCTTTGTGAAGATCTTCATACGTCCTATTGGAAGAATTATGGAGGAGGATTTAAAAAGACTGAAAGTTTTATTGAATACAGTAAAAATTTTATTGATAGAATTAATGCCTGGCATTCCCGGGAAGAGCAGTTAATGGTAGATGAATTCACAAGAACTACTAATTCAATTCATTACTATGATAGTATTCTTGTTATTCAAAAGGCAAAGAGAAAACAACCACATAATGAAATTAGGGGTGAAATGGTTTTATCTAATGATTCTTTTCGAGAAGCTTATAAAAATGAAGAACAAAGGATTTGGTCAAAATATTCGAAAATAAGTATGGCAAAATTTAAACATAAATTGAAGCTGATTTTTCGCTATTTTAAAAAATAGCCTAATATTGAAATATATAAAATCAATGAATATCATCCTAAAAGCTGAAAACATAAGCCCCCTAACCACTGCCTTACCGGCAGACCGGCTCCTAGGGGGAATTATTATCTTTGAAAAATGAGTGTAATATTAAAAGCAGAAATTATTTCTAAACAATAATACCTTGGAACGATATCCCTTATCAATGATCCCTCAGGAAGACAAGCAACAATTTCCATTTTCGCACGCAATACCATATATTTACCAACATTAAAACTCCATAAATTTGACAGGGAACCCACCAAATAGGTTAATTAAAAAAATGCAATTAGAAACAAAAATATACCAAAAAGAAAATAATACCAATATCCCAAAACTTTTAAGAGAAAGTTTGAAAGATATCTGGGAATCGCGATTTTTGGCAAGGCAGTTGGCAGAGCGGGATATTAAGGCCCAGTACAGGCAATCTTACTTTGGGATCCTGTGGGTTTTTATAACCCCATTGTTGACGGCTGCAGTTTGGATATTTTTAAACCTATCCGGAACCGTACAAATTAGCGATACTGGAATTCCATATCCTATTTATGTTTTTTCAGGGACTTTACTTTGGTCTATAATAACCGAAGCTATTAATTCTGCATCCCAAAGTACTTCCAGTGCCCGCGGCTTGCTTAGCAAGATAAACTTCCCTAAAGAGGCTTTGATCGTCTCCGGGATTTATAAGTTGTTGTTCAACTCAGCAATTAAAATTGCTTTACTTGTGGTTTTTGTATTTTTGTTTGGATTGGGGTTTCACTGGAGCCTTTTGCTGCTCCCTTTTGCAATTTTTGGGGCGCTCTTGTTTGGTACAACCATCGGTTTATTTATAACACCCATTGGGATGCTTTATACAGATGTGTCTAAAATAATTTCAATTGGTTTTAGGTTCTTGATGTTTATAACGCCTGTCCTATATGCAATACCGGAAGAAGGGCTTATGAGGACCGTGATGCAATTAAATCCTATGACGCCTATTATATTGACAAGCAGGGATATGATCACCGGGGCTGCACCAGAGTATCTTGGATATTATTTAGTTGTTTTGTTACTCTGCATCCCGCTTTTCTTTATAGGTTTGTTGTCTTACAGAGTATCTATTCCTATAATTGTAGAACGAAGTGCCTGATCATGGAAGAAAAAGAAGTATTGGTAAAGGCAGAAGGGGTTTCCAAAAAATTCTGCAAGGACCTCAAGACCAGTCTTAAGTATGGAGTGCAGGACCTTTTTGCCAATTTTGGCAGAAATAATAAAGCAGCGGTTTTACGTGAAAAGGAATTCTGGGCACTAAAAGATATTAATTTTGAACTGCGGCGTGGAGAATGCCTTGGGCTTATTGGGCATAATGGCGCCGGGAAATCTACATTATTAAAGATCTTAAATGGGCTAATAAAACCAGATGAAGGAAAGGTTACCATTAAAGGGAAGGTTAGTGCATTAATAGAACTTGGTGCCGGTTTTAATCCAATTCTTAGTGGTAGGGAAAACATTTATAACAATGGTGCTGTTCTTGGTTTTACCCGGGAGGAAATAAATAATAAGGTAGAAGAAATTATAGACTTTGCTGAAATACGCGAATTTATAGATATGCCTGTACAAAACTATAGTAGCGGGATGAAAGTTCGCTTGGGCTTTGCCGTAGCGGCGCAAATGGAGCCTGATGTATTGTTGATTGATGAGGTATTGGCGGTTGGGGATATTGGGTTTAGAGCAAAATGTTATGATTCCATAAACACAACTTTTAAAAATACAGCAGTAATTTTTGTTTCTCATGCTATGCCTCAAGTAGCTAGAATGTGTAATATTGTTTTAAATATGGAAAGAGGGAGATGTGTATATTTGGGAATAACAAGTGGAGGTATAAATAAATATAATTTAAGTTTTACAGGAGAAGTTAGTAAAGCTGTTGTTGACAGAGTAATTTTGAGTGAATTTTTAATTAATGATCAGAAATCAAATGTTACTGTAAATTATGGAGATGATATTGAGTTGGAACTTACGTTTCTATCAAATGAGTTTATAAAAAAGCCTGTTTTAAATATTCACATCATAGATGCTACACAGCAATATATTTATCAAATTAACAGCAACAGAGATAAAGTTGGTTTACAAGATGTTAAAATTGGATTGAATAAATATTGTGTTAAATTAAAAGAAATACAATTAAATGCTGGTAACTATTCTTTTTCAATTGCTTTTAGGGATAGTACTGATAGAGAGTTTTATTCTTGGTACCATGCAATTGGTAATTTTACAGTAAACGCAAGTTTTTTAGGAGAATCCCAATATCAAGGTAAAGCCCAATGGTCACAATAATAAAAATTAAATCTACTGCATAATATGAAAATTGTAGCGTTTTTGCCTGCTAAAGGCACAAGTGAAAGAATTGAAAATAAAAATATCAAAATTTTGGACGGTAAGCCTCTGTTTTTAAGGCAGTTAGAAAAGTTGTTAGATTTTGATTTTATAGACGAAGTTTATTTGGATTCTGAGTCAGAAAAGATTATTAATATGGCTTCTCATTTAGAATGTAAGATTTTAAATAGAGACCCTAAATTAGCTTCTAATAAAACAGATGGTCACCAATTATTTTATAATCAAGTTAGACAGGTAGATGCAGATATATATATACAAATTTTATGCACAAGTCCATTTATTAAAGGCGAAACCATAAAAAAAGGAGTTGATATATTATTACAGGATGATAAATATGATTCAGTAGTTCTGGTTAGAAAAGATAAACTTTATACTTGGAATCCAGATACTATAACCCCAAATTATAACTTAGTTAGTATACCAAACAGTATGGATTTACCAGATACAGTTATTGAAACAATGGGTTTGTATATAGTTAAAAAGGCAGCTGCACATAAACTGCAAAAACGAATTGGTAAAAAGCCTTATTTATTAGAAGCAGAAGCTATCGAAGCTGTGGATGTTAATTATACTGATGAATTTGAGCTAGCGAATTTTATTGCTGCAGGCATCAGGGAAAACGAACGAAAAATTTTTAGGAATTTATCACATTTATTGACTTCATCAATTTTATCAGATATTTTCGATGAACTCAATATTGAAAACAAAATAATAGCAGGTTTAAAACTTAATTTAATAGATCGTAAAATTTTAGGAAGAGCTAAAACATTAAAAATTAAAGCTAAGGAAGAATCAGATATTACTACTATTTATGATGCATTAAACACCTATAAAACTATTGTGCCAAATGATGTTATTGTTGTTGAAAATGAATGCCCAAACTATTCTTATTTTGGGGAATTAAATTCAAATCTGGCAATTAGGTCAGGAGCCATTGGAGCTATTATTGGAGGCAATACCAGGGATAGTGTTGAAGTTAAAAAACTTCAATTTCCTGTTTTTGCAGAGGGTTATAATTGTCAGGATATTAAAAATAAAGGTACGATGGCTCATTATAACAAACAAATTCAAATTAATGGTGTAGAGATTTTCCCAAACGATTTGATTTTTGGAGATAATGAAGGAATTGTTGTTATTCCAAAAAACAAAGAAAAATTAGTACTTAAAATGGCTAAAGAAGTTTTGAAAAAAGAAAATTCCATAGTTAATGAAGTGGCAGAAGGAATAGATGTCTCATTAATTCGTTCTAAACATGGAAATTTTTAAGATTAATTATAATTATTTATGAAAAAAAAATACAAATTAAAATATAAAGATAAATATGAGTACGAAAATGGTTTTTATTTAACCTGTGATACTGGTAGAATAGGTAAATTTATTAATCATTTAGAGATTTATAAAAAAATAATATTATTACCTGGTGATGTTGTTGAGTTTGGTGTTTTTAAAGGAGCTTCCTTTGTAAGATTGTTATCTTTTAGAGATTTACTTGAAAACAGTACTTCAAGAAAAATTTATGGGTTTGATGCGTTTGGAGAGTTTCCTAAAGAGGTTGTATTAAAGTCCGATAGAAAATTTATTGAAAAGTTTGAAACTGTTGGAGGGCTAGGTATTGATAAGAATGATTTAAACCTGATACTTGATAAAAAACAATTTAAGAATTATGAATTAATTGAAGGTAATATTATTAATACATTGCCAGAATTTCTTGAGAATAATCCAGCTATTAAGTTTTCATTAGTGCATATTGATGTTGATGTTTTAGAACCTACAAAATTAATTTTAGAACTTTTGTGGGAGCGCATGGTCAAAGGTGGGATAATTATGTTTGATGATTATGGGTTAGTTGAAGGGGAAACTAAAGCTGTTGATAATTTTCTTTTTGACAAGAACATAGAAGTACGAAAAATACCTTATTATAAGGTGCCTTCTTTCATAATTAAATAGTATTATATGCAATTAATAAAAATCAATATTAATAAATAATATTCTATATCTCTAAAATGGAGGAATATAATAAATATATAATGCTAAAGCAGTTGTTTAAGGCTAAATTTAAAGGGTATAAATTAAATAAACTTCTTGCAATTATATTTATTTCAGATTGTTATGGACATATAAAGATGTCTGAGCCAACAATAAAAGAAATTGTAAAAAGTTTTTTTTATGTAGAGAATTATAGGAATCTTAAAAATGTGCTTTCGCATAATGGTGTTATCTTAAGCCAAGCAAAATGGAAAAGGAATGACTACAGAGAATTGGTCTATTTAATGGGAAGCAGCATGAAAGGTTCTTTAATATTTGATTATGAATTTAATAAAGTAAAAAAACTAAGAATAAATATTATTCTTGTCTCAATTATTCAAGTTGTCTTTTATTTAAGAAAGGAGTATAGTTTTAGGCAATTATTATTCTTGGCAACTAAAATAACTGAAATAAAATATAAATTAATTGAGGTAGACAAGTATGCTAAAAAAGCTAAAATTAAAGGGTTTATTGCTTTTAATTCATCAATATTTGATGATGCTTTACTTTGCTCGGTTTTAAAGAGATATGGAATAGATACATTTTCACTACAACATGGTTATTATTCTATTTATAATAATAAGATACCTTTAGATATAATTAATTATGAAAATTTAATAGCAGATAAGCTACTATGTTGGGGTCAGAGTACATATGAAAATATGTTATCATTTGGTATAAAAGAAAATAGATTAACGGTTTTAGGTAATCCAAGAATAAAATTTTCGGAGAAATTTAATTTAATTGAAACTAATTTTAAAAGGTGTTTAGTTTTGTTAGGAAGGGATATTTATCATGAATCAAATATAAAATTACTCGAAATAATATCAGAAATAAATAAAATCTCTGGAGAGGAATTTTTACTTAAACTTCATCCAACACTTAGGGTGAAAAAATTAGAAAATAAGTATTCTGGGAAATTTAAAATAATAAAAGATGTAATTAGTGTTAAAGAAGCGCTTAATTTATACAATTGTGATATGGCATTTTCGAATAATACGTCAGCATTTTTTGATGCCCTAATTCAAGGAGTTATTTGTTTTAGATTTACTAAATATGAGAATGAAGATTTTGGTGAAACAATATTTAAATTTGAAGATGTAAATGATTACTATAAATTAAAAGAATATATTTTAAGCAAAAGCACAAGGTCTATTGAAAACATTGTGTTTGACAGTTTAAAATATAATTTTTGTGATAATTTTACGAAAAATATATATAAACTTAATAGTAATCTTCTTTTAAAATAATTGTTTTGATGCAAAAAATAAAGTCTTTCATTAAATCTATATTTTTAAAATTTCATGAAACTAAAAAAAGTAATTTCTACTTCAATCAAAAAGGTTATTGTCCATGTTGTGAGCAAGAAGTAAACTTTGCGGCGCATAATAGTTGGTTGCGTGATCATTTTAAATGTAGCAATTGTAATTAAATACCACGCGAAAAGGCTTTAATGCCCACCACTGTTAAAGAATATCCCAATTGGAAATCACTCGCCCTCCTCGAATCTTCCCCAGGAAATAGAGGACGCAGCGTTATTTTAAAAAGACAGGCAAAAAAATACACAGAAACGCAATTTTATGTAAATGAAATGCCTGGGATTTTTGTAAATGGCGTATGCAATGAAGATTTGGAAAACCATACATTTAAGAATGTATCTTTTGATTTGTTAATAACTTCCGATGTTATGGAACATATTTATGAACCGGAAAAAGCATTTAAAGAAATAAACAAAACATTAAAACCAAATAAATCACTTTTTTTTCAGTGCCAATAATTAACAAGCATCATAAAACCCAGCGTTGGGCCAGCAAAGGTGAAAATGGAGAACCAATTTTTTTAGGAGAACCGGAATGGCACGGAAACCCTGTTGATAAAAAAGGTTCCCAGTGACCATGCACTGGGGTTATGATATTGTTGATTTTATTAAGAAATGCACAAATGATGATTGTACAATTGTATATATTGATGATTTAAATTTTGGAATAAGGGCAGAATATATTGAAATAATTGTAGCAAAAAAGTAGCGTAAGAATGAAAATAAGACCTATAGCCTTTGTATTACCTCAATTTCATCCTATACCTGAAAATGATTTATGGTGGGGGAAAGGTTTTACAGAATGGACAAATGTTAAGAAAGCAAAGCCATTGTTTAAGGGACATTACCAACCGCAATTGCCAACAGCGAAACTTGGGTTTTATGATTTGCGTTTACCTGAAGCAAGGCAGGCACAAGCCGATTTAGCGCAAGAACATGGCATTCACGGATTTTGTTATTATCATTACTGGTTTAATGGGAAAAGATTGCTTAATTATCCAATTGATGAAATACTTCGTTTGCAAAAACCGGAAATACCTTTTATGTTGTGTTGGGCAAATGAAAATTGGACACGCACATGGGATGGAAAAGACAATGAAATATTAATTAAGCAAGAATATAGTTTTGAAGATGATGCCGCACATATGAGATGGTTGTGCAGCAATGTATTTCATGACAAGCGTTATATTAGAGTAAATGATTGTCCGGTGTTTGTAATATATAGACATGACTTATTTCCGGATATTGTCAAAACATCAAAAATTTGGCGTGACATCGCAGTTAAAGAATTTGGGCTAAAAGGATTGTACCTTTGCACTACAGAAAGTTTTAACAATCAAATTAACCCTGCTGAAATTAACTTTGATGCAGCCATTGAGTTTTCTCCGCATCAGGTTATTTCAAATAGGATAAAAAAGAGTCAATGGGAAAAGTGGTTGGAAAATTTAGGTATATCCAATGAAAAAACGCACAGCTTAAGAGATTTTAAGTTGGGTGTTGAACAAAATATGTTTAGGCAATTGCCATCTTATAAACTTTACCGTTCTGTAACACCAGCTTGGGATAATACTGCCAGAAAGGTGAAAAATGGCATTATTAGCAAAGGAAGTACGCCAAAAATATATTTTCAATGGTTAAAATATTTAGTAAAACGCTTTACGCCATTTTCTAAAGAAGAGAACTTTATATTTATTAATGCTATGAATGAGTGGGCGGAGGGAAATCATTTGGAACCATGCGTTAAATATGGAGATTCCTATTTAAAAGCAACAAAAAGGGCTTTAGAAGCCAAAGCGTACAAGTAAAAGATGAATCCAATAATCAGCATCATCGTTCCCAATTACAATCACTATAGCTACTTGCAGCAAAGGCTAGAGAGTGTATTTAACCAAACCTATCAAAATTTTGAGGTAATTTTATTGGATGATTGCAGTACTGATAACAGTCAGGAACTACTTGCAGAATATGCCAAAAAACCAAAAGTCCCGCATTTTATCATTAATAAACAAAACTCAGGCAGCCCTTTTAAACAATGGCAAAAAGGAATTGAATTGGCAAAAGGCGATTATATTTGGATAGCAGAAAGCGATGACAGCTGTGAGATTACTTTTCTAGAGAGAATATTTGAGTTTATCAATGGCTCTAAAAAAGATGTTGGATTAGTTTATACGCAGTCAATTGATGTTGATGAAAACGGTCAAAAATTTTCTAGTCGGATTAAGTGGACCTCTGAGTTCAAACCTAATATCTGGAAAGAAAATTTTGGTATTTCGGGAACCACGTTTATAAAAAGATATATAAAAGTTAAAAATGTAATTCCCAATGCCAGCGCTGTTGTCTTCAAAAAATCTTTAGTTGATAATTTGGTTTTTTCTAATGATATTTTAAATATGACAATGTGCGGAGATTGGTATTTCTGGAGCAAGTTATGTGCACAATCTCCTATTATAGGTTTTGTGGCTGAAGAATTAAATCACTTTAGGAACCATAATATGATGTCCAGAAATCATTTTAATTTAGAAAAGAAGAAGCGGAGATTATTAGAAGAAGCAGAAATAAGGAAGTTTCTACATAAATTTTCAGTATCCCAGGATCAAGAGGTTAAAGAATTATATTTGAAATGGTTTAATTATTTTACGAAAAAGGAATTATTTAAAAAATCTTTTCGTGCCGTAATAATTCCAAATTACGAATACCTGTTCATTTCAACTTATATAAATCGAAAACTGAATGCTTCCAAAAGCCATTAATATCGCTATACTTTCACCGTCTAAAGATGCCTATTCAGAAACCTTTATTCAAGCACATAAGAATTTCTTAAAAGGAAGGGTGTATTTTTTTAACTCAGGCATATTACCTACCAAACTTGAAGGAGGAAATTTGATCAATTCACGCCGTTTAAGAATTTTAAATATAATCAGGGGACATTTTAATTTAAACAGGTTTTCTTTGCCTGAAATTGCCTTAATTAATTCTTTTAAAAAAAATAAAATCGATATTGTATTGGCGGAATATGGTGATACGGCACAGAAGGCGCTCAAAATTTGTAAACATTTAAAGCTGCCATTGATTGTTCATTTTCACGGGTACGATGCTTCTGTATCTGAAGTAATAAAGAATAACTACAATTATAAAGAGGTTTTCGAAACAGCCAGTTTTGTTGTGGTAGTCTCAAAAAAAATGTACCGGGATTTTTCAAAATTGGGATGTCCTGAACAAAAACTAATCTACAATGTTTACGGACCGAATGATGAATTTCTCACTGTACAACCTAATTTTTCTAAACAGCAATTTATAGCTATTGGCAGGTTTGTAGATAAAAAGGCACCCTATTATTTAATACTTTCTTTTTTAAAAGTTATTGAAAAATTTCCTGAAGCAAAGTTGATCATGGCCGGTGATGGGCAATTGTTGGATACTTGTAAGAATTTGGTTAGATATTTTAAACTGGAAGCTAATATTAATTTTGTAGGAGTGATAAGTCCTAAAAAATACAGGGAATATTTGGAAGAATCCTTGGCATTTGTTCAACATTCCGTCACAGCTGAAAATGGTGATTCAGAAGGCACCCCTGTTGGTATTTTGGAAGCCAATGGAGCCGGCTTACCCGTAATTTCTACCAGGCATGCAGGAATTCCCGATGTGATAATACATGGAAAAACCGGTTTATTGGTGGAGGAGCATGATGTTGATGGCATGGCAGAAAATATGATCAAACTTTTAGAAAATCCTGAAATAGCAAAAGAAATGGGGGCAAAGGGAAAAATAAATATTGAAGGGAATTTTACTTTAAAAAGACATGTTGAACTTTTGGATACGTTGATTGAAAGAGCCGTCAAGCCATCCTTGAGAACGTTAAAATCCTGATAACTCACTTAGTTTCAACTTCACTTCATCACAATTACTTTCTTATCTTGCAAGCCTAAACCATACTTCGTGCAACCGCTTGTCTCCATAATCATTCCAACTTATAATCGTGCTCACCTGCTTGGGGAAACTTTAGAGAGTGTGCTGGCGCAAACTTACCAGAACTGGGAGTGTATTGTTGTGAATGATGGGTCTACTGATGCAACCGATGAGTTAATTGGTTTTTATTGTGAAAAGGATTCCAGGATTCAATATTATAACAGACCTAAAAACCGGCCAAAAGGAGCAAATTCATGTAGGAATTATGGGTTTGAAATCAGTAAGGGGGACTATATTAATTGGTTTGATGATGATGATATTATGCATCCCAAAAAACTAGAAATACAACTTCAATCTTTAGAAAATTCCATTCATAATTTTTCTGTTTGTCAAACAACGGTATTTCTAGATGAAATAAATAATATTCAAGGTTTCAATAACCATAAAATTATTTCAGATCAATCTTTTTACGATTATTTGACAATGGAAATTGGTTGGTTAACACAGGCGCCTCTTTGGGAAAAGAGTTTCCTTGATAAGTTTGAGTATTTATTTGACGAAGAGTTGCAAGGAGCCCAGGAATGGGAATTCCATTTAAGGGTTTTAAATAAATTTCCTGAGTATGTTAAAATAGATGAATCAATGGTATTTATTAGAAAACATTCTCAAAGTATCACATACAGTAAAAAGGTTGATGAAAGATTTTACCACTATTTTCTAGCTAGGTTAAAAATATATAGAAATGAGAATATATATTTAAATCAACAATCAATAGATTTTTTAAATCATTACTTATTGAATTCCTATAAGAGTATGGTAAGGCAACAAAACCCTTTTGCAGTTAAAACTTTTTGGCGATATGTCCTTGGAGAGCATAAGATGAGTAATAATGCGAAATTGTGTGCGTTTTTGTCTATTTGGAGTTATCTATTATTAAATAGAGGAAACATTTTTATGAAAAGGATAAAATATATGATATGAAGCATCTTGTGTCCATCATAATACCCACTTTTAATCGTATAGATTTTCTCCTGGAAACCTTGAAATCTGTTTCCGATCAAACTTATGGGAATTGGGAATGTATCATAATAGATGATGGGTCTACTGATGGTACCCACAATTTCATGCAAGAATATTGTAAAAGGAATTTGAAGTTCAAATTTTTTCAACGTCCCATAAATTTAAACGGAGGTGCGAGTTCTTGTAGAAATCTTGGGATTAAACTTTCCAAGGGAGAATATATTCAATTTTTAGATTCTGATGATCTTTTGGGGAAAAATAAATTGGAAGAGCAAATTAAGTATCTAGAAAATGAGGAGAGAGAGGTGTTATTAACATGTAAGTGGGGTTATTTTTCAAATGAGAGTGATATGTATAGAAGATTTAAATATGAATATCATTCATATCAAAATTTTTATCCTGCGTATAAATTGGTGGGTGCCTTCGGAAAATATAACGAATTCCTTCCTCTTCATGTGTATTTATTTCCAAAAAAGGTTATTGAAAAAACCGGGGGCTGGAATGAGCAATTAACAAACAATGACGACGCTGAATTTTTCCTACGGGTAATATTAGCTGTATCTCGAATAATATTTGTTCCAAGTGCCGAAGTGTTTTATCGATTACATACCAGGGGAACAACTTTGAGTGATTTAGATAGTAAGGATAAATTTCTACATGCAATTAGAAGTTGGGAACAAATGGAAGCTTATTTAAAAAATAGAGGTAAAAAGAAAGTTGGATCCCAATATATAAAGTCTGGAAAGTTAATGATTTATAATAGGGTGCGTAAGAAATATCCTGACTTGATTTGGGATAATTATCATTTTTTTAAAAGTCATATTCCTTTACGTGAACGCTTACTCAAAAAAATATTTTGAAAACAATTCTTTTTAAAATGTGGAAATTTCCAGCTGTGTCCGAGACGTTTATCCTGGCACAAATAGCAACCGCTATAAAAGCAGGACTTGAAGTTAAAATTCTGATCAATGATAAACCCGAGGTATTGGATAATTCAATTCATCATGAATTTATAGAAAAGTACGAACTTAGGAATAAGGTTATATTTGAAAATCTAGGGATTCCAGAGAATAAATTTAGGCGGCTATTCATGGGCTTTTGGCTATTAATCAGGAATTTTAGGTACGCTCACAAAATATATAGATACTTCCAGCATAAAAAATTTCGGGACCTTAATATTATCTTTGAGATAAATTTCTATAAAAATTTTAGAAAATATGATTTAATTCATATACAGTATGGTACAAATGCAAAGCCAATAGATTTATTAAAGAAAATAGGCCTTTTAAAATCAACAATAATAGTTTCATTTCATGGACACGATTTATTCTTTCCTATAAATGGGTTTATTAGAAATGAAAATTATTACGATGTTTTATTTGCCCAGGCCGATAGATTGATTGCTAATACTCCCTATCTAGAAAATTTATTATTAGATTTGGGAGCATTTCGAGAGAAATTAATAACTATCCCGGTAGGTGTTGATAACGAATTTTTCTCTCCTTGCCTTGATGAAGAAAAAACTATTAATGAAATAAGATTAATAAGTGTTGGTAGATTGGTTAAATTTAAAGGGCATATCAATGGTATTTTAAGTGTAAAGAATTTAAGGGACAAAGGTTATAACGTATTATATACTATAATTGGCTCAGGGGATCAATTACAAACCTTAAATGAAGCTATTAGAAAAAATAAATTAACAGAGAATGTGAAGCTTTTGGGTACAATGTCTTCCCGAGAGATTAGAGATAATTTAAGGCTTCATGATTTATTCCTAATGACCTCGGTTACAGATCCAAATTATGGAGTAGAAACTCAAGGTTTAGTAACAGCTGAGGCACAGGCATGTGGCTTACCCGTAATAGCTTTTGATTCAGGAGGGGTAAAATACACGCTACAAGACGGGATTTCTGGCTTTTTGGTTAAGGAAGGGGATATTGAGGCTATGACAAATAAATTAGAAAGATTAATAAATGATAATATTCTTAGGAAAAAGATGAGTAAATCAGGAATTAAATTTATCAATGAAGAATATTCTCAAAAACATATTGATAAAAAATGGATGGAGGAATATTACAAATTAATAAATGATCTATGAGCCCGAAAGTTTCTATTATTATCCCTTGCTATAATGATTATAAATACATAGAAAGTGCTGTTCAATCTGCACTTGATCAAACCTATAGTAACAAGGAAATTATTGTAATAGATGATGGGTCAGATTTGAGAACTAAAGAAATTCTAAAAAGAATAGCTCCTAAAATAGATAAATTAATAACTCAAGACAATCAGGGAGTAGTAGTTGCCAGGAATAATGCAATAAAAGCTGCAATAGGCGAGTATATTTTAACTTTGGATTCTGATGATCACTTTGAACCTCAATTTTTAGATAAAGCCATCCCAATTTTAAAGTCACAAAAAAATGTTGGTATAGTAACTAGCTGGGTCTCTATAATTAATGAACAAGGAGAGCCAATAAGAATGTTTAAACCCTCGGGTGCTCCGGCCCCTGCAGCCATATTTCGTAATAATGCCCCTGGGAGTATCTTGTTCAGGAAGATATGCTGGCAAGAAATAGGAGGATATGATCCTGAAATGGCAAATGGCAATGAGGATTGGGAATTTAATGTATCGGTTTGTAAAAAAGAATGGGATATATATGTTATTCCTGAAATCCTATTTAATTACAGGCAAAAGAAATCATCAAGAAATAAAACAGCCTTAATTTATAGAAAGCAAATAAGATATTATGCATTTAATAAACACAGCGATTTACTAATCCAAAATTTCGATAAAACCATTGATTTCTTTTTAAATGAAATAGAAAACAAGGAAAAAGAAAGTATGAAAATCAAGAATTCAAATTCTTATAAATTGGGAGAATTGCTATTAAAGCCATTGAGATGGCTGAAATCTTATTTTTAAAAACAGAGTTCTTTATTTTATGCAAAAATCTTTAGTAAGTGTTATAATTCCAACATACAATCGCTCTGAATTGCTTATCAGGACGTTAGAAAGTTTAATTGCCCAAACATACACGAACTGGGAATGTTTAATAGTTGACGATGGATCGACACCAGTTGATATCTCATCTATTAGTACCTTTATTAAAAACAAGGAGCAGTTTATCTTTATACAAAGACCTGAAAACACAAAAAAAGGTCCATCTACCTGTAGAAATATTGGATTGATGAGATCCAAAGGGGATTACATTCAGTTTTTTGATGATGATGATGAAATGTATCCGGAAATGCTGAAAATGAAAACGCAGGCCTTTTTTGAAAAACAAGTTGATGTGGTCGTAGCTCCTTTAGACTTTTTTTATATAAAGAATAATAAGATTTTAAAGCAGAATGAAATTTTCACAAATAATTTAATTGAAGATTATGTTACCGGAAAAATATCTTGGTATAGCAGTGGCCCATTGTGGAAAAAAAGCTTTTTAAAAGTATATTTCGATGAAGAAATCCAAACATTAGATGATTATGATTTTAATTTGAGAAATATTTATAATAATCCGAATGTTGAATACCTCACAAATCCTCTTCAAATTTATTATAAATATGAAATAGGAAAAACATTGAGTTCAAAAGCGCAATTGGGAGATGAGAACCAAATAAAATCTGGCTTTAAAGCATATAAAAAACATTACTTGCTTCTTGAAAAGAAGAATTTACTTTCGAAGGAAATAAAAATTTGGTTAATAAAGAGATTTACTTTTTTGTTAAGGGCAGCCTTATTAGGTAAATATAGAATCTCCAATAATATTTTTTTCTTTATACTAAAAAGCCAGGGTTTTAGATATTTTAAAAGTTCACTTAGAATTTCCCTTAGTTATGGTTCCTATAAATTATTTAATAAAGGTTACCGTCTCTTTGAAAGTGAATAGAATCATATGCAACTTGTTTAAATAATTAAAAATGGAAAATAAGAACCCTAAAGTTTCGATAATAACACCTACTTATAACCGTGCACATTTTATTACTCAAACCTTGGATTTTATTATTGGACAAACTTTTACAAATTGGGAATGTTTAATAATTGATGATGGCAGTACCGATGATACAAAGAGAAAGCTTGCACCATATTTAGAGAAAGATAGTAGATTAAAATATACTCAAAGATCTTCACATTACAAAAAAGGTCCCTCTGGTTGCCGAAATCAAGGGCTGGATACTGCCAGGGGAGCCTATATTATTTTCTTTGACAGTGACGATATAGTGCATCCAGATGTTCTTCAAATTTGTGCAGGGATTTTAGAAAATCAAGACTTACTATTTTGTAGATACGACAAGACCCCTTTTTCAGGGAAATGGAAGAAACTTGATTTTGACAGAAACAGGGATTTTAAGAGCCATTTGGTTATTAAAGGGGACATTGGTGATATGGTGACAAATAAAGTCCCATTTGCCTGTTGTACGGTTATGTGGGATAAAAAGGGGATAGGGAGCTTCAGGTTTAATGAGGATTTATCTTATGCTGAGGAATGGGAATTTTATACCAGAATCCTTTCTTCTGGAATCCATGGAATTTCTATAAACAAATCACTTTATTTTAATAGAAAACATAAACATTCCAATACCGCTGATTTTTGGAATAAGAATCCAATAAGTATAGCTTCAAAAATACAAGCTGCAAAACTTGTTGTTAATACATTAGCTTCAAAAAAATTATTTAATTCTAACTTGGAAAAATTCTTTATTAGAATGAGTTTTTCTTTGAAATCTAATAGCCTCTTAGACACAACTTTATATCATTCTAATTTATCTGCTTTTAATAAATTTAAATATAAATTTGGTTACTTAATATACCCAATCTTGCGACCTTTGTTTATACTGAAAGGGAAATTACAAGCGGCTTAAAATATTTATAATTCTCTCCCCTGTTTTACCATCCCATAATTCTGGAATGGAACCTTTTTTCCAATTTCCACTATACAATTTATCTAAAGCCGGAGCAATATTTTTAGGGTTCGTTCCTAATAATTCATTTGTGCCAATGCTAACTGTTTCTGGCCTTTCGGTATTATCTCGTAAGGTAAGGCAGGGAATTCCCAGGATCGTAGTTTCTTCTGTAATTCCCCCGGAATCGGTTAGCACTGCTTTTGAATGTTGAACCAGGTAATTAAATTGAAGATAACTTAGGGGTTCTAAAAGGTGAAGTTGGCTATAAGGTAGGTTCAATGATTCCAAGATCTTCATCGTCCTTGGATGAACTGGAAAGATCACAGGAAGATTTTCGGAATGCTCAAGGATCTTTATTAAAGTCTGCTCCAGCTTTTTTATTTCATCAACATTAGCAGGCCGGTGAAGCGTGAGTACCAGGTAATTTTTATTTTTTAGATTTAATCTATTCCATATCTCCGGTTTGCGGAAATATGGTTTAAACCTTAGCAAGGTATCTATCATAGTATTTCCAACAAAAAACACCTGATCATTATTTTTACCATCTGTTAATAGCTGTTTTCCTGCTTCCGGAGTAGTGGTGAAAAAATAATCGGTGATACTGTCAATAAGAATCCTATTTAATTCTTCTGGCATACTCCGGTCCCCGGACCGAATTCCTGCTTCCACATGTGCTACTTTTACCTGCATTTTCCTTGCCGTAATCGCGCAGGCCATACTTGAGGTGACATCGCCTACAACCAGGCATAGATCAGGTTTTTCCTTTTCAAGCACTTTTTCGTAAGCAATCATTATAGCAGCAGTTTGTTCTGCCTGGCTTCCACTTCCTGCTCTCAGATTGATATCAGGATTAGGTAACTCAAGATCCTTAAAAAAACTTCCGCTTAATGCTGTATCATAGTGCTGGCCAGTATGAATTAGGCGATAATTAATAGAATGTTCTGAGTTTTCAATAGCATTTATTATGGCTGCTATCTTT
>Ga0307486_1001219_pt1 | contig 20403 bp, 20 predicted proteins | sample CBIW02metaG_FD_203663 | JGI IMG/M metagenome (GOLD analysis project Ga0307486, IMG submission 203663) | Sea-ice brine microbial communities from Beaufort Sea near Barrow, Alaska, United States - CBIW 0.2 | ecosystem: Environmental > Aquatic > Marine > Coastal | place: USA: Alaska | collected...
TATGAAAAAGAAAGATATTACAATTTTATTGGTAGATGATGAACCGGATATCCTGGAAATTGTTGGGTATAACCTTTCTGCTGAGGGTTATCAGGTTATTACTGCTGAAAATGGCATAAAAGCGATTAAAATTGCAAAAAAGAAAAAACCCCAGCTCATTATACTGGATGTCATGATGCCGGAAATGGACGGCATCGAAGCCTGTGAACAAATCAGAAAAATCCCAGAACTTAGCGAAACCATAATTACTTTTTTAACCGCCAGAGGTGAAGATTATTCGCAAATGGCAGGTTTTGATGCCGGAGCCGATGATTATATCACCAAACCCATAAAACCAAAGGTATTGGTAAGCAAGGTGAAAGCCCTGTTGCGCAGGTTTAAGGAAATTGATCCAACCTCTAATATTGTGACTATTGGGGATCTTATAATTAATAGAGAAGAATATAAGATCATTAAAAATGATGAGGAGATAATTTTGCCCAGAAAAGAATTTGAATTGCTTTCATTACTTACCTCAAAACCGGGAAAAGTTTTTACCAGGGAGGAAATCCTTGACAAGGTTTGGGGAAATGAGGTTGTTGTTGGAGGAAGGACTATCGATGTGCATATTAGGAAACTTCGCGAAAAAATTGGTGATGACAGTTTTACGACCGTAAAAGGTGTAGGATATAAGTTTGTAGTTTAATGGCAAATAAATTTAAACGTTCTTACAAATTCGCGTTAAAAACCTCCCTTTCCATAATGGTTTTTTTAACCATGCTTCTTGGTGGGTTTTTGTATTTTACTCAGGAATTCCAGGTTATTCCCTTAATCGTTTTCTTTGTCACCGGGTATTTGTTCTCCTTTTTCATTATTCAATACAGGGTAGAGCATTTTATCTATAAACGGGTCAAAAATATTTATGACAATGTAACGCTTTTGGATGCATCTACCTTAAATCCTGGCCATATCACCACCGATATGGCTACTTTGACCCGGGAAGTTGAAAAATTTGCGGAGGATAAAAAATTGGAAATTGAAACCTTAAAAATAAGAGAAGCCTACAGGAAGGAATTCATGGGGAATGTTTCCCACGAATTAAAAACCCCTCTTTTTACCGTTCAGGGATATATACTTACCCTTTTGGATGGCGCCATGAAGGACAAATTGGTGCGAAAAAAATACCTGCAGCGAGCCAGCAAAGGAGTAGAAAGGCTTATCTATATTGTCAAAGATCTTGATATGATCACCAAATTGGAAACCGGCGATCTTCAGTTGCACCACGAGAATTTCAATATTGTGGAATTAGTTCAAAATTCTTTCGATTTGCTTGAAATGAAAGCCGCCAAAAAGAATATTACCCTTACTTTTGATGTTGAATATAAAGAACCTATTTGGGTATTTGCTGATAGGGAAAGAATTCAACAGGTGATTACCAATTTGATGGTAAATTCCATTAAATATGGAAAAAAAGGTGGAACCACAGAAATTAGCATCGAAAATCTCATTAAAAACAAGGTGATTATTCGTGTTACCGATAATGGCGAAGGGATAGAAAAAAACAATATTCCGAGATTATTTGAGCGTTTTTACAGGGTAGATAAAAGTGGTTCCCGGAAAGAAGGCGGCTCAGGATTGGGTTTGTCTATCGTAAAGCATATTATTGAAGCCCACGACGAAAAGATTTACGTAGAGAGCGTTTTTGGGGTGGGAAGCGAGTTTTCATTTACCCTTGAAAAGAGCAAAAATCCCGCTAAGATCGGTTTGACTGGAAAAACCGATTAATCCTTTATAATTTTCAACTTCCTTAAGTTTGTGAACCCCAAAGCTTTTTTGCGAACAGCTTGCCAGAAGCTTCAATTTCTTTAAACGCCCTGATAAATATTCTTGTTCGAATTGTCCTGGCGTTGGAATTAAAAAGGCCATCTTTTGCAATTTTGCCAAATCCATTAAACTGGTATATCCTGAACGGCAAATCACCAATCTACTGCTGTTTAATGCTTTTTCGAGTTCTTCCGTCTGTAAAAAATTATAAACAGAAAAATTATCTTTTCTCTCAAAAACCTGTTTTTCTTCAATAACACCTCTAACCATTAGGATTTCAATATCCAGGACTTTAAGTTTATTAAACATCAAATTTTCGAAAATACTGCGTTGAGGTTCGGGGCCCGAGAGTAAAACCAAAATATCATATTTTATTGGAAGCACTTTTTTTTCGAATCGGCTGATGACCCCCAGGTATTTAACCGGAAAGCCAGTATTTTTCGGGTGACCCATTTTTCCGCTTAAATTTGGATGATCTGAAAGATCCGGGATCCAGCATTCGTCGAATTTCCTGATAAATTTTTGCTGAATTTTACTGCTCAACCAGGTTGTAAAACCTGAAAAAACTGTGATTTGGTGAGTTATAAAAGCCGAAGGAACAATGTTGGACTGAACTCCCCAGCGATTATCAGAGATTATCCCCGAAATATTTTTGGTTTGCACCAGGTGTTGTGTCACTTTTTTTTCAGCTGAAATTGTCCTTAAAATATGTGGGGTTTGGGTTAGAAGGTTCCAGGTAAAGTAAAGTGAGTTTTTGGGATATCGAATGTTATAGGAAGGAAGAGTGTAATGTTCAAGTTCCGGAAATTCTTTTTTCAACAATTCCAAAGCCTCCCCGTCTGAAGCGATCACTGGGTCAAAATTTTGAGCTATCAATTCCCTGATAATCGGAATGCATCGGGTGGCGTGACCCAATCCCCAATTTAATGGTGCTACCAGGATCCTTTTTTTGAGCATAGGCAAATATAGGAAATGTAATGATGAAGTAACGATGTAACGTTGTGATGATGTGACGTTGTGATTAAGTGATGAGTCATCAACTTCTAACTTCATTAGTTTTTAGTCTTGATTTTTGGATCTAAGTTCCCAGTTTTTTTTACTTCTGACCTCATACTTCTAACTTCTACCTTCATTAGTCTTGAATCTTGACTCTTGGTTCTCAATTCTCAATTCTTTTTTACTTCTAACCTCGTACTTCGCACTTCTAATTTTTTTCGTTAATTTTACCAAAATATTTAAATAAAGTGGGGAGCAAAAACAAACTCAAAAGATTCAGGGAAAATGAAAGTTTTATAAATGTGGTTCAGCCAACCCGGGAGGAGTTAATTCAAAATACGTATCCTTTAAAGGGAAATTGGAATTCCAAATTTTTTAATAATGACAATCCTATAGTTCTGGAATTGGGTTGCGGAAAGGGAGAATATAGCGTTGCTTTGGCTCAGGCCAACCCTGACAAAAATTTTGTTGGAATCGATATTAAAGGCGCCCGGTTCTGGCGAGGTGCAAAAACTGCTTTGGAAGAAGGTCTTAAAAATATAGGTTTTGTGCGAATGCAAATTGAACTGATAGATCTTTTATTTGCCGAAAATGAGATCGATGAGATTTGGATCACTTTTCCCGATCCGCAAATAAAATACAAACGCACCAAGCACAGATTGACAAATACAGAATTTCTTCAGAAATATAAATATATTTTAAAGCCGAATGGTCTTGTCAATTTAAAAACCGACAGCGAATTTATGCACGGATACACCCTAGGCTTACTTCATGGCGAAGGACACGAAGTAATTCAAGCCAATCACGATGTCTATAAAAACGAAGCTTCTCCAAAAGAAGTGACAGGAATTCAAACTTTCTATGAAAAACAGTACCTTGAGCAGGGAAAACCAATTACTTATATTCAATTTAAGATAAATTAAGCCTTTGGAGGAATCAAAAATTTTCCTGATTACTTATTTCGCTGCCCTGCTTGGGGTAGTTCCACCGGGCCTGGTGAATATGACCGTGGCTAAAACATGTGTGAAACAGGGGAAGAAAAATGGACTTTTGGTAGCCATCGGCGCATCTGTAGTTGTGTTTTTTCAGGCACTCTTCGCAATTTTACTGGCAAAATATATTTTTGACAATCCATATGTACGCAATATATTATTGAGGGCAGGATTGGTGATCTTTATTCTCCTGACTATTTTTTTCTTTGTAAAAGCTAAAAAAGATACCCATATAAAAACCTATTCAAAAAAAGCGAGTGCCAACAGTATTTTAAAAGGGGTTTTAATTGCTGTGCTAAACGTTTTTCCTATTCCTTATTTTGTTGCACTGGCAGCCGCGCTTAATGTTGGCGGTGATATTTCATACCATTGGGGCATTATTTTGCTATTTGTTTTGGCAGCTTCCCTTGGCACCTTTACTACCTTGTATTTATATGTTTTTTCCTTTCCAAAAATTGTGGGTAAAACAAAGGTTTTTACAAAATATTCCAATTATTTCATGGCCGGTCTTATGCTGGTTTTGGTCATCATTACTTTATTTAGAATTTTCTATTATTAGAATGAAGGACAATCTAAACTTTTTTGAACGGGTTTATGAAGTGGTAAAACTGATACCGCCGGGAAGAGTAACTTCTTATGGAGCCATAGCCAGATTTCTGGGTGCGGCAAAAAGTGCACGAATGGTTGGTTGGGCCCTGAACAACTCGCATAATATGGAATCTATTCCTGCGCAAAGGGTTGTTAACAGATTTGGCTTGTTGTCCGGAAAACATCATTTTAGCGGTACTAATGCAATGCAACAATTATTGGAGAAGGAGGGGGTAAAAGTGAAGGAAAATAAAGTCCAAAATTTCAATGATATCTTCTGGGATCCTGCAACCGATTTATAAAATAGAGTAAACGCCCCATTTTTATATTCTTCCCTGTATTTTTCGTCGAATCAATTTTGGTTAAATACTTCATTATCTAGGCTAATACAACTATATTTGCATATTAGAATGAATCTAGATAAGAGTTATAAAAAATAAGTCATAATGAAAATAGAGAAAAAAGATATACTGGCAGCGCTTGAAACCATTAGCATTTCCGGAGAAGGGAAAAATATGGTAGAGAGTGGTGCGGTTCAAAATATAATGACTTTTGGAGATGAAGTTGTGGTAGATCTTCTTCTAACTACTCCTGCGCTGCATATTAAAAAAAGAGCAGAAGTAGATGTAATGAAAGCTATTCACGAAAAGGTCTATGCTAAGGCTAAAGTGATGGTGAATATAAAGGTTGAAGCCCCGGAAAAGCCCGAAATAAAAGGAAAAGATATTCCGGGAATGAAAAATATAATAGCAGTAGCCTCAGGGAAAGGCGGGGTTGGTAAATCTACCGTGACCGCAAATTTGGCAGTAAGCCTGGCCAAAATGGGGTTTAGAGTAGGTATTTTGGATGCCGATATTTACGGACCTTCCCAGCCAATGATGTTTGATATAGAAGATGAAAAACCTCTTTCTGTTGAGGTTAACGGAAAATCGAAGATGAAACCCATAGAAAATTACGGGGTGAAGATATTGTCTATCGGATTTTTTACCAAACCTGACCAGGCGGTAGTTTGGAGAGGTCCTATGGCTTCAAAAGCACTTAACCAAATGATCTTTGATGCCAACTGGGGAGAATTGGACTTTATGTTGATTGATCTTCCTCCGGGAACAGGAGATATTCATTTGTCAATCATGCAATCTATGCCAATTACAGGTGCTGTGATTGTCAGTACTCCGCAAAAAGTGGCTTTGGCCGATGCCAGAAAAGGGGTGTCAATGTTTCAACAGGAGAGCATAAACGTACCGGTTTTGGGAATTATAGAAAATATGGCATATTTTACTCCTGAGGAATTGCCGGAAAATAAATATTACATCTTTGGGAAAGATGGTGCTAAAAACCTGGCGGAAGATTTAAGAGTACCATTTTTAGGTGGTATTCCATTAGTACAAAGCATCCGTGAATCAGGAGATGTTGGAAGGCCTGCAGCTTTGCAGACAGGAACTCCTCTTGAAGCTGCTTTTGAAAAGATCACTCAAAACGTGGTTCAGGAAACAGTGAACAGAAACCAGAGCCTTCCTCCAACAGAAGCCATCAAGATAACGACGATGGCGGGATGCAGCGCAGTTAAAAATAAATAAATGACAACCGAAGAAATTAAGATCAACGTTGAAAAGGCACTTGCAGAGATTCGTCCTTATCTGCAAAATGATGGTGGGGACATCTCCTTGATTTCCATTGAAGATGACCGATTTGTAAAAGTGAAATTGGAAGGCAATTGTGTAGGTTGCCATGTGAACCAAATGACCTTAAAATTGGGCGTTGAAATGACAATTAAAAAATATGTGCCACAAATCGAAAAAGTGGTGAATATTGAAAGGTAATCGGGTTTTTACTCCCTTGCTTTTCATTTTAAATGAAAGAGAATGATCAAAACAGATATTCTAATTATCGGTGCCGGTCCTACAGGTCTTTTTGCCGTATTTGAAGCGGGTTTATTAAAATTAAAATGTCACTTAATTGATGCTCTTCCTATACCGGGTGGGCAATGTTCTGAAATTTATCCCAAAAAGCCCATTTACGATATTCCCGGTTTTCCGGAGGTATTGGCGGGTGATCTGGTGAAGAATTTAATGGTACAGATCAAGCCTTTTAGTCCGGGATTTACCTTGGGGGAACGGGCTGAAACGCTCGAAAAATTGGAAGACGGGAACTTCCTGGTGACTACTTCTAAAGGTACTAAACATCGGGCTCCCGTAGTGGTTATTGCAGGTGGATTGGGCAGTTTTGAACCAAGAAAGCCTCCAATACCTTCAATTCGAAAATTTGAAGACAGGGGCGTTGCTTATATTATAAAAGATCCCGAAATATACCGCAATAAAAGGATTGTGATCTCCGGCGGCGGCGATTCAGCCTTAGACTGGGCTATTTATTTATCTGAAATAGCCAATGAAGTTTCCCTGGTTCACCGAAGAAACGATTTTCGTGGTGCCCTGGATTCTGTTGAAAAGGTAGAAGAATTATCAAAATTGGGTAAGATCAATTTGATCACACGAGCTGAGGTAGTAGATTTAAAAGGGGAAGCTAAACTGGAAGCAGTCGTTATTCGCCATAATGGTGAAATTTCAGAAGAAGAAATTAAACCGACAGATTTTTTTATTCCCCTCTTTGGACTTTCGCCAAAATTGGGACCTATTGGAGACTGGGGCCTGGAGATCGAGAAAAATGCGATTAAAGTGAATAATGCATACGATTATCAAACAAATATTCCCGGCGTTTACGCCATTGGCGATGTAAACACCTATCCGGGAAAATTAAAATTGATCCTTTGCGGATTTCACGAAGCGGCCATTATGTGTCAAAGTGCCTACCAGCATATTTTTCCGGAAAAAAGATATGTGATGAAATACACCACCGTGAGCGGAATAAACGGCTTTGACGGAACCAGAAAAGAAGCAAAAAAAGAAGTTATAAAAAGTATTAATTAATTCGAAGATCGAAGAGTCCTTAAGCATTAGGATTAAAAAGTCTTTTTTCATAAATATGTTAGACATAAAAATTACAATTATCGACAGGGAAGGAAAAGTGCATCTGGTAGATGCACCAACCGATATGAATATGAATTTAATGGAGGTGTGCAAAATGCATGAACTACCTGTTCAGGGCACTTGCGGGGGCCTTGCGATGTGTGCTTCCTGTCATTTTTACAGTTTAAGTCACTCTGATCACTTTCCGGAAAAAAGTTACGAAGAAGAAGATATGCTGGATCAGACTTTCTTTGTACAGGAAAATAGCCGTTTGGGATGTCAGATCCCAATAACCAAAGAATTGAACGGACTTGAAATCAAGCTTGCGCCGGAGTCTATGTAAATCCTTCTTCTAAAAAACATCCATAGGTTTATTGGCCTGAATGCCGAATAGTAAAATAATTTTTTATTTCTACTTCAATGCGCACATAGTTGAATCATTCTTTCATATCACTGTATCGATATCTCTCCTACTTCTCTGCTGAATATTTCTAATAATATTGATAAACATTTTCGGAATAAATCCTTCTCTTCCAAAAGAAAAAGCGGCAGCCATTTTGTGGGATTTTCTATCAGAAATAATATTGAAGGTATTGTTCAAAAAATTTTGATTCTCCGGGGAAACTCGATTATGGCGTTGCCCTCTTTTTTGTTCTAAAATTTATTTTCTATTGTCTTATTTCTTGGCTCTTTTTTCTATTCTCTTGTTTAACGAATATGTTTTAAGAGCTTTAAATATTAGTGAAGCTTATTTCTTTCAGGTCAGCATTTAATGAAAACGGGATTTCTTCCAAAAGTGAAGTCAATAAAACCGAATAAATAGATGTTGGATTTTTTTTTCTAAAAACTAAGGAGGGCAACGCTTTTAAATCGCATCCCCTTTTTCTCATATCTAACTTCTAATTAAATGCCGATATCCCCGTAATATCCATTCCCGTGATCAAAAGGTGGATATCGTGGGTGCCTTCATAAGTAATAACGCTTTCCAGGTTCATCATATGTCGCATGATGCTATAATCGCCGGTGATTCCCATCGCTCCCAACACCTGTCGGGCTTCCCTGGCTATGTGAATGGCCATATCCACGTTATTTCGTTTTGCCATCGATATTTGCGCCGAAGTGGCTTTTCCTTCATTTCTCAACACTCCCAGTCTCCATGCCAATAATTGGGCTTTGGTGATCTCAGTTATCATTTCGGCAAGTTTCTTTTGCTGAAGCTGGAAACTCGCGATAGGTTTATCAAATTGCATGCGTTCCTTGGCATATCTCAAGGCGGTGTCGTAACAATCCATCGCAGCGCCAATTGCGCCCCAGGCAATTCCAAAACGTGCCGAATCCAGACAACCAAGTGGTGCTCCCAATCCGCTTTTGTTTGGAAGTAAATTTTCCTTGGGGATTTTTACGTTGTCAAAAATTAGTTCTCCGGTGGCACTTGCACGCAGTGACCATTTATTGTGGGTTTCAGGAGTAGAAAATCCTTCCATTCCGCGCTCTACGATCAGGCCGTGAATTCGACCTTCTTCGTTTTTAGCCCAAACCACGGCGATATCTGCAAAAGGTGCATTTGAAATCCAGAGTTTGGCGCCATTCAATATATAATGATCGCCTTTGTCTTTAAAATTCGTGGTCATTCCACCGGGATTCGAGCCGTGATCGGGTTCGGTTAGTCCAAAACATCCCATCCATTCCCCGGAAGCCAGTTTTGGCAAATATTTTTTTCGTTGTGCTTCGTTTCCGTATTTATAAATTGGGTACATCACCAATGATGATTGTACCGATGCTGTAGATCTTACGCCGCTGTCGCCGCGTTCAAGTTCCTGCATGATCAACCCATAAGAGATCTGGTCTAATCCTGCACCGCCATATTCTTCAGGGATATATGGGCCAAAAGCACCAATTTCAGCCAAACCGCTAATTAGGGATTTAGGAAATTTTGCTTCCTGTGCAGCTTCCTCAATAATTGGGGAAACATCGCGCTTCACCCATTCGCGGGCGGCATCGCGCACCATTTTATGTTCCTCGGAAAGTAAATCGTCAAGATTGTAATAATCAGGGGCCTGAAAAAGATCTGGTTTCATTTAGCTTGGTTTTATAAACAAAAATAACCAACCCAAGATTAGCAAACAATTTAAATGACCTATAATTTCAGATAGAACGGAGCTACCATTTTCTGATATTCGGGAGTGTATAGGTGTCGGCTCTCTTCCAGGATTAATTCATATTTTTCAATCTCCGATCTGTGAAAACTAAAGCTGATAAGGCTTCGTTTTACTTTGGAAGAGGAAGTGCCTTTCACATCGGTTATTTTATTTGGAAATAATTTTTGTTCAGAAGCCAATCTGATGAAATTTTCTTCTTCCTCTTTTGGAATAATCAGGCTGAAATTTCCATTTTCTGAAAGCAATCTCGCTACTCCCCAAACCAATTCTTCAAATGGCAGTGCATCCTGAAATCTTGCAACTTCCCGTGAACTTCTCTCTTCTGATGATCCTGAGGAATGAAAAGGCGGATTACTGATAATCAGGTCATATTTTTCATCTTCCATTTCTTCAGCAAATTCTTCCAAAGCTGCGTGGTAACAAAATAACCGGTCGGCCCAGGGGGAATTTTCAAAGTTTTCCACGCATTGTTCATAAGCATCTTCATCAATTTCCAAAGCATCAATTTGCTCTGCATCACATCTTTGTGCCAGCATTAAAGCCAATATTCCGGTGCCTGCGCCAATGTCGAGAATTGATCTTGCCGAATCGGCAACACTTGTCCAGGCTCCAAGTAAAACCCCATCGGTGCCAATTTTCATGGCACAGCGATCTTGTTCAATACTGAATTCTTTAAACTGAAAGGGTTTGGTCATAAATAGTAGTGAGATGTGAGTATTGAGTATTGAGATTCCAAATTCCAAATTCCAAATTCCAAATTCCAAATTCCAAATTCCAAATTCCAAATTCCAAATTCCAAATTCCAAAAATTTCCTAAATCTCTGAATTTATGATTTATGGATTATTGAGATTTGGAATTTTCTTTTTGGAATTTATGATTTATTGATTATTGTTGATAAAATTTTCCTCAGTTCATTTGCCTCCAGAATGAGTTGATCAATTTCAACTTGATGCTGGACATTCATCACTTTTAATAAACTGAGCCAGTAAAAACTTTCCTTGGCTTCTTTTCTTAATATTCTAAGCCGAAATTTAAAATCTTTCTCTCCGAGTTTTTCATTAGCCTCCATATAATTTGCGCCAACAGATCCTGATGACCTTATTAGTTGTTTTCCATCTTAAATATTCGCTATTGTTTTTTGAAGTTTTAGAATTAGAAACCTACAATCTCTGGCAAATTCAAATGTACGATCCTCTAAATTATAAGGTTTCATTTAGGAATTATTTTTGAACAGAATCTAAATATAGGGAATTTGAATTATTTATAGCACTACACGCTTTCAATTCCACCTAATTGAGATTGAACTTTTTTATTTTTGGAATTTGGAATTTTATATTTTATTGTAGTTTGGATATAGGTAATTGGAATTTTTTTTGGAATTTGGGTATTGGAATTTGAAATTTTACTTACAGGTAAAGATCTATCAAGCCCGGAGGAGTATCCAGGTGGATTGTTTTATTTTTTTTGTCAACTTTGGAAATAAAATCGTCATTAACAGGGATCAGGATTTCCTTGCCATTACTGTCGATTTCAAAAAGTGCCTGAGAACTATTGTCGTTGATTCCCTTAATAATTCCTATGTTTCCATAATTAACATCTACCGCGGTATAGCCAATAATTTCGTGAAAATAAAATTTATCGCCTTCCAGTTCCGGTAGCATTGTGAGTGGGAGGTAAACATCACATTTTATAAGATCGTCCGCTTCTGCTTCGGTATCTATATCCTCAAATCGCACCCTGAGCAGGCTGCTGCGGTGAAGGGAACTTTTAACAATAAAAAATGGAACCAGATTGTCGTTGATGTCAACGAAAACTGATTCCATTTCTGTGTAAGCTTCGGGCTCATCGGTATCGAGTTTGATCAATAACTCGCCCTTGAAACTAAATTGACTAACGATTTTTCCTAAATAGAAACAATCCTGTTTAAGCATCGCCGGCAGTGTTAATTAAGCTTCTTTTTTGTCTTCTGTGTCAGCTTCCTTAGCAGGTTCTGCTTCGGTTTCTTCAGCAACAACTTCTTCTTTTGGTGCTTTGGCAGCTTCGGCATCAGCTTCTTTCTGTGCTTTTTCAGCTTCAGCGGCGGCTACAACTTCTGCGGCAGCAGCTTCTTCAGCAGCAATTGCTTCAGCAGCGGCAGCGCCACGTTTTTCATTGGCAGCTTGTTCAGCTTCAAAAGCTTTTTTCTTGGTAGCATCTCCAGCTTTGGCCAAAGTATCTTTTTTAGCAGTTACTTTTCCTTCTTTTTCGTCAACCCAGGCCTGGAATTTTTCCGCAGCTTGTTCTTCGGTAATAGCTCCTTTTCTCACACCACCTGCAAGGTGATTTTTGATGAGAACACCTTTATAAGAAAGAATTGCACGGGCAGTATCTGTTGGTTGTGCTCCGTTTTGTAACCATTTCACCGCTCCGTCAACATCCAATTCGATAGTTGCGGGGTTGGTGTTTGGATTGTAAATCCCTAATTTTTCAAGGTATTTACCATCTCTTGCCGCACGTACATCTGCAGCGATAATCCAGTAAAAAGGTTTTCCTTTTTTACCGTGTCTTTGTAATCTAATTTTTACAGGCATATAAATTAATTTGGGAGGTTCTCGACCTCGGTTATTAATAAGTGGGCAAAGATACCATAATTATTTATTTGGCTGATGGTTTTCTGAATTAAAGATTAGCATAAAATGGGATGTTAATTTCCAGTAAAAAGTGGGATTTGGAGGTTTTAGAATTCATAAAGTTTGGGAATTCGGAAAAAAAACAGAAGGTTAACTATTTGCTGCTGTACGAAGTGACGATTTTAGGATGTTTATTGGTAATTTTGCTCTTTGAAAAAAATTAAAGATCTTATGAAGTATTCTGAAGAAGTTGCAAAGAAGCTGAATGCGTTGCTTGAAAAAAATTACGATTCAGAAAAAGGATACCTTCTTGCTGCTGAAAAAGTCAAAGATCAGGAACTTAAATTCTTTTTTAACCAGAGGGCTAAGGAGCGTTATGATTTTGGACACGAACTGAAAGATGAAATTCGTGAATTCCTGGAAGCTCCAGATCCGGGTACCAGCCTAAAGAGTGATATTTTTAGGGGTTGGATGAACATTAAATCCATAGTATATTCAGATAACGAGGCAACTTTTTTGAAAGAGGTGCTCAGAGGAGAAATTGCGGCCTGCGATGAATATAATGAAATATTACACGACAGGACAATTCCCCCTTCCACCGGAAATATTCTCGTAAAACATCGAAATTCCATAGCGGCTGCCGTTAAGCAGATAAAATCTTTACAGGAAAGTAAAGCTTAACCAATTAATTTTTTTTGGATCAACGTTTCGCCGGCAATCCGGAATTGCTAATCTTATTGGGATTTTATCTTTAAAAAATAAGTTAATAAATCCTTCTTTTAAACCATAAAACTACTTATAAAATTCCTTATTTTTTAGCTGAAAGTTGGGAGGGGGTTAAAAAAATATTCTTTAAAAATTCCCTATTTTAGTTGAATGAAAAAAATCGGACAAGGTTTTATAGGGGAAAATTGATCGCTTGTTCTGGTAAATTTCTTTCCAAAAAGGAGTGCGAAAAAAGATAAGATAATGACAAAGAATCAACTTATAACAGTTCAGGGGGTAGAGATTAAGACATTTAAAGGACAATATGGTGATTATATTTCATTAACAGATATTGCTCGGAATAAAAACCCAAATGAACCGAAAGATGTTGTTAAAAACTGGATGCGTTCAAAATCAACTATCGAATTTTTAGGTCTTTGGGAGCAGATAAATAACAAAATGTTTAAAGGGGTCGAATTCGACTCCTTTATGTACGAAGCGGGCACAAATGCCTTCACATTATCGCCCAGTAAATGGATAGAAGCGACGAATGCCATTGGCATTATTTCAAAGGCTGGAAAGTTCGGTGGTACTTATGCTCATAAAGATATAGCATTTGAATTTGCTTCTTGGGTAAGTGCTGCGTTTAAGCTTTATCTTATCAAAGAATTTCAACGTTTAAAAGAAGATGAAAGTAACCGGCTAAAATTGGAATGGAACTTTCAACGTACACTTGCTAAAGTAAATTATAAGATTCATACAGATGCTATTAAAGAAAATTTGATACCTGATACATTGAGTAATAAACAAACTTCGGTTATTTATGCTAATGAAGCAGATGTACTCAATATGGCATTATTCGGCAAAACAGCGAAAGATTGGCGTAATGAGAATCCCTATGAAAAGGGAAATATTAGAGATATGGCAAGCATCCAACAATTGGTTATACTGTCTAATTTAGAGAGTATTAATGCAATGCTGATCCATCAAAAATCACCTCAAAAAGAACGTTTAATTCGATTGAATGAAATGGCGATTTCGCAAATGAAGTCGCTAGTTTCTAACAGGAACGTTAAAAAGTTATCAAAAAATTAATGGTTCCATTTAGGTTCCAATAACAAGGAAAATAAGATCTGGATTCTACAAAACAAATCATAAGACTTGAAGAAATATATCCCACAATATAAATCAAGCGAATTGCCAAGTTGTTTGAGAGCCAAACGCACTTTAACTTTAACTGGTTCAGGATAAAATGGTGAGTAAATGTATATTCCTTAATTTTATTTTTAAAATTTAGTTAATAAAACCTTCGTCCAATCCATAAACCTACCTGTAAATTTTCTTATTTTTAGCCGCTAGTTCACATCCCATATCTCTGTTATTTATGCTTGATTATCAACAGAATAAAAAAATTACCTGAAGAATGTATTTGATTTTTGATACCGAAACCACCGGCTTGCCCAAAAACTGGAAAGCCCCTTTAACCGATTCTGATAACTGGCCGCGCTGTATCCAGATTGCATGGCAGTTGCATGATGAGATGGGAAACCTCGTTGAAAATCAGGATTATCTGGTGAAACCCACCGGCTTTAATATTCCTTTTGATGCAGAAAAAATCCACGGAATTTCAACCCAATTGGCCGAGGAAGATGGGATTTCTTTAAAGGAAATGCTGGATAAATTTCAAATTGCACTTGACAAAGCCAAATTCATCGTCGGACAAAATGTGGGTTTCGATGTGAATATTATGGGTGCCGAATTCCTGAGAGCGGGAATGGTAAACTCCCTGGAAAAATTTCCTTTTTTGGATACCTGTACAGAAAATTCGGCCAAATTATGCCAATTGCCGGGAGGACGTTACGGAAAATTTAAGTTACCAACCCTAGCCGAACTTCACCAGGAATTATTTTCTGAACCTTTTGCCGAAGCGCACAATGCCACGGCCGATGTGGAAGCAACTACGCGTTGTTTTTTGGAATTGATTCGGAAGGAACATTTCACCAAAGAGCAATTAGATGTGTCTGCGTCTTATTTCGAAAATTTTTCTGAAGCAAATCCGCAGCCGCTTAAGCTGATAGGTTTAAAACATATCAATCTGAAGAAAGCTTCAGAAGAGATCAGGAAAAAATTTGAGAAGCAGCAGGAACCCGAGAAAATTTCCACAGAAGAAATTCAGGAAAATCTGGAAAAACTGGATGAAGTCAGGTTTTCCCACCTTCACAACCATTCCCAGTTCTCCATTTTACAGTCTACCATGAGTATTGCCGATTTGGTGGAAGCCGCGGCAAAAAAAAATATGCCTGCCGTTGCCCTTACCGATCACGGAAATATGATGGGCGCCTTTCATTTTGTAAAAGAAGTTGGGAGTTACAACAAATCGGTGAAAGTGATAAACGAAGCCGCGCTTGCCAAGAACGAGCCTGCAACCGCAAAGGAACTCAAGGCTATTGTGGGCTGCGAATTTTTTGTTTGTGAAGACCATCACGACAAAACCAGAAAAGATAACGGCTATCAAATTGTGGTCCTGGCAAAAAACAAAAATGGGTATCACAATTTGGCTAAAATGTCTTCCCTGGCCTATACCGAAGGATTTTATTATTTGCCGAGAATTGACAGGGAGGTCATCAAAAAATACAAGGATGATCTCATTATATTAACCGGAAATTTATCTGGAGAGGTGCCGGGTAAAATTTTAAATGTCGGAGAAAATCAGGCCGAAGAAGCCTTGCTTTGGTGGAAGGAAATTTTTGGCGCCGATTTGTATATCGAATTGATGCGGCACAACCAGGAAGAAGAAAGCCGGGTGAATGCTGTATTGGTGGATTTTGCCAAAAAACACGATGTGAAATTGATCGCCACCAATAACACTTATTATTGTGAGCAGCAGGATTCCAATGCGCACGATATTTTGCTTTGCGTGAAAGACGGCGAGAAACAAGCCACGCCAATAGGTCGCGGTCGCGGATACAGATACGGATTACCGAATAACGAATATTATTTCAAATCTGATGAGGAGATGAAATCCTTGTTTAGGGATTTGCCTGCCGCAATTTCGAATATTCAGGAAGTCGTAGATAAAATTGAACCTTATGAACTGGCGCGGGAAGTACTGTTGCCGGCATTTGATATTCCAGAGGAATTTTTTGTCGAGGAAGATAAATCAGACGGGGGAAAACGCGGGGAAAATGCCTTTTTGAAGCACCTGACTTTTGAGGGAGCCAAAAAACGTTACGGGGATTATTCCGAAGATATCAAGGCCCGGCTGGATTTTGAACTTTCTATCATTGAAAAAACCGGGTATCCAGGATATTTTCTTATTGTAGAGGATTTTATCAGGGCGGCCCGCGGAATGGATGTTTCGGTTGGACCGGGACGTGGTTCGGCGGCGGGAAGCGCCGTTGCATATTGCCTGTGGATCACCAATATTGACCCAATTAAATACGATTTGCTTTTTGAGAGGTTTTTAAATCCGGACAGGGTAAGTATGCCCGATATCGATATTGATTTTGACGATGAAGGCCGGAGCCGCGTGATGGATTATGTGATCAGGAAATACGGTTCAAACCAGGTTGCACAAATCATTACTTATGGAACGATGGCAGCAAAATCGGCTATTCGTGATACCGCCCGGGTGTTGGATCTGCCTTTAAATGAAGCCGACAGGATTTCGAAATTAATCCCTACCATGGGAAAATTGAGCAAAATCTTTGGGCAGACCGAAAAGGAATTGAAGAAAAGTTTCCGAAGCGAAGATTTGGAAAAAGTAAATCAGCTTTTAAATATAGCAGACGGGGAAGATCTGGAGGCCCAAACAATAAACCAGGCCAGGATTCTTGAGGGAACGGTCAGGAATATTGGAATTCACGCCTGCGGGGTTATTATCACCCCAAGCGATATCACCAATTTTGTGCCTGTTGCCCTGGCCAAAGATTCTGAGCTGTATGTCACCCAGTTTGACAACTCGGTGGTGGAAAGCGCGGGCTTGTTAAAAATGGACTTTTTGGGGTTAAAAACATTAACCCTCATAAAAGACACTGTAAAAATTGTAAAGGGAAGGCACGATATAGATCTGGATCCCGATAGTTTTCCGCTGGATGATGAAAAGACTTACGAATTGTTCCAGATGGGAGAAACCGTAGGGATTTTTCAATATGAATCGCCCGGAATGCAGAAGCATTTAAAGGATTTAAAACCTTCAGTTTTTGACGATTTAATTGCGATGAATGCCCTTTACAGGCCGGGGCCAATGGAATATATCCCGAGTTTTATTGCCCGGAAACACGGTCGGGAAGAAATAGCATACGATTTGGCAGATATGGAAGAATATCTGAAGGAAACCTATGGAATTACGGTATACCAGGAGCAGGTAATGCTACTTTCCCAAAAGCTCGCAGGTTTCTCCAAAGGTGAAGCCGATGTTCTGCGAAAAGCCATGGGAAAAAAGAGTTTTGCCTTATTGGAACAACTCAAACCCAAATTTTTAAACGGAGGGGAAGCCAAAGGGCATTCAAGGGAAATCCTTGAAAAGGTGTGGAAAGACTGGGAAGCTTTTGCCGCCTATGCCTTCAATAAATCGCATTCCACCTGTTATGCCTGGATCGCATACCAAACCGCCTATTTAAAAGCGCATTATCCCGCGGAATATATGGCGGCGGTGCTTTCCAATAATATGAGTGATATCAAGCAGGTCACCTTTTTTATGGAGGAATGTAAGAGGATGAAATTAAATGTTTTGGGCCCTGATGTGAACGAATCCTATTATAAATTTTCGGTGAACAAAGAGAATGCAGTTCGCTTTGGAATGGGCGCCGTTAAAGGAGTAGGGGCAGGAGCGGTTGCTACAATAGCTGATTGCAGGAAAACCGAAAAAGGACCTTATAAATCTATTTTTGATATGGCCAAGCGCATAGATTTGCGCGGCGCCAATAAAAAAGCACTTGAAAACCTTGCCCTGGCAGGTGGTTTCGACGCTTTTGGGAATCATCGCGCCCAATATTTCAAGGATGAAGGCGACGGTATCACCTTTCTGGAAAAGGTGATAAAATATGCCGCAAAATTTCAGGACAGCGAGAACTCGGCCCAGGTGAGCCTGTTTGGAGAAGCCAGCGATGTTCAAATCCCGGAACCCCTGATGCCGCCTTGTGAGGAATGGGGGACCATGGAAAAATTGAAGCGCGAAAAAGAAGTGGTTGGGATTTATATTTCCGGCCATCCGCTGGATGATTTTAAAGCCGAAATGAATTATTTTTCAAACGCTAAAGTATCAGATTTTAAGGAGTTGGAGAAATTCTTAAACCGGGAATTGGCTTTTGGAGGCGTAATTTCAGAAGTGCAGCACCGCACCTCAAAAATGGGAAAAGGCTGGGGCTCTTTTACGGTTGAAGATTATTGGGATTCTTATGAATTCAAGATTTTTGGAGAAGAATATTTGAGGTTTCAGCATTTTTTGGTGCCTAATGCTTTTGTTTTTGTTAAAGCTTTTGTGAAAGAGGGATGGACCAACAAGGAAACCGGCAGTAAAAGTGATCCCAGAATTCAGTTCAACAATTTTCAGTTATTGCATGATGTGATGGATATGTACGCCCAAAAACTTACCCTTCAAATTGATATAAATGAATTGGATGAGGAAAAAATCGATTCTTTAAAGGATATAATCCGGTTACACCGAGGCGACCATTTGTTGCATTTTATAGTATATGAGATGAAGGAAATGATCAAACTTAGTATGTCCAGCAGAAAACAAAAGGTTAAAATTTCCCAGGAATTGCTGGATGCTTTGGAAGAAATCCATGTGACTTATAAATTGAATTGAGAAACGTTTCTTCTTTAAGAAAATCCTATCTTTAGGTTGGAAATCGGGAAGGAATTGAAGTGAGTTATTATGAAGCGTGGAATGCCCTTCCTGAGCGATGTGAAATACCCGCCGAATAAAGTCAGTCAGATACCTCAAATAGGTCTGACTGATATGCAAATAACGAAATCTAATACATCTGCCGTAAGGTTTGGTAGAATAATTGACTATTTTTACATTATTAATTGATAAGAAAAACAAATATTATGGCTTTAGAGATAACAGATGCTAATTTTGAAGAAACCGTACTAAAAAGCGATAAACCTGTAATGGTTGATTTCTGGGCGGCCTGGTGTGGACCTTGTAGAATGGTTGGACCAATTATAGAAGAAATCAGTAAAGATTACGATGGAAAGGCGGTTGTTGGAAAATTGGATGTAGATGCCAACCAAGAATTTGCCGCAAAATACGGAGTTCGTAATATTCCTACCGTTTTGATCTTTAAAAACGGAGAAGTGGTAGGACGTCAGGTTGGAGTTGCTCCTAAAAACACCTATGCTGAAGCATTGGATGAACTTCTTTAAAAAGATAAAATATAATAATACGAAAAGGTTCGACAAAATTGTCGGACCTTTTTTTTAGTGCAGCTTAGAGTCTTAAAGACTTAGTGGCATCATTCATTATATACATTGTCTTTAATGCCACCAAGACACAAAAGCACAAAGATTCACAAAAGTCATATCTAACTATTTATATGATTCCTATAAATTATTCAAAAATTTTTAGTACTTCTGAAACAGAACCAAAACAATCTATGTAATTGAGAATTGAATAAGTTGGGAAAGAATAATTATCTTGGTTAAAAATAACCTTAAATATTGGAGGAATTTTAAATAATGGTGTCTTTAAATGGATTTACAACAGGAAGTACATAAATCGGGTGGATACACAAATCTGGAACTTTTGGCCAAACAGGTGGTCGAAGGGTTTATTTCCGGAATGCACAAAAGTCCGTTCCACGGATTTTCTGCGGAATTTGCAGAACATAAAATTTACAATAACGGCGAAAGCATCAAGCACATCGATTGGAAATTGTATGCCAAGACCGATAAATTATACACCAAACGTTACGAAGAAGAAACCAATTTGCGCTGTCATTTAATTATAGACAATTCGGCCTCCATGCATTATCCATCGATGAAACAGTTTAAAAGGGATTCCCTGAACAAAATTGGTTTTTCGGTATTGGCGGCGGCATCTTTGATGCAAATCTTAAAAAAGCAGCGCGACGCGGTGGGATTGAGCGTTTATAGCGACATCTACGAGTATTATGCGCCCGAGAAGGGCAGTGAGCGCCATCATAGGATGCTTTTAAACGAATTGGACCGCGTAATCTCAAATCCGGTTAAAAACAGGAAGACCGATAGTTATACTTATTTACACCAGATCGCCGAAAAATTAAAGCGAAGGTCGTTGATCTTCATTTTTACCGATATGTTCCAAGAAGACAAAGATGAAAAAGAACTGTTTGAAGCCCTGAAGCATTTGAAATACAATAAGCACGAGGTCATTCTTTTTCACGTAATTGATAAGGAGAAGGAACTGAATTTCGATTTTGACAATGCTCCAAAGCGATTTGTCGATGTGGAAACCGGTTCGCATATCGATTTGTATGCCGATAATTTTAAGAATTCCTACCAAACTGCAGTTGCAAATTACTTTGGGGAACTCAAATTACAATGCGCGAAATACCGAATTAAGTACGTTCAGGCAGACATTGGAGAAAATTTTGAAAA
>Ga0307486_1001220_pt1 | contig 20392 bp, 15 predicted proteins | sample CBIW02metaG_FD_203663 | JGI IMG/M metagenome (GOLD analysis project Ga0307486, IMG submission 203663) | Sea-ice brine microbial communities from Beaufort Sea near Barrow, Alaska, United States - CBIW 0.2 | ecosystem: Environmental > Aquatic > Marine > Coastal | place: USA: Alaska | collected...
CGCTGGTCAGACAGGCGGATCAGGGAAAAATGATAGAGGGTATCATCAGCGTTTCGCAAAACAGCTGATACCCTAACGGAGCTGTAAAGGAATATGAATATATGAAACTGATTTCTGTAATCATGTGTGGCGGTGTTGGTAGCCGGCTTTGGCCCGTTTCTCGGCAAAGTCATCCTAAGCCGTTCATGCCGTTGCCGGATGGTCAGAATCTGATCCAGAAAACCTTCTTGCGTGCTACCGCTCTGGATGATGTGGTCGAGGTTATGACGGTCACAAACGCCGAACTGTTCTTTAAGACCGAAGACGAATACAAACGTGCGGGTAATGCTTGCTGCCAACAAAGTTTCATTCTCGAGCCTTTTGGTCGCAATACCGCAGCTGCAGTGGCTGCCGCAGCACTGCATTTGGAGAGCATCTACGGGGCTGACGCTCAGATGTTGGTGCTCGCAGCAGACCACCTTATCGCTGATCAAATGGCATTCGCCGCAGCGGTCAAGCAAGCCCAGAAGCTGGCCTCTGATGGGTGGCTGGTGACGTTTGGTATTCAGCCCGAGTATCCAGAGACCGGATTCGGTTATATCGAGGCGGATATGCAGTCGCCGCTGAACGGCGGCCTGAAAGTTCAACGTTTCGTGGAAAAGCCCAATCTGGATAACGCCAAAGACTACGTGGCTGCCGGTAACTATTACTGGAATTCGGGCATGTTCTGCTTTCGCGTAGGTACCGTGCTGGATGAGCTGCGGGCTTATTCTCCAGATGTTCTGGAGGCGGTGCGCATTACCCTGACCCAGTCGCGACTGAGCGAGGTGGATGAACGTAGATGCCTGCGCCTCGATTTCGATAGCTTTGCCAAGGTGTCGGATATTTCCATCGACTACGCGTTGATGGAGCGATCCGACAAGGTGGCTACCGTACCCTGCGACATCGGCTGGAGCGACATTGGGTCCTGGAATGCGGTGAGCGAACTGACCGCAGCCGATGAAAATGGCAATCGCTGCGAGGGTGAAGTACTGGTGCACCAGGCACGAAACAACTACGTACAGAGTAACGATAGGCTTACCGCGCTGGTCGGCGTGGAAGATCTGATAGTCGTTGACACCCCAGATGCAATACTGATCGCGCACAAGAACAATGCCCAAGACGTCAAACACATCGTCGCTCAGCTGAAAAAAAGCGACCACAGCGCCCACTTGATCCACCAGGTCGTCCATCGCCCTTGGGGTGCCTACACGACTCTGGAAGAGGGCGAACGCTTCAAAATCAAGCGCATCGTGGTTAAGCCAGGGGCTTCGCTCTCATTGCAAATGCATCACCACCGCAGCGAACACTGGATCGTTGTCAGCGGCATGGCGCGAGTCGTCAACGATGAGAACAATTTGATGCTGAATACCAACGAATCAACTTTCATCAGGGCAGGGCACAAGCACCGTCTGGAAAATCCGGGTGTAATCGATCTTGTCTTGATCGAAGTACAAAGCGGTGATTACCTCGGTGAGGATGACATTGTCCGTTTCGAAGATATCTATGGCCGTGCAGACGCCTGATCGATAGACCAAGGAAGCTAACTAATGCTGGCAATTATCAGGCCGCTCTGGGCTTATCGAGGGTTTATTCTCGGTAGTGTCAAGCGCGAGTTTCAGTCCAAATACCAAAACTCCGTGCTGGGTGCCGCGTGGAATGTGCTTAACCCGCTGGCGATGATCATCGTATATACACTGATATTTTCCCAAATTATGCGGGCGAAGTTGCCCGGCGTGGATAGTATCTTTGGTTACAGCATTTATCTCTGTGCCGGGATAATTACCTGGGGCATGTTTGCGGAGATAATCGGTCGCGGGCAAAACGTTTTTCTGGAAAATGCCAACATACTGAAGAAGCTCAGCTTCCCTCGGTTATGCCTACCAGTTACGGTCGTAGCTAATGCTGGCCTCAATTTTTCCATTATTTTTGGCTTGTTTACTGTCTTCTTGCTGCTTTCTGGAAGCTTTCCGGGCCTGCCTTTTATTGCCGTTTTCCCGCTATTGGCATTGCTTGTGCTGTTTGCTATCGGTCTTGGCATTACCGTGGGCGTTCTGAATGTATTTTTCCGGGATGTCGGGCAATTCTTTGGTATCTTTCTGACGTTCTGGTTCTGGTTAACACCCATTGTTTACCCCGTCACCATTCTTCCTGAAAAACTTCAGCATTACATGAATTTTAATCCCATGACACGGCTGATGAATGCGTTTCAGGTGGTATTGGTAAATGGCCAGTGGCCTAACTGGTACAGCCTATGGCCGGTTGTCGTGCTGGCGCTGCTACTGTGCCTGTTCGGCTTTAGCCTTTATCGCCGGCATGCTGGCGAAATGGTGGATGAACTCTAATGGGCACAGTTACCGTAAGCAACCTGGGCAAAGCCTATAAACAGTACCCAACCCGCTGGTCGCGACTGGCCGAGTGGCTGATACCATATAGTAAGCCGCGCCACAGCCTTAAGTGGGTATTGCAGGAGATCAACTTCACCATCAACCCCGGTGAAGCAGTGGGTATCATCGGCATCAACGGCGCGGGCAAAAGCACCCTGCTGAAAATGATAACCGGTACAACGCAACCGACTACCGGTGGTGTACATATCACTGGGCGGGTGGCTGCCATGCTGGAACTCGGTATGGGCTTTCACCCGGATTTTACCGGCCGGCAGAATGCATTTATGGCGGGGCAGCTTCTTGGCTATAGCGTCGAAGAAATTACCCGGCTAATGCCAGAAATCGAAGCTTTTGCTGAAATCGGCGACTATATAGATCAGCCTGTACGCGTTTACTCCAGTGGCATGCAGATGCGTCTGGCATTCAGTGTCGCTACAGCCCATCGCCCTGATGTGTTGATCGTCGACGAAGCCCTCTCTGTGGGCGACGCGTTCTTTCAGCACAAAAGCTTCGACCGCATCCGCGAATTCCGCAAACAAGGAACAACGTTGCTCATCGTCTCCCACGACAAGGGCGCTATCCAGTCTATCTGCGACCGCGCCATTTTGCTCAATGCCGGCAAGCTGGCGCTAGAGGGTGAGCCCGAAGCCGTGATGGACTTCTACAACGCCATGCTGGCCGATAATCAGAATCAGACTGTAAAGCAAGACGTGATAGCTGCCGGAAAAGTTCAGACCATTTCCGGCACGGGCGAAGTTACGCTGAGCAGCGTCGCCATGCTGGATGCAGCTGGCCACCAGATTGAAATGGTCGCCGTTGGTCAGCCTGTTTCGTTGCGAGTGACAGCGGCCTGCAATGCCAGGGTTCAGGAGTTGGTTGTTGGCTACGTGATCAAGGATCGTCTCGGCCAGTCGATTTACGGCACTAATACCTATCACCTCAAACGTAAGCTACAAAACCTGCGCGGCGATGAAGTCATCGAAGTCAATTTTGATTTTCAGGCCAGTCTCGGACCAGGCACCTACGCGGTCTCCATTGCGCTTCATTCGGACGAGAACCATGTCGCTCGCAACTACGAATGGCGTGATCGAGCGCTGGTATTCAGCGTGATCAACATCGACAAGGATGAATTCGTTGGCGTTGCTTGGATTCCACCAGTCGTAAGGTGCTCTGTATGAGTGATAGGTTTTACCGGATGTTCGAAGAGCGTTATCGCGGTCCTCGCGATCTTATCAAGCGACGCTTAGCGGTATATCTTCCTTTTCTCAAGCCGCTCCTAGACGTCTATCCGAATGCAGTGGCCATCGATCTCGGTTGCGGGCGTGGTGAGTGGCTGGAGCTGCTGGCCTGGTCAGGCTTTAAGCCGGTTGGAGTAGATCTTGATGCGGACATGCTTGAGGCATGTCGCGGGCTGAGCTTGGAGGTAGAGCAGGGCGATGCCCTCGCCACTCTTTCTGGGCTGCCTGGTGAGAGCCAGGTAGTCGTTTCCGCTTTTCATGTAGTCGAACACATTACTTTCGACCAGTTGCGGACATTGGTTGCTGAGGCCTTGCGGGTGCTCAAGCCCGGTGGCCTTCTGATCATGGAAACACCGAATCCGGAAAATATAGTCGTTGCCACTCGTGATTTTTATCTCGATCCGACCCATGAACGTCCGATTCCTTCAGCGCTTTTAGCCTTCGTTGCTGAGCACGCAGGCTTTGCCCGAGTCAAGACGCTTAGGCTTCAAGAGTCAAAAGAGCTAGTCAATAAAGGTGACGTTAGTCTGCAGGATGTTTTTGCCGGAGCGAGTCCTGATTACGCGGTCATTGCTCAGAAACATGCATCTGGTGATGTTCTTTCACTGACAAGCGATGCTTTCAATGTCGACTACGGCTTAAGTCTTGAAAATTTAATGGGCCGTTGGGATGCCCGCTTTGATCGTGTAGAAGCCAAGGCAAAGCAAGCAGAAGCCAAGGCAAAGCAAGCAGAAGCCAAGGCGGAGCAAGCAGAAGCCAAGGCAAAGCAAGCAGAAGCCAAGGCGGAGCAAGCAGAAGCCAAGGCAGGGCAAGCAGAAGCCAAGGCGGAGCAAGCCAATACCTACTCCCAGGCATTGTTAAGCAGCACCTCTTGGCGGCTTACAGCTCCATTGCGTTTTGTTAGCCATGTTGGCCTCCGGCTGTTATCGGCGATTCCGACTCGTAGTTTGGTCAGCGGTCTCAAGCGCCGTGCGCGGGCAGAAACTTATCGGGTCGCTCGATGGGTTCTTTCAAGACCAAGGTTAAAGCAAGGGGCTTTTGTCGTTCTCAATCGTCTTCCCCGTCTTAGGCAGCAACTGCGCAGAATTTTCTTCGAGGTCCCTGTTACCTTGCCGGAGAAGAGAGCTGTTGCGAACCTTACTCCGCGAGCTGCTAGCATCCACGCCGTTTTAATTGTGGCTATTGAAAACAGGAAAAACTGATGCGCGTTGTAATTGACCTTCAGGGTGCTCAGACGGAAAGTCGCTTCCGTGGTATTGGGCGGTATTCCCTCTCGCTTGCCCTTGCCATGGCCAGAAACGCGGGTGAGCACGAAATCTGGTTAGCTTTAAACGGTGCATTTCCTGAAAGCATTCTTGATATCCGAGCAGCATTTGCTGAGCTGATTCCGTCAGAACGGATTCGTGTGTTTCAAGTGCCTTCTCCTGTCGCAGAAAGCGACCTGGCCAACGGTTGGTGCACGCGCGCAGCAGAGAAGATTCGCGAACACTTCCTTCAACAGCTAAGACCTGATGTGGTTTTTGTTACTAGCCTGTTTGAAGGTTATGTTGATGACGCAGTGACTTCGGTGGGTACTTTCGCAGCAAGTGTCCAAACCGTAGTCACTTTGTACGACCTCATTCCCTTTCTCAATCAAGCCCAATACCTGCAGACGGGTATTCAGAGAGATTATTATTATCGCAAATTAGAATCCTTGAAGAAGGCTGGTCTTCTTATTGCTATTTCTGCGTCGACTAGGCAGGAAGCAATAGATATGTTAGAACTTTCACCAGAGAATGTCGTCAATATTTCTGCGGCAGTGGACGATAAATTTCGGCCTATCGAGTTATCTGAAGGACAGATATTGCAGCTTCGCAATTGCTACGGTATCGAACGTAAGATGGTCATGTATGCCCCAGGTGGCTTCGACGCGCGGAAGAATTTAGATGGATTGATAAAAGCCTACGCGTTGCTCCCGGCAACGGTACGTGCAGAGCATCAATTGGTTATCGTCAGCAAGATTCAGGAAGGTGATCGCCTAAAAGTGCGCAGCCTGCAAAAAATCGTTGGCCTAGCCGACGATGAGCTCGTGCTGACCGGTTATGTTTCCGAAACAGACCTGATTGCCCTCTATAACCTTGCAACGCTGTTCGTTTTTCCGTCGAAACACGAAGGCTTCGGCCTGCCAGCGCTGGAGGCCATGGCATGTGGTGCTCCCACCATTGGTAGTAATAGCACCAGTGTTCCTGAAGTCATCGGTTGGGCGGAGGCACTATTTGACCCTGCTGATCCGTATGCAATAGCGAAAGCGATGGAGCGGGCGCTTGGCGATGAATCATTTCAACGCGCCCTATGTGATCACGCTACATCTCAGGCGGCAAAGTTCTCCTGGGATGCGAGCGCGCGTATCGCGCTTAATGCGCTGGCAAACCTTTATAGCAGTAAGCTGCGGTTGCAACCGCCAGCCACTACTAAGGTCACTCGTCCAAAATTGGCTTTCATTTCCCCTCTTCCGCCGGAACGCAGTGGTATCAGCGATTACAGTGCCGAACTACTACCTGAATTAGCCAAACATTACGACATCGATGTCGTTGTGGCCCAAGCGGCAGTTGCCGATCCATGGGTGCTTGCCAATCTGCAGATTCGAACTGTCGACTGGTTCCGTAGGCATGCCAGTGATTTTGACCGTATTCTGTACCAATTTGGCAACAGCCCCTTTCACTCCCACATGTTCAGTCTGTTGCGCGAGTATCCCGGTGTGGTCGTGCTACATGACTTTTTCCTGAGTGGGGTGTTGGCTAATGAGGAGGTGATAGGCGGCATGCCTGGCGTCTGGTCGCAAGCCCTGTACGATTCTCATGGTTATTTTGCGCTGAAAGAGCGCTTTGCCGCAGATGGCATCGAAGCCGCCAAGCAAAAGTTCCCGGTCAATTTGGCTGTCTTGCAGTGGTCGCGCGGTCTGATTCTCCATTCCGACTTCGCTCGCAGCCTGGTTGCGCATTGGTACGGTCAACAAGCGCCAGAGGCCTGGAAAGTTATTCCACTATGTCGTGCACAAAAAAGAATCGTTGATCGTGTTGTCGCTCGCCGGGAGTTGAGGCTTGCTCAGGATGATTTTGTCGTTTGCAGTTTTGGTTATCTGGATTTCACCAAGCTGAATCACAGATTGCTGGGGGCCTGGCTGAAATCTTCCCTTGCAGCTAATCCAAAATGCTTACTTGTGTTTGTGGGTGAAAATCATGGTGGCGCCTATGGGAGAGAGCTGCTGCACTTAATTGAACAAAGCGGGTTGAAAAATAGAGTCCGTATTTCAGGGTGGGCTGATCAGGACACGTTCCGACAATACCTGGCAGTTGCCGATGCGGCGGTTCAATTGCGCTGCAATTCCCGAGGTGAGACTTCGGCGGCTGTTTTGGACTGCATGAATAATGGTTTGCCAACTATCGTCAATGCTAACGGCTCAATGGGTGACTTGGCTAAAGATGCCGTCCTGATGTTGCCAGATCAATTTGACGACGAAGTTTTGGTGGCTGCACTTGACTCCGTTTATCGATATGCGGAACTTCGCGCGCGCTTGTCTGAGCGTGCCCGGGAGGTGATTCTGACTCAGCATGCTCTCGAGGCCTGCGCTTCCCAATATGCCGAAGCCATTGAAACCGCATATGCCGATTCTTCAGCGGATATTGGGCACCTCATTAGCGAGATTGCTGCTCAAGAGCCAGTAGGCAGAGAATCAGAACTATTGGCGGTTTCTGAAGCGATTGCCGAATCGACGCGCCCTCAAATCTCCTTGCGTCAATTTCTGGTGGATGTGACCAGTATTGCGCAAAACGATCATAAGACGGGTATAGAGCGCGTTGTACGTGCTCAACTGCTTGAGTTGCTAAAAAGTCCACCTGTCGGTTACAGAATAGAGCCAGTCCGTCTCTCGTTTCATGGTGGGCAGTGGCGCTACATCTATGCCTGTAACTATACCTGCAAACTGCTTGATATTCCGCAGGGCGTACTTTCCGAGAGTCCAATCGATATGTCGCCGGGAGATGTCTTTTGGGGGGCTGACTTTGTGCCGCATTCGGTGATCGAAGCAACCAAGGCAGGCCTTTATGACAAAATGAAAGCAAAGGGTCTCTCAATCAACTTTCAGGTCTATGACCTGCTTCCGGTTCTAAATCCAGATTTTTTTCCAGAGGGTGCTGCTTCGACACATGCTGCATGGCTTGAGGCAATTTGTAAGTCGGCTACAAACCTGGTTTGTATCTCCCAAGCTGTCGCAGTTGAGCTGCGGGCATGGATGGATGATCACATTTATTCAAGGAAGAACCGAGCCAAAGTGGTGTCCGTGCATCTCGGCGCAGACATTGATGCAACTGCGCCCACCAGGGGAATCCCAAAGGAAGCAGCCAGTTTCTTGGCTTCATTGGCAGCGAAACCTAGCTTTCTGATGGTAGGCACTATCGAGCCGCGCAAAGGTCACCTGCAAACGCTTGCTGCCTTTGAGCAGCTTTGGGCTAAGGGCATCGATGTAAACCTGGTTGTTGTTGGCTATGAAGGCTGGAGCTCTCTCCCCGAATCGCAACGAAGAACAATTCCGAATATTGTGACTTTGTTGGCAAGCCACCCGGAACTAGATAAGCGGCTCTTCTGGCTCAAGGGTGTAAGCGATGAATATTTGGAGAAAGTATATGCAGCGAGCACTTGTCTCATCGCCGCCAGCGAAGGAGAAGGCTTCGGATTGCCGTTGATTGAAGCTGCCCAGAACAAACTACCAATTCTTGCCCGGGACATTCCTGTATTCCGTGAGGTTGCGGGTAAGCATGCAAATTATTTTAAGGGTGCAAAGCCGAAAGACCTCGCAGTTGAAATCGAAGTGTGGCTTCAGCTTTATGCGTCGGGTATTAATCCGGATTCAGAAAGTATGACTTGGCTAACTTGGAAAGAAAATACAGAGAAAGTGAAGATGAAGTTATTGGGATAGTCGTACTTGTTGTGGCAGTATGTTCATCTTTTTAAGGTATACTTATTTAAGGGCCTTAGATTTTGTGAGAGCGTGTGTTGTTTTTCGAAAAAATATTAATTATGGTGCGATCTTAAATATTATCTTTAGGGATTTGTTTTATGCAGATTGTAATTCCGATGTCCGGTTTTGGTGAGCGTTTTCGTCGGGTAGGCTATACAGTGCCAAAACCACTTATTGAAATAGATGGTAAGCCTATCGTTGCGCATGTAATCGATATGTTTCCGGGCGAAACGGAGTTTTTATTTATATGCAGTTCAGATCATCTCAATACGCCGGAATATCGTATGAGGGAGATTTTAGAGTTCTATTGTCCTACGGGTAGGGTCATCGCCATCGAGCCTCATAAGTTGGGGCCCGTACACGCAGTGATGTTGGCGTCAAAGTACTTGGAATTAGAAGCTCCAGTGGTAGTGAATTATTGTGATTTCACATGTTACTGGGACTGGGGTCATTTTCGTGAGTTTGTTAGTCATGGCAATTGCCATGGTGCTATTCCCGCTTACAAGGGGTTTCATCCCCATACATTGGGCACAACAAATTACGCATATATGCGCGAGTTTGATGGCTGGGTGCAGGATATCCAAGAGAAGCAGCCATACACAAATAATCGTATGGAGGAGTATGCGTCCAGTGGTACATATTATTTTTCTACAGCAAAAATGATGTTTGACGCGTTTGAGGCTGCAAAAGATCAAGATTTGAATGTTGGTGGCGAATATTACGTAAGTTTGGCTTATAAGCCACTTTTGGCAGCAGGTAAAAATATTGCGGTGTACCCCTTGCAGCATTTCATGCAGTGGGGCACTCCGGAAGATGTAGCGGAATATCGAGGATGGTCGGAGGTATTTCGCCGCTACCTGTTGATTGAGGAACCTCAAGAGCCACAAGGGCGCGTCATAGTACCCATGGCGGGCCTAGGGCAGCGCTTTGTCAATGAGGGGTATGTCCAAACCAAGCCACTGATACCTGTATCCGGACTACCTATGGTGGTTCAAGCAGTGAAAGACCTGCCTGCAGCAGAGCAATACTCGTTCGTTTTGCGCGGCGATATGCCCGGGGTTGATGATATTTCTTCAACTTTGCTTAGGAAACTCCCCGGTGCGGTGCTCAAGTATGTTTCACAAGTTACAGAAGGTCAGGCTTGCACTGCTATATTAGGGCTCGATGAGGCTGAACTGATTAATGTGAAGTTAGCGGGGCCTATCACTTTTGGCGCCTGTGATAATGGCGCTTTGTATGATCAGCATAAACTACGTGAGTTGATCAATGATCAAGAGATCGACATCATCGTGTGGGTCGCACGAGGTCATGCAAATGCAGTCCGCCAGCCGAATATGTATGGATGGATAGAACAGGAGAACGGCGATGTTCATCGGGTTTCAGTAAAAGTTCCACTCGGTTCGCCGCAAAGCGATCCTATAGTGATTGGAACTTTTACCTTCAGGACTGCGGATATTTTTCGACGGTGCGTATCCCGAATGATTGACCGCGATGGGCGAGTAAATGGCGAGTTTTACCTCGATACTTGCGTCAATGATGCTCTTGAGTTGGGTATGCGATGCAAAATATTTGAAGTTGATAATTATATTTCTTGGGGCACTCCTAACGATTTGCGAACGTTTGAGTACTGGCAGTCCTGCTTCCATAAGTGGTCCGGGCACCCATATGTGCTTTTTAATGATGACCGTATCCCCGCTGATGGTCTAATAACACTTGAGCAAAAATATTCTCAGTTGCTTCCTGAGCTTTTGGAGCCTCTCGCATGATACGCAAGGAAGTAGGCCTATTTGCTGTGATTGGCAGTTTTACTGTTTGCGTTGATTTATTGTTCTATCAATTATTTTTATTGTCAGGTGTTGGCTATGCATTGGCAAAAGGCACCGGCTTTATTTGCGGAACATTATTTGCCTATTTTGCCAACCGTTATTGGACGTTCTCACACGTGACTGAAAGACGCTCCAGTTTTCTTCGATTTGGCATGCTCTATGGTGCGACGCTTCTTGCTAATGTGTTGATCAACCAGACTACGTTGCAGCTTTTGGGGCATAACGCAGCGATTGTAAGTTTGGCGTTTTTTGCGGCGACTGCATTTTCAGCGGTGCTGAACTTTATAGGTATGAAGTATTTCGTATTTAAAGGATTATGAAGTGAAATTGTCATTGGTGATACCTTGTTATAATGAGGTTTTGAATTTGCCGCTTTTATTGGAGCGCTGTGCAGATTTTCCAGTATCTGCTGGTGTTGAAGTAATATTAGTCGACAATGGTTCGACTGATAATACTGCGCAAGTCTTACTCGATCTTCTCCCTAAGTACTCAGGCTGTCGAAGCGTACGAGTTGAGTTAAATCAAGGATATGGTTTTGGTATCTTGAGTGGGCTGCGAGCTGCCAAGGGGGAGATTCTTGCCTGGACACATGCCGATATGCAAACAGATCCGTTGGATGTATTGAAGGGTCTCGTTTTTTTTGAGCAGCATGGAGATAAAGCGTTTGTCAAAGGCAGGCGTTACGGTCGACCTATTACTGACGTTTTTTTCACCATCGGTATGAGTTTATTTGAAAGCATTCTATTGCGTAAAGGAATGTGGGATATCAATGCTCAGCCAGTTATGTTTTCTCGTAGCTTTTTCGAGGGTTGGACAGACGCGCCAACAGATTTTTCGCTAGATCTGTATACCTATTTCAATGCGAAGAATAAAGGACTGCGCGTTTGCCGATTCCCAGTGCGTTTTGGTGAGCGTGCGCATGGTGAGTCCCATTGGAACGTAAACTGGAATGCAAAGTGGAAATTTATTCAGCGCACTGTAAGTTTTAGTTTGCGTCTGCGTAAGGGATTGTCGCAGAAGTGAGTGTTAACTGGGGTCGTTGCGTCAGAAAATTAACCCCGCCGAATTTGTCATGACCATTCGTGGTGCAAATAGTATTTTGAGGTTTGTAATATGGAAATTATCATTCATCGGCGTAATACCATGGCCGACCTGAAGGCGACACCAACCGATTATGGCGTAGAGTTAGATGTACGCAGCTTTGGTGGTAGGTTAGTGATCCATCATGATCCTTTTGTCGTAGGCGAGGATTTCCAAGAGTGGCTATCAGTTTATGAACACGGAACATTAATATTGAATGTCAAGGAGGAAGGCCTCGAATACAGGCTGGTCGAATTGATGGCGCGGCATGGAGTTAACAATTATTTTTTCCTGGATCAATCATTTCCTTTTCTTGTGAAGTCGGCGCAGATTGGTGAAAAACGGTGCGCTGTGCGCGTGTCTGAATATGAATCAATCGATACCGCCATGGCCTTGGCCGGTAAAATTGACTGGATATGGGTCGACTGCTTCACTAAGTTTCCGCTGATCGGTAAAGATGCGACCAGGTTAAAGAAGGCAGGCTTTCGCTTGTGCTTAGTTTCACCTGAACTGCAAGGGCGCGATGCTGTTGTTGAAATCCCCCAGCTGGCCAGGTTTATTCGCGAAGAGCGCATCCGACCGGATGCAGTCTGTACGAAGCGGCCCGATATTTGGGAGAAAATGGTATTGTCCGTATGAAAATGATTCTCAGGCATCCGTTGTTCATTATCGGTCTGGCCGTACGTTTGCTGTTGATTCTCTGGGGCGCGGCTGGTCCAGTGACTCAGTGGTATGTTCCTTTTCTAGAGTCATCAGTAATTAACTTTTCATTGAATCCGTGGGGGGCATGGCTGGATTTGGGGGCAGACCCGGCGGCATTCCCTTATGGGTATGTCATGTGGATGGTCTTTCTTCCGCTGACAACACTTTTGTACAGTCTGGATATGTCTCCGTATTATAGTTATGGTTTGACATTGCTGTTAGCTGACTTTTGTCTATTGCTTGTACTGCGTAAACTTCATCTTGGTCGTGAGCGCCTATTATTGGCGGTATACTGGCTCTCGCCTATTGTTATTTTGGCTACTTATGTTCTTGGCTATAATGATATTGTACCTGTTGCTTTGTTGGCGTTTTCATATCTGTTACTCGCTAAGAGATATTTTAAATCTGCTGGGGCAGCGGCGGTTCTTGCTATCTCAGCAAAGCTTAGCATGTTAGTGGCTTTGCCATTCATGATTATTTATTTTTTACACAATAAGCCTGTGAGAAGTTTTGCGGGAGAGTTTTTTCTTGGTTTTGCTTTGGCTGCGGCTGTGTTTCTAATTCCTTTTGCTGTGCTTGATGCGCCATTAATCATGCTTCTCAGCAATCCGGAGATGGGTAAGATTTTCCAGTTCAAGCTTGATGTTGGTGAAGTGCAGATATATATCGTTCCGCTGGTTTGCTTGTTGATTCTTTATTTTGCCTGGCGTGTTAAGCGACTAAATAACGAGCTTTTTGGCGTATTGTCCGGTCTGGCATTCTTGGCTGTGGTGTTGATGACACCTGCTTCGCCTGGTTGGTATATATGGGCTGTTCCATTGCTGGTTACTTATCAAATGATGAGCGATCGAATGGCCATCAGTATTGTCGCGGTATTTTCCGTACTTTACTTGCTCAGCAACCTGAACTTGCTGGCGGCAGAGATGGGATTGGGAGGCGAACTGTTCGTTGGTCATTTATTTTCTACCGAGAACTATAATTATCTTCGCTCCTTGATACAGACGTTGATGGTGGGCGTCGGAATAATTCTTTCGTTCCGCTTATGGCGAGAGTCGGTGACCCGCAATGATTTTTTTCGTTTGAGCCGAAAGCCTTTTGTACTGGGTATTGCTGGTGACTCTGGTGCGGGCAAGGACACATTTGCTGATGCGATAGAGGGGTTGTTTGGTGGTCATTCTGTTACCAAGGTATCTGGCGACGACTATCACTTTTGGGATCGCCAGAAGCCTATGTGGCAGGTAATGACGCATTTAAATCCAATGGCCAATGATCTTGCTGCATTTGCTGGGGATGTCGGGTGTTTAGCCGACGGGAAGAGCATTAGGGCTCGGCATTATGATCATGGCACTGGTCGAATGACTCGCCCCTTCGTTACTCATAGTAATGATCTGATTATTGCGAGTGGCCTACATGCGCTGTATTTGCCGATCCTTCGCGGATGTTATGATCTGAGTATCTATCTGGATATTGATGAAGGTCTTCGTCGCTACTTCAAGATAGCCAGAGACGTAAATAAGCGCGGGCATACTTATGAGCGGGCCTTGGCATCAATTAAGCGGCGCGAGCCGGATGCCATTCGCTTCATCCACCCTCAGGCCGCATATGCAGACCTTGTTTTGTCGATCAAACCGATACACTCTAGTCAGCTACAGGGAGATCATATTGAGACAAATTTGCGATTAAAGTTAATGGTTCGCTCCGCTAACGGTTTTAACGAGCTTGACTTAGTGCGTGCGTTGGTTGGTGTTTGCGGTCTGCATGTTGATATGGCTTATTCAGAAGACGGATCTCAAATTGAAATGACTATTGAGGGTGATGCGACTGCTGACGATGTAGCATTGGCTGCTCAGTTAGTATGTCCGCGAGTATTCGAGTTTTTAGATATCACTCCAAAGTGGATGGATGGTATTACTGGTCTCATGCAGCTAATTACCATTTCACATATAAATCAAGCATTGACTAAGCGGCTATTGTGATGAAATTCAATTACAAAGATAAATTTGATGTTCTTCCTGATGCGATATTATTTGATACCGATAACACCCTCTATCATTATGGTCCTGCTCACAAAGCCGCGCTGGGTGCGGTAAGAAACAAAGTTTGTAGGGTTTTCTCAATAGCACCTGATATTTTTGATGAGGCTTTTAATGTCGCGCGAAATGAAGTTAAAAGCCGTCTTAAGGAAACAGCTGCTTCGCATAGCCGGTTGCTCTATTTACAGAGGATGCTGGAGTTTCTGGGTCTGGGGTCGCAAGTATTGCTGGCGCTTGATTTCGAGCAAACCTACTGGCGAACTTTTCTTAGTAGTGCAGTGCTTTTTGATGATGTCAAAGAACTACTGGATGACATTCGTTTGCTTGGTATTCCAACTGCAATTGTTACCGACCTCACGGCGCAAATTCAGTTTCGAAAAATTGTTTATTTTGGTCTCGATCATTACTTTGACTACATTGTAACAAGTGAAGAGGCCGGGTACGATAAGCCGCACCCTGCACCTTTTGAGATTGCGTTACAAAAAATGCGCCCTAATGGATCTAGTATCTGGATGGTAGGAGATAATCCGGTTAACGACATACGCGGAGCCAGGGAGCAAATTGGTGCTGTTACGTTGCAAAAAATACATGATGGTGTAGAGCTTGGTACCGGATCAAATGCGCCTGATGGCTACTTCGGTAACTTTTCCGAGTTGAGGCGCCTTATCGATAGCCTATCAAAAGGTGCAAGATAATGACGGATCAACTACTGCGGCAACAGGTCACTAAGTTTTGTGCAGACATAGGACGGTTTCCTCTGCTTGTCCAGGGGGCTGGCGGTAATGCTTCATGGAAAGATGACGGATTGCTTTGGATCAAGGCCTCAGGGATGTGGCTCGGCGATGCACTTACAAAAGAAATATTTGTTCCCGTCGATCTGGCCGAAGTAACAGACGCCCTTGCCTTGGGTGAATTTATCGTTGCGCCGAAATCGGCGACAAATTTGCAGCTTAGGCCTTCTATTGAAACTTTGCTGCATGCCATCATGCCCCAGCGGATCGTAGTGCATCTACATGCAATCGATATTCTGGCGTGTCTGGTAAGAAAAAAATGTGATCAAGAAATTACCGAGCGCATGATTGGTCTTGATCGCTATGTTATCGTCGATTATTTTAAGCCTGGTGCTGAGCTTGCTGCTGCTGTCATGGCTGGGTTGAGCAGGGTAGGTAGGGCAAATATTGTTTTTATGAAAAGTCATGGCGTCGTGATTGGTGGAGAAAGTGTAGATGAAGTTGAGAACGTTCTAAAAAATATTCTTTCAAGATTTTCTGTTGATCCCGTTGCTGATGAAAGCATGCCAAGCTGTGCGCCTGCTGCTCCGGGGTTTTCCCTTGAGGGCTATTGCGAGCCAGGCTGTAGCGATGTCCAGAACCTCGCACTAATTCCTTGTTTGTATGATCGCTTGGGTGTGGATTGGCTTTTATATCCAGACCATGTAGTTTTTATGGGGCTCACTGCTAAGACGTTTGATGATGTTAATCACTTTCTGAATTATATCTCCTCTAATTCTCGGCCAGACCTAGTATTCATAAAGGGGCAAGGTGTGTGGTGTTTGGAGTCAGGGTTGACTAAGGCCAAGCTTGAACAGCTTCGTTGTTATTATGATGTGCTGTCCAGGCAGCAGCCCGGTACGGAACTGGTTTCCTTGAGCGCAAATCAAGTTAGGGAGCTGCTTAACTGGGATGCTGAGCAATATAGGGTAGGGCTTGCAAAATGAAGAGCTTGTCAACTGTTTCTCAATACTTACGAATCAAGATTACTCCCTTGTTGGTAGTGTCAGTATTTATAATTTACACGCTCATTTGTTTCGGTTTCTATCTTGAGCGAACACTTGGTGGCGATATAAACAAACATATCCTTGCCGGTGAGATGTTTGGAACGCCAGCAGACTTGCAGGCGCGGGGCATTAAGCCACTGTATGTCGGCGAGGGACAGACCGGCTGGGATGGTCAGTTTTATTACTACATCGCGAATGACCTGCTTGGTCTGAAGGATACAGCAGAGCATATTGATGCTCCTTCTTATCGTTATCAGCGTATTGGGATGTCGCTGTACGCGGCGCTTACTTCAAAAGTTTTCTTGCAAGATTGGGTTTCGCCGGGTTGGTATCTAGGAAGTTACTTTCTGTTATTGATTGCTGCGACCTATTCTGGAGCGCTTGTTTTTCGCCGGCTCAATGCCAGTCCTGCATGGATACTGCTTTGGGCGCTTAGCCCAGGAACGCAATTCACCTTGTTCAATGCGTTACCGGACGCTGCGGCCGATGGTTTTCTGATTCTAGGGATTGCGGCCTTGTTGGCAAGGCGCTATGCACTGGCTATTGTCCCTCTTTCGTTTGCCGCTCTTTCACGTGAAGTTTATGTGCTTATCCCTTCTGCGGTCTTGATGTTTCATCTAATAGGCTTATTGCGTGATGCGGATGGAAAGCTAATTTTTTCGCCTGCTATTTTGCTTCGAAAATTTCTTATTTGGCAGAAATATTATCTACTGTTCATTCCGGGGATGCTAACTATATTTTGGCAGTTTTATATAGTATTGCACTTTGGTGTTCGCCCATCAGAGCAGGCACATGGCATATTGGGCCTGCCTTTTTCTGCTTGGTATGAATATTTCGTTTCTGGTATCAGTGGTAACCATGAGTTAGTCGGTGTGGGTTTGCTTGCGTATGCTGAGGCCGCTTCCCTACTGGCATTCTTGGGTGTTCTCATTCTTGCTGTTTTGGCGGTGCTTCGTCTTTCAAAGACCGAGAGTTCTACCGGCTCCGAGGTTCCAAAAGGGTTGTCTTTTGCGACTCTGTTACTGGTTGTATTGTATTCATGCTTTGGACCTACAGTTATAATGCACTACACGGGTTATTTCAAAGCTCTCGCACTTTTCTTTTTTGTCGTGCCTTTGCTCTATATATTTAGTGGTGCTGGGAGGTATCGTCTTCGGATTGTATGTATTGTCTTATTTTCTTCGCTCACTTTAGTATCTGTATATAATTTATGGGTGCGTGTATTGCCAAGTAAAAACTTTGATGAGTACACGAATTTGAGTAAAATTTCAGATTCTAGAAGGCTTGAGTGCTTTGACGATTATGGATTCAAGGCCGAGGTGCTCGCGTTGGAAAGTCATGGCGTCAGCTTCCTTAGCAGTGTTTTTGGTGGTGGAGAGTATTTGGTTTTACGTCTTAAGCTAACTAACACTAGTTCTAATGAGTTTGTCTCTACTCGTAATTTTGGCAGCATCCATATGAGTTATCATTGGGTGGATGCTAGCGGAAAAGTTATTCTTGACGGTGTTCGTTCTGCTATTCTTGAAAAAATACCTCCTGGCCAGTCGTCTAATATCAGCGTCGTGTCATTTTTGCCATCAAATAGCGAGACTGCAACTCTTAAGTTGAGCCCTGTTCAAGAAGGTTGTGCTTGGTTCTATATTTCAAATAACTAATTCAGTTTTTCAGGAGATTATTAATGCGTAAAGCTATCGTTACTGGTGTTACCGGCCAGGACGGCGCCTATCTGGCGCAGCTGTTGCTGGAAAAGGGCTACACGGTCTACGGCACTTATCGTCGGACCAGCTCGGTCAACTTCTGGCGGATTGAGGAGCTGGGCATTGCTCAGCATCCAGATCTTCATCTCGTCGAATATGATCTGACCGATCTGTCATCCAGCATCCGTCTCCTGCAGAGCACCGAGGCTACCGAAGTTTACAACCTGGCGGCGCAGAGCTTCGTCGGGGTGTCCTTCGATCAACCGGTTACCACGGCTGAGATAACCGGCCTAGGTGCAGTCAACCTGCTGGAGGCGATTCGCATCGTCAATCCGAAAGTGCGTTTCTACCAGGCGTCCACGTCCGAGATGTTCGGCAAGGTGCAAGAAATTCCGCAGGTTGAGAGCACGCCTTTCTACCCGCGTAGCCCATATGGGGTGGCTAAGTTGTATGCACACTGGATGACGATTAACTACCGTGAGTCCTACGACATCTTCGGTGCGAGTGGCATCCTGTTCAACCATGAGTCGCCGCTGCGTGGCCGTGAGTTCGTGACCCGCAAGATCACCGACAGCGTCGTCAAGATCAAGCAGGGCAAACTGGACGTTCTGGAACTCGGCAACATTGACGCCAAGCGCGACTGGGGCTTTGCCAAGGAGTACGTCGAGGGTATGTGGCGCATGCTGCAAGCGGCTGAGCCGGATACTTTCGTACTGTCCACTAACCGGTCTGAAACGGTGCGTGATTTCGTTTCGCTGGCATTCAAGGCGGCGGAGATTGATGTGGAGTGGAAGGGGCAGGGCGAGAGCGAGCAGGCGGTCGATGCTGTAAGCGGGAAATTGCTGGTCAGGGTCAATCCAAAGTTCTATCGCCCTGCGGAAGTGGAGCTGTTGATCGGTAGTGCTGCTAAAGCGAAGGAGATTCTGGGCTGGGAGCCGAAAACCACGCTGGAAGAGTTGTGCAAGATGATGGTAGAGGCTGACCTGCGCCGTAATGAAGCTGGGTTTTCGTTCTGATGAGCAAGCGTGTAATGGTTACGGGCAGCGAGGGTTTCACCGGTCGCTATATGTGCTCCGAAATGCAGAATTTGGGGTATGAGGTTGTGGGCCTGGGCAGCCATCCCTCGGAAGCTGACAATCACTACCAGGCCGATCTGCGGGATGCCGCACAGTTGCGTCGAGTGGTTGCCGAAGTTCAACCTGATGCGGTGATTCACCTGGCTGCATTGGCTTTTGTTGGCCATGGCGATGCCAATGAGTTCTACCAGGTCAATCTGATGGGTACACGCAATTTGCTGGAAGCCATAGCGGCTTCCGACAAAACGCCTGACTGTGTGTTGCTGGCGAGCAGTGCCAATGTATATGGCAATCAGACAGGAGGTGTGCTGACAGAGCAAACGTCACCTGTTCCCGCTAACGACTATGCGGTCAGCAAACTGGCTATGGAGTTTATGGCACACACGTGGGAGGACAGGTTGCCCATCGTGATTGCCCGCCCGTTTAACTATACCGGCGTGGGTCAGGCTGAGAATTTCTTGCTGCCAAAAATAGTCTCGCATTTTCGCCGCAAGGAGCAGGTGATCGAGCTGGGCAATCTCGATGTGTCACGTGATTTTAGCGATGTTCGCTCCGTGGTGGCTGCTTATCATCGATTGATTGAGCAGAAGCCGCTGGGCCAGACGTTTAATGTGGCATCGGGTGAGGCGTGTTCGCTGCATGAAGTCCTCGCCATGTGTGAAGCTATTACCGGTCATCAAATGGAAGTAAGGGTGAATCCGGCGTTTGTGCGTGGCAATGAAGTGAAAGCCCTCTGCGGTGATGCTACAAAACTGCGCACGTGCATAGGGGGATGGAGCACGCCCTCCCTGCGTGAAACGTTGGAATGGATGTTGTCTTGATGGCCATAAACGTTATTCTCAACATAGAGTCAGTACGTTTTCCGTTAACAGGAATTGGCCGTTATACCCACGAACTTGCCAAGTCACTACAGGCTGTAGATGATATTGAATCGCTACGTTTTTTTGCAAGTGGCCGATTTGTCCCCGAGCTAGCTTATTCTGAATCTGACCTCGTCTCTGTTCCGGCTCAGAGCCGATCGCTGGGTTTGCGACGGTTGGTTCAGAAAAGTCCAATAGCACTTGAAGTGTATCGTCAGCTTTCCACATTACTACGGTCTAGCGGCCTTAAGGGAGAGGAATTGAGTGTATACCATGGTCCTAACTTTTTTCTGCCGCGTTTTGGCGGGCCCAGTGTTGCTACATTTCATGATTTATCCCCGTTTACGTGGTCACATTGTCACGAGCCTGCAAAAGTCCGTTACATGCAGAAGGAGCTCCGGCTGACCCTGGATAGAGCTGACCGTCTGATTACGGACTCCGAATTTACCCGCCGCGAGCTTGCCGCTTTTTCTGGCTTTTCCTTGGATCGAATTGATGCTGTGTCATTGGCTTGTGGAGCCGAATTCCATCCTCGTAGCGCAGCGGAGCTTCAACCATTCCTTGCGCGTCACGACCTCAACTATCAGGGCTATACCCTGTTTGTTGGTACGATCGAGCCGCGCAAGAATATTCTTGCTCTGCTGCAGGCATATGAGTCATTGCCTCTGACCTTACGCCGCAGGTGGCCACTGGTTTTGGCTG
>Ga0307486_1001222_pt1 | contig 20380 bp, 19 predicted proteins | sample CBIW02metaG_FD_203663 | JGI IMG/M metagenome (GOLD analysis project Ga0307486, IMG submission 203663) | Sea-ice brine microbial communities from Beaufort Sea near Barrow, Alaska, United States - CBIW 0.2 | ecosystem: Environmental > Aquatic > Marine > Coastal | place: USA: Alaska | collected...
CGGCACGATCTTTCTGATCGGCTACTCTATCTCAAACGGCATGACCGATGATCCAAACATGAGTAACATCGGTATGATCGTTTTTCTCTATTTGTCAGGCAATCTTATGCTTTTAACGTTAGTGGTGACCTTTGTCTTAAGCAGTGGTGCGATTTGGCATACTAATAAAGGTGAAATCACGAATGCTTTAGCAAAAATAAGAGTAGGTTTAAATCAACAAAACATTACATAACTTTATGTTAGACCTGTTTTTTGTATGAGGTGTAAACCGACCAGGCCTGGTCGGTTTTTTTATGGACTAAATTCAGCCAACCTTAGCAAGCTGGAGTCTTTAGGTTTTGTACAGAATAACAATACGTTAAAGTGTATTTAAGCACTGTGATTTTAATGATAAAATCGCATTTTAAATCGACGAATGTGCATTGATAATCTGGTTTTGAATATCGAATGATCGTTAGACCTTAGGAGTCAGCATGGCTTGGATTATTACTAAATATTTTTTGACGGCCGCTGTCGTGGTGCTGGTATCAGAACTGGCAAAACGCAGCGATAAACTGGGTGGATTTATGGCCGCGCTGCCCCTTGTCACCGTTCTCACACTGATTTGGCTGTATGTTGAGAACCAACCCGTAGAAAAAATTGCAAATCATGCGTGGTATACGTTTTGGTATGTTGTACCGACCTTGCCAATGTTCCTGATATTTCCGATGCTGCTTACTCGAATCGGTTTCTGGCCATCTTTGTTGGCCTGCGTGTTTATCACGGTTGTTTGCTTTGGTTTGTTCGCGCTGGTGCTTCGCCATTTTGGTGTGGAGCTGCTTTAGTAAATACTGCGAGGGCGAGTCAGGCTCTTGGATTTATTACACGTTTAGCATGCAAAAAGCCCCAGTGATCAGGCCTGATCACTGGGGCTCTTTTGTTTTTCTGGTACACGTTATAGGTTACTTCAGTGTAATAGATCCGGTCCCTTTTTCACCGGTATTATCGGTTAAGTCAATGGTGACTTTATCACCAGCATTGGCTTTCACTTTTACGGCCAAGTAAGGGTTGGCTGAAACCGCGCCTGACCATTGAGCATCAATGGCTTTTGTGCCATTGACCATAATTTGCACCGTATCGATAAATTTCGCTGGGAAAGGCTTGCCTGTTTTCTTATCCATGCGAACCCCAGATTCCATTGGGTGCTTAATAAGGGCCTTTACTTCGGCAATACCATTGGCTGATTTACCACGCATTCTGATTTTGATAGTCATAATGTTTTCCTTTAAATGTCGTTACACATTTCTTTTGATTTTGTTTGAGTCCTAAGAGTGTTTGTTGACGATCACTAACCGCCACATCCACCAATGGTTACTTTCACTTCTTGTTTTGCTTTAAAAAGTTTGCCGCCGGCTTTCACGATCGCTACGACATCCATTGTTTGTCCCATCTTAATTCGGGTTGAAACATACCCCACAGCATTCGCACTAAAGGTATATTCACAAACCAATGGGAGGGGGTTCTTCATGGCTAAAATGGCAATGGACTCAACACCATTCATTTTAGAGGCATCTACCGTTACGGGCGTTACCGCTCCGTTCTCTGCGATGGCAGGTGCTTTAAGAATGATATCCCCAGAATCTGTGGCATTGGTCGAGCCAAATAGATTGCTGAGTGCATCGTCTGTTGTTTTGGCGGTAAAGGCTTTTTTATTCCAGTCCGCTAGAACCGTGGTCGGGATTAGAAGACCTGCGTTTGCAGCAACAACCGCAGCACCAGTGGCTAAACTGTTTTTTAGAAATAATCTACGTTTCATCATGATTGAACTCCTGCTTACAAATTAAAGGTTTTGGAGCGATTAGACATTTCATATAATAACCTCGTCATCTTCTGTAATGATATTAGAGGGGGCTAATGCTACCTTAATTCCAGATTAGGGATTTGATCTCAGTAAAGCAAGTTAATTCCTAACCTGAGTTTAACCCTAACAAAACTATTGAGGCGTAATGGATGGGGTTTTATTTATTTTATATCAATGGGTTAGCTATTGTCTATGTTACTCTTATTTTTATTCAAGGTATAAACTATCGTCATTGTTCATTAAGGATTTAAACCGGACTTTAACCGAAAAATGGCACTTTTGATGGTGTTCAGGCGGGGTAAGTTTCATTGACTCTGCTAAAGAGTAGGGCGCCGTGTTTATGTTGCTTAAACTCGTCAAAATATTAACTCGCGTATCGTTTAAGGGATAAACTAAACATTTTAGCTCTTTGCACGACTTTCTAAACGGAAGCGCGGCCCCTTGAGGGTATTCGATCAGGCTAAAATGCCACTATTTTCGCACGCTCCGACTGATACAAAGGTCTTAGTCAATTTTTAGCACAAGGGTTCTACGTGGATTATTTACCGATATTCGTCAATATTAAAGATCAGCACTGCCTTATCATCGGTGGCGGCGCAGTCGCGGCTCGTAAGGCCGATTTGTTTATTAAGGCGGGTGCGATTGTCACGGTGATTGCGCCTGAACTAAAGACTGAGATGAAATTCCACTTGTCGCATGGCAAGATTGTTTGGCAGATGGACACCTTTTCGGTCGAAGCGATGGCCAACCTAACGCCGCCGAAATATGTCATTTCAGCAACGGATGATGAGGCGGTGAATCAAGCGGTTTATCACTATTGTCAGTTACAAAAAATCCCCGTGAATGTCGCCGATCAAACAGCCTATTGTGATTTTATCTTACCCGCCATTGTTGACCGATCCCCCATGATTATTGCGGTTTCAACCGGGGGTCGCTCACCGGTGTTAGCCCGGGTGATGAAAGCCCGTTTAGAGGCATTGATTCCCGCTGGTTTTGGGCGTCTGGCAGAGTTAGTGGGCCGTTACCGCCAAAAAGTTAAAGACACGATTGGTCATCTGGATGGGCGTAAAGCCTTTTGGGAAAAGTTGTTAGACAGCAGTTTTATTGATAAAGCCGTTCAGGGGCGTATTGAAGCCGCAGAGATCGTTTTACAGCAACAGCTCGACACCGTGAAAGCTGAAGGTCAAACCTTGCCAGTGGGTGAGGTCTATTTGATTGGAGCCGGTCCAGGTGATCCAGACTTAATGACCTTTAAAGGCCTACGCCTGTTACAGCAAGCCGATGTGATTCTATATGACCGTTTAGTGGCACCAGAAATCGTTGAGATGGCACGCCGTGAAGCCGAGCGCATTTATGTGGGTAAAAAAGATAAATGGCATAAAGTTCAGCAAATCGATATCAGTCAGATGATGGTTGACCTTGCCAAACAGGGTAAAAGAGTCGCGCGTTTAAAAGGGGGCGATCCTTATATCTTTGGTCGTGGTGCGGAAGAGGCGGAGTTATTAGTCAAGAATGGGATTCCATTTGAAGTGGTTCCAGGGATTACCGCGGCGGCAGGCTGCTCTGCTTATGCCGGTTTTCCGTTAACCCATCGCGAATTTTCTCAGTCGGTCTCCTTGATCACCGGGCATCAACAAGCGGGTGCAGAGGGCGTTGATTATGCCCGTCTGGCACAGTCTGGCGATACGATGGTGTTTTATATGGGGATCAAAAATGCCGCGAAAATCCAAGCAGGCCTGCTTGAACACGGTATGGATGCAATGACGCCCGCCGCGATTATCGAAAAGGGCACAACACCAGAGCAAAAAGTCACGATTACAACCTTGGGAAAATTGGCCATCACAATTGAAGATAATTTAGTAAAGCCGCCTGCGCTGTTGATTGTGGGCGAGGTTATTAAGGTACGCGAAAGGTTGCTTAAATGAGTAAAAATGACATTAAAATAGCAGAATCCAAAACAGTAGAGTCAAAACCCTTTCAATTTTATATCCAAACAGTGGGCCGTGGCCAAAAGCGCCGTCGAAGCTTAACGCAAGCAGAAGCCCAGGATGCGATGTCGATGATTTTGGCAGGCCAGGTTTCTGAGATGCAGTTGGGGGCGTTTTTAATGCTGATTCGTGTCCGTGAAGAGACCCCTGAAGAAGCCGCCGGTTTTTTACAGGCGATTCGTGACGTCATGAAGGCACCTAACTGTGAGGTAGATTTAGACTGGGGCACCTATGCTGGCAAACGTCGTCAACTGCCTTGGTTTATATTGGCGTTAACGATTTTGAAAGACAAAGGTTATAAGGTCTTTTTACACGGTGTGGTTGGCAATGAATCAAACCGTTTATACACCAGAGAAGTCGCAGAGTTATTAGGATGGCCAATGGCCGACTCCTTAGCAAAGGCCAAGACGATGATTGAAACCTCCGGTTTCTGTTATTTAGATGTCAAAGATTTTGCACCGCAAATCAAAACCTTGATGAATTATCGTGACGAACTCGGTTTACGTTCCCCTATTCACTCATTAGCGCGTATGTTAAACCCATTTAACGCCCGTTTAAGTGTGCATGGCGTTTTTCATAAAGGTTATGACGATATTCACCAACAGTCGGCCGCGTTATTAGATGATCAAATGACCGCTTCTTTTTGTGGCGATGGTGGGGAGGCCGAAGTGCGCCCAGATCGTAAGACTGAAATTAAGATGGTGGAGAATATCTTTGACGATCACGGCGAGAGGGATACTTCAATTGACCAGGCCTGGTCATTCTTTATGCCTAAGACGTATTTGAACTCTGATCCCACCGATAAGTGTTTGGATACAGATGTCTTGTTAGCCGTTTGGCAGGGTAAAGCCGAACATGCTTATGGTCAAGCCGCCGTGATTCAAACCTTGGCAATGGCTTTAATGGCGTTGGATAATCTCACTTTGGGCGAAGCCTTTGCCACAGCTGAGTCGCTTTGGTTACAGCGTTTGGCGAGCTAAATCGGTATGGATCAAGCCACCAACCGAGTGATTCACCCACAACCTGACTTTGCCTGGATTATTTTAGCCGGCGGTCAAGGTCGTCGTATGGGCTTGCAAGATAAAGGTTGGCTAGACTATCAAGGGCAAACATTGATCACGGCTTTAACCGAACAGCTCTCAGCCTTGAACCCGGACATCCCCATTATTATCAATGCCAATCAAAATATTGAAGCTTATGAAGGACTCGGTTATCCGGTGATAACCGATGCTAAACAAGACTTTCAGGGACCTTTATCCGGCATTTTAAATGTCATACAAACGTCCACTATTCAACCGAAACAGGCCTGGTTAACCTGGCCTGTCGATGCTCCGTTTAGAGTGGAGAATTACGTCCAAAAAATGACGGAATCCATCCTGCTTGAAAAGACCGATCTAGCCGTAGCTAAGCGCTTGACAACATCGAGTGAAAAGATTGAAATGCATCTTCAATATACGCACCTAGCAATGAAACCGAGCGTACAATCCAGTTTAAAAAGTTACTTGCAGCAGGGTCGACGCTCGATCAAAGGCTGGGTAGCCAGCCTGGATATCGAGTCTGTGCAAGCCATCGCATTCTATGACACGGATTCAGATCAGTGGATTAATTTGAATCGGCCTGAGGATTTTTAAAAGATGGAACACCCGCAATGAAAATACTCCTGATTGAGGATGAACTTTTATTAGTTGAAAATTTACAAAAAAGATTGATGGCGCTGGATTATCTGGTCGATGTCGCTTTGGATGGCGAAGAGGGTTGTTATGCCTTAAAAGAGTTTGCTTATGATTTGGTTTTGCTCGATCTTGGCTTACCCAAACGACCAGGCCTGGTCATTTTAGAAATGCTTAGACAGGGTGAAATGCCACTCAATACCCAGACACCCGTCTTGATTTTGACGGCACGTAATGCTTGGCAAGAGCGCGTTGAAGGACTGAAGAAAGGCGCCAATGATTATTTAGGCAAACCGTTTCAGTTTGAAGAGCTGGTGGCGCGTATTGAGGTCTTGTTAAGAAGGCCCGATAATGGGGCGGAGATACTGACGGTTGGCGATATTCAACTGAATCTAGACAGCAAACAACTGACGGTAGGCGCAGAGCGCTTCGATTTGACCCTGACCGAGTTCCGTTTAGCGAAAGTTTTACTGTCACAACCCAATAAAGTCTTTTCTAAAGAGACGTTACTGAGCCGTATTTCCGATCAAAATTATGACCGTGAAAGTAATATTATTGAAGTCTATATTCGTAAGTTGCGAAAAATGATGGGCAAGCAAGCCATCGAGACCTTACGCGGTTTAGGCTATAAGTTTGTGGTTAAATAGTTTTATGAATTTTGTTCACGTACCCCAGCAGAAAAACCAGGAAAGTCATAGATGAATTTATTTTTGACCAAAAGCCGTTCTTTAAAAAAACAGCTATCCACCTCATTGGTGGTGAGCATACTCGGCATTTTGAGTCTATTCTGGTGGTTATCCGAATCGACCATTCATCATATTACCGAAGACTATCTGCTGACAGGGCTGGCACATGATGCCCAGACCATTGAACATAATTTACATCTTAAGGATGGCGTGTGGACACTTAAGTTCGAAGATCTTGAACCGATTTATTCAAGACTCAATACTGGCCACTATTTTGTAATCAAAACGGCGACTCAAAGCTTTCACTCACCCTCATTGGGTGATTACCCCTTGTATCTAAAGCCGTTCAAATCAAGCGATACCTTGGGCGTGACCAATGTTTACGAAACACGGGGTCCGGTTGAAGATCTGGTGTTGGTCAGAAGTGTTCAGCTGCGTAAAGACAATCAACCGATTGATATCTATGTTGTAGAAGACCATACGCCCATTCAAACACTGCTGCTGAAGTTTGATCTGTTTTTTGGCTTATTTACGATTTTAACGTTGATCAGCCTCTACTTTCTACATCAGTGGTTGATCAAACGCGCGTTTAACCAACTCGCGCCACTGGAGTCCATCTTGCGTGACTTTAATTTAGGCCATAAAGTGCTTATCAAACCAGAGGATTATCCTGTTGAGGTGCAGGCACTGATTGAAAGCTTAAATTCAGCACTAGAGCAGTCTTCGTTGCAGTTTCAAAAGTCCAGACAGTTTAATGGCAATTTATCGCATAGTTTAAAAACACCTTTAAACTTGATTTTTCAGTTATTGGATGCGCCAGAGCTGAAAAAAAGCCCCTTGTTGTTGCAAAACTTAAAGCATCAAAGTCAGAACATACTCGCCTTAACAGAGCGTGAATTAAAGGCGGATAGAATCGCACAGCATCAAGTGATTACGCCCATTTCATTGAATGAGTTAATGGAGGATTTAATTCCTTCATTCGAGCAACTTTATAGGGATAAATCCATCCGTTTTGAATTAAATATACCGCCGACAAGTTTGCTTAGCATGGAAAAGGAAGATGCCTTTGAGCTGCTTGGAAATCTAGTCGATAATGCCTGTAAATGGTGTAATACCACGGTCGCTATCCATTATGATCATCATCAGTTAGTCATTGAAGATGACGGTCCAGGTGCAACGCCTGGACAGTTAACCTTAGTGGCAGAGCGCGGTTATCGCACCGACGAAACCAAACCGGGTCATGGCATTGGCCTGTCGATTGTTAAAGAGTTAATGGTGGCTTATCAGGCTGAGATCCTTTTTTCACATTCGGAATTGGGCGGGCTCAAAGTACAGATTACATTCAGTTAAAGAGTCGTTTCACAACGGTGCATTCGTGCAGATTTAATGTGCCGTCAATCCTATACCTTGCTTAAGCAAATATAATTCCTGTAAAGGCCTTCTATTCAGGTTCATTTCAGTTTCATTGCGTAATATTCATGGCACTCTCTAACATGGATGTTTCAAATGACGTCGTATACACACACACTTCACAGACTATCTCGGTTTGCAGGACTCTCTTTGAGTATGCTGGCCTTAGGTTTCTCTGCCAATGCCTCTGCCGCCTCAACCGCTTATATTGAACTATTGCAACAGGTTGAACAGCAGCAACCGGAAAAGATTACCGTGGCTGGTATCCAAGCGGTTCAAGCCGCAAACCAATCACTCTCCAAAAGTTGGATTGCCGGGGATATCACCCTGAAACTGCATCACGAAACAGATCGTTTTACCGGCAGCCAAGAGACTCAAGTTTGGGCGGCGGGTGCAGAGTTTCCAGTTTGGTTACCAAGCCATAAAGAGGCTCTGGCAGGACTCTCTTCAAGTTACCAACAACAATTTACCGCTCAATCATCTTATTTAACCTGGTTGGCTTCGGGGAAATTACGTCAATTGGCTTGGGACTACAAAAAGGCCACTATTAAAGTGATTGCGGCGCAAAAAGCTGTAGAACAGAGTCTTGCATTACAGGATAAAGTTCAGAAAAAGGTTAAGTTTGGTGAAAGTGCACGCTTAGATTTATTGTTGTCACAAAAGACCGTTTTAAAACAGCAAGCCTTGCTGGCACAAGCTCAGGGTGCATTGAATGTGATACAGAATCAGTATCATCAATGGACTCAATCCTCGATTTTACCGGATTCTATTGAGGAAGTTCAGTTGCAGGCTGTGGCCTTAGAGAATCATCCTCAATTGTTGTGGTTGCAATCGAATACGGATATCTCACAAGCCAAACTGCAACAAGAGAAAGCCTTTAAGTCCGCCTCTCCGGTTATCTATGTAGGGGCTCAGCATGATAAGAATCTTGTCATTGATAATACCTCTTTGGTTTTTTCAGTCTCTATTCCTTTAGGGCTAAAGTCGAGTAATCGTGTTCAGATTGCAGAACAGCAACAGGCTGTTTTAGCACAAAAGGTTCAATTGACGACTGCGTTGTTTGAACTTAAACAAGGTGTCATTACGGCTCAGCAAAGAATAGATCTTCAACAACAGAATTTACATTTTGCGAAACAACAAAATGACTTAGATCAAAAAGCATTGGCCTTAGCGGAACAAGCCTACCAGTTAGGAGCTTCCACCATACAAGATCTATTATTAATTCAACAACAAGCCATGGAGTCACACCTAAATTTAGAGTTAGCACATGCTGATTTAGGCCAGTCAATTGCACAGTACAATCAAATTATGGGTTATTCACTGACAAATAATGTCCCGCAAAAATTTAACCCGATCAGCGCATCAGCAGGAGCACGATAATGCACGCCTTAACATTCAAACCCAACGTGGTAACCTTTTTATTTAGCCCTCTCATCGTCTCATGTATGCTGATTTCTACTCCTTTAATGGCGGAGTCAGAGCCCAGTCTGAGTTTAACAACCGAACAACACTCTTCTTTGGGGTTAGTGACTCAAACGGCCCTACAAGTTACGCAATTTCCGAGTGCTAATTTTCCTGCAGAAGCGATGATTCCCTTAAAAACCATCCGTACCTTGTCCAGTCCTTTGTCAGGCATAATGGCGGCACTTAATGTGGTGCATGGTCCAATTGAAAAGGGTCAAATTTTAGCTGAGATTGACAGTCCTGACTTATTGGTTTTACAATCCGATCTGTTGGCAACGGTGGCTGACTTTAAGGTGGCGAACAGCGAGTTAAAGCGTGCTAAGCAACTTGGTAGAAGTGGTGTCTCCTCGGCCAAAAATTTACAGCAGGCATCTGCCCAGGTGAATAAATTAAGTGCTGTTAGAGCGCAGCAAAAACGGGCGTTACTCATGGCCGGTATGGCTGAAGATTCCCTGAATAAGTTGCTAACAACGCAAACGCTACAGTCTCCAACGCTACAAATCACCTCCCCGATTGATGGTCAGCTATATGACTTACAGGTTCGTCTTGGAGAGCGTGTTAACCAAAATCAACCGTTATTCTCTTTAGGTGAGACGGATCCAATTGTTTTAGTGGTGCGCGTACCGGTCAGTTTTTCTGAACAACTTAAAGAAGGGCAAACCGCCATGATTCCTGCATTGAATAAGCAGGGAATTATTGAACACATTGATCCGGCCGTTGATAGCTTGACTCAGTCGGTGGATGTTCACGTTAAAGTGGAAAATTCAGCGCATACAATTCGCCCAGGTCAGTTATTTGAACTGCATTTTTTAATGAACGCGAATGGCAAAGATCAACAAGCACTTTATCAAGTACCCTCTAATGCCATCAGTCAGTTTGATGGTAAGACGGTGGTGTTTACCCAGGTAAACAATAGTATTCAACCCTTAGAGATTACTGTCAAGAACATCACAGATCAAACGCTCTACTTTAGTGTGCAACAGGTTTCAACAGAGGGTTTGTCTATTTTCGTCAAAGGTTCGACGGCGATTAGATCCGCATTTGAAGCGGCTGAATCCAACAAAGATAAAGGGTAAGGGGCGATTATGTTATCCAGATTCCTCCAGTTTTTTCTCGTCCAACGTACCCTGGTAGTGTTGATCGTTTTAACCTTAATCGCAGGGGGTTGGCAGGCCTTTCAAAAAATGCCGATTGATGCCTTTCCAGATGTTTCGCCTGTACAGGTGAAAATGATATTTAAAGCACCAGGTATGACTCCGGGTGAGGTCGAACAACGTATTATTGCACCCCTTGAACAAGAGCTGTTAGGGGTTCCCAATCAACGTGTATTACGTTCACTCGCCAAATATGCCATTGCGGACATCACCCTCGATTTTGACGAGGGAACCGATGTTTATTGGGCACGTCAATTAGTGTCTGAGCGACTGAATAGCTTAAATTTACCCGCTGGGGTGACCGGTGGTATGGCGCCCCTAACAACGCCGTTGAGCGAAGTCTTTATGTTTACCATTGAAGGTGATTCACTCAACAATATGCAAAAGCGAGATCTTTTGGATTGGGTCATTCGCCCTGCATTACGCTCGGTTGATGGTGTGGCGGATGTCAATATGTTGGGTGGGCTCTCTAAAGCCTTTGTCATCAAACCTGATTATCAAAAGCTGACAGGATATAAAGTCTCACTTGATCAACTGATTAAAGCGGTTGAAGAAAACAATCAAAATGACGGTGCTGGACGCTTAAACCAAGGAGAAGAGGTCCTGTTGGTTCGAACGGAAGGTAATTTAATGTCGATTGCAGACATTGAGAAGATCGTTGTTGTTTATCAAAATGGTGTGGCTGTCACGGTTAAAGACTTAGCCAAGGTTGAGATCGATTCGATCTATCGTAACGGTGCGGTTACTCAAAGCGGTCAAGGGGAAGCCGTAGAAGGCTTAGTCATGGCGTTAAAAGGCGTCAATGCACGTGATATTATCTCAGGGATTGAAGCCCGATTAAAAGACTTAAAGTCTGCTTTTCCTGGAGATACTTCGGTCAGTGTTTTTTATAACCGTAGCGACTTAATTAATACCGCTATTTATGGCGTCTCAGAAGCCTTGTTAGAAGCCGTGGTCCTGGTGCTGTTAGTGCTATTGGTCTTTTTAGGCAATGTTCGAGCAGCCATTACTGTTGCACTCATCCTGCCGTTAGCGGCTTTAATGACGTTCATCTTAATGCGGTGGTTTGGCTTATCGGCTAACATCATGTCGTTGGGAGGTTTAGCGATTGCGGTGGGAATGTTAGTGGACGCCGCTGTCGTTGTGGTCGAAAACATTGTTGCACATCAAGAGGAGGATGCTCAGAAAACGCAAGGTCAGTTGCCGAAGATGCATATTATCTTCCGTGCTTTAAAAGAAGTCTCTGTCCCTGTCACCTCAGGTATTCTGATTATCATGACGGTCTTCTTGCCATTACTCACTTTAGAAGGTCTGGAAGGTAAGCTGTTTGTACCGGTGGCTTTGACGATTATTTTTGCTTTGGGCAGTTCTTTGCTCTTGTCATTGACGATTATTCCAACGTTAGCATCCTTTATTTTGGGTAAACCCTCCCATAAAGAACCTTGGTTGATCCGTAAATTGGTTAGGTTTTATAAACCAACTTTACTCTGGAGTTTGGCACACGATAAAATCATCGTTTTTGGTGCAATCTTGTCACTACTGTTTGCTGGGTTTGTCTATACCCAAGTGGGTAAAACCTTTATTCCACAAATGGATGAAGGCACGGTTATTTTACAAATTGAAAAGTCCCCTTCGATTAGTCTGGCGGCTTCGAATGCGATGGATTTACGTATTCAAAAGGCTATTATGGCCAAGGTGCCAGAAGTCGTGCGAATTGTGGCGCGTGTCGGCTCGGATGAAATCGGTCTCGATCCTATGAGTTTGAACGATACCGATACCTTCTTAATCTTTAAGCCGAAAGAAGAGTGGCGGATGGAAACCAAAGAGGAGTTGATTGAAGAAATACGTAAAGTCTTAGTGACGCAGTTTCCAGGAATCAACTACGCCTTTACTCAACCGATTCAAATGCGTGTCGATGAAATGCTAACGGGAGCTCGAGGTGATCTAGCCATTAAAATATTTGGTGATGATCCCGCAGAGCTGAATGAAGTGGCTAAGAAAATGGTCACTATGGTTGCAGGCATTGACGGCGCGGAAGATGTCTTTACCGCGGTAAATGAAGGTTTACGTTATTTGCAATTAAAGGTAAATCGTCAGATGGCGGGGCGCCTAGGATTGAGCGTTAATCAAGTTGAGAGGTTGCTGCGTACCCAAATCAATGGCTTAGAAGTCGGAATCATTTATGAAGGGATTCGTCGTATTCCATTAATGGTGCGTGCCCCAGAATCGTATAAAGCCTCCACATTTGAGATGCTACAACAACCGATTACGGTCGAAACACCCGAAGGCATGCGTTCTATTGTTTTAAATCAATTGGTGGATGCGGTTGAAGTAGACGGTCCTGTTTCCATTAAACGTGAACAGAGCAAACGTTTCTCTGTCGTGGTAGCCAATGTGAAAGATCGAGATTTGGTCGGCTTTGTGAATGAAGCCAAGCAAAAATCAGCGGACTTAAATATTCCAGCAGGTTACTACTTTGAGTGGGGTGGAAAGTTTGAAAATCAGCAGCGTGCGGCTAAAAAATTAGCGATTGTCGTGCCGGTTGCATTTGTACTGATTTTCTTAATTCTGTTCAGTACCTTTAAATCGATTCCACAGGCGGTGATGGTCTTAGTGAATGTCCCATTTGCCTTAATCGGCGGCATAATCGCTCTATGGATAACCGGCGAGTATCTCTCGGTTCCCGCGTCGGTTGGCTTTATCGCTCTACTGGGTATTGCGGTATTGAATGGCGTGGTCATGGTCACCTACTTTAACCAATTGATGGCCAAAGGCTTAGACATCGGCCAAGTGGTTGTAGAAGGGGCCTTAAGACGATTGCGTCCGGTATTAATGACGGCATCGATAGCGGCGTTAGGACTTGTGCCTTTAGTGTTTGCAACGGGGCCTGGTTCTGAGATTCAGAGACCATTAGCGATTGTTGTGATTGGTGGCTTAATAAGTTCAACCCTGCTGACGTTATTAATTCTGCCGATCATTTATAAGCGTTTTGGAAAGAAGAAGACGCCACAGTTACTAGGAGTAGAAGGTCATGTATGACTGTAAGGATTGTATTTTAAGGTTGATTTTTAGTCATGAACTCTATGACGAAATGACCGATGTGCTGTTTAGTTTTCCGGAACGGGAGTTGGAGTTTATGAGCCTCGATATACAGGCTCACATGCAGTCCTTGGAAAGTATCACTGAACAAGTCTCTGGGTTTAAGCGCAGAAAAATGGTGGAGGTCACCATTGAACAGGGGGAGGCTAAGCGTTTACATCGACATATTACTCAGAGCTTACCCCAGGTCAAATTTCAGGCGCAGCTGCTACCGTTACTGACGTTAGACGAAAACTTGTAATTTTATGTCAAAAGAAAATGACCAGGCCTGGACGTTTTCTATTTCCCACATCATGCGCTTGGTATAAGTTGCTTTTTAGGCTATTGTTGCTGATCGTCTTTCATGCCTTACCCAAACGTACATCTATTTAACCATGCCACGATTAGGCACGATGTATGGGATGCAACTTCACTCGCCCACAAAAAAGCCCCATTTCTTGGGGCTTTTTTGTGGGCGGTTTCATACCGATTCATTGGAACATGCAAATTGGCTGTTACTCAAATCTGTTGCCTAAACTGAGGGTATTTTAATCTTGTAAGGCACTTAAAATAGCCGTTTCTACAGCATCGATGGGTAAAGTACCATCTACTTTAATGTATTTTAGTGTTGGATTTTGAGCGGCCATTTTCGTGTAGTAGTTGATCAAAGGTGCCGTTTGTTTATGGTAAACATCCAAGCGATCTTTAACCACCGCAGGTTTATCATCATCACGTTGTACTAGCTCTTCACCCGTTGCATCATCCTTGCCTTCTATTTTAGGTGGGTTATAGACAAGATGGTAAGTGCGTCCTGACGCTAAGTGAGCACGACGACCAGACATACGATTGACGATTTCTGCATCAGGCACATCAATTTCAATCACAGCATCCATTTCAATGCCCGCTTCGGTGACGGCATCGGCTTGTGGAACGGTACGTGGGAAACCATCTAATAAAAAACCATTTGCACAATCTTCTTGTGTGATGCGCTCTTTAACCATGCCAATAATAATTTCATCTGTGACGAGTTGACCTGCATCAATCGCTTGTTTGGCTTGTTTACCTAACGCTGTACCGGCTTTAATGGCCGCGCGTAACATGTCACCAGTGGATATTTGAGGGATGTCAAATTTCTTGGTTAAGAATTGAGCTTGTGTACCTTTACCTGCGCCCGGTGCGCCAAGAAGAATAAATTTCATGAGTCTGTCCTAAAATGTATATTTGAAGTGCTGAGTATTATACGTTTTTTGTGAAATGGGAAAAAGGGCTTTGCTTTATGGCATGCGATTAAATACTGTCATGGACTACTTATCGTTTGTTTGAACCGTTTTTAAAAGTTGGTCGATTATTTTTTCAGCTTGTTGGGCATAGCGGCCGCCAAACAGATTAAAGTGATTGAGAATGTGGTACAAATTATAGAGAGGTTTGCGACTCTGATAGCCGGCATCCAGTGGATATAACGAGTTATAACCCGAGTAAAAATCTGCAGTGAAGCCCCCAAATAATTCCGTCATCGCGAGGTCAGTCTCTCGGTCGCCATAGTAACAGGCTGGATCATAAAAAACGGGTTCACCCTCCGTATCGAAGGCACTGTTGCCTCCCCATAAATCGCCATGCAATAATGACGCTTCTGGTGAGTAGTCCTTAAACCAGAAAGGAAGTTGGTCAATTAACTCCATTCCTAATGAATAGAGAGAAGGGGGTGCATTGCGTAAAGTGGCCAATTCTAATTGGGGTTTGAGGCGTTGTTGACCATAAAACTCAGTCCAATCCATATGCCAATGATTATGCTGTTGGTTTAAGCCGATAAAGTTATTTTCGAACCAACCGAAAGGCTTAATATCACCATTTATCTGATGATGCATCTGTGCCAAGGCTCGTCCACGTTGTACTTCATCCGTCGGTTGCTTAAAGGGCGCTAAATCAATGAATGCCATTAATAACCAGGCCTGGTCTTTAAATATACCGGTTGCATAGGGCTGTGGGCAGGTGATGGTCTTAGAATGACGAATGGCATTCAAGCTGTGTTGTTCCGTTTCAAACAGAGGTAGGTATTGGTGATGATTGAGTTTTAAAAAATAATCTTTGCCGGCTGCGTGGAGTTGATAGGCTTGATGAATATCCCCACCAGAAACAACCTGTGCTGACTGAATCTGAATGGGTGAAAAGGGTTCTTTTAACGACTGATTTATGTTTTCCGAAAAAGCTTGCCAGTCCATATTTATGCCCTATTGCAAGGAGTTAAATTAGGTATTCAGGCCGTAAGCCTACTCAAATAACTCTTCAGTCAGATTTTGAATTTGTTTTTGTGAGACGGCCGGAACCTTTGGTGCGAATTCCTCGCGGAATATTTCAAATATCCCGCCTGAAGCCGTTTCTGGTATCGCCTCTCCCGTGTCAGGATCAATTTTGATATTGACGAGCCCTTCAGGACGCACAAACGGGACATTCGGTTCATTTTGTAACGCCAGTTGCATATACTCCATCCAAATAGGTAAGGCAGCACGTCCTCCCACTTCACGACGCCCCAAGGTGCTCGGTTGATCAAAGCCGACCCAAACCGTCGTCGCAATGTTCGGATTGAAACCGGAGAACCAAGCATCTTTCTGTTCATTGGTCGTACCGGTTTTACCGGCAATATCTTCACGGTGAAGAGCTTTGGCTTGTCTACCAGAACCGATGCGAATGACATCTTGCATTAGGGTCGTCATAATATAAGCATTGCGAGGTTCAATGACTCTTGGGGCATTCAAAGCATCCCCTGGTATGCATTGATTGTCGGTACAGGCTTTTTTGGGAGTGGCTTTATAGAGTATCTCGCCATCAAAATTTCGTACTTCACTAATAATGTACGGATCAATGAGATAACCTGTATTGGCAAACGTTGCATACGCCGTCACCATGGTTAATGGATTAAATTCAACACTGCCTAACGAAAGCGATAAATCACGGTGTTTATTGAGTTCTTCTAATGGAAAACCAAACCGTTGTATGTAATCAATGGCTGTTTTAATCCCCAACTTTTGTAAAAGCCTTACTGAAACTAGGTTGCGGGAGAATGCCAGACCATTTCTTAAACGGGTCGGTCCATAAAAACGGCCTGAATAATTTTCAGGTCGCCAAATATCTTCTAGATTGCTGTCGTGAAAAACGACAGGTGCATCATTAATGGTTGTGGCAGCGGTCATCCCATTTTCAAGCGCTGTGGAATACAAAAACGGTTTGATATTAGAGCCAACCTGACGTTGCCCATGGATGACACGATTATATTTGCTACGGAAGTAGTCAAAACCACCGACCATGGCTTGAATTGCACCGTCATGAGTGTCGATAGAGACCAGTGCCGACTCCGCTTGAGGGTCTTGGGCTAATTGCCATTTGTCGTCGAGCCACTGTAAATAAATCACATCGCCGACGGCTAAGACATCTTGTGGTTTGGTGGGTACCTTGCCTGTATAGTTAACGCTTTTGTAAGGCGCCGCCCATTCCATGGTTTTAAAGTTTATACGGATAGTTTCGCCCGTTTCCATCAGTACTTCTGTGTCTGCTATTTTGCTGTCGGTTGGAATGAATTTCGTCACGACGCCCACTTTAAGAGCACCATAATTAGAGGTGTCTTTCAGAATACCAATGCGCTCTTCTTCATTGGCAAATTCTTCAGTCGTTAAATGACGAATTGGGCCACGGTAACCATGGCGTCTTTCATATTCTTGCAATCCATTTTGCACCGCTAAATTGGCACGTAGTTGCAGACGACTGTCTAGAGTTGTGACAATGGTCAGCCCATTTTGTAGAGCTTCTTCACCAAAACGTTCCAACGCAAAGCTGCGTGCCATTTCGGCTACATAATTCGCTGAAACATCAATGTTAGCGCCATTACGTTGAGCATGCTCTTTGACAGCCTGTGCCGCGAGCATCTCCTCTTCAGTGATATAGTTTTGTTCATACATACGGCGTAAAACATAATTACGACGCTGTATCGCTCGAGTAGGATTGATAATCGGGTTGTAAGCGGAAGGCGCTTTAGGCAGGCCGGCAATCATGGCATATTCATCTAAAGAGAGGTCAGCGATGGCCTTGCCATAATAGGTATTTGCGGCAGCTGCAACACCATAAGAGCGGTATCCGAGAAATATTTTATTTAAGTATAAAGTGAGTATTTCTTGCTTAGTTAATTCGGCTTCAATTTTATAAGAAAGAATGATTTCATTAATCTTTCTTAGATAGGTTTGTTCTGACGTTAGAAAAAAGTTACGTGCAACCTGCATGGTAATGGTGGAGCCACCTGACTGCTTGTGTCCGGTGGTAATGAGTTCATAAACGGCACGTCCAATCCCTTTGTAGTCTACACCGCCATGTTCAAAAAAGTTCTCATCTTCAGATGAAATAATGGCTTGAGTCATGCGCTCTGGGATTTCATGGTACTCCAGAGGTAGGCGTCTTTTTGCGCCAATTTCACTAATGAGTTTTTCATCTTTGGTGACGATACGCAAGGGGACTTGGTAAGTGACATCGTTTAATTTCGCGACATCTGGTAGGGTCGGATACACCGTCAGTGCATAAAAAAGAACGGCAATCAAAGGGATCAGAATAAAACCAAGGACAATATTCATCCACATAAACCAGCGAACATAACGCAGTTTACTTTTAGCAGGGGGAGGGGATGTTTGGTTTTCTATTTCACTCATGAAAAACTCAAGGAACTCTTAATAGATTATGAAAACGGACTTAAGCGAGCTTAAGAGCGAGGAATTTAGGTTTATTTTAGCTTTAGTAAAGGTGTGAATCATTATAGCGTTTTATAGGTAAATTATGCTAGTGACTTGATGAAGTGAAGTGTACGTAGTTTTAATAATGGTGAGAGGGTGGTTTGTAAAAGTGTGTTATTTTTTTAGGAGTCTAAAGGCTAAAAACCCAGCAAAGCCGGGTTTTTAGATGCAATGTCTTAATGAGCTAAATTAAGACTTTCTGCTGTAACGACCCGATTTAAGATCGCCCCACATGAGGTAGAGATTTCCGCCGACAATCACTGCGATAGCCATTGCGACACCGGCCAGGCCGATTCCAACTTGTAGAGATTGTGGCAGGAGACCCGCCCAAATGCCTAATAATATGGCAAGTGGAACAACGACCGTTACAACGATGACAAGTAACATTTTTACAAAATTATTCATGATATTGCGCCTCAACTAGAATTTTTTGTTGTTATATAACAGTTCGAACTATACTGCGAAATTTGACTAATTTCAAGATGAAAGCTTGATTTGAGTCAATAAATACCCTAATTAAAGCATGTTATTCAATATTCTGAACCTGTTCGCGGATTTGCTCGATCAATACCTTAAGTTCTACACTGGCCTGAGTGATACGTTTATCGATGGATTTTGAGCCTAAGGTATTTGCTTCGCGATTTAATTCCTGCATTAGAAAATCGAGTCTTCGTCCAATAGCGCCTGATGACTTTAAAACATGGCGGACTTCTTTTAAATGAGTCTTTAACCGATCTAGTTCCTCTTCTATATCCATCTTCTGTGCTAATAGGGCGATTTCTTGGTGGAGGCGGGTCTCATCGAGTTGGTCACTGAGAGAAAGAATACGCTGCTTAAGTTTTGCAATTTGATTGTCTAAAATTTCAGGCATTATGGGGTCTAATAGTTTTATTTGAGAGTCTATCGCTTGGCAACGTAACAAAATTAAGTCGGCAAGCGCGGACCCTTCGCGCAGTCGATTGGCATTGAGTTGTTGTAGGCAGACTTCTAATCCAGCCAGTATCGCCGTTTCTATTTTTGTCTCTTCAGGTGTCGAGGAAGCTTCGTCTTCAAATATGCCGGGCCACTTTAGGATCTCTATTGGATCGACTTGCCTGGCTTCGGGTAAGGTGCGTTGTATCTCGTAAATCGCTTTTGCTAAAGGTTGTAACACCGATTGATTAACGTGGAGTCCTTGGTTTTTTTGGCTGAGGTTTACCGTCAAAATCAGATCGATCTTACCGCGCATTACATACTTTTTAACGGTTTCACGCAGCGGCATTTCTAGAGATCGATAGGCCTCTGGAAGTTTGGGGTTGATTTCTAGATAACGATGATTTACCGAACGCACTTCCCAGTTGAAAGTTCCTGAGTCCAAGTGGGTTTGATGGCGTGCAAAAGCGGTCATGCTCTTAACGGCTGAAAGTGTCTCGATTTGAGTCATGGATTGTTTCTCATAAAAAGGTGGGGTGGTTACGACACTCAAGGGCGTGAATCTGAGTCTGAATCGTTTATAATATCGACCATTCTACAAGCTCAATAAGGCAAAGGAAAATATATGCATACGGTGGTATTAGCGACGGGAAACCAAGGTAAGTTAAAAGAGATGACGGATATCCTGCAACCGTATGGCTGGGATGTAAAAACCCAATCAGAATTTTTTACCACCGAAGTCGAAGAGACTGGTCTAACGTTTATCGAAAATGCGATTCTAAAAGCACGTTATGCGTCTCAGCAAACGGGTCTACCAGCGATTGCGGATGATTCCGGTATTGAAGTCAGTGCTTTAAAAGGTCGTCCGGGGATCTATTCAGCGCGTTATTCTCAAGATTTACACGGTGATTTAGCCAATGATGAAACCAATCTGCAAAAGCTACTTGCTGAGTTGGAGGGTTTGCCGCCAGAACAACGTCAAGCCAGTTATTATTGCGCGATGGTTTATCTTCAACATGCAGAAGATCCAACACCGGTGATTGGCTTAGGTCGTTGGTATGGTGAAATACTCACTGAAAAACGCGGTGAAGGTGGGTTTGGTTATGATCCGATTTTCTGGGTTGATGAGATGCAGAAAACGGCGGCAGAACTGCCTAAAACTCAAAAGAATCAGATAAGTCATCGTGGGCAAGCTTTAAATGCCTTAGTCATGCAACTCAGACGGGGTGCTTAAGTTTAAAAGCAGCGTTTTTTAACTTACCAGGCCTGGTAAGTTTAACGTTATGGCATTAATCACCCACCCGCTTTTTATCTGTACATCGTAAAACATGGTCTAAATCCAAACTTCTTCGGCATATTTCACAATATGCACCGTTTTCTGCAGCTTGTCTTCAATCGCTTGTTTGAAG